>Ga0315284_10015117_pt1 | contig 10977 bp, 8 predicted proteins | sample YL17G09_16_MG_FD_203696 | JGI IMG/M metagenome (GOLD analysis project Ga0315284, IMG submission 203696) | Sediment microbial communities from Yellowstone Lake, YNP, Wyoming, USA - YL17G09_16 | ecosystem: Environmental > Aquatic > Freshwater > Lake > Sediment | place: USA: Wyoming | collected...
TTGACTTGCCATGTTTCAGGCTCCTATCAAGTCCCGCGCCCGTTCAAGGGCGATGATGCGCTGTTCCAGTTCCGAACCTTCCCGGATTCTCGCCTCGATCTGCAAGAGATACCCGACCGTCCGCGCCGTGCCGCTGTCCATTGCCCCGGCCGCGGCGGACTCGATCACCCCGGCCAGGATCGCACGCGCCCGTTCCGGCGTGAGCGCTTCGCCTTCCGGCAGTTCCACAGCGCGTCGCGCGCCGCCCTTCCGCGATGCCTCTTGTCGGGCGGCCCGGCTTTCGGGATTGTGCCAGAAGCACAGGTCCGCCCCGTCCATTGCCGGCGCGTGACAGGCACTTCCGTCGGTTCGTCTCGCCTTACATTCGGCCACGATGCCCGCGTCCTTTCGTTACTGAGCAAGGCCCCCAGGCCCCCCAGTCTTCAGATGCCCCTCAGAAGGTCAAGGATGCCCGCCTGCCGCCTTGATCAGCGCCACGATCTCGGCCTGGACGGCTTCCGGCAGCGTCGGCCACGCGCGGGCCACGGCTGCAAGGTCGGGGTCAACGGCAGGGGCAGGGGCGGGCACAGACGGCCCGGAATCGGCCGAAAATGCACCTGTTTTTGCACCGCCTTCGGATGCTTGATTCTGTAAATCCTTGTCATTACACTGGTTGGCGTGAACGGTTCGACTCCCCTTGGGGGTACCACTTTTCCCGGAAACCCCGCCGCAGGCGGGGTTTTTCATTGTTGTGCGCCAGGCATGGCGCGTGACTTGGAGGTGAAAGTCCTCTGGGGACCCTGATGACGGGAACCCCTAGCCGAGGGGGCAACTGCGTCGCCGCGAGGCGAGGTGGGAAGGAAGCCCTAGGCAAAGTTCCGGCCCGAGGAACACGAAGCGCATACAAGGCGGCCACGGAAGGGCGAAGGGGCAACCGCACCGAAAGCCCGAAGTCATCCGGATTCCGTGGACGTAGATGCGACGGGTGGATGGAACGAAGGTCTCGCGTCTTACCCTGGGAGACCTGCCGGTCCGCCGCAATCGGCTAGCCGCTCAGCGATGGGCGGCGAGGGGCCGGCAGGAGTCAGCCGAGGCCGTAGTAGCGGTCGCTCGCGGGGCCGCGAAGGGCCGAACAGGCAGAGCCAACCGGCTCCGAGAGTGCGATGCACGAGCGAGACGCAGACACAAGGGCTGAGAAGCCTGGGCCACCCGCAAGAGCAGGCGGCGGAACCGCCGAGGGTAGCGGCTTGGCGCGTCAAGCGTGCGCGGGACCGACGGAAGCAGCCGGGGACGAGTCGCTGAGGCTCATGGACAAGGTCGTGAGCCGCGAGAACCTGCTTAGGGCGTACCGGCGAGTGGTGCGGAACCAGGGGGCTCCTGGCGTGGACGGGATGACCGTCGCGGAACTCTGGGGGTTCAGCCAGAAACACTGGCCGGGCATACGGGAGCGGCTGCTCCGCGGGACGTATCAACCTCGGCCGGTGCGAAAGGTGGAGATACCCAAGCCCGGCGGCAGTGGAAGCGTCGCTGGACTCGCTTCAAGGAACTGCGTCGGCGAGGGTTGGAGCGGCCCGTGCGGCCGTCTCCATCTCGAACGGACGCGGCCCGTGGTGGAACGCGGGCGCCGGTCACATGAACCAAGCCGTACCGGGCCGCTGGTTGAGCCACCAGGGCCTCGTGAGCCTTGTCCAAGAGTATCGACGTCTCAAGTGCTCGGCATGAACCGCCGTATACGGAACCGTACGTACGGTGGCGTGGGAGGCGGGGGCAAGTAATTGCCCCTGCCTACCCGATTCGCGCCCGTAGACCCACCGCGCGAAGGCTTAAGTTGCGATGTAGTATTTATCATGGCTGTTGTTCTTGCCCCCGGCGGCTGGTATCATCTGGGAGGTGGCATCACGGTTATCGGACCGGCAGAGGAGCGGCTCCATGGCGGCAGGCGATATCGGACCCGTCGGCGATGCGGCTGCACATGCCGCGCAGCCCAGGGCGAGACAGACTATCTTCGGCAAGATCGGCCTCGTCTTTGCGATTGTGCCTTGGCTAATTATGGGGACGGTGGCTGTCTGGCAGCCTGGTTGAGGTTCCCCTGTCCAAGCCCTTGGAGGGCTTGCGTTCTTCGTTTTGCCGCCCCTGGCGCTCATCCTGAGCGTCCTCGGCCTTTTCCTGGACGGCCGCAAGGTCTTCGGCATTATTGGCACGGTAATCGCGGGCCTCACGGTCCTTGCGCTGGCCGCGCTGTTCGTAGTCGGCTTTTTTATGGCGGCGGGGAAACTGGGTTGAGCCGCCTGAGCCGCTGGCAGTGCCGCGGCCTGTTCCTGTTTTCCGGTTCCCGGCTCCCTGTTCCCGATTAAAGCGGTCGAGAAACGTTCCACGAATTGTTCCACGGCTACCTCTGCGCCCGTCCCTTCGTCCCTGGCGCGGCCTGTGCTTAGCGTGACATGCCCTTGACCCTCTCCCCTTGGGGGAGAGGGTGGCCGAAGGCCGGGTGAGGGGTTACTCAGCCCAGCAGTGCGTCTTAGGGGGTGCATAGTCACGCTGTTGCGTCACCAGGTCGCACTGACGGGGCAGGCGCCATACTCAGCCCACCATCCGCTCCAAGAGCGCCATCGCCGCCTCTTTCGACGGTATCGCGTAGCCATGCGTCAGGTCCGGGTCCTGGTGAATCGGCGGACGCAGATTCGCCAGGCCCACGCAACTCGGGCAGCCCGACTCGCACGGGCACTCGGCCACAAGTCGGCGGCACATGGCCAGAAGTTCGCCGACCATCTCGTAGCCCTTTTCGGCAAAGCCCAGGCCGCCCAGGAAGCGGTCGTAGACGAACGCCGTCGGCCGGCCGGTGCTGGCGCTCTCGACGATGCCCGAGAGGTCCCGCCGGTCGCACATCGCCAGCATCGGCAGGCACACCAGGGCCAGGTTCCGCACGCCGACGAGGCCCTCGACGGCCTTCAGGCCCGCCTCGCGCAAGGTGTCCAGTATCTCGTCCTCCACCATCAGCCACAGGCCCGTCGTCTCGAGCGTCTGGCTGGGCAGGTCCAGGGCCGTCTGGCCGATATTCTCGTTTGTGTAATACTTGATCTTCTTCATCGCGACGGTCGCCCACGTTACGGTGAGTTCGCCGAAGCAGGCCGTGAGGCCTCGCTCGCGCCGGCGGCGGTCCTCGCGCCGGATCTTGCATTTGTCGGCCAGGACCGGTTGCGTGTAATAATCGGTCTCGGCCCGCTCGACGTACGCCACCTTGCCCTGGAAGTCGAGTTGCCGCACGAGGTAACTTTCGCCCTCGTGCAGGTAGATGGCGTTGGGATAAACCAGTTCCGGGGCGCTGATGGAATCGACCTGGCCGATGACCTCGCTTGTGCCGGCGTCGGTGCGGACGATGCTGAACGTGTCGTTCGAGATGGTCCTGAGGTCGGTCTTCTGGCTGGGCGACTCGGGCCTGGACCAGTAGAAGCGGTCGTCGATGGGCGTCAGGTCGCCGCCGTCGGCCAGGATTTTCGCCACTTCGGCCGCCCGCGGGCCGAACCGCGATTCGTCCTCCGGAGACAGCGGCAACTCCGCTGCCGCGCAGCCGAGGTGGTTGGCCAGGATGTACGGGTTCTGTGGGTCGATGACGCCGTTCTCGATGGGCCGCCCGAAAAAATATTCCGGGTGGTGCATCAGGTACTGGTCGATGGGGTCGTTGTACGCCACGAGGACCGTCAGGGCCTGCTGGCGCCCGCGTCCCGCGCGGCCGGCCTGCTGCCACGTCGAGGCGATCGTCCCCGGGAACCCCAGCAGGATCGAGGCGTCGAGCGATCCGACGTCGATGCCCAACTCCAGGGCGTTCGTCGATGCGATGCCCAGAAGTTGGCCGCTGAAGAGGGCCTTCTCGATAGCCCGCCGCTCCTGGGGCAGATACCCGCCGCGATAGGCCCGCACCTTTTCAGCCAGTTCCTTCTTGCCCTTGGCCAGTTGCTCGCGGGCGTAACGGTAGACGAGTTCCGCCACGATGCGGGCCTTCGTAAAGACGATCGTCTGGATGCCTCTCTCGACCAGGCGGCAGAGGAGGTCCGTCGCCTCCATGGCGGCGCTGTGGCGGGCGAGGCCGTCCTTGCCCAGTTGCGGGGGGTTCCAGAGGACAAACAGGCGCGGGCCCCGCGGGCTGCCGTCCTGGTCCACCACCTCGCACGCGCGGCCGGTCAGGGCCTCGGCCATCTCGCCGGGGTTGGCGATGGTGGCGCTGGCGCAAAAGAATTGCGGGCGGCTGCCGTAGTGGGCACACACGCGGGTTAGCCGCCGCATGACCATCGCCACGTTCGACCCGAAGATGCCGCGGTACTGGTGCAACTCATCCACGACCACGTACCGCAGGTTCTGGAAGAACGATGCCCATCGCGGGTGGTAGGGGAGGACTCCGACGTGCAGCATGTCGGGGTTGGAGAGTATGACGTTGGCTTCCGTGCGGATTTTGCGGCGGTTGTGCTGCGGGGTGTCGCCGTCGTAGGTGGCGGGGCGGAGGACGGCGGCGACGGCCGGCTCGGCGTCGGCCCAGCGCTCCAGGGCGCCCAGTTGGTCTTGCGCGAGGGCCTTCGTAGGGAAAAGATAGAGGGCCTTGGCCTTGGGGTCCGCCAGCAGCCGCTCCAGCACAGGCAGGTTGTAGCACATCGTCTTGCCGCTGGCGGTGCCGGTGACGACGACGAAGTCCTTACCCGCCCGCGCCAAGTCCATCGCCTGCGCCTGATGAAGGTACAGGCGCTTGGCGCCCATCGCCGCAAGGCCCCGCGCGAGCGGCTCGGGCAGGGGGGCGGCAGGGTCGGCGAACTTCGCCGGACGCGCGGCGGTGGGCTGGACGTGGATGATCTGCCCGCGATAGGAGCGGTCTTGCTCCAACTCTGCCAAGAACTCGTCGAAGGGTCCCATCTGTTTCTTTAAGGGCAAAGCCTGGACCTCCAAAGAAGACGGGGCGAGCGCAGCGACCGCAGTCGCCCCGCCCGCCCCGTGCCGCGTACCTTGTACTATTTGCGTCCGCCTGGGTCAAGATCTGGGTGCCACGGCCCATGGGTGGCACGGCCACGCTGTTGCGTGGCCGTGCGTTTGACGCACGGGTCACCAACCGCCCGAATCGCAGCGTTCACGCCTCGAGTGAAGAAATGGTCTGGCGGTCAATCGGAAGAGGTTCATCAATGCTCTGTGTCCAAGCCTTGTAGCTGGACCAGATCCAATCCGCCGGATTCTCGACCAGACTTTGGCGAACGGGATTCTTGTGTATGTAGTCAATCTTCTCGCGAATCTCACTTGCCGAAACAATATTCCGGTCGTAGCCGCCGCCCGGTTGCCAGAACCGGAGTGTCTTGCGTCCGCCGGCTCTGACTTCGAGCATTCTGGGGACAAACGTGGGAGCATGGTATCGGACCCAGGCGCAGACATGCTTGCTCACAGGCTCTTTGATTGCGGTAAGCACATCTCCAACAAAGATTCCGGCGGCGGGGCGGACAAGAAGGTGCACGTGGGTGGGCATGAAAACCCAGGCCCAGAGGTCAAAGGGATACTTGGCCTTGGCTGTCAGAATCTCGTCGGCAAGCCATTGGCAGGCTCGCACGCTCTTGAGGAATGGCTGGTTGTGGAAGCACGAGAAGGTCAGATAATGCGCATGCCCAGGTTCTTCGTAACGCTTCCGGCGTTTGCGGTAGCCGTCCTCAGTTCGCATGCCAGATTGCCACGGGGCGCACGGCCACGCAACAGCGTGGCCGTGCCACCCGTATCAGGTGCAATTACTTCCCCGGCTCGCCGATCTGGATGGTGATGGAGTTCGTCTGGATGTCGCCGATCCACCATTCCTTGGGCGCGTCTTTGGCGGGCTCTTTCGTACCGTTGTTAGAAGCCGCGGGCCGCTGCGGGCGCATCACCGCGTAGGTGGCCGTCACGGTGTAGATGCCGGGCTTGGGGAAGCCGAACAGGTTCTTGCCGTAGCGTTCGTACGAGAGGCCCTTGCCGGAGGCGATCTCTTCCGGCGTCGGCGTGGGAAGTTCCTCCAGGGTCTTGCCGAAGAGCATGTTGAGGTTGATCGTGCGGCCCCAGAAGGCGCCTTCCTTGAGGAACGCCCGCTCTTCGGGCATCGGCCCCGCGTCGGCGGGCCACGGGATAACCTGGCGGACGACCAGCGGCTGCGGGCTGTCGCCGACGGGTTGCACCTGGATCATCAGCGTCCGTTCCAGGCGGGCATCGATCGCGAGCGACCGCGAGCCCGTGTTAATCAGGCGGAACTCCAGGTCCACCGGATCGCCGAGGGCTACCTTGGCCTTGGCGGCGGGCCTCAAGAGTCCCGCCAGGCCGGCGGTCGGTTTGCCGGGCTGGTACTTGGCCGGGTCGGGAAGTTGGACCTCGACGACCGGCCGCCGCACGGGCGGCATAGGCGGCTCTGCCGGCGACGTCTCGGGCGAAACAGCGGCCGGCGGGGGGTTCTCTGGCGGGAGGGGCGCAACAGGGGGCCTTGGGCGGCCTGGCGACAGGTCGAGGGGCGGCGCCGGCGGCAGGTTGACTGCGCCCACCTGGAACGAGAACCCGTTGGACGCGATGCGGCCGCGGCCGTCGGGCGTCGCCAGGGATACCATCAGCGTGTACCGGCCCTCCGACAATTCGAAGTACTTCGCCAGATCGACCGTCTCGACGAAACTCGCCTTCGGCAGCACCAGCGCCGGCGTCGGCGGCGGCGGGGGCGGCTGGCCCACCGTCACATTGCCCTTGTCGGGGACGATGCGGCCGGAGACGTCGCGGATGCGGATCATGCCCTGGCCCGTCAAAAAGAGCCGCCCCTCTTTTTCGGTGATCGGCGCCTGGAGGTACGTGGCCGAGTCGTTGCCGCCGTTGGTCAGGCGGACTTCGATCATCTTCGGGCCGTTCACGGGGTAGGCCGGCTGGAGCGGGCGGACCACGAGTTCCAGCGTCTGGCCGCCCGAGCCCTTTTCGATGTCCGCCGAGGCCAACTGCCGCAGCGCCTGGGCCTCCTTGGAGTCCGACAGGAAGGCGTACGCGCCGACCAGTTGGAACCGCCGCGCCGAAGCATCGCCGAGCGGCTTGATGGCAACCACGAACTGCTTGCCCTCGACGTCCTTTCGCGGCATGTCGAACGCGCGAAGGACGCTGTCGACGTGGATCGAAATCTGGCCCGGCAGGAGCGCGCCCTTGGTGACCTCCAGGACCGGCCCGCGCACTTCCCACGTCAGGCGCGGGTTGACCTCGGTCTTCGCCTGGACCGATTCGACCTGGATCTGAACGATGAAGTCGGCCTCCTTGTAGAGGGCCTTCAGGTCCTCGATGCCGATCGGGGCGCGCGGGCCCGTCAAGCCCGGCGAGAGGTCGGCAGGCGGCGCGGGGGCGGCAGGGGTCGAAGGACCGGCCGGCTCGGCGCCCGTCTTCGGGACGGCCACGGGGGCGGTCTCCCAGCCGCCGGTGGTGGCGGGCGGAGGCGGGGTTGCCGGCCCCGACCTGGCTGCGGGGGCCGGCGCGGGCGCGGCAGCCACAAGAACGGCCACGAGAAGCATCTCCAGCATCGTGAGTTTCTCCCGTATCATTCCCGCACAGCGCGACGTTCGGCCGGCGCCCGCCCTCAGAATAAAACCCAATAAGGTATGATCGACTGGGCGGACCCGGCCCCTGCGGCCGCACGGAGTCGATGAGGCTGCAACAGTGTATCTCTTGGACGCCCAAACGTAAAGACGGTTCCGGGTTTCAAGGTATTGCGTCACTCTCGCACGCGTCCCTCAAGCCGGGTGGCACGGCCACGCTGTTGCGTGGCCGTGTTCAACGCTGGGCGGCTTGCACGGCCACGCAACAGCGTGGCCGTGCCACCCCACCGAGACTGACGCAGTACGTTTCAAGTTTCAGGTTTCAAGTTTGAAGTTCAAGGAGACGTGGCTGCCGCACATGGCCAGGGAATCCGGGAACCGTGAAGACGCAAGATGCATCAAATGAATGGTTGCAGGGCAAGGCTGCGCGCGGCATGATATGTTGCGGGCAATCAACCACGGGCCGTTAAGGAGACAGGCGATGAGACCTTTCCTGATGGTCGTTGCGGCCGCGGCGTTCATGGCGGCAGGCACTTCGGCGGTCCGGGCGCAGGGCGTGTTTCCGCTCAAATATGTGCTGGCGGAGGAAAACGATCCGCTGACGAGTTCGGGCATCAGTTACAGCGGGGGCATGACCACTCGACCGTCGCTGAATAAGGCACTGCCGGAGGGGCTGTCGGACAAGGTACGGTACTTCAGGATCCTGGTCGGCGGAAAGCCAGTCTGGGCCGCGCTCGACGCCGCCTCGCCGCCGAAATTGTATGTAGACGTGGCCGGCACGGGCAACCTCTCGTCCGTCGCGCCGCTCGTCGGGAGGGCCAGCGGGGGCCAGTGCTGCTACGGGCCGATCGACGTGCCCGCAGGCAAAGACGAGGGCGCGCCCGCCGTGAAGGTCCTGTTCGTCAGCAACGGCAATAACCAGTTTCTGGGCGGCCGCGCGGCAGGCTACATGGGGGGTGCGGCAATACTGGACGGCCAGACCTACCGCGTCGCCGTCCTCGACAAGGACTTGAACGGCTGCTACGAGTGTGCGTTCGGCAAGAACGGCATGAGCCAGTCCTGGTGGCGGGCCGACGTGATTGCGATCGACTCCAGCCAGGACGGTAAGTTTCTCAGCGGCATGGGCTCCGGAGAGATCATGCCGCTGGTGAAGGCCGTCTGCGTCAAGGATGTTTACTACCATGTGCAGGTGGCACCAGACGGCTCGTCCATCAAGTTCGAGAAGTACGAGCCGAAAATGGGCACGCTGGACATCGGCGTCACCGCTTCCTTGACGGTGTTATCCGAAACGGGCTTTCACAACCTGAGCGGCTCGGGCGGCAAGTGGCAGGTCCCCGAGGGCCGGTATGCCTGCCAGAACCTGCAGATCACCAAGACCGATGCCGACGGCAAGGAGTGGCGGCTCAGGGCTGCTAACGTAGGCCCCCTGGAGAAGTTTGAGGTTCGCGGCGGCGAAACGACGGCCATCAAGATCGGCCCTCCGCTGGCGCTGAAGGTGGACGCCCAATCGCAGGGGGGCCAGACTACCCTGAACCTTGTCCTCGTCGGCAAGGCCGGCGAGACGTATTCCATCGCCCCGCGCAAGGGCACGGAACAACCGCTGCCACCGAAGGTGAAGGTGCTCGACGCCGCCGGCAAGATGCTTGCCGAGGGCAACTCCGAGTTTGGCTGAGGCGGCTCGTGCCGGTACTCGTGGCGAGTACCTGAAGGGTTCAAGGGGAAGTATCGCGTCCAGGTGGAGGTTAACGCCGGGCCGTTCGAGGTCACAGAGACGGCCGAGACGTGGCTCCAAGTGAAGTGACGTGGCCTTGTGAATACTGCGGTTTCGCGCGGCGGGTCTCCTGACCCGCCGCGTTTGCATTCAGGGCTTGGCCGGCGGACGCCCGCAACCGAGGAGGCGCCAAGTTCGGATTTGTGAAACCTCGGCGGGGCGGCAAACATCTAATGAGCAGTTGCAGGGTGGGGTTGTGCGCGGCATGATGTGTCGCGGGCAATCAGCCACGGGCCGTTGAGGAGACGGGCGATGAGGTCATTCCTGATGGTCGTTGCGGCCGCGGCGCTGCTGGCGGCGGGCACTTCGGCGGTCCGGGCGCAGGGGGAGTTTCCGCTCAAATATGTGCTGGCGGAGGGAAACGATCCGCTGAATTGGGACACGGACGAAAGCAGGAGCATGCATACTCGGCCGCCGCAAATCAAGGCCCTGCCGGAGGGGCTGTCGGATAAGGTCCGGTACTTCGAGGTTTCGGTCGGCGGAAAGCCCCTCTGGGCCGTGCTCGATACCGCCTCGCCGCTGAAACTGTACGTGGACCTGGCCCGCACGGGCGACCTCTCGTCTGTTGCGCCGCTCGTCGTGAAGGCGAGCGGGGGCCGGTGCTGTTACGGGCCGATCGACATTTCCACACGCAACGGCGAGGGCGCGCCTACCGTGAAGGTCATGTTCGTCAGCAGCAAGTTCGTGGAGCACCCCGGCTACAGCGTGCCTCCTGGGGCCGAAACGTACGACTATAACCTTGGCGTCCGCGCGGCCGGCTACATGGCGGGCGACGTGAAACTGGACGGCCAGACCTACCGCGTTGCCGTCCTCGACAAGAACGTGAACGGCCGTTACGAGTGTGCGTTCGGCAAGGACGCAGTGAGCCAGCCCTGGTGGCGGGCCGACGCGATTGCCATCGACTCCGACCAGGACGGCAAGTTCAGCGACGCCACGGGCTCCGAAGAGATCATGCCGCTCTCGAAGGCGGTCTGCGTCAAGGGCAAGTATTACCGTGTCGAAGTTGCCCCGGACGGCTCGTCCATCAAGTTCGACAAGCATGAGCCGAAAATGGGGACGCTCGACATCGGCACGGCGGCTTCCCTGACGCTCATGTCCGATACGGCCATGTACAACCTGAGCGGCGCGGATGGCAAGTGGCAAGTTCCCGAGGGCCGGTATACCTCCCGGTACCTGTCGATCACCAAGACCGACGCGGAGGGCAAGGTGTGGACGCTCAGCGGTCATGACATGGGGCCGCTTGCGAAGTTTGAGGTCCGCGGCAGTGAGACGGCCTCGATTCAGATCGGCCCGCCGCTGTCGCTGAAGGTGGATGCCGTCGGGCCGCAATCGAGCGGCGAGGTGGCTCGGACTATCGACGGCGTCACCGTATCCATCGCCGGGCCGCCGTCGGGCGACAATGTTGTTCTGAATCTGGCCCTCGTCGGCAAGGCCGGTGAAACGTATTCTGTAGCCCCGTGCAAAGGCACGGAACAATCGCTGCCGCCGAAGGTGAAGATCCTCGACGCCTCCGGCAACGTGCTGGCCGAGGGCAAGTCCGAGTTTACCTGAGGCGGCTGCCGGTACTCGTGGCGAGTACCTCAAGGTTTCAAAGGGAAGTATCGCGTCGAGGTCGAAATCAATGCCGGGCCGTTCGAGGTTGCAAAGCCACAGGATGTGTGGCTCGAAGTGAAGTAGCCGCAG
>Ga0315284_10015118_pt1 | contig 10976 bp, 10 predicted proteins | sample YL17G09_16_MG_FD_203696 | JGI IMG/M metagenome (GOLD analysis project Ga0315284, IMG submission 203696) | Sediment microbial communities from Yellowstone Lake, YNP, Wyoming, USA - YL17G09_16 | ecosystem: Environmental > Aquatic > Freshwater > Lake > Sediment | place: USA: Wyoming | collected...
GTGCCGTTGCGATGGTCCTGAAGGTCACCGGTTTCCCGCACACGCCGGCCGAGTTGGCGGCCTTCCACTGGATTGATGGCAAGGGCTCCTACCTCAAACTAATCTTGGGCAAGCAACTGCTCCTGATGCCCAAGAGTGTCCAGGGTATCTGGATGCAGTTGGCGGGGCGGCGTATGCCGGATACAAAACTGCGCCAGGACATTGCGTCGTGCCTGTTCATGGCGGCGGACGTGCTGAACCGGCTGTTCATCATTGACGAAAGCGAGCAGACCCAGGGAGATGAGGGCGAGGAGGTCCTACATACTCCAAGGGGCAAGCGGGCTGCCAGAGGACACAGAGGGCGAGAACTGCGCCAGAATCCGGGAAGGGCCAGGCCATGATGGACAAGGACGTCGAAATCCTGCGCCGGATGTTATCACAGGCAGGACGGTGGCTGGTGCACGTGCACAGTGGGCACATCGTGAAGGTAGCGAGGGTTGCGCCGGAGACGTCGGCGGACGCGGTGCTGGACAATTCGGCTGCCAGGGCTTCTCCAAAGCCCGCTTCTTGTCGTGGTGAGATGTGCTAGGGCCGAAGCATACTGCTCCGCCCCTTGGTGGCCATCATCCTCACCCGTGCTGGCACAAACGGAAAGCCCCGGCTTACAAGGGCCGGGGCTTCTTGTGTAGGGCATTCTTTCACTGTTCTACAGTGACAGACGCCAGCGAAGCGCAGCGGAGCGGGTGGCTGGAAGCGCAGGTTAGGCGCGATACTGCTAGACGTCTATGCTACTTGTCGTTGATGCGATTTCCATTCCTGCTGTGTGGTGAGATTGGATCTGCAAGAGTTCCACTGGTGCTCCATCGTCAATGATAAAGGCCACCATTACTCCGCTGGAGGGGCTATTGGGTTCTATCAGTACTTGTTTGCCAATTAGCGCCTGCGGCAAATCATCTACTTCAAAAGCAACATGCGGGATTGTCTTTACAAGTTCTGGGAGAGGGCTATCCTGTTCAAATCGCATCCACTGAATCCTGTATGGGCTGGTCTCATATCCAGAAACATACATCTTGAACTGTGGAAGATAGGTCTCCCCTTTGTGTTTGACGGTCGTCGGAATTCCTAAATGATGGTACTTTATTGACTGCTCCTCCTTGAGTAGGATAGCCACTGGCCGCACCTGACGGACGGGAGCTGAGCCGCCCACGGGTGAAACAACGTGCCCAACAACCAAAGACCCGCTGCTTTGTGTTAGGGATAGACTCTCGACTCTCCGGCTGGCGGCATCTGGACTCTCTCGTAGGTCGAAGTGTCTTCATCCCACAGCAGCCAACCGTACCGGTTATCTTCCAGGGGATGGGCAAACGTGAAGGCAGCCTGGGCAATCCGCCCATCGCCGGTCATTTCGGTGACCTCCACCGTCACCTCGCTCAAGGCAACCACCTGTCCGACCTGCATGGGGTTGCGGGGATTGTAGAAATTCTCGTCGAGCGCCCGGTATACGTTCTCCAGATGAACGTGAGTCACCATGCCGGTGGCGTCGTCTGTGATGGGACCGGGCAGCGGCGTGTACCCGCCCTCCGGCGTCACGACGATCGTGCGGGCCTCCACGCGCTCGACGTGTACGGGCGTGAATCCGGACGAGAGGTAATTGATCGAAGCGGGAAAAGGCTCGCCGGTGAACATGCGCTGGAACATGCCAGGGATGTAGATCATCGTGCCGGGCGGGTTGATCACGTACAGATGCTGCTGGGACAGCTCCGGATCACTCCCGAAATCGGCCACCTGGGCCTGGTCCTCCGCCATCGTGCGCGTGGAGGCCGGGTTTGAAATCACCACGATGGGGGAAACGATGAGATACAGGATCAAGAGGAGGGGCGTGGCAATCTTGAGCAAGACCCGCTGGAAAGTGGTCAGCGGCCCCGTCTTCCTGGCAGTGGCAACACCGGCAAAAAGCTGCCCAGCCAACCCCATCACGCCAAGGCTAACAAGCCCAAGGTTGCGATTTTGGGGTATGCCCGAAACGAGCGGGACCACCGCCCCTAGCAGCCCGATGACCCAAAAGGCCGACGCTCGATGGGTCTTCAAGACGGGATAGGTAACCAACGCCAACAACCCGAGAGGAATCAAGCAGACCGCGGCAAGAACTCCTGCTGCCTGCGGCGAGAAGGCGAGGATCGCCTCGACCACCGGCAGCCCAACGGCGCTGAATAAGAGCACTGGGAAGCGGGTGAGCAGTTGCGTGATGAAATCCACCGGGCTCAGGATCGGGTCAATGTAGAGGAGCGTTCCACTGGCCCCATAGCCCAACCCTGTATAAGCCAATCGCCAGACCACCGTAATCAGGACAAATGGGACGATCCGTTTGACCATGCCCAGCCATTTGTCGCGGTCCAGCACCAACAGATAGGCGAAGAGATAGGCGAAGGTGACCAGCCCCATTTCCGAGGCAAGCAGGGCCAGCACGTATACGCCGCACGCCCCGGCGATGTAAGGCCATTTCTGCTTCGACACCCCCTGATGGTACAGCCACACACACAGCACGCTGAAGACCATGGCAACCGCGGCGTGCCGGTTGCTGATCCAGCCCGCCGGGCCGGTAAACACATCGTCCACAACGAGCAGCAGGATGCTGATCCCGGCCACGACGGCGCTGCCGGACACGCTGCGATACAACCGGTAGGCCAGCAGGATCAGCAGGCCGAACCACAACAGGCTGTGCAGGTGCATCAGGAGGGGCGTGTCCGGCCACAGGCTGTAATCAAAGGCCAGCGTCAGCGAGGAGAGTGGCCGGAAGAAGTTGGTCTTGATCTCCTCGGAGGCCCACCACGGGGTAAACCCCTTGTCTCGCCCAATGCGAAATGTTGTCGAGTCCGACGAAAAGCCATATAGGTTCAGGGGACCACTCTGCAGGACCTCTTTCGGCATATTGACTTTCGCGCGGGCAGCGGGGGAGAATTGAATTCGGAAGCCATAGTCATCTTGAAAGAAGCCAGAGAACAGGAAGGGGGTATACAGGAGGATGGCAAGGATGAGGACGATGATGATCCAGTACCGTGAGGCTATGATGGGTCGAGCCACCTGCCCGATGCGATGGTAGAGTGGAAATGAATACGAGTCTTTCGCTTCCATGGTGTTTGCATCTTTCGTGTTATGGCGCAAAGCAACCAGGGCTGTCGCTTTGGACGCACTTGGCGGTTGTATTTCTTACCTCTTCCTCACTATGAAATGTTCATACCAGTTCCCCGTCCCCTCCTCCTCGATCACCAGCCCCGCTTGTCCAATCCACGCCCGGACCTGCTCCAGCGACGGACAATAATGGTACGCCGCTTCGTCCGCCTCGTCCGCCAACACCGCCGGCAGTCCCAACGCCCGCTCGTAGGCTTCCTCCACCTTGTCCGCCACTTCCCCGAACACCACCGGTAGTCCCCGCCCCTTCGCCCGCTCGTAGGCTTCCTCCAGCTCGTCCGCCTCCGCCAGAACCACCGTAAAATACAGCACCCCACCTGGCTTCAACGCCTCCCGGAACCCTCGCAGGATGCCCGGCCAATCCTCCGGGCAGACGTGTTCCAGCGCGTCCATGCAGATCACCCCATCAAACGTCTCCCGGAAATCCATCTCTTGCAGGCCCAACTTTTCATACCGCGCCTCTGGGAAGCGCTCCCTCGCCCGCGCCAACATTCCCGCAGACTGATCAATGCCTACAACGCTGTGCCCCGCCTCCAGCAACATCCCATCATAGCGCCCCGCCCCACACGCCGCGGACAGCAGGGTGCTACGCGGGGGCACCCGCCCCAAGAACTTTTGGAGATACTCCCGGTGCGTCTCGTTCGCATACAGCCCGAACGTCACCCAATACTCCGGCGACAGATGATCGTACAACGCCTCCGCCTTGTCCCGCATCTGCTTTAGCCACTCTGCTCGTTCCATCGCCCTCTCCTCTCCCAGAAGTTATGAACCGACAATAGAGACACTATTCCCCAAACTCGGCGCAGAGTCTCTCACTTCCAATCCCACTGATGACAAGTCGCTCCTTAGCATTACTCAGCAATTTCTGGGTCCAGTTGACAGAGCCGCCGTCAACGAGTTCCAATCGCTGGCCGGAGGTGGCCGTAGCGTGAATGTGAAAGCAGAGATCGTGATAGTACCCCCGGCCGCTCGTTCGGTGTTCGTCAAACACACACTCGATATCTTGGAACTCTGACCGAATCGCTGAGAGAAGTTGAGTCTCGATAAGCCCCGCATGAGCATTCGAATCAAGATCCGTTACTGAAAGATGAAGCGGAGTACCCAGGCCAAGGAAGGCTCGGAGCGACGCCAGGTAGAAATGAATGTGCAACCTCAATGCGGCTAACTCGAACCGCAAGTTGCCTTGGTCTCGACCTGCGCTACACAATGCAAACGAACTGAAATGAGCGAACGACTTGGAGCCTTCATACTCTGCAAAACCAGCCATAATTGACGGACCATCAAACGTGACTAATCCGGCTCTAAAACAGGCCAAATGGGTAATCGTGGTGGATGCCTCTCATATGCCTGTCAGTCCCTTCCCCTTTCAGGCCTTGCACCAGGGCAGTCCATCTCCCTTGATAGTGTACTGCTACCTTGCGCGGGAGTCAATGCCCCGAATTCCTCTTGCCCGGCGATGATGATTAGGCCCAAGACCTGCCAGGTTTTGGAAACCTGGCAGGTCTGCAATTACAGTTTCGGGAAGAACCTGCCCGTTCTCTGCATGTAGGCCCGGTATTCTTCCCCAAAAGCCTGAAGCATCATGCGCTCTTCGCGGGGGGCGCGGGCCACGAACCCGGCGATCAGCGCCACTGCGAACAGTACAAAGCAGCCGTTGGCCGTCACGAGCGCAAAGGCGATCCCCACGACAGACATGGCCGTGTACATCGGATGCCGTACGCGGGCATACGGTCCACTGGTCACCAGGCGATGCTGCTCGCGCAACTGCAGTTGGGGTGAGTATTCCCTGCCCAGCACAGCCTGCGTCCAGGTCCACAGCCCCAGGCCGACGAGCCCCAGGCCAAATCCTGCCCAGCGCAACCCATCCGGCAAGGGGATCAAGAACGCCCTCAACCATGGCGAGTCGAGTGCATAAGACACCAACACAGCGGCCAGAAAAAGGAGAACCAGCGTGCGGGCTACGAAAAGCGCGCGCCCCTCGCGTGCAATCGCTGTGCGGTCAGGCATCGGCCGTTCTCCGGGCTGGCGTGTCCGGCGCAGGAGATAGACCCGCATCACCCACAGCCCGCCCAGCAAAACCCAGAAGGCAACCCGAAAGATTGATTCGGTGCTCATAGATTCTTATCCGATCACTCCGCGCAGGATGAAGACGAACAGGGCCAGGTTCATCAACCCGTGTTGGACGATACCCATCCAGGTGTTGCGCCGGCGCTGTATGACGTAGGCCATGAACAACGCCCCTGGCCAGATCGCCAAAAAGTTCCAGGGCTGCATAAAGTGCTGGAAGGTGAACATTGTACCGTTGACCAGCCAGGCGTATTTGCCAAAAGCCAGCTCCTGGCGGGGGAGCAGCCAGCCTCGATAAAAGAACTCTTCCCCGAAGATGTTCAGAAACCAACCGATGAAATACACCCCTGCTACCCACCATTGCCCCTTCAGCGGCATGCCAAAGAGTTGGCCAGGGATCAAATGCGCTGCGGCGTCAGGGCCGAGATCCGGTGGGAAAGCCGGGTGGGGAGCAAAGATCGGTAGCGAAGCCAGCCACCTGGCGGTGAAGGACAGGCCGAAATAGGCACCCGCCGCCACGACCAGGATTGCCAGGGTCCACAGCCAGTCCTGGCCGCTCAGCCGGTTCAGGCGGAAGCGGGCAGAGAACGCCTGCCAGGAGGTTGGATGGCCCTCTGATTTGAAAGCCACCAGCGAGGCGGCGAAGACCAGCCCTACGGTCACGACCCAGCCCCACAGGTAGCCCACCAGATAAGGCTTTGCGCTCCACGCCGTGTAGGCCGGGACGAGCACGTAGTGGGTGACGTACAGCATGGAAGCGATGATCAGGAATATGATCAGCGAGGGCTTCCACGACAGCGGTTTGAGCTTTCGCAATTCAGTCATGACTCTCCTTGAGAAAGGATATTCTCACACTAAGACACAAAGACACAAAGGATCTTAAGGCCTTGCACGAGACAGCTCGGATTCTGCCTCACTTTGGCGAGCGAACTGCGCCTGGGCGGACATGCGCGCCAGGTCTGTGGACACCCAGGCGGCATCGGGGTACACGTGCTGGCCGAGTTTCAACAACTCGATCGCCTCCGCCGGCCGGTGGGCCTCTTGCAGGATGAAGACGACATTCCTCAAGAAGGTCTCGCTGGCATCGTAGGCTGCCCGATCCAGTTGCCTGGCCTGCGCAATGGCGGCGTCCAGGCCGGCCGCGTGCCACGTGGCCATCAACGGCACCAGGAGCGGCGGCCTGGGCGCCTGGGCGTCAAACCCAAGCACCACGTCGAGCAGCGCTCGGGTGATGGCATCCGTCGCGGCCGGGAAGACGTTGGCCATCACCACCACGGCCACCGACTGCTCCGGCAGGAGCGTCAACTCGGCCTCGTAGCCAACGTCGCCGCCGTCGTGCATCACCACCGGAGTGCCCCGGTACTGGCCCAAAAAATAGCCCAACCCGATCCCGGGTAGACGATTTCGTTGCCCTGCACCACGCCCACGGCCAGGCCGGGCAGGCCGAAGGTCTGGTGGACCTGTTCCAGGATAGTGTCAAGAGTGTTTTCCAACTGCTGCGCGTTCATGCTTTCGCCGTTTTTTTCATCTGAAGCCAGTCGGGCTGGCAAATGAAACCCAGGTAAGCGTTCAGGTGGCCCGAAATAGGACACGGACAAACACGGATTGGACGGATGAACACGGATTTGTCAGGAGAGCCACGTCACAGGAACCGCAAGATCGAATTGGGGGGCTGGCGGTGTTTCCAGCGGCCGTACCACCACGTCAGCGGGAACAGGAGCAGCAGCCCCAGCAGCCAATACGGGTACATCCCGGCGATGCTGGTGCCAGCGGGGGTTAGCCACAGGCCCAGCCCGGCGTACAGGAACAGGTGCACGACGTAGAAGAACAGCGGCGCCCGCCCGAAAACGGCCAGGGGCTGGAGAAGCCGCTGCACCCTGGCGCTGGCCAGGCCGAACAGCCCCAGGAGGAGCAGGTTCGCGCCCATGGTCAGCAGGCTGAAGGCGATGCTGGGCGGGTATTTGACCACGTTGAGGAAGGCGATCCAACTGTCGCCCACGCGCGGGCGGATGTTGCCAAAGCCGTTCAGATAGCGGACCACCACGAAGGCCAGCAGGAGGGCCCCGCCAAGTTTCAGCGCCCGCCCGAATGCCTTCCTGGCATCGTCCAGCAACCAATGCCCAAACAGCATGCCGAAGGTGACAAACTTGAGCCAGGGCAGGACTGGGTAGTTCGACCAGAGGTGAGAGTCACCGCCGGAGAGGAGCAGCAGCAGGTCGAACGGGCTGTTTCTCTGACCCCACAGGACGGGGTTGGGGGCCAGCAGTTCGGTGCCCACGGCCAGCACGACCGTCAGCGCCAGCAGGGCCTGCGGCTTCAACCATACGAGCAGACTGCCCAGAATCATGGTACCACCCAGGGCAAACAGGACGCCCACGTATACGTCCAGTTGCCAGCCCGGGGACAGTCTCCAGGCCTGGTTCTCGACCAGAAACTGCAGGGCGATCAGCAGCGCGCCTCGAACCAGGAAATGGCGGGTCACCGCCCACCTGCTCCAGCCCATCTTGCGGCGGGATTGGGCGAACAGCCATAGGCCGGTTCCCATCAGAAAGGAAAAGCCTGGCGCACACAGGTGGGTGACCAGGCGGGTGAGGAAGGGCAGCGCGCTGGAGTAGGCTGGGAAGCCTCCCCCCCAGTGCTCGCCCGCCGGATGCTTGTGGGCGACGAACATGTTGGCGTGATCGAGCGCCATCAAGGCCATGATCAGGCCGCGCAAGGCGTCCAGGGGGAGCAGGCGCGCGGCCGTGCTACTGGTCTTCTGGGAAGCCACCTCGTTGGAAGCCATGTTCAACCTTTCAGAAACCCGGTTTTTGCGAAAAACCGGGTTTCTTGAGAATCTCAGGGGGCGGAGCGGTGGAGGAGATCCGCTCCGCCCCTGGCAAGAAGTGGTCTGGTGGTCCGTCCGGACTACTCGTACGCTAATGCCTCTCGCACGCTGACCCTGGTAGCCTGCAGGGCGGGCCACAGGCTGGCCAGCACGGCCACGAGCACCACGATCACCAGCCACGCCAGCGTCCCCGTCACCGAGTAACGAAAGTACAGGTCGGCGCTCAGCAGGGTGTCGCCGACCACCCGCCCGAAGAGCCTGGCGGCGGGGTAACTCAGTGGCGCGGCCAACACCCAACTCAGCAGGCCGATCAGGACCCCCTCGAAGACGAAAATCCCTGCTACGACAGGCGACGTTGCGCCGGTCGCCCGCATCATGCCGATCTCGCGCCGCCGTTCGAGCACGTTGATGGACATGGTGCCCATCAGCCCGATGCCACCCACGACCGCCGCCAGGACTGCCATTGCCAACAGGAGGGTAGCGATGATCTCGAACACCGAGCGACTTTCCTCCTGTACGTCGTGGCCGGTCTGCGAGTAGGACACCTTCATATCGTGCGCGCCATAGATGAAGCCCAGGGCAAAGACACCCACCGCGATCGAGAGCACCACCAGCGCGGTGCGCGCCTTGTTTTGCCCCAGGTCACGCCGGATTTTGCCCCACACAACGCTCATCCTCTCCCTCCCTCAGCGAGATAGAACTGGCACACCTCAGAGTCGTTGTATCACCGCACTGGCCACAACCCCGCCAAACAGACCCGCAAAGCTCAGCAAAATCCACCACCATTGCTGACGCCACGAGGGGCTGGTAACCTCACCGCCTGGCCCTGCCAGGATGCTCCAGGCCCGGAAGCCACGGCGCACCGCCCAGCCTTCGTAGAGCAGGAGCGGCACCATCGCCACGAGTGCGCCGGTCACGGTCATTGTCCATAGGCTCACCACCACCCAGGGAGACAGGGGCATGAGTGAGCAAGTACGCGAGATCCAGTTTACCAGCGGCGCGGCGAGCGCATTGATCCCTCCGAACCCCAGGTTGGCAGCCACCCAGGCTGGTAGCAGCCGCTGGCCGAGGGTGCGCAGGTAGCCCTGGCGGCTTGCCAGCGCAAGCAGCGGCCCCTGGAAGAGCAGCCATCCAATCAATAGCGGCAGGCCAAAGATGAACAAGAGCTGTACCAGTTGGCTGGATTGCGCTGCCGGGACCGAGAGGATAACAGCCACCATGATCATAAACGCCACAACGGAGGGGGCAACGTCTCCCGTTGCCTCTACCAGAGCAGCCTGCCAGAGGCCTGGCGTCTGCCTGCGCCCCGCAACCAGCCAGGCCAGCAGTCCCAGCGGTCCCAGGATGACCACGACCGGCAGCCAAAAGACCAATCCCCGGCGGTTCCTGATCGAAAAAACGACCAGCAACACCAGGCTGGCAAGCACGAGGCTGAGCCAGGCAATCCCGATCTGCTGGCAGCGGCCTTGTTTTTCCTGGGCGCGCTGGTAGCGGCGTGCCGCTTCCTGCTGCACTTGTGCGGGGAACAGCCTGCTCAGCGCTCCAGGAGGGCGCGGGTTAGCGATTTCATCCGCCACGTTCAAAACCACTGGCCTGTCAAACTGATAGAAGTAATAGAGGTACACCACGCCGTTGGATAGATCGGCTACCAACGATTCGAGCGTCCAACTGGTACCCCCATCCACATGAACCGCATCCAACACGTTGGTGGCATCCTGAGCCGTAAGCGCGCCTTCCCGGTCCACCAGTTGGCCCAAAATCTCGGTCGCCGTATCGTAGCGCCAGCAGGGGTAGCCGTACCCGTTGCTCGGGTTGGCCACATTGAAGTTGGTGGAAACCAGGAAGCCGTCGCCTAGCGGCTTGCGGGTGAAGGCCAACTCGCCATCTGTCCCCGCGCTGATGATCACCGCGTCACCAGTGGCGTCAGCAAACTGCATCTGGTCGTGCATATAGGAGTGCCACCGGTGTGTGTTGACCCATTCGATAACCTCTTCTACGGTGGCACATTCATGCAAGATATGGATTGGATAGGATGTATAGCCTCCCGCAACCGGTTTGCGTTCCGGGTGCGGATTGGTATCCACGCGCGGCAGGCCGTTGGCATCGTAAGCCAAACCTTTCTCGTTGACCCCTTGCTGGACGTTGTCCGGCGTACCGATCCAGATGGCGCCGTAACCCTTGGCGCCGCCCGGATCAACCCAATAGGTACTGTCGGGGTTGATGTAGTCATCGTTCCCGCCGAAGAAGACGCGCTGCCCCTTCGAGACGGTGAACACAGTGCAGCCTCGAGCGGACCTGCCAGCGCAAGGAGGTTCACTCGATGATCGAGTCACAAGGCTGGACAGTGCGAATAGCAGAACTGCTGTGGCTACCCAGAATATGCCGACAATGAAACGGGATTTGCTCAACTGAGTTCTGTTCATCTCGAGCCTCCTTGAGATGCTCACAGTATAGCCATGGACTGGGCAAGCCTTGCGAAGGTTAATAACCTTCGCAAGGCTTGAGGGCCGCTTCCAGGCCCGCTGCGCCCAACTCGGGCAGCGTCTGCGGTGCGGCGCTCTCCAGGGCACGCAGCTCCCGGTAGGCCAGCGTCCAGGTGCTGGACTTGAGCACCTCGACCAGCCCGCCCAGGAAGAGCATGGGCACACTCATCACCAGGATAAAGATCGGCAGGCCGACGATAGCCCCCACGATCCACGGGGCCACGTCCCCCAGGAAGGGGCTGAGCAGCGCGCCGACCGTCACCGCCGGCAGGCCGCCCAGTACGGCGCCCACGACGATGAACAGCAGCGTGGCGGGGAAGATCAGGATCATGGCCGGCACGGCGAGGACCATCCAGGCCAGATGGACGCCAATCCACATGAGCCACACGGCCACCACTTCCTTCAAGTGGGCCCTGGCCACGGCCAGGCCG
>Ga0315284_10015119_pt1 | contig 10976 bp, 9 predicted proteins | sample YL17G09_16_MG_FD_203696 | JGI IMG/M metagenome (GOLD analysis project Ga0315284, IMG submission 203696) | Sediment microbial communities from Yellowstone Lake, YNP, Wyoming, USA - YL17G09_16 | ecosystem: Environmental > Aquatic > Freshwater > Lake > Sediment | place: USA: Wyoming | collected...
ACCCTCAGCCGCATCCGCGAAGGCCGCGAGAAGCCCGTCGGCTACGTCGTCTCGCGCCTCGCCAGCCCGGGCGTCTTCCGCACCTTCCTCAACCTGAGCATCATCGGGGGCGGCGGGGGGGCGACGTCCGCGCGGACCGCCCGCGCCCTGCGGAGCGTCGAACGGGGACCGGGCGACCTGGTGATGGCCGACGTCATCGCCCGCCTCGACGACCCCGACCATGAAGTCCGCGAAGAGTCCGCCCGCGCCCTGGGGCGCATCCGCTCGCCGGACGCCGTTGACGTCCTCCTCGCGTGCCTGCGCGACCCGCACTCCAGCATCCGACCGCAAGCGGCGCGCGCTCTGGGGCAGATCGGCGACCCGCGCGCCGTCGAGTCCCTGACGCAGTGCCTCGAAAGCGCGTCGGCGGACCTTCGGCAGGCGTGCGCCGACGCCCTCCACGACATCGCCGGCCGCGAACCGGCGCCGCCCGCACCCAAAGCGACGCGGGCCCTTCGCACGATGGAACGCGCCGACGAGGACCTGCCCGCGGCCGACATCATCGCCCGCCTGGACGATGCGGACCACGAGGTCCGCGAGGAGGCGGCCCGCGCCCTCGGTCGCATCCGCTCGCCCGAGGCCGTCGAGCCCCTCATCCGACACCTGCACGACCCAAACTCCACCATCCGCCCCCAGGCGGCCCGCGCGCTGGGGCAGATCGGCGACGGGCGCGCCATCGAAGCCCTCACCGAGTGCCTCGCGAGCGGATCGGTCGAACTTCAGGAGGCCTGCGCCGAGGCGCTCGGCGCTGTCGGCGGCCGCATGCCCATCCGCCGACTCATCAGCCTCCTCGGGGAGCAGCACCACGAGCGGGTCATCGTTTCCGGCGCCGAGGCCGTCTCGGAGCACGGCATCGTGGAAGCCGCCTGGGAAATCCTTCCCCGAATGCACACCACCAAGAACCCCGTGCTGCGCCGCCAACTGGCAATCGCGATCGGGAACCTCCTGGGCCGCCCCGGCGAGTTCTACCAGTACCTCACCGGCGAGCGCGTCCAGGAAGGCCGCCGGCTCGGAACGCTCGTCCGCCGGGCGCGCCGCGCCATGGCCGCCGTCCGACGGCGGCTCCCGCGCGAGGCGAAGGCGAACGTCCTGTGGGACGATCTGGGGGACGAACTGGGCCGCGTGCGGGGCCTCATGGAAGGTCAATCGTATCGGGCGGCCGTCGAGGCGCTTTACGGGATCGTCCGCCGACTGGTCGCCGCCGTCACCGGCCGCGAGGCGACCGATGAAACCGCCCTTGAATACGCCATCCTCCGCGACACCCGCCTCGGCCTCGGCTTCTGGTTCGTCATCGAGGTTAAGCGCCGCATGGGCGAAACCGGCGACGTCGAACTCCTGCACATCGACGCCCTGCTGGCCCTGTACTTCCTCGGCGCCTACCGCCTGCCGCGCGAGCGTGACGAGTTCGACGCCGAATAGCGTGAACGGCACCCCCCGTGTATTCACGGGGGGCTAAATAAAAGCGCGACGCGCGGCGCGGTCGAACGGCGAACCTCAATTGTAGATGAACCATGCGGTCGCGTTGCAGTCCTTGTCGGCCACGACGCGGACCCAGTGGGCGCTGAAGCCCGCCGGGAACGTGTGCGTGATCGTCTTGCCGGCCGGGACGGCAATCGTGTCGTACATCTGCCACGTTCTGCTGGCGAGAAAATCGACTTCGATCGTGAACCGGACATCGCCCTGCCGGTTGTGCGAGAACCGGACCGCCTTGCGGTCATAGCCGGTCATCAGGTAGGGATCGGAGGGTTTGCCCGCGCGGACGGCCGAGTCGCGCCACGGGCCGCCTTCGCCGCGCGGCGGCCCGAGTTTCCACAGGTCCTCGACGTTGCCCAGCCAGAGGCCCACCTTGCCGTCGTCGGAAGCGACGTAGTGCCCGTCGTCGGCCGCACCAACCAGGTTGCCCGCCAGGACCAGCAGGCCGCGCCAGGAGGCGTAATCGAAGATGCGCCGGTTGTGGGTCGTGATCGGGCGGATCCTGGCCAGCCCGCCGCTGTCCTCTCGCGGCAGTTCGTAGAACGTGCCGTGGATGTTCATCATGTTCCGCTCGGTGACGATCTCGCGGATGCCGCGCGGCCACCCTGCGGCCGACGGGCTGCTGAAGGCGTCCGCCCCCTTGGGCAGGCGGTACCGGTTGCCCTTCCTGTCTTTCATGATGACCGAGGCGGCGTCAACCTCGAAGTCCTGCGTCGTCGCCCATTTTTCACGCAGCGTTTTTTCGGCCGCGGCGCCGTCGGCGCGGCGGAGGCGCAGGTCGGCGCCCATGACGTAGTATGCGGTCTCGGCGGCCTTGCCGGAATCGTCCACGACGGTGGCGGCGAACTGCAGGGGCATGTCTTCGGCGCCTTCCGGGCGAACGATGCCCTCGGACCGGAGCGCGGCTTGGTCAGCGGCAGCCAGGCTCTTGAACATTGCCGGTTCAGGCGCATGCATGGCCGAGGCGTAGTGGAAGTAGGCGGTGGCGGATTTTACATCGTGGTCAGTCTTGAGGCGCACCCACTCGCCGGCGGTCTCGGGTGGAAGCACGTGGTACGCGTAGCCACTCGCGGGCACGGACACCGACGCAAGTTTCGTCCAATTGCCGTCGCCTGCGGCATCAACTTCAAGCGTGAAGGTGACCGGCGCGCCCGCATCGTGCGCCAGGTGCGCCACCCTCCGCTCGAAGCCCGCCAGGAGGAAAGGCTCCGAGGGCTCGCCGGCCTTGACGGCGTCCTTGACCCACGGGCCGCCCCAGCCGGTCGGCCGGCCGAACCCGCGCAGGTCTTCCCACTTGCCGAACCAGAGGTTCGACTCGGGGTAGCCAAGGATGGGGTTCCCCTGGCGCGAGGCGTCATTGTCGCACATCACGAGGCGGCCGTTCCAGTCGGTGTAGTCGACGACCATTTTGAGAAACGTCGAGACCGGGCGCAGGCCGGCGGTCTTGCCCGGTCGGAAGGTCTTCGGGAAATCGTAGAACATGTCGTGCTCGTTCATCAGGAGGTGCCCGCCGCTGACCTCGCGGATGCGTGGCCACTCGGTGAACCAGCCGTGGTCGGCGTCCTGGGTGTAACTGGCCTTCGGCAGGCGGAAGCGGGTCCACTTGCCGCCGTCGCGCACGTTGAGGATGACTGACTTGGCATCCCACCCGATGGCCCAGAGGGGGGCGGCATCGTCGGGCGCCCCGAAGATGCCGCCCGGCCCCGTGACGTCGGTGTACTTGTTGCGGTCGATGATCGTCCAGGAGTCGAGCGACCCAATGTCCTTGGTGCCGTCCCACTCGGCCAGGACGCCGCCCTGGCCGTTGTTCGCGTAGACGAGTCGCCCCTGGCCCGTGTAGCAGCCTTTGCCGTGGACGCCCGGCAGCATGTTCTTGCCGCCGACGTTGCGGTCCTTGTGGAGTTCCTTGACCTCGAGGGTGCGGACATCGACTTCGTAGAAACCCTGTTCCATTGTGGCAAAGTAGACCTTGTTGGCAGGGTCCTTCAGGTGCCGGGCCGTGGCCGTGTGACGCCCAGGCATGGTGGTCTGCGAGACGGCCCGCACGCCGCCCCTGGAGTCGATGAAGTACGGCCCGATGATCAACTGGTTGGACTCGCGGTGGATCATGCGATTGGCGTGCGTGCCGCCGACGCTCTCAGGACGGGGGGTGAGTTTCAGGCCAGCATCGAGTTCGTACAGTTTGTCGTTGCCGCCCTTGAACACGTGGGCGGGATAGGTGACAAACCACAGTTTGCCGGCCCACGGGACGACGGCCCCGATGCCGGTCTCGTTCCCGCCGCCGTTGCTGACGGCCAGGTGAGGAAACACGTCACTGATGGAGGGCGGGAGGGCCGTCGAGCCCGGCAGCGGGGGTTCCTCAGCTGCGGAAGCGGCAACGACGGCCAGGATCATCAGCAGGACGGTAAGAATGGCCAGGCTAGTCCTGGGCGTCTCCTGTGGTTCGGGTGGTTTCGCCTTCATGGCCGGTTCCTCCACGTCCATCCTGGCCACGCCCACGCCGGAAGGACAAGGACCGGCGCCCGGCCTCGCGGCCGCCCGCACTCAAACCTTCTGAAGCAGCAGGCAGGCGTTGTGGCCGCCGAAACCGAAGGAATCGCGCGCGGCCGGGCGGACAACCATCGGCTGCGTCCAGGCCGTCTCGTAGACGGTTGGCAGGCCTTTGTCCCGCTCCTTATTCGGGTACGGAACGACGCGCGACGAGACGACGCGGACCCGGACGTACAATTCCTTTCCCGAGCAGACGTACTCGGCCTGCGTGCCCTCGACATCCTTCAGGACCTTGCCGATGTCGGCGCTGTACCGCTCGGTGGGCGGGAGGAGGTTGCCCTTTTCATCCCGGGCGTCCTCGCGGCTGCGGTCGTAGTCCGGCAGCGTGCCGATGAACTGGATGCGGTACGTCAGGCCGCGCTCGGGCTCCACCGCCACGGTCAACCGCTTGCCGTCCCAGCGCAGGTCTTTGAGGAGGGCGCCGGTGGTGGCATAGAAGTCGCCCCGGCGCATGGCTTGGATAAGGGCGTCGGCCTGGAGTTCGGCAGCCCGGACCATGATCCATCCGGTGCCCGAGCCGCCATCGACGTTGTGCGAATCGTCTGCCGCGATGGCGTAGATGGGCCTCATCCCCAGGTCGCCGAGGCGCTTGGCCAGGATCACGTCCCAGAGGCGATCGGTGGAGAGCATCGTGTCGTTGCCGCGGGTGAACACCTCGGTCGGCCGGGAGTTCATGACCTCGAAGAAGTGGAGGTCCGCGACACCCCAAATCTGTTCGACGGGCACCACGCCGCCCCAGTTCGGATGGTTCAGTTGCGTCAGGATGGCCCGGCCGATCGCCTGTTCCTGCGCGCGGACGGCGGCGACGTCGGCTGCGATGGTGGCCTCGAAGGTCTCGCCATTTTGCGGCGGCACCATCTCAGCCAGGTTCAGCGCGTTCATGTGGACGTGCACGTTGCCATGCTTGCCGGTGATCTCCTCGCCCATGATCAGCAGGAACCGGCCGGGTTCCTCGAACCGGCCGCGGTACTCTTCGAGCCGCTTGGCGCGGGCCTGGACGATGGCCTGGCCTGCCTGGATCCCGGCCTTCGGGTCGTCCTTCTCGGCGCGGACCGTGCGGGTTTCCACCCAGTCGTCGCCGAACTTCGCGCGGTACTTCTCGAGGCAGGCGACATGCTCGGGCTTGGCGACCTCGACCCATTTCTCGCCCTGCTGAAGGGTGTTGTGGTCGGTCACAACAAGAAACTGATAGCCGTGCATCTTATACCAGTCGGCCACCATCTCGGGGAAGTCACGGCCGTCGCTCCATCGCGAGTGGACGTGGGTGTTGCCCTTGAACCATCGCGCGGCGCCGGCCGCAGGGTCGGCGGCGTGCGTGCTCGTCCCGCAACCGGCCAAGACGACCAGCGTCGCCAGCACGGCGGCGGCCAGGAACTGGCGCCGAAAAACACGGTCCGCCCACCTCATCGGCCGATCGCGATTCATCGGATTCCTCGTTTCCCCCGTACTCGGCAACACCTGCCGCAAAAAAAACAACGTTCCAGGCCGCACCCAGACGTCATAGAACTTTCCTCACCCCGCTTAGATTTTCTTCAACAGCAGGCAGGCGTTGTGGCCGCCGGATCAGTGAACGCGCTCAAACTCCTCGACCGTCATCCCGGCCGCCCGAATCAGCGAGCGCAGCGTGCCCGGCGCAAGTTCCTTGTGCTGCGGAACCGACAGGCTGGCGATATGACCTTGCTTCAGGAGGACGACGTGGCTGCCCTTTTGCCGGTCCACGCGCCACCCCGCGCGCTCGAAGCGCCTGACGGCTTCAGCGCCCGAGATGGCGGGCAACTTGGCCATCAGACCTTCACCTCGACCTCGCGCGTCGCGACGGTGAGCGGCATGCCGTTGGCCGCCCGGGCCTCCAGGCACGCCTGAATCGCCTCGCGGATGTTGGCGAGGGCTTCGTCCTCGGTCTTGCCCTGGGAAACGCAGCCGGGAATGGCCGGACACTCGGCCACCACCGCGCCGGTCTCGTCCCGCTCAAGCGTCACAATCATTTTCATGGCCGGTTCCTCCACGTCCATCCTAGCCGCGCCCACGCCGGAAGGTCAAGGACTTGCGCCCGTCATCGCGGCCGCCCGCGCTCAAACCTTCTGAAGCAGCAGGCAGGCGTTTTGGCCGCCGAAACCGAAGGAATTGCACGCGGCCCGGCGGATGGGCATCTCGCGGGGCACGAGCGGCACGTAGTCCAGGTCGCACGCGGGGTCGGGATTCTCGAGGTTGATCGTCGGCGGGGCGACCTGGTCCCGCAGCGCCAGGACCGTCGCAATCGTCTCGACGCCGCCGGAGGCGCCCAAGAGGTGCCCGACGCTCGACTTGGTGCTCGAGACGGCGATCCGGCGGGCGTGGTCGCCGAAAACGATCTTGATGGCCTTGGTTTCGGCGATGTCGCCGAGCGGCGTCCCTGTGCCGTGCGCGTTGATGTGGTCCACGCTGTCGGCCTCGGCCGAGGCGTCCTTGAGCATCTGCTGCATGGCGTAGGCCGCCCCGCGCCCTTCGGGGTCGGGCTGGACGATGTGCGTTCCGTCGCCGCTCATCCCGAAGCCGATCATCTCGGCGTACATTTTGGCGCCGCGTCGTCTGGCGTGCTCGTATTCTTCGAGGACGACGATGCCGGCGCCCTCGGAGAGGACGAAGCCGTCGCGGTCGCGGTCGAAGGGCCGGCTGGCGCGCGCGGGCTCGTCGTTGCGGGTCGAGAGGGCGCGGTTGGCGCAGAATCCCGCGAGGCCCAACGGCGTGAGGGCCGCCTCCGCGCCGCCCGTAATCATCACGTCGGCCTCGTCGTTCTGGATGACCCAGAAGGCCTGGCCGATGGCGTTGGAGGCGCTGGCGCAGGCGTTGGCGACGCCGGCGTTCGGCCCCTTGACGCCGTAGAGAATCGAGATCTGGCCGGCGGCGGCGTTGATCATGAGTTTCGGGACCATGTAGGGCGAAACCTTCATGGGCCCGCGCTCCACGAGGCGCTTGTGCTGGGCCTCGAACTCCGCCAAGCCTCCGATGCCGCTCCCGACGATGACACCGACGCGGAACGGGTCCTCGACACTCGCCAGGTCGAGCCCCGCGTCCTGGACGGCCTGGACGGCGGCGCCGACGGCCATCTGGCTGAAACGGTCCAGGTGCCTCACCTCGTGCTTCGGGAGGTAGATGTCGGGGGTGAAGTCCTTGACCTCGCCGCCGATGTGAACCGTGTAGCCGGACGTGTCAAAATGTTCAATGCGGCTGATGCCGGAGGAGCCGGCCAGCAGCCGCTTCCAGAACGCTTCCACGTCCGACGCCAGCGACGTGATCAGCCCCAGGCCTGTCACGACGACGCGTCTGGTCATCGGTTACAGGTGCCTCTCCACATAGTCGATCGCCTGGCCGACCGTCTGGATCTTTTCGGCGTCTTCCTGGGGGACGTCGATGTCGAACTCGTCCTCGATCTCCATGACGATTTCGACCGTGTCGAGGGAATCCGCCCCCAGGTCGTTGATGAACGACGTTTCGCGGGAGATTTGCAACTTGTCGGCCCCCAGTTGCTCCGCGACGATCTCAATGATCCGCTGACCGACGTCGCTCACCTTGCCCGAGGCCTTGCCGATCTTCTTCTCGTCCGCCATATGCCTTGCCTCCTCATCGCGTCTGCAGGAAACGTTTGCCCATCACCCTTTCGTCCGCGGCCCCCCGGGGCCCCTTCCTCGTACGCCAGCAGTCTATCGGCCGGCCCGCCCACTTGCAACGCCTTTTCCCCAACGACTTCTTTCACCGCAGAGACGCAGAGAACGCAGAAAAAGACAAAAGAAAAGGCCAGGGGAACAGCAAAAAAGTCACCTTGCTCCACCGTCCTTGAAAATCCTTGGCCGTTCCTTAGTCTTCCCGTCGTTCCCCTATCTTTGCTGTTCTCTGCGTCCTCTGCGTCTCTGCGGTGAGATTACATCGCCATCCCGCCGTCCACCGCCAACACCTGGCCCGTAATGTACCGGGCCTCGTCGCTCGCCAGGAACACCACCGCCGCCGCCACGTCCTGGGCCAGGCCCATTTTCCCCAGCGGGATCATCGAAAGCGCCCGCTCCTTGGCCTTCTCCGGCAGGACCTGCGTCATCTTCGTGTCGATGAAACCGGGGGCGACGGCGTTCGCGCACACGTTCCGCCCCGCCAGTTCCCTCGCCACCGTCTTGGTGAACCCCACCACGCCCGCCTTCGACGCCGAGTAGTTCGCCTGGCCCGGATTCCCCACCAGCCCGGAGACGCTCGCCAGGTTGACGATCCGCCCCGACCGCTGGCGGATCATATACCTGGCGGCGTGCTTCGTCATGAGGAACGTCCCCTTCAGGTTCACCTTCATCACGAGGTCCCACGCCTCCTCGGTCATCCGCAGCAGCAGGTCGTCCCGCGTGATGCCGGCGTTGTTGACGAGGATGTCGATCGAGCCGGCCTTCTCGGCCACCGCGTCGATCATCTTCTCGACCGCCGCCTCGTCCGTCACGTCGAGGACATAGGAGAGCGTCGCGCCGCCGAGTTCCGCCGCCGCCTTCGCGAGGTCCTCCTCCAGCACGTCCACCAGAACCAGCGCCGCGCCCCGCGCCGCCAGTTGCCGCGCAATCTCCAGGCCGATGCCCCGCGCCGCGCCCGTCACGATGGCCGTCTTGCCCTCGAATCCCATGTCACGCCTCAGCGTTTGCTGGTTCGCCGCCCCGCCCGATTTAGCGCGCCCCGCAAGTTTACCCGCCGTGGCGGGCGGGGCGGCTAACTGTATACATCCCCGCGCCCGGTGGCCCGCGCCAACATTTAGCCGCCCAGTTTACTGGGCGCGTGCCTTATCTAAAATCGCTTAGCGCCCGAATCTCCTCCACCGTTCCCACCGTGCGGGCGCTGCGCCCGAGTTTCCGGTCAATCCGTTTCAGAAGCCCCACGAGGACCCGCCCCGGGCCGACCTCGACAAAGGTGTCGAACCCGTCGGCGATCATCCGCTCGACGCCCTGCTGCCAGCGGACGCAAGAGTCCACCTGCCGCGCGAGGAGGTCCGCCACTTCGCCCGAACCCCGATAAAAATCCCCCGTCACGTTCGCCACCACGGGGAATTCCAAGTCCCGGACCCCGAGACTCGCCAGGGCCGGGGCCAGTTTCTCGCGGGCGCTCGTCATGAGCGGCGAATGGAACGCTCCCGCGACCGCCAGCGGAACCGCCCGCTGGGCGCCCATGGACTCGGCGACCTCGGCCGCCTTCGCACAGGCCGCCCGTTCGCCGCTGACAACCACCTGGCCCGGGCAGTTGTAATTGGCGGGCCAGATTCTACCGGCCTGGCGGGCGGCCTGGCAAATCTTTTCCGCACCGCCAGAGTCCACCCCCAGGAGCGACACCATGCCGCCCGGCGCCGCCCCGCACGCCTCCTGCATGTACCGCCCCCTGAGGTGCGTCAGCCGCACCGCCTCGTCGAACCCGATCGCCCTCGCCGCCGCCAGGGCCGTGTATTCCCCCAGCGAGAGGCCCGCCGCACCGTCCACGAGGAGGTTCTTCCCGGCATCGGTCGTGCGCAGCGCGGCCAGGACCGCCAGGCTCGTCACCAGGATGGCCGGCTGGCTGATGTCCGTTGCCGTGAGGCGCTCCTCCGGCCCGTCGAAACAGATTGCCGAAAGGCCGAACCCCAGGACGGCGTCGGCCCGTTCGTAGAGCGCCCGCGCCTCCGGGAACGCCTCGGCCACATCCCTGCCCATGCCGACGTATTGCGCCCCTTGGCCGGGAAACAGCAGTGCGGTTTTCCCCACTGGCGCCTCGCTCGAAGATTGGCGGTTAGTGCTTGACCACGGCGGCGGCCCAGGTCAGACCCCCGCCGAAGGCCACGAGAATAGCCGTGTCGCCCGGCCCCAGGATGCCCTGCTTCCGGGCCTCGTGGTGGGCCATCGCGCAACTCGCCCCGCCCGTGTTCCCGTACTTCTCGATGTTCAGGAACACCTTCTCCGGCGGGAACCCCATGCGGCTGGTGGAGGCGTCGATGATGCGCCTATTGACCTGGTGCGGCACCACGAGCCGAACCTGGTCCACCGTCAGGCCGCACGCCTTCATGCATTCCTCGATGAGTTCCTGCATTTTGACGACGGCGAACTTGAAGACCTCGCGGCCGCGGATGTGCATGTAGTGGAGCCGGGCGTCCACCGTCTCGTGCGACGGAGTCCGGCGTGATCCGCCCGCCGGCAGGATCATCATTTCGCCGCCCCCGCCGTCGGCGTAGAGCGTCGTGTAGAGGATGCCCGTGTCGGGCTCGTCGGAGGCCTGGACCACGGCGGCCCCCGCCCCGTCGCCGAAAAGAACGCAGGACGAGCGGTCCGTGTAGTCGGTGATCTTCGAGAGGGTCTCGGCGGCGATGACGAGAACGGTCTTCGCCTGGCCCGCCAGGATGTTGGCCCGCGCCTGGGCCAGGGCGTAGAGATGGCCGCAGCACGCGGCCGAGAGGTCGTACGCCGCCGTATCCCCGCACCCGAGGCGGTTCTGAATCCAGCAGGCGGTCGCCGGCAGGACGTTGTCGGCCGTTATCGTCGCGCAAATGACCAGGTCCACGTCCTCGGGCGCCAGGCCGGCGTCCTCGAGGGCCGCGCGGGACGCCTCGACCGCCAGGTCGCTGGTGGCCTGGTCGTTCTCGGCGATGCGGCGTTCCTTCATACCCGTGCGCTGGACGATCCACTCGTCGTTCGTCTCAACGAGGTGCGCGAAGTCCTCGTTCGTCATGACGCGCTCGGGCACGCTCATGCCCGTGCCGACGATCTTGGCGCTGCGGACCGGCTTCACTCGCCGCATTCCTTCATCTTGGCTACGGTTTCGACGATCTCGCGGTTGACTTGAGTGCGCGCGTAGTTGGCGGCCGCGCGGAACGCGTTGGCGACGGCCCGCGCCTTCGAATTGCCGTGACAGATGATCACAATCCCGTCCACCCCCAGGAGCGGCGCCCCGCC
>Ga0315284_10015124_pt1 | contig 10974 bp, 14 predicted proteins | sample YL17G09_16_MG_FD_203696 | JGI IMG/M metagenome (GOLD analysis project Ga0315284, IMG submission 203696) | Sediment microbial communities from Yellowstone Lake, YNP, Wyoming, USA - YL17G09_16 | ecosystem: Environmental > Aquatic > Freshwater > Lake > Sediment | place: USA: Wyoming | collected...
AGTGGGAGAAACTCGCGAAGGGAACATCGGGATACGTTCTTAAGGCCGGAGCAAGTGACATATCTTGGGCGGCATTATCGGCATCAGACTTCGGACTAGGGACTTCCAACACGCCGCAGTTCGCTGGACTCGGCCTGAAGGCCGCGTGGAACGACCAGTATATTCTGAACGTGAGCGGCACGCACACGAAGGCGGCATCCGAAGCGAGCGGCGTCATCATCAACGCCACGTTTGAGCCGGACAATAACTACGGAGCAATCGCGCTCGCCATCGGCCCGTCCTTCACGGCTCCTGCGGGCGAGACGCTCGGGCCTTACTACGGCCTCTGGATAGGCATACTGACGAAGACCGGGACAGGGACGATTGACACGTGCGTCGGCGCGTATATCAACTCTCCCACGGCAGGCACGACGAACAAGAGTCTCTACGTCGGCGGCGCGGCGAAGGCGGAGTTCAATCCTGCCGTCCAGATGAATACGTATGCCGACATCGCGGAGCAGGCCGCGCCCGCCACGCCCGCGAGCGGGTTCGGGCGGCTCTACTTCAAGACGGACGGCTACTTCTACGCGAAGAACGACGCAGGCACAGAGAGCCAGATAACGGGCGTGAGCGCGGGCGGCGGAAAGAGCAAGTCGCAGGCGTTCACGAGCGACGGAACGTGGACTTGTCCGGCGGGCATAACGCTCGTCTGGGTAACGGCTATCGGCGGAGGCGGCGGCGGAGAGGCAGGCATCACGTCGACACGCGGAGGCGGCGGAGGCGGATGCGGCGCGTTCTACTACCGCTATCCCATCACAGTCAGCGGCAACGTCACAGTCACGCTAGGGACGGCAGGCACGGCAGGCACAGGCTCGTCCGGTGCGAACGGCGGCTCCGGCGGCTCCACGACATTCGGCGGCTTCCTGACGGCACAGGGCGGCATCGGCGGCGGCATCGCAGGCTCAGGATACGGCGGAGCAGGCGGCGGCGACGTCGGCTTCGGCGCTTCACAGTCTACGGCGGGCGGCACAGGAAACTCCCCGACCATCCGCGGCTCGTTCTACATACCGGGCGCAGGCGGCGGCGGCGGGCAGACAGGCTCAGGCACGGGCGGGCCGGGCGGATACGTCCTACGCTACGTGAGCGGCTCTGGAGGCAACTCTACCTACGGCGGCGGCGGCGGAGCAAGTAGCGCCCTCGGACAGGGCGGCAATGGAGGCACGAGCGGCGTCGCAGGCACGGCAGGCGCAACGAACGCAGGCGCGGGAGGCGGCGGAGGATGGGGAGGCGCTACCTACACGGCAGGCGGCGCGGGCGCGGTCGGCTACTGCCTCGTCGAGTGGATTGAATAGATGGCAACGAAGTCTCAGCGCTTCACGTCGAGCGGCACGTGGACGCGTCCGGCAAACGTCACCCTCGTCTGGATAACCGAAGTAGGCGGCGGCGGCGGCGGAGCCTCAAGCGACTCGTCTCAGACGTGCGGCGGCGGCGGCGGCGGAGCCGGGGAGTTCCTGAACCGGGTTCCCGTCGTCGTCTCAGGCAATGTCACAGTCACTATCGGGGGAGGCGGCGCGGGCGGAGTCTATGCCGGAGCGCCAGACAACGGCGATGACGGCGGCGACACGTCCTTCGGCTCGCTCACGGCCCGTGGAGGACACGGAGCGCCGAGTCCGCCTTACGGCGGAGACGGCGGAGGGACGACTGACCTCGCCTATGGCGGCGCATCTGAGGTAGCAGGGGAGTCACCTCCCGAGCGCTTTATGGGCTTCCCTCTGAGCGGCGCAGGCGGAGGCGGCGGCTCTGCTCCGAACGGCACGGGCGGGAAGGGCGGATACAGCGGGCGCTTCGCGGGCGGGAGCGGCGGCGTGGCAGGCGCGGCGAACTACGAAGGCGGCGGCGGCGGCGCGAGCACGTTCTTCGGTCAGGGCGGAGCGGGCGGAGCAGGGAATCAGGATGGGAACATTGCCTTGTCGAGCGCATACGGCGCGGGCGGCGGCGGCGCAGGATGTGACAGCGGAACTCCGAACGAACGCAACGGCGCGGCAGGCAGAGGGGGAATCGTAATCGTTGAATGGACTGAATAGGAGGTCACTATGGCTACCGAACAAGCGTGGAAGGACAGGGATATGTTCCTGTCGATGTTTTCAATTCTAGACAATCTGTTATCGAATTATCGCATCCAGCAAAAGCAACTCAAGGAGCAGAAGGTCATCGTCTTCGACGACCCCGCTCGGAAGGCCGACCTCGAGGCTCTGCTCGCAGAGGACGAGAACAATTCCTACGCGGAATGGGCGGCGCAGTATGTGAACTACAAGGCCATCTACGAGGCCATTCAGCCGCACGTATCTGGATGGCCTGTCTGGGCAGACCTTTAGGGCTTGACACGCGCTTCCTGACGGGATAAGATTCCGGTGAAGTCTATCTCGTTAGGAGGCACTATGATAAAGGTAAATTTCCTGACCGTATTCAAGACGTTCAAGGGCGAGACGATGCGGGCGAACGATATCAGCAGGACGCTGAACACGGCGCTCCAGACCATCGACGCGTTCCTGAACAAGTCCATCGACTACGTCGGCCTCAAGGACGCGTTCGATGCGCTCGTCAAGGACAATCCCGAACTCACCCTTCGTGACGTCTCCCTGACCGCCATCACGAACCCGAATCAGGGCGAGAAGGATGGCATCGTCAAGTTCAGGCGCGGACTGCTCGCGCATCGCATCGCAGAGAACGACGTGCTGGAACTGCCTGCCGAGGACATTACGCTCCTGAAGCAACTCATCAACGACGCCTATCCGTCCCCCGTTGTTATCTGGAACGCGTTCTCCGTCTTGGAGCCGGGCATCGGGGAAGGCACGGGCAAGCCGAACTAGAATCACTTACTAGAAACGCGTTCGGGATTCCCTCGGGCAATCCCCCGAGTGGCGTTTCGTCTGGCGTGGCGAAGAAACAGGCCGGAACCGGAACAGACTTTCGGCCCGGTGCGGGCCGAACTAAAGTCTGGCTAAGCCCTTCTCTGGGATTTTACTAACGCCGAACCTTGAGCCTAAAGTCGTCCTAATCCCGTTTCTTCCCCCGAGTGTCCCTGCCTGCCCGCCTCCTCCTTGTCACGAACTATCTGGATTTATTTTCCCCGGCGCTCTCCTGAAAACACGTTAGGAAACAAGAATAGTTTGAGATTTCCTAATGGCCTAATATAATGAATGAGTTACAATAGAATTGTGACATCGTTTTGGAGTCGGAAAACTTGCTCTTTACTCCGTAAAAGCCGACAATGATTGAACAATGATAACACATCAAGCGGCGGGCAAGGGAGGGCGGAAACGCTCCTCTACGGAGTGTCCCCTCACGAGCGCGATGTGGACAGGCCGTCGGCTTTCATTGTTCTTTGAAAAATAAATCGTAGGCATCGCACGACGCGAGTGGACAGGCGGCGGGCCTGACTGCCTCTCTGGGCGACCGTCCCGAGCCGACACCTCTCCGAGGTGACGGGCAGGGGGAAAGACGCCGAGGGAGCCAGAAGGGAGAATGGGCGCAGGCTTGACAAGCGCGGCGGGCGAGGCAGGCGAAATATCAAGGCATCGCACGCGGGATGAGAATGTGTTATCGAACAGAACCCCGAGGACGGGAACTCAGTAGAACACGGGCATCACGCGTGACGAAGTGGACTCGGCAGTTATTCCGAGTCAGTTATCAGGCTATTAGAACAAGGTAGGGCGGGCAGAGCGCGGGACGGCGCTCTGCCCGTCTTGGGTATTAGGCAACGGACGAATAGGAAGGGAGACTAAAGATGAAACTCACTTACGGTCAGGTTAGGCAACTCGCACGGATTCCCAAGACGAACAAGCGCTTCGTCGTGTTCGTTCTTTACCCTATCGGCTCCGCGAGGGGATGGCGCGTTCTGGCCGAGACGAACGACCTGAACGACGCATACGCCCTCTACCGCAACGAACAGCGCTACGAGGCCATCCTGCGCGACACGGTCGAGCGGGTCAACATCGTGATGAGCGCGCTCTGAGCGCAGGAGAGAAGCAATGAGACATCATCTAATCCTACGGGTCATCGGCACGTTCACAACGGACGAGCGCTTCGGCAAGGCGAACGGGCCGCTCGTTGTCGGAGGAGAACTCACCGAGACCGTTCGGGCCGCGCTTCAGCATCGGCTCCGCGCTCAACTCCGCGCCGCTAAAATCAGCGCTTACGCCGTGGACGTCGTCACAGTCTCCACGTCGCACGACCGAGACAGGAAAGAAGTGAACTACGAGTTCAAGGCGCTCATCTTCGCCGACACGCCCTACTCGGCAATCGTTCACGCCGTGGAACACGCGATGGCGGGATGCGCCCGATGGAGGATTGCGTGAGGCTCCACAGGTTCCACTTCGCCGCCGTCGCCGCTCTCACTTGGCGTCGGCTCGCGCAGTTCGTTCAGGACTTGGAGGACGGCGTGGACGCCGAACACGCGGCCCGGCAGTTCAACCGGGACGCGGCTCAAATCCTGAAAGACACAGGATGGACGAAGGCGGAGTTCCGGCGCGAACTCAGCAGGCGACCCGCCGCCGCCGTCCTTCCTTCCTCTTATACTTCAAGCGACGTCCGGCGCTAAACACGGACGAGGAGAAAAAAAATGAAACCGTCTGAAATCCGCAAGGCCGTTCTTCTGTGCTGGAAGGCCCGCCGCCCGTGCTTCATCTGGGGAGCGCCCGGCATCGGGAAGTCCAGCATCGTCAAACAACTCGCCGCCGAACTTTCGCTCACCGAAGGCGAGACCGTTCAGTTCAAGGACACGCGGGCAATTCACTATGACCCCGTTGACCTGCGCGGCATACCGGGCATCGTGGCGAATTTCACGAAGTGGTTCCCGCCCGACTTCCTGCCGAGAGCAGGAAAGGGAATCTGGTTCCTTGACGAACTGAACGCCGCGCCTCTGATGGTTCAAGCGGCGTTCTATCAACTCATCCTTGACCGCCGAATCGGCGACTACGAACTCCCCGTCGGATGGCTCATCATCGCGGCAGGGAACAGAGAGACCGACCGGGCAGTCACTCAGCGAATGCCCGCTCCGCTCTGTAACAGATTCGCGTTCCACCTGAATCTCGACGTTGACTTCACCGAGTGGAAGGACTGGGCGATGGAGAACGACATCGTGCCGGAACTCATCGCGTTCTTCGCGTGGAGACAAGCGCTTCTTTTCAACTTCGACCCGCAGAGAAACGATAAGGCGTTCACGACGCCTCGGACGGTCGAGTTCCTGAGCGACCTCATCAAGTCTGGCCTTGACCCGCTGACCGACACGCAGTATATGGCGGCGTGCGTCGGCGAAGGCATCGCCGTTGAAATCAACGGGTTCTACCGTATCAAGGATGCTCTGCCCGACATCGATGCGACGCTCGCGAACCCGGCGAAGGCGAAGATTCCGATGCCCGATGAGAACGTCGCGGCGACTTACGCCTTCTGCGGCGCTATCGCACGGCGCGCCACGAAGAAGAATATGGCGGCGGTCATCACGCTCGCAAACCGTCTCCCCGGCGACTTCAGCGTCCTGCTCGTGAAGGACATTATCAAACTCAACAAGTCGCTCGCCGGAACGGAAGCATACAACGAATGGGCGCAGGCTCACCAGAACGTGATGCTGTAACACGGCGTCACAGGAGAATTAAAATGAATCCCCTTATCCAAGAGAAAGCAATGGTCGTTCGGCTCAAGGTCGGCTTCTGGACGTGCCGGAAGGTCGACAGCAAGGCAACGTCTGACGTCATCAGGAAGGCAGGCGCGCAGACCGACGCCGGGAAGTTCCGCAAGAACCTCATTCCGGTCGAGGAGATTAAAAAGATTCGGCGCGCCATCGCGCACGTCCGCAAAGAGTTCAAGTTCCTGACCCTCCCGTGGCTCGACGACGGCGAACGGATGCTCCCCTCGGAACAGCATATGGACTTCACGGCGAAGATGAGGAAGGCCAAGAACGGGTTCGAGAGGGCGAAGGAACAGTTCTTGAAGGACTACGACGCGAACGTCAAGCGGGCAAAGAGCATCTTGGGCGATATGTTCGACGAGAACGATTACCCGCCCGTCGCGACCCTGAGCGAAAAGTTTTACGTCACCCTCAACATCGGCGGCGTTCCTTCCGGCGATGACTTCCGCGTCAATCTGGGCGAGCGCGTCACAGCGGAGATTCGGGAGGACATCGAGCGGCGCGTCAACGAGCAGGTGATGGTCGGCGTCAAGGACATCTGGGTAAGGCTGAAAGAGGCCGTCCAGCATATGACCGAGAAACTCACGGACAAGGACGCCATCTTCCGCGACACGCTCGTCGGCAATCTCAAGGGACTCTGCGAAGTCCTGCCCAAGTTGAACGTCGTCGGAGACAAGGAGTTCGACCGCGTTATCGGCGAGGTGAAAGACCTCATCAGCAACGTCCGGCCCGAAGAACTCCGCAAGGACGAGAAGAAGCGCAAGGCGACCGCCACTAAAGCGAACGCGATTCTGGACAAGATGAAAGGATACGGAATATGAACGCGAAAGACATTATCCTTGACCTCGGCACGGTGAGCCGGGACGTTCTGATTAACGTCCGCGAAGCGGAGTCCCGCATTATCAAGTCGCGCTCCCATCTCCTGTTCGACAACGCGTTCTTCGGAGCGCTCGCTCTCCGGCTCCGGCTCTACCCGACGCTCCGTTTCCCCACGATGGCAACGGACGGGTTCAGCATCATCTACAATCCCGCATTCGTCATCGGGAAGTCCCCGATGAAACTCACGACGATTATGGCGCACGAAGTTCTTCACGTCGTGATGGAGCATCCGACCCGGCGCGGCGACCGCGACAACCGTGTCTATCAAATCGCCTGCGACCACGCAGTCAACCTCATTCTAAAGAACGCCGGGTTCACTCCCGTGGAGGGATGGCTCTGCGACGAGCAGTTCACGGGTATGACGACCGAGACCATCTACGACGCCCTGATGGCGGAACAGGCTCAGAAGGACAAGGAAAAAGAACAGGAGCCGGACGAGGACGAGCAGGACAAGGATGACGAAGATGAAGGCGAGCAGGGCGAGGAGCCGATGGGCGGCACGCCCGGCCCGAAGAAGGGCAAGGGCAAGGGCAAGGGCAAGGGCAAGGGCAAGGCCGACGAGCAGGAAGAAGCGCAGGACGACGCGCAGGGAGAAGGCGGAGACGACAAGAACGACGGCGATGAAGACTCCCCGACCGAGCAGTCCAAGGGAGCCGAGGACGGCGGCGAGGCAGAAGGCAAGTCCGACACGCCGCAGACCACCGACGAGGCCGACCCCGGCGAAATGGGCGGCGTTCTTGATGCGTCAGACGGCGACGGAAACGCTCTCGACGAGCAGGGTCGGAAAGAACTGGAGCAGGAGTGGAAGGCCGCTATCAACGACGCGGCGATGGCGGCAAAGAGCGCCGGGCAGTTACCGGGCAATATCAAGCGGCTCGTCGAAGACATCGTGAACCCGAAGGTCGACTACAAGGTTCTGCTCCATAAGTTTATGGACTCTATTTCCAAGAGCGACTACACGTGGTCGACTCCGAATCGGCGCTTCATCGGGCGCGGGCAGTATCTCCCATCGGCATACGTCAACGAACTCCGGCCCGTCGTGTTCGCCGTGGACACGTCCGGCTCAATCTCGATGCCGATGTTCAAACAAGCGGCGTCCGAACTCGCCGCCATCGTGGAGCAGTTAGGCGTGGAACTCTACGTCGTCTACGCCGACTACACGCTCCAGAAGGTCGACCATTTCTATCCCGGTGACAAGGTCACGTTCGAGCCGAAGGGCGGCGGCGGCACGCGCTTCACTCCCCCGTTCGACTGGGTAGAAAAGGAATGCCTTCAGCCGTCCTGCCTGCTCTACTACACCGACCTCTGCGGATGGCAGTTCCCGCAGGAACCGGGATACCCTGTTCTCTGGATGAGGACGGGCGGAGTCCACTACGCGACGCCGCCTTTCGGCGACATTATCGACATCGAATAGGAGGGGAATCACACGGTAGCACGTCACAGAGAGTTTAGGCCGTCGCGAGCGCGCCCGTGGCGCTCGCGGCATCCCGTAGGCAATCTGGCTCAAAGTCAGGAGGACAAATGAAAGAGCCGACTATCACAATCAGACTGCCGGAAAACAAGGCCCGGCTCAGGGACGACCTGAAGGCAACGGCAGACCGCCTCGGCCTCTCGATGAACCGGGTCGCCGTGTTCGCCATCGAGGACTTCGTCAAGGCAATGCGGCGACCGAAGGCGAGCGTCAGATTTATGCTGACGGGCAGGAGGCTCTCGTGAGCGCCGTCAGTCCCGGCAACGGAGTCCCGCCCGGCGTCTCGCGCAAGGCCGTCAACAAGGACGGCGTGAAATGGGCGATGGATGTTATCCTCAAAGTAGCGCGCCAATTCCCCGGTCTGGCCATCTCGTCGAAGTTCCTAGCAGGGCAGGTCAGGCGCTCCTACACGACGGGACTCAAGTTCCCGCTCCCCGACGGCCCGCGCATCGGCAATGCTATCCGCCACGCCATCCTATGGAGCGCTTTTCACCCGAACGAGTATCTCGGGCGGCTCAAGCGCATCCCCGGTCAACAGACGCTCTTAGTGTTCGTTCCGTTCGCTCCGAAGGCGCGTCTTATCAAGGAGAAGACGCTCTTTCGCAGAGGGGTCACGCAGGCCGTTCCAAAGTCTGTCCCTGTCCCGCCGCCGGATGACGCGCCGTTATTCCAAGAGGAGTTCCTGACGGTCGGCGAGTTCCGCGTGTTCGCGAAAGCGCTCGTCGGGACTCTCGAAGACGTGGTCGAGATGGTCAAGCGCACGGCGCTCGGGAAGGTCGTTTAGGATGCCCGCGTGGATGGAAGGTCTGCGCGGACTGCCGCTCTTGGCTCTCATCGCTCTGGGAGCGCTCGCTCTGTTCGTCGTGTTCTGCGTGTTATTTTTAATAGCGCAGGGCGTTATGCGGCGGATTGAAAAGTGGGACATCCAGATTCGCAAAGAACAGCGAGAGACGTGGCGGCGGCTCTGTGAACAGGATGACGCCGATACCGAGGCGCGGCGCGCTGAAGACGCCGCCCGGCACGTGGAGAAAGAAGAATGGCCCCGACACCTGAAGAACTAACTCGGGAGGCACTACCAGTCGAAGCGCCGGGGCCGTGTAACTTTTACGCTACTATGAATAACCTCCGGCGTCAAGAGGCCGAGCATCACGAGTCGTGTCTAGCATCGTGCCGCACGATAGAAGGGAACCTGAAGCGAGCGCAAGGTTCTCTCGACGTGGCGCTCAGGGCATTAGGCATCGCTCGCTGAAGGGAATAGTATGACCGCATCAATTTTCAAAGACTCGACGTGTCAGGCCGCCTATCTTAAAATGGGCGTCTACGGCGAGGCCGGGAGCGGCAAGACGTTCACGTCCTCAAGGGTCGCCATCGGCTTGACGATGCTCACGGGCGACACGCGGCCCGTCCTGTTCATCGACTCGGAGACAGGCACGGACTACGTGGCGAAGGACTACGAGGAGGCGGGCGTTCGCCTGCGCGTCGCGAAGACGCGGGCGTTCGCCGACCTACTGAAGGGCGTGGATGAGGCGGAGAAGGAGGCATCTGTTCTCATCATTGACAGCATCACGCACTTCTGGAACGAACTGCTCGACTCCTATCTCAAGGCGTCGGGCAAGACGCGGCTCGCGCTGTCGGACTGGGGGCCGATAAAGAAATCGTGGCGCGAGTTCACGGACAAATACATCAACTCCCGCGTCCACATAATTATGTGCGGTAGGGCCGGATACATCTGGGAAGACGAGGAAGACGAGCAGGGCGTGAAGGAACTGCGGAAGGTCGGCACGAAGATGAAGGCCGAAATAGAGACAGGCTACGAGCCGTCCCTGCTCGTTGAGATGGTCAAGGTCAGGGAGACGGCGAAGAAGGGCGCGAGATGGCTCCACCGGGCCTATATCGTCAAGGATAGGTTCGACGTCATCGACGGCAAGGCGTTCGACAATCCCGACCTCAAGGCGTTTATGCCGCACGTTCAACTGCTCAATATCGGCGGCGAACACGTCGGCGTAGACTCCACGCGGAACTCCGAAGATATGTTCGAGAAGGGCGAGACCGGATACCAGAAGAAGCAGAAGAAGGACGCGCTCCTTGAAAAAATCCAGAACGAAATTTACCTACTCTACCCGTCGCAGGGCGCAGAGGACAAGAAGTCCCGGCTCACGCTCCTGAAGAAAATCTTCGGGACGCACGCGTGGTCGGAAATCGAGGCCGCTCCGTTGAACAATCTCTCTCCGCTTGAGACGGGCCTGCGGAAAATCGAGGCCTTGACAAATCCCGCCGAGTCCGATAAACAGACAGAGAAGGAGGCATTCTGATGAGACTACCAGACTACACGCCCGACATCATCCCCGAAGGCCACTACGACTTCAAAGTGGTCGACGAACCCGAACAGCGCCGGAAGACCTATAACGACAGGAAGACCGGGGCCGAGCGGGAAACTCTTTATCTCCTCGTCCCGTTCAGCGCCCGCGATTCAGAGACGGGCCGCACGCTCAAGCACCGGGAGGCGTTCTTCACGCACGAGAAGCGCTACAAAGACCTCCTACTCGCCACGGGCGGCGTTATGAAACCGGACGGGAACATCGAGCCGCCGGACAGCGTCGATATGGTCGGCAAGCGCTTCAAGGCGCGCATCGCTCACGAGGCCGACAAGCGCGACCCGAGCAAGACGCGGGCGCGCATTCAGGACATCGTTTCGCAGTCCGCGCCGGACGAGGACGTCCCGCCTCCCGGCGAGGATGATATCCCGTTCTAGAACGGGTTCCCTTCCATCATTTTTTTTCTCCAGTTCCGGGGACGCACGACCACGGGGAGGGAGGACGGCCTCCCTCCCCTCTCCGGACTTTCTGGCGGTCGGAAGGGAAGTCTAAGGCAATCTAAAAGACACAGGAAGGGAGGCACGTCTTGGCATCACGAACACGTAAAAACGATAAGACTTTCTGGGTAAGCGATTGCTGTCTGG
>Ga0315284_10015126_pt1 | contig 10974 bp, 10 predicted proteins | sample YL17G09_16_MG_FD_203696 | JGI IMG/M metagenome (GOLD analysis project Ga0315284, IMG submission 203696) | Sediment microbial communities from Yellowstone Lake, YNP, Wyoming, USA - YL17G09_16 | ecosystem: Environmental > Aquatic > Freshwater > Lake > Sediment | place: USA: Wyoming | collected...
GGGGCAGCCGATGGCCACGGCCTTGCCCTTGAGGATCTCCTGGTGCAGGTTCGGGTGGGCGACGGCTACGCAATCGGCCAGGAGCAGGAGGTCGGCGTCTTTGAGGAAGGGGGCGTGGGGGGAAAGGAGCTGGAGCTTCACCGGCCAGTGTATGAGCTTGGAGGCGATCTCTTGGGAATGCGATTCTGAGGAGGGGGAAGTCTTCTTCAAGCTCAGCATGGCTGAGGATGGGCAGCCGCACGGCAATGTCCCGGATCGTGGTTTTGCGACAGGGGAGGCATGGGTGTGCTCGACCGTCGCCGTATCGAAATCATCGGCCTCCCGCTCGATGATATTGAGGGCCCCTTCCGGGCATTCCCCGATGCAGGCGCCGAGACCGTCGCAGTAGATGTCGCCGACAAGCCTGGCCTTGCCTTCAATCAGCGCCAAAGCCCCTTCGGCGCAGGCGATGATGCACTGGCCGCAACCCGTGCACTTATCTTCTTCGATCTCGATGATCCTGCGCATCTTCTTCACGGTACCCTCCCTGCGATCGAGGAGACTAATTGTGTTCTCCATTCCATTTCCTGGTCTCATCGAGCATGGCATAGTAGTTTTCGATCTTGCAGTAGTTGGTCAGAGAGTTGCCAGCCCCCATGCAGTATCCACCACCAGGGGCGCAGGCAGTGAGTATCTGACGGACGCGGGCACGGACCTGCTCTTCGGTACCGCGGGCGAGGAGATCGACGTCAAGACCTCCCAGTATAGATATTCTATCGCCGTATTTTCTGTACACCTCTTCTACCGGCTCGACCTGATCCTCAAAAGAGTGTCGTCCGTTTATGCCCACCACATTGATTAAATCTTCCATGATCGCACTCATCTTTCCGCATGCATGGAGGAGGAAGGGTTTGCCATGTTTGTGACAGGCCTCGGCAATGCGCTTCTGTCTGGGGAACAGCCACTCCCGCATAAACTTAGGGGAAAGTATGGTGCCCGTTTTAAATCCCATATCATCGCTATAGAATATGGCGCCTACGGCGGGGTGGGCTGCAGCCTTGTTGACATAGTCAATGGCAAGAATGGTGAGCTGTTCCAGGATATCCCCCACGAGTTCCGGCTCTTCGATGCTCTTTATGGCCATAGCCTCGAATCCCATGAGGACCCTCAGATCTTCATAAATGCCCTGGCAAAACTCCAGCACCTTCATGCCGGGAGGGAGTTTGGGAGCGACAAGCTCAATGGGAAGGAGATCGATCATGGCCGTAGATGGCCAGGAGAATTGCTCGAACTCTTCCCGCGAGGTAATGAAGCCGGCATGCTCGTTCTGCCATGCCCGCACGCGGACATCGCGCACTTTCTTGGGATCCTCGCTGAGCTCCAGTCGCGGTTTCGTGAGTGGCATCAACGGCCACATGGTGACATAGTCATACCCCACTGCCTGGCTGAATGCCAGTGAGAGATCTATCAGTCGTATCCCCAGTTCGAGCTGCTCAGGTGACGGTTCTGTACCCATATTAATGAGTTCAACCGCCTTTTCCGCGGGGAAATCGATGCCGGTTACCTCGGACATGATCTCCGCATCAGCAAAGAGTTCGATAATCGTTACCGGTCCTTCTCTGGTCTCGCGCATAATGACCTTGCGGAAATGTTCAAAATCAGCCCCTTCCTTGAAGGGTCTATCAATCTTCACAGCTTCCTCCCTGTATGAAATACCTCACGCATACCTCCGTATCAGCTTTCTGATATGATACCAGAGCATGGTGAGATCCTTCTTGTTCGCATACATGCTGGTCTTCTTTCCGAGCGCCATATCGTTCTTGATCTTATGGACATCACCCACATCGGGGGAGATCATCAAGGCGAGTCCCCGGTTGTGTGTTTTTACCCTAAGAACATGTTCAACCCATTCGAGCGCGTTTTTGAAGTTCGCTACGATGATTTCGCTCGAGAAGTGCGGGATAAGGACGGTCTTGCCTGCAAATTTCTCCCACACCGCTTCAAACCTCGTCTCCGTAACCCCGAAGTTGATGCCGCGGAGCTTGTATACTTTTGAGAGGACGTCCAGCTGGTGCTCGAAGTTGCCACAGGAATGGATGAGGATCCCTCCGAACTCTTCGGAAAGCTCGTTGAGATAGGGAAGGCTGAATCTCTCATAGGTCTGGCTGCTCATCACGGCTATGTTGTCCTCCGATACAGCGACCCCCATCCCATCGGGAAGGTATACGGGTGGAAAGTGGGCCGGAATGAATTCTCCTACCTTTGAGCGGAATTCCTTGACGAACTTAATGGTGACGTCGGTAACCAGACGCATGAGATGATGGACTTCATCGGGATATTCATACAGGGCGGCCATGAAGTCAGTGGTGTCCCATATAAGCGAGGCGCTGTTGATAGGCCCTTGGAGGTCGGTCATGGCTATGGGAAATTTCCCATTCGTCTTCTTGTAATAGAACTCAGCGAAATCGAGGACATCGCCCAGGAGACCGGCGCGGATATCGGGGGGTTGGATTTCATAGACCCTGATCGCGTTATCACCGGATTTGATCACGGCATGTGACCAGGGCATCTGGTGGGGAGGAAAATCGATCCGGCAGCCGAATGCGGAGGCAATGACCCCGACTCCCATCTGGGGTTGGAGGCGGAGGACGAAATCATCCCTTGACCAGATCCTTTGTGCTAGCCTGAAAAAACGGTTGAACTTCAGGGATTCTGCGAGCTGCACTTCCTTCCGGGTGAAGAGATCCGTCACCGGAATACCCATGCCGATCCTTTCCTGAGGGATTGCAAGCATCGGGCAGGCTGGTATGAACCAGATAGGCCGGGGCAGTTCTTCCATTGCCCAGAGCGCTTTCCATCGCTCCTTCTTGGCTTCTTGTGAATGGTCTTTCCAGATATCTACCATGACTCCCACCTACATGGATTCTATACCATAAAACGCGATCAGCACAGGAGCGCCCTTACCAGATGAAAACGGGGACCCTATCGGCGGGAAGCCATCTCGCTGCAGCATGGACACGTTCCCGGGAGGTCATGGCATCCGGCAGCGATTTCATGTGACTGATCTGGCGTAATTTTTCGCTGTTGTTGAATCAGGCCCGTAAAAATCCGCTCCGATCTCATCTGCAAATTTTTGATGTAGGGGTGCTCCGCCCACCATGACCTTCACGGTGGTGCGGAGGCCGGCTTTTTTGATTGCCTCAACCACATCCTTCATGACCAGCATGGTGGTGGTGAGGAGGGCTGAGAGCCCCACGAGCTTGGGTTTATACATCCTGATGGCATCCACGAATTTCTCCGGCGCGACATCGGCTCCCAGATCGATGACCTCGAATCCGGCCCCTTCGAGGGCCATCCCGACCAGATTCTTGCCGATATCATGCAGATCGCCTTTTACCGTGCCGATGACCACTTTCCCCAATGGGTCAATATTGCTCTTGGCCAATATGGGCTTGAGAACCTTGAGGCTCTGTTGCATGGCCTTGGCAGCTATGAGCATCTCCGGAAGGTAGTATTCGCCGTTTTGAAACTTCGTTCCAACCTCATCCATCGCAGGAATCAGGGCCTCGTTCATGATAACCTCTGCAAGTATGCCCTTGTCCAGCAACTCTTTTACTTTGGATTCAGCGTCTTTCGTCCTTCCCATAATAATGCATTCCTTGAGTTGGTCCATGTACTCCTCCTTATCTGATAAGATAAACAGTGTTAATCCAACACTATTAGACTAACATGTCAACAGGATATCATGGAGTCACCACACAGGATATCCTGGAGCTGCATACAGGAATGAACATAGGGGAACAAGGGATCCGTGAATGACAAAAATTGTGCTCTTGTGCTGTATGATGCCCAACAATGATGATCAATGCATATGAGTAAATGGGGGGCCGCAAAATCCACGCTTGCTCTTTCGGCCTATGATAAAGATTGAACCTCAGGGAATCCGTCGGCTCATTGCTTGTTTTACTATCCGGCCTGATCGATCTTTTCCCTTGCCGTGCGGATCATAAATCACGATAATCATCCTATGAATCTAGGCCAGCTCCTAGCGGTGCTCGCAAAAGGGGAGGGCCGGCGCATCGAGTTCAAGCTGAGGGTGCCGTCTCTTCCGAGACTGGCACGGTCGATCTGTGCCTTTGCAAATACGGAGGGTGGAATGATCGTCGCCGGCGTGGATGACGATGGGCACGCAGTAGGCGTCGATTCGGTCGAGGAAACTGGGAGCGCCTTCCATGATGCTCTGGCATATCTCGACCCGCGGCCTGAGATCAGCACGACATATGTTTCCCTCAACGGTGCCGACCTCGTGGTATGCCGGATAACTAGGGGGGGTAAGAAGCCGTATCAGGCGGTATCAGAGAGGGGTGCGATCACCTATATCAGGGTGGGGGCAACGATCCGGCCCGTTGCGAAGAAATTGCAGCTCTCTGACGAGGACATCCTCAGGAAGAGGATCAGGCTTAACCCTCTCCAGAAGGCCCTCATGGATGCCATCGGAAAGAACGAGGGTATTACCCTAAGCCGGCTCTCGGCAGGGCACAATCTGTCCAAACAAAGGACCTTGAAGCTCCTCGTCCCGCTCCTGCGCTCGGGGATGGTGCTCGAGAGAGACGGCGGATATATGCTCCGCTAGAAAGGGAGAGCGGATATATGTTTTTGCTGGAAAAATTTTTCGGTGTCTTATGCATGCCGATGCCAATCCTTAGCGTTCTTTTCATCATCGGACTGAGCATGCTTTGGTTCACCAAAAGGCAGGTGATGGCAAAGCTCACGCTCACCCTGACCACGCTTTTGCTCGTATTCACGAGCTCAGGCAGCATGTCCTCTGCGGCCCTTGCTTAGTTTGAAAATCTCTATCCCCCCGTTTGATATGGAAAAAATTAGATCGACCGGTACACGTCTCTTCCTATCCGGTGGAAAGATATTTGCCCCTGACTCCGATGCCGAACTCATGGCCAGATTGGCTGTCGAACTCGGTGTTGATCCTGCTGATGTCGTACTTGAAAATGATTCCAGGAATACCAAGGACGAGGCCAAGCTCATAAAGGATATGGTCGGGCAAGACAGATTCATCCTTGTAACATCGGCATACCACATGCCACGCTCCATGGCATTCTTTAAGGCGCAGGGCATGCAGCCGATATAGGCGCGGGTTGGTCACCTCGCTCTCGCAGGCATGCATTTCAAACTGAAAGAGTTCTTTCCGAGTTCGGATGGAATCTACGCGAGTGAACTCGTTCTGCAAGAAATTCTGGGCATGCTGAGCGCCGGCATCATGGGGCAGCTGTAACCGTCTGGTACCCGTTCACGTTATACGAAGAGAGGAGGGCATATCCCCTTCAGGCTCTCCGCTCGCTCTCCATTCGTCTCAGGACAGGATACGATAAGGGGCACCTGTATATTAGGAGCAGTTTCTGAGAGTGGTATGTATATAAAAAGGGATCCACCCTTGCATATAAGACAATATTGTAATAGATTTCCCGCTGGTGTATAGAACTAAATCATGGAAATGATTAGATTTTCGCTCGTGGAGGGGAGATGCAGAATCCTTTGAACAAGATCATGGCCCCAACTTCCATTGCCATTGTAGGGGCCAGCAACAATCCGACCAAGATGGGCACCATTCAATGCCTGAATCTGATAAACAGCGGTTTTCAAGGTGACATTCTCCCGGTCCATCCGAAGGAAGGGATCGTTCTGGAGAGGAAAGCATACCCGTTGATCAAGGAATTGCCTTATGCACCCGAGCTCGCCGTGCTCGTTGTTCCGACCGGGCTTGTTCCCGGGATGTTGGAGGCGTTCGGGGAGATCGGAACACGGTATGCAGTGATCATTACCGCCGGTTTCAAAGAAACAGGAGAGAAGGGAAGGGCGCTCGAGGACCGGGTGAAGGAGATCGCCAAACGCTTTTCCATACGTTTCCTCGGCCCGAATTGTCTCGGTATCATTAACACCTGGCTCCCCTTGAACATGACGGTGATGCCGGTTGCTGATCATAGGGGTAAATTGAGCATTGCCTCGCAGAGCGGCACTTATGTGGCCCAGACGCTCCCGTATCTCCATAAGCACGGGATAGCTCTGAGCAAGGCTATCAGTGTCGGCAACGAGGCCGACATCGATATCGTGGACTGCCTTGAATACCTGGGAGATGATGATTCAACAAAAGCTATAGGTCTCTATATTGAGGGCATACGAAGGGCGGCACGCTTCCTGGAGGTGGCGCGTAAGATAAGCAGGAGGAAGCCCATCGTTGCCCAGTACGTCGGAGGAACGGAAGCCGGCGCGCGGTCAGGCTCGAGCCATACCGGTGCCATGGCTGGACCTGATTATGTGTACGAAGGGCTCTTTGAGCAGGCCGGGATCATAAGGGTTAATACCATCGAGGAGGTATACAAGATTGGGTGGGCCTTGGCTTCACAGCCGCCCCTCAAAGGGAACCGCATTGCTGTGCTCACGAACTCGGGAGGTCCGGGCACCGCTATAGCAAATACCTGCAACAAGTATGGCCTGGAGGTGCCCGAATTCTCAAAAGAGATTCAGGAGGAGGTGGCGAAATTCATACCCGGCCATGCCAGCCCGAAAAACCCTGTTGATCTCACTTTTCATATCGATATGAAGGGAATTACGAAGCATATCCCGCAGTTACTGTTCAATTCAGATGCTATCGATGGCGTCATCATTCATGGGATCATGGATACTGGTTTTTTCAAAACTGTCTATCCTGTCATCAAATCGCGTATCAACCTGCCAGAAGAAGAATTCTTCAAGATGGTGGAGCTCAAGCTGGACACCCTCACGCAGATGCCTTTTTCACAGGGGAAACCGCTCATGATCTCGTCCTTTTTTGACAAGGATGATCATGCTGTGCGTGTTTTCCATGCGCAGGGCATCCCTGTTTTCGACACACCGGAAAAGGCGGCTAAAGCCATGGCCGCCTTGTACAAGCATTATCTCGTCAGACACAGATCCGGTGGGATAGTGAAGCAGAAGAAGATTCCCTCAGGGGCTCAGGCACTTATGAAGGGATCGGAGTTTTTTGATGAGTTCACTGCTAAGCAAATGCTCAGCTACTACGGTATTCCAACGACCAGAGAAGCGCTCGTGCATACCTTGGATGCTGCTTTGGATAAAGCCGAGGAGATAGGATATCCGGTTGTTTTGAAAGCTTGTTCTCCTGACATTTTGCACAAGACTGAGCGCGGGATGGTCCACCTTGATATCCAGGATGAGCGAGCACTTACGAAGGCATTCCGTTCACTCCGTAAGAAGGAGCGCAGATCGCCCATTTTGGTAGCTGAAATGCTCATGGGAGACAGGGAATTCATGGCCGGCGTGAGTTCTTTCCCGGGATTCCCCCCCTGTGTTATGTTCGGCCTGGGCGGCATATTCACCGAGGCCTTAAAGGATTTTACCATTCGCCTTGCTCCCTTAACCCGGTATGATACCGCGAACCTGATGGACGGTATCATGGCAAGGGATCTGCTCGGTCCCTATCGGGGCCTTTTTCCTGTAGATAAGACCGTTCTTGGTTCTATCCTCATGGGTTTGGGCCAGCTTGCGTTGCATTTCCCAGAAATAAAAGAGATTGACCTCAATCCCATCATGGTAGTAGACGGGAAGCCTATCGTTGCCGATGCCTTGATTGTAAGGAGATAATCCTATGGATATGGGAAAGATTAAGGAGAGTATGGAGATTTACCCGGAAAAGGGAAGGATGCCCTGTCCTGTTGCCCACTATATTGCGAGCTACCTCCAGATTGAGCCCCTTGAGGTCGGCAAAGCGGCCGATGCCCTCGGAATCGTCCTATATCAGTGCCAGCTCGGGCTTTTCGGATATGGAAGGAAAGGCGAATCGAGCTATAAGATCCTAGGCAGAAAGGTAGAGCTCACCGAGGAAATCCTCGACCGCATCAGGAGGAAGGCCTCTAAGGACCGCACAATATCGTGCCGTGATCTCTGGTCCATCGCCGATGAGACCGGTGTGGTCAGGGCCGAGATAGGCAATGCGGCGGATGCCCTGGGACTCAAGATCAAGCCCTGTCAACTCGGGGCATTTTGATCTTGAGGCGCGGGACAATGAGTGCAAGGAGCAGGCATTTGACGGTATCCCCTGGCAGGAAGACGAGAAGCCCCGTCTTAATGGCCAGACTCATGGCATCCGGTTTCTTGATCACATACCGCATGTATACCGCCAGATAGGGTATCCCTATGAGATAAATGATAAGCGTTCCGAACAGGGATGCCACGAGCACGGTCTTGAAACCCAGCATTTTTCCTTGCAAAGCATAACCAACTCCAACAGGGGCGAGCAAGAACCCCATAAGGTAACCGAAAGAAGGCTGCATGACGTAGGCAAGACCGCCTCCGCCCGAGAACACCGGGATTCCCATCAATCCCACGAGGAGATACACGAGCTGGCTCAATGCGCCTGCCCGTGGTCCAAGCAGAATACCCGATAAGAGGACAAAGAAGGTCTGGAGCGTGATCGGAACAGGCCACAAGGGAACCCTGATAAATGCACCAGCGGCAGTCAAGGCAGCACAGAGGGGGATGAGGGCCAGTGCATTCCTGTTCATAACCGCGCGATAATAGTATAGTGACTTCAGAAAGTAAAGGCGAAATAGATCTTGAATGACAAGACCTTATGCGGTATTAACAAGAAGGTGGCTCGCATACCAAAGGGGGTTGATCATGTCCATAAAGATAACGTGGCTGGGTCATGCCAGCGTGATGATCACGCATGGTCAATTCACGATCTATATCGATCCCTGGAAGCTCAAGGGGCCTTTCCCAAAAGCTGATATCGTTCTCGTCACTCACGATCACTTCGATCATTATAATGAAGAGGATGTCCTTAAGGTATTTTCTGAGAAAACGAGGGTGATTGCTCCTATGTCGATCCCATTGATCACCGACAAGGTCAAACCTGGTGACGAGCTCACCATAGGGGGAGCAACCATAGAAGCAACCCCGTCATACAATGTGGATAAAGTATTTCACCCCAAGGCCAATGGCTGGGTAGGGTACATCGTCACTATGGACAATAAAAGGATATACCACACCGGCGATACCGACCGTATCCCTGAAATGAAAAATATCCAGGCGGATATCGTGCTCATGCCGGTTGGCGGGACCTATACCATGGACGTTTGTACAGCAAAGGAGGCGGCAGAAGATATCAAACCATCCTTGGTGATTCCTATCCATTATGGGGATATTGTGGGGAGCAGGAAAGATGCCGAAAGGTTCAAACAGGTGAGTACGGCAAACGTGCAAATATTGAACCCGGGAGATACCTACAACATGGACTAGGCTGATGCTACAGAGGCTTGAGCAGATACAAGATATTTTCAACCATGCGCCATTCGGCGCATGTGCATTCGATGCTCAAGGGGTGATAGTTTATGCAAATCCCAGGTTCTGTTCTGCCATTTTCGAGAATGGGAGATCGGTGACCGGTGCATCTGTCTATGACGGGATACCGAGCTTGCTCCTTGACGAGGGTCTCACCCGGAACATCAGGGAGCTGATCGAAAAAGACAAGCCATTTTCCCTGACGATCGAAACGTATAGCACACCGCGGGTGAGGGAGAGCGGTCTCTTCAATATCTTCGGCTACCGTCTGGAGCACCTGTTCATCCTCATCTGCGAGCCGATCGGCGGCCTGGCCCGCGATACGAGGTATCGCAACCTCATCCTTGAAGCACCGGATATCATCATTGTCATGCGCTACGGTGCGATAACGTTCTGCAACAAGGCTTTTATCGATATGCTCCAACTCACCCTTGATGAGATTCTCGGCAGGCAGATATTCGAGTTCTTCGATGCCTCTCAGGCGGAACCGCTGCAAATTCTGAAACATGACAATATCAAGGAATTTGCAACCCAAGTGATAGCCAATACCCCCCAGGGTTTGAGAATGCTCGACGGCAGATTCCATTCCATCGAAGAAAACCCTGGCATGTCTTTGGCTGTTCTCAGAGATGTCACCGAGAAGGTAGCCCTTGAGAAAAAGCTCGTGAGGCAAAACCAGGATCTTACTGTCATCAACATGATATCCGAGACATTGAGCTCGTCTATAAGTATGGAAGAAGTCCTCCAGAGCACCTTGGGTAAGATCCTCCAGATCATGAACATCGAGACTGGCTGGATATTCCTCCTTAACGAGCAAAAGAACACCCTCCGGTGTGCCTATGCGCACGGCCTGCCGGATTATGTAGTCGAGACCATCAAGGAGCTCCGGGTGGGCGAGGGGATAGCGGGGAGGGTCGCTGCCACTGGCGAGGCCATCATCATTGAGAATGCGTCGCAAGACATGCGGATAAAGTCGCTTGTCTTCAAGATGCAGGGGATCAAGTCCTTTGCCTCGATACCGCTCAAATCCAGGACACGGTTGATCGGGGTGATGAATCTTGGCACCTATGGCGAGCGTGACCTCACCATGGATGACAACCGCCTCCTCATGAGCATGGGGCTCCATATGGGGGCGGTAATCGAGAATATCCTCCTCTTCAACGAGGTATCGAAGACTTCGGAGGATCTTAAAAACGCCCTGATCACGATTGAACAGCGCAATGAGGAGTTGAAGGGCCTGGTTTATACCGTATCGCATGATCTCAAGAATCCGATTATCGCTATCACTGGTTTCTGCAACCGACTTTTGAAAACCGCTGTATCGAACCTTGCTGAAAAGGATTTCGAATACCTCCGGGCCATCCAGGAGAGCGGGAAGCACATGGAGGCCTTCGTCACCAACCTCCTGACCCTCTCAGCGGTGGAGGATCAGAAGGTGGAAGAGGAGACCTTCTCGGTGCAGGATATCATCGGCCACATTGCCATGGAGCAGGCAGCCCAGCTCGATGAAAAACGGGGGACGATTGACATCGAGAGCGATCTTCCAGTGGTGAATGCCGACAGGACACGGCTGATGCAGATATTTTCGAATCTGATCTCCAATGCGATAAAATACTCGCACCCCGAGCGGGCTCTGAATAT
>Ga0315284_10015128_pt1 | contig 10973 bp, 10 predicted proteins | sample YL17G09_16_MG_FD_203696 | JGI IMG/M metagenome (GOLD analysis project Ga0315284, IMG submission 203696) | Sediment microbial communities from Yellowstone Lake, YNP, Wyoming, USA - YL17G09_16 | ecosystem: Environmental > Aquatic > Freshwater > Lake > Sediment | place: USA: Wyoming | collected...
ACGAACAAGTTAGCGCTCACGGTACGGGACATGCGGAAGTATTAGAAGTTGTTTTTGACAAAAAAACTTCTTTTGAAGAACTGGCGAAACATTTTTTCGAAATTCATGATCCCACACAAATCAATCACCAAGGCCCTGATATGGGCGATCAATACCGTTCCGTTATTTTTTATACAGATCAAAAGCAAAAAGGTACTGCGCAAAAATTGATAGATATACTAAAAGAAAAGGGGTATAAAATTATAACAGAGCTTAAAGAGGCAGACACTTTTTGGGAAGCTGAAGAATACCATCAAAAATATTATTCTAAAAAAAACGATCTGCCTTACTGTCATGTTTACACGAAAAGATTTTGATTTTTAAATTACATATATGAAAAACGATCAAAGAGGTAAAAACAATTGAAAAAAATGAGTAGTCTCAGTAAAAAATTATTGATTATTACCATGTTTGTATGTTTTATTATTTTAGCCTTAACAGGGATTTTGAAATTTCGTGAATTATTAAGGCCTTTCAATATCCCATACGATAAATTGCCAATGCAGCAGGTCTCTATTTTACATGATTGGACGGGTATAATACTTATCCTATTAATTTTTATACATCTTGTCTTTCAAAGAAATATAAATTCAAAAAAATCTTTAATCGTTGGAGCACTTATAATCTTAATAGTCGCCGGAGTTTTTTTAATGATAAATTTATTCAAAATCCCTTCTTTTTTTCAGGGATCAGAAAATATTAAAAATTTAAAAAATATAGAAATTAGAGAATACCAAGGTGAAAATTTATCATCCATTTCTGATTTTCGTGAAAATTCAATCAAAGGTTCTCAATATATTAATATAGAAGATTATGTTCTAAATATTGATGGATTGGTAGATAATAAATTAACTCTAACTTACGATGAAGTTTTGAATTATGACCAATATTCCAAGTTCGTCACCCTTCATTGCGTAGAAGGCTGGTCGGCAAAAATTTTATGGGAAGGAGTTTTATTAAAAGATCTACTAAACGAAGCAAGAATAAAACCCGAGAGTAATACTGTAATATTTTATGCATATGATGGATACTCTTCTTCACTTCCCTTGGAATACGTAATGGACAATGATATTATACTCGCATACAAAATGAACGGAGTCACAATACCCTCCGAGAGAGGATTTCCATTTCAAGTTGTTGCCGAAAATAAATGGGGCTATAAATGGGTAAAATGGGTAACAAAAATAGAGCTTTCAAGCGACTCAAATTATAAAGGATATTGGGAAAAATCAGGGTATAACCAAAAAGGGGATCTTGAAGGGCCTATATTTGAAGAATAGATAACTTTGTATGCTTTAAAAAAAGTAGCTTGAGAAAAATGAAGGATAAAAAAATTTACATCTTAGAAAATGGAATATCTGGTTCAGAAATTTTGAAATCGTCCAACCTGCCTGCCGGCAGGCAGGTCCGAAAGGGTAACTTCCGCCCGCCCTACAAAATTAGTTTTACATTATAAAAATAATTCGCATCATACCGAGTTGGGCGCAAAAGCGGCAGGTTTAAATTATTACTAAAGGAAGAAATGCGGAATGATGAATATTGCCGAATTGACAATGGGCAGAATAGCTTATCGAATAATTGGAAACAAATCTAATTCCTGCCTAGTTATTGAAACTGCTATGGGTGCTTCTTGTGCCGAATGGTGGCATCTTGCTGAAAAATGGTCAAAAAAATATTGTGTTCTGGTTTATGACCGGGCAGGATATGGGCGGAGTGAAATTTCAAAACAAATCCGAACACCGGAAAATATTGCTAAAGAATTAAATGAATTACTGAGGACTCTGGATATAAACAAAACTATTCTACTAGGTCATTCCATTGGTGGGTTATATGTTTATCAATTTACTAGATTATTTCCAGAAAAAGTCCGATCGCTGATATTGGTTGACCCTGTGTCGCCAGATAACCTAAGGTTCAGGAAAGAATTATCCAAACAGGAATTTCAAAAAAGCGGAGTTGATAAGAGTTTCAATTTAAAAATCGGATACTTTTTGTGTTCTCTGGGTTTGGGAAGATTATTTAAACCATTACTTAAAAAATCTCCACCTTTTTATTATTATAATGAATTTTCAAAGGAAGCAGAAGAGTATATTTTGAAACATTTAACTAATAAAAATATGTACAAAACCTTGATAAAAGAATACTCATTTATTGAAAATGATAAAATATTAAAAAACTTGGAAATAATTCCTGAAAGCATCCCTATTCCTTTATATCTCATTTGTCATACACCAGAAATAATGAAAAAAGAAATCGAATGTTATGGGAATACAGATAATAAGACCTCAATCAAAATTGAAAATTTATGGGTAGAAATCATGCGAGAATATTTGAAATTATCTAATAAATCTGATTTTATTCAAGCGCGGAATAGTGGTCACTCGATACATCTCACAGATCCTGAAATTATATGGGATGTAATTGAAGGTGCCGCTTCAGCGTCTAACAGCGCATAGCCGGCTGCGGCGCAGTAGCCCTTCCGCCCAAATTACCTACGCTTTGCTTCAGTAATTTCGGCTATTCGCAGAACCTTAGGCGACATATCTTGAAAAAGGGAAAGAAAAATGAAGACAATTGAAGCATATAATTTGACAAAAAAATTTAAAGATTTGATTGCGGTTAATAATATTTCTCTAGAAGTAGAACCTGGAGAAATATACGCCTTTGTCGGTTTAAATGGCGCTGGGAAAACCACCACCATCAGAATGCTACTTGGAATGATAAAACCAACCCAAGGAACTGTTCTGTTATTTGGTAAAAATATTAGGAAAAATTTTGATCTATGGAATGAAGTGGGATATTTGGTTGAAGCCACGTATTCATATCCTAACTTAACAGTGAAGGAAAACCTTGAAGTATATTGGCATTTACGAAGATTGAAAGATAAAAAACTAATTGACAATATTATTGAAAGATTAGGGCTTTTGAATTATCAAAATATCAAGGCTAAGCATTTATCGTTAGGAAACTTACAGCGCTTAGGGTTGGCAAAAGTATTAATGCACCAGCCCAAACTATTGCTTTTAGATGAACCAATGAATGGATTGGACCCGGCAGGAATTATAGAGATTCGAGAAATGCTAAAAAAACTTTCAAGGAACGACACTACCATTTTTATCTCCAGCCATATTTTAAGTGAACTGGCTAAATTGGCTACAAAAATCAGTATAATCCATAAAGGCAAACTTATCAAAGAATTAAAATTTGACGAATTAGAACGACAGGTAATAAAAAGGCTAATAATAGAAACACCTGATAACTCAAAGGCGATAGAGTTTCTAAAGAATAAAAACATACCTTCAAATATCAACGAAAAAAATATGATTGAAGTATACGATTCAAAGGTAATAAATAGGCCTGAAACTATTTGTGAATGGCTGGTAAGCACAGGTTTAACACCACGGACACTTTATGTCTTTGAAGAAGACCTTGAGGCCTTTTTTATCAGAACCATAAAAACTGATGAGGTATAAAGTATGAATGAGTTAAAGAGGGCATTTTTATCAGAATTACTGAAACTCAAGCATTTAAGTATTTTGTGGATTACTTTTATTGCCTTTGCTTTAGTACCTATCATGGGCGGAGTTATTATGTTTTTAATCCAAAATCCTGAATTGATTCCAAAATCAAGTATTTTAAGTATTAAAATTTCTATGGTATCAGCTCCTATAAATTTAGTTTCTTATCTTTCACTTTATTTATCACAGGGAGCTGGTGTTGTGGGAATAATAGTATTTGGATTCGTGGCCAGTTATTTATTCGGCAGAGAATATTCAGATCATACTTACCGAGATTTACTTTCATTGCCGATTTCTCGTACCAAGATATTGAAAGCAAAATACCTTATTTATATTATCTGGTGTCTGGGTTTGGTAATTTCCGATTTGATCATAGGTCTAATCATAGGTAAAATGTTAAATTTGTCTGGCTGGGAATACAGAATTATCTTTGAAACTATTAAAATATATTTTGTTACTTCCCTGTTAACTATAGCATTGGGGACCTGGATATCTTTTTTTGCCTTATGGGGGAAGGGTTATTTATCTCCTATAGGTTTTTTAGTAGTCATTGTAATGTTAGCGCAATTTATTCCTTATTTAGGTTGGGGACATTATTTCCCCTGGTCAATTCCTGGTATATATTGTGGTGCCGCTGGAGAGGGGTTAAAAAATCGATTGAATGAATGGAGCTACTTGTCATTGTTTTTTACTTGTATACTCGGTTACCTATTAACGATATCCTGGTGGAAATATGCTGATCAACCATAATAAAATGATAATTCACATTAATTATAATTATAATAAGGAAGTAGGAAAATGAACAAGAAAGAATTAAATAAACAATATGCCCAAACTATGCAACCAATGGGTGTCTACCAAGTTAAGAATCTTGTAGATGGGAAGATATTTATTGCTAGTAGCCAAAATATACCGGGAAAGATAAACAGCTGTAAATTTCAGCTTTCTAATGGATCCCATATGAATAAAGCTCTTCAAGAGGATTTTAATAGGATCGGTCTTGAAAATTTTACCTTTGAGATTATTGACCTTCTTGAACCTAAAGAAGATACGAAAATGGACTACACTGATGATCTAAAAATGCTTGAGGAAATATGGATAGAGAAACTTCAACCCTTCAATGAGCACGGTTACAATAAACGAAAAATTATCAGGTGAAATGCAGATTCAATTCTCACTACTACAACTTTTACTAAGTGTAATGGCTGTGGAATTTGCGAAAGAGTCTGTTTATCGAAAAAGATAATGATGATGGATAATATGCCGATTTGACAAAAAATGTCCTCTATTATATGTGTTTGCCTGTCTTAATATCGCCCTGAAAAGTTAGGTCAGATAAACAATATATCAGGAGTTAAATCCTTTACCAAGGAAAATGTAAGGTATCCATATCCTTATGCTACAATAAAAGATGTTTTTCTGCAGATAGGAGTATGAATAATCTACTTATCCAGTGCATGACAAACTATTCTTAATGGAAAAGTTGCAAAAGTTTTTTTAAAAAATTATAAAAACCAAATTTTTAATATAATAAGCATAAACCGGCAAGATAAAAGATTTTAAGAAAAGAGGATTAATAATGAAAAGTAAAATAATTATTATTGGTGGTGGAATAGCAGGACTTTCAGCAGGTGTTTTTGGCCAGAAGTACGGGTTTGAAACTGAAATATTTGAAATGCATACCGTCCCCGGTGGGCAGTGCACCGCATGGAAGAGAAAAGGTTACCTGTTTGATTATTGTATCCAATGGCTTATGGGTTCATCTTCAGGGAGTATGAATACACTGTGGAAACAGTTGGGGGCATTATCAGAAGACGTACCCATTATTAATCCTGAAGTCTTTATCAGAAATGTAAATAAGGAAGGTCAGGAATTCTTGATCTATAAAGATTTGCAAAAATGGAGAGCGTATCTGAAAAGCATTTCTCCCGAAGATGAAGAAGCCATATTCAGAATGTTTTCTATCATAGATAAATTATCTCTTTCCGGTGATATAGAGGAAATTATGAAGCCTAAACCGTTAAGAAGAACTCTTCCCACGTTGAAGATTTTGTTAAGGATGTTGCCAGCCATGATTCCCATGATGAAATATGGTAAAAAAAGCTTTGGTCAATTTATAAAAGAAATGGGATTTAAAAATGAATTTTTGCGCCATTTTTTAGAGAAAATATATAGTAACGAAAAAAGTTTTTCTGCGATTGCTTTTTTGATGATGCTTTCACTCTTTAAAGATAATAATGCCGGATATCCGGCAGGTGGTTCCTTGAATTTTGCATTACGGATTCTGAATGAATACCAAAAACTTGGTGGTAAACTGTCAACTGGGAAAAGGGTAAAGAAGATACTCATCGAAGATGGAGAGGCTGTTGGTGTAAAGCTAGATGATGGTACGATCCATAAGTCTGATTATGTTATCGCTGCCTGTGATTTACATACGGTTATTTACGATATGCTGGATGGTAAATATATTCCCGAGGAAATAAAGAATGCCTTTGAAAATTGGCCGCTTTTCAAATCCCTGGTGCAGGTTTCATTTGGAATTAAAAAAGAGATCAAGGAAAAACAGATGATGAACAACTATCTATTTCCGGCTAAAATAGGTGCTACGGAAGTAAATTCTTATTCCATATCGAACTACTGCTATGATCCAGCTATAGCCCCTGAAGGGAAGGTGACCATGATTCTTAGATTTGAAAGTCCTTATGAGATATGGGAACATCTGGAAAATAATCCCTATGAAAAAGAAAAAGAAAGAATAAAAGAAGATGCTATCATCCTGCTTGAAAAGACTTATCCCGGGATAAAAGATTTTATTGAGGTTGTCGATGTAGCCACCCCTTTAACGGATATAAAATACACTGGTGTATATCGGGCAGCCTATGAAGGTTTTATGCCAACAAAGAGCAATATGAATAAAGTAATCAGTCCCATGATTAAAGGACTAGACAATTTCCTGCTGGCAGGACAGTGGCTTTTCCCGGGAGGTGGATTACCCCCTTCTGCTTTGTCAGGCAAATGGGCCATAGAGGTATTTTATAAAAAAGAAAAATCTAAATCAAAAGTTCTATCCTGATTGCATTATGCAGAAAGTTTCTGGTAGTCCTTTATGTTTAAAGTACGTTTTTAAGTGCGGAATATTAGATGAAATATCTTGATAATTATGAAAAAGAATGATCAAAAAACAGTAAATAATTCATGCCGAAAAATTGCACAAATAACCATTTTTTCCATAGGGTTAATTTATGCTGCCTGGATAGGGGCTTGGATCATTGAACAGACTATAGAATCTCATTCTGTTCTATTATCAACCAGCAGGTCCAGGTTTATTTATTGGTTGGGTATGAAGATTTTATTCTGGATACTACCGGGACTTTTTATTATTAGGATTTCAAAACAAGAAAAGTTTAAAGTGATTAATTTAAAACGGCTACCTTCAGCTATCCTTTGGGGTGTTGGCTCAGGATTGATATTAGGAGCAATCTCCATTATTACAAAATTATTTACCTTCCAGCCTATTTTTTCATTTTCTTTCAGTTGGCCATTATTAAGCGGTGTGATCGTAGCGCCGATCTTAGAAGAGATTCTTTTTAGAGGTGCTGTATTACCAGCGTTAAAACAACAATACAGCTTTATCATAGCAAATTGTATCACTAGTTTATTATTTTTAGGTATTCACTTGCCAGGATGGTATTTTCAGGATTGCTTAATGGAGAAACTTACTCATCCGGTTAGTGGTGCATTTTCTATCTTTTTGCTCGGCTTGGTTTTTGGTTATGTTGCCCACAAAAGTAGAACGGTAACGGGGAGCATTTTAGCTCATATTCTTAATAATTTTTTTAATGCATAAAACTGCCAAAGTATAAAAAATAATTGAAAAGTAATATCGGATTGGAGGTATATCTCGATGAGAGTATGGATAATTTATGATCCAGTTTTTGGTTTTAGCTCCTTATGATTAAATGGAGGAATAGTAAAAATGGGCAATAATATCAAAAAGATAAAACTTGAAGATTTGGGTTATGATACATTTTTTGAATCCAATTTAAAAAAATTAGGGTTAGATAATAATTTAGTTGCGCGAGTTATCGCCGAATATAGAGAAACTTATCGAGTGAGAAATATAAACAATGAATACTTGGCAAAAATAACCGGAAAGCAAATATTTGACGCCTCATCAAGAGAAGATTTTCCTGCGGTGGGAGATTGGGTGGTAATAACAGAACTGGATAAAGATCTGGCAGTGATTCAAGGAATACTTCCCAGAAAAACGATATTAAGAAAAAAATACAGCAACCAGCAAGAAATCCAAGTTATAGCAACCAATATTGATGTGGCCTTTATTATTGAATCCGTGGATAGGGATTATAATCTCAATCGTTTTGAAAGATATTTTGTTTTAGCCAATGAGGGAAATATTAAGCCCGTTATTATATTGAATAAAATTGATTTGATTTCGCAAACAGAGTTAAATTTAAAAACAAATCAAATAAAAAACAGATTTAAAGATATCTATATCATTCCAACCAGCATTATCATCGAGCAGGGATTAGACGAATTGATAGGATACATAACAAAAGGGAAAACATATTGCTTTCTTGGTTCATCTGGGGTAGGAAAATCATCCTTGATAAATAAATTACTTGGAAAGGGCAACATAAAAATTAACGAGATAAGCCTTCATTCTGGCAGAGGTCAACACACTACTACTGGCAGAGAAATATATTTTTTGAAAAATGGAGGAATCGTAGTAGATAACCCAGGAATGAGAGAAGTCGGGATGACAAATTCGATTGGTGGAATAGAAAATGTATTTGATGAAATAATTGCTTTGTCTAAAAACTGTAAATATGGAAACTGTACCCATACTCATGAACCAGGATGTGCCGTCTTGAACGCTATTAAATCCAATGAGTTAGATGAGAACAAATATTTGAATTTTGTTAAATTAAAAAAAGAAGCTAAATACTATAGCATGGCCGAACTTGAAAAAAGAAAAAAAGATCACCAATTTGGGAAATTTATCAAAAAGGCATTGGAGCAAATAAAAGAAAACGAATCTTGATTTTTAAATTAAAAGAATTTATTGCCGCCAAAGAAGAACTTGAAATCGTCCAACCTGCCTGCCTGCCTGACGGTAGGCAGGTAGGCAGGTCCGAAAAGAGGAAGTAGGTTATGAGTACGGAAATTTACTATTTTTCAGGCACCGGGAATTCCTTAGTTACGGCAAGGAATATCGCGGAAAAAACGAATGGGAAACTGATCTCCATACCTTCTGTGATGGATCAAGAAAGCCTAAAAACCGATGCCGAGGTGATCGGGATCGTATTCCCGGTTTATTATGCCACTAATGATTGCGGTATTCCGCTGATCATCGGGAGATTTACCAAGAAATTGGAAAACATCGGCTCAAAATACCTATTTGCCGTCTGCACCTCTGGATACATGCCGGGTGAGACCATGGAAAATTTAAGTAAACTTATTCAATCTTGCGGTGCTACACTGGCCGCAGGATTTACCATAACGATGAGTAACAAAATTCTTACTAAAGAAAAACAGCTTAAGATGTCCAATAACTGGGAAAAAAAGCTTAAAGTCATTTGTGAAAATGTTAAGGTCCGAAAAAAAGGTAAATTGGAAACACTCGGTATACTGGTTAAAATACTTTTTGCTCCACTTCTTCTCATTATAAAACCGGTATTTTTAGGTAGATATAAAAGGCTTTCCAACTCTTATCATCTACCCTTTAATGAACTCATACCTTTGGCGGACAGAAGCTTCCAATATAACGAAAAATGCAACGGCTGCGGAATCTGTACCAGAGTTTGTCCGGTAAATAATATTAAAATGATTGAAAACAGACCTGTTTGGCAACATCACTGCGAGAATTGCTACGCCTGTTATGTATGGTGCCCGGAAGAGGCCATCTATGGTGATATAGTATCCTATAATGAAAGGTATCACCATCCCGAGGTGAAGATTTCAGATATATTGCGGAAGAATTAATCTTTAGCGGCATGCGTTAGGCGTAATCGACCGCTAAATTCTGAGGAAAAGACAGGTTATGAAAATCAAGTCGTTTGAGTTCAACTTAAGAGAATTGGCTGGATCTATGGGAGACTTCGGAACACTCTTTCCGCTGGCAATCGGCTATATCATGGTCAGCGGGCTCAATCCTGCAGGGTTTCTGGTAATGATGGGTATAGCAAATATTGTTACCGGTCTTGTATACCGGCTCCCGATGCCTATCGAACCTATGAAGGTTCTGGCTGTGGTGGCTATCGCTCAGCATTGGTCCCCCTCAATGGTCTATGCATCTGGATTCGCGATGGGTCTTATCTGGCTAGTGTTCGCTGTGACCGGCGTCATAAGTTGGATTGTAAGAGTAACCCCCAATTCGGTTATTCGTGGAATTCAAGTCGCACTTGGTGTGCTCCTGGCTATTCAGGCCTTCGAAATGATTTCTACTTGGTGGACGATCGGTGTCGCTTCTATCCTCATAGTGCTGGTACTACGGGAAAATCGCTATGCTCCTGCCGCTATCGTTCTAATGGTTCTCGGTGTGGTGATTATATTTATCAAGGGACAATTCCAGCAAATCAATCCCCCTTCCCTCAGTCTTCCGTCTCTTACCGGCTTTCGTCTTGAGGAAGTTTGGCTGACACTGCTCCTCGCAGGTTTTGCTCAGGTTCCATTGACAGTGACTAACGCAACTATCGCTACTTCTTCCTTGATTAAAACCTACTGGCCGGAGAAACCGGTAAGTGTGAGGAAACTATCTTGGAATCAAGGAATTATGAATCTGATACTACCTTTCTTTGGTGGGATACCAATGTGTCATGGGGCTGGTGGTTTAGCAGGTCAGTACTATTTTGGAGCACGGACAGGAGGAACGAATATTTTAGAGGGGTTGATAGAAATCTCTCTGGGGTTGTTTTTGGCTAATTCCATCGCCGGACTATTTGCCGTTTTCCCGATGGCTATCGTTGGTGCTATGATGTTTCTGGTCGGGATAGAACTTACTAAGTTTGCCAAGGATATTCGGTTAAACAAGGATTTGATTCCTATGGCCGTGACCGTCATTGTTTCATTGGCTACTAATATGGCTTACGGTTTCTTGGTTGGGCTTATAGTTTACCATTTGATCCGGTTTGTTTTCAGAAAGAAGGACTATTGCAAGTGTCACACCAAAGCGACCGACTACACATAACATCGGCTTTGTGGCTCACTTCGTTCGCCTAAAATACTTCACACTTCACAAAGCCCGCGGACGTTATATGAAATTGCAGTCGATGCACCAAAAATTAACTAATGGATGGATGTTGATGAAATGGACTCAAAAAATCACCAAGTATTACGAGTATATAGAACCAAGGCTCAGGCAAAAGAGAGTTATGATAAAATTAGTCGATTTTACGA
>Ga0315284_10015131_pt1 | contig 10973 bp, 8 predicted proteins | sample YL17G09_16_MG_FD_203696 | JGI IMG/M metagenome (GOLD analysis project Ga0315284, IMG submission 203696) | Sediment microbial communities from Yellowstone Lake, YNP, Wyoming, USA - YL17G09_16 | ecosystem: Environmental > Aquatic > Freshwater > Lake > Sediment | place: USA: Wyoming | collected...
CAAGAAGAACGACCACCCGCCGGGGCTGCCGAAGATGCGCGAGGCAACCCGGCACGAAAAACACCGCGCCACAAAGACTTACGAAAAAATCAAGGGCACCTGAGTTCACGGCGTTGGGTGCCACCCAGGAAACCGATATCTGCTCCACCGCAATCTTGTTGTGCACACCCGGCGCACAGGTGCGCTGGCTTGCGGATTTCGATTTCTCAGGGCCGCGGATTTCGTGTACACTCTCGGTTTGTCATGCTTCCGGGCAGATCAGAAGCAGGAGCCGGCGTGGAACCGGGCGGTTCCCGATGATGCCGGCGGCCAGAGGAGATCGGATAGGATGATTGTATTGCGACCGCCATTGAGTGAGGCCGACGCTCGCCGGCTGAAAGCTGGCCAGGAAGTGGCCATCAGCGGGACCGTATACACGGCCCGGGACATGGCCCATAAGCGGCTGTGCGAGGCTCTGGATCGGGGGCAAGAGGTTCCCATCCCCCTGGATGGGGCGGTCATCTACTTCGTGGGTCCGACGCCGGCCCGCCCGGGCGCGGTCATCGGGGCCGCCGGACCGACGACGTCCGCCCGCATGGACCCGTTCAGTCCGAAGCTGATTGCCCACGGCTTGCGGGCCATGATCGGCAAGGGATACCGCAGCGATGAGGTTCGCAGCGCGCTCCGCCAGTATGGTGCAGTGCACCTGGCGACGCTCGGCGGGGCGGGGGCCCTCTTGAGCCGGCACATCACCCATTCTGAGGTCGTCGCGTACGAGGATTTGGGCACGGAGGCCATCCGCCGGCTGGAGGTGGTTGATTTCCCCGCCATAGTGGCGTATGATACAGCCGGGGAAAGCGTGTACGACGTGAACAAGGGCGTATCTGGAGCATGAGATGCAGGTAGCACTACTTGGACTGACGCAGTCGGGCAAGAGCACGATTTTCACCGCGACCAGCGGCAAGCAGATGCCGCCGGGCGGTTCGATGGGCATTGAGGAGGCAATCGTGCCGGTGCCCGATGAGCGGCTGAATTGGCTCACGAGGCTCTACAAGCCCAAGAAGACGGTGCGCGGGACGGTCGATGCGCTGGATGTCCCCGGCTTCGATTTCACCAGCGACCACGGGCGAGCCGCTGCCAGGCGGTTGATCGGCCAGATACGAACGGTGGACATGCTCGTCTTTGTCGTTCGGGCATTCGAGAACCCATCGGTGCCGGCGTATCGCAACAGCATGGACCCGAAGCGGGATCTGGCCGAGCTGCGGACCGAGGTATTGCTCGCCGACCTGGAGCTTGTGACCACGCGCATCGAGAAGCTCGAAAAGCAGGTGATGAAGCCCACCAAGACCCAGGCTCAGGATAGAGTCGAGCTTGCCCTGCAGAAGAAGCTGCAAGAGGCGATCGAGTCGGAAAAGCCGATCAGCTCCGCGGTCGAGACGGAGGACGAACGGGCCATGATCAAGTCGCTCGGGTTCCTCACGCTCAAGCCGATTGCGGTGGTGGTGAACGTGGGTGAGGATGCGCTCGACCGCAAAATCGATCTGGGCGGCTCCATCGATGCATCGGTGCCGGTGGTGACTCTGTCGGCCAAGATCGAGCTGGAGCTGGCCCAGTTGGACGAGGACAGCCGCAAGGCGTTCATGTCCGACCTCGGAATCCAGGAGTCGGCCGCCGGCAAGTTCGTGGGGATTTGTTATGCCGCCACGGGCCTGATCAGTTTCCTGACGGTCGGCGAGGACGAAGTGCGGGCCTGGCCGATCAAGAAGGGCACCGTGGCGGTGGACGCCGCGGGCAAGGTGCACAGTGATATCAAACGGGGCTTCATCCGCGCCGAGACCATGGCCTATGACGACCTCAAGGCGTTGGGCGACGAAAAGGCGGTCAAGGCGGCGGGCAAGATGAGGCTCGAAGGCAAAGAGTATGTCGTGAAGGATGGTGACATCATCAACTTCCGATTCAATGTGTAGCGCAGTCACAACAGGGGAGTTTCGCAATTCATGAAAGCTGCTGTGTTGACGGGCATCCGTCGGATGGAGGTGAGGGAAATACCCAATCCGAAGATAGAGAAAGATACGGACGTACTGCTGAAGATCGAGAAAGTGGGGGTCTGCGGGTCAGACGTTCACTACTTCGAGACCGGCCGGATCGGTTCCCAGGTGGTCACGTTCCCGTTCATCGTGGGCCATGAATGTGCCGCGACCGTGGCGGCAGTCGGCAAACGAGTCAAGCGGGTGCGGGTCGGAGACCAGGTGGTCGTCGAGCCTGCCGTCTCCTGCCACGACTGCGATCAGTGCAGGCGCGGTCGAGAAAACACCTGTTTCAACCTGAGATTTCTCGGCACGCCCGGACAGGGCGACGGCTGTCTCAGCGAATTCATCGTCATGCCCGAGGAGTGCTGCTTTCCCACGAAGAGCAAGCTTACGATGGAGCAGGGGGCCTTGTGTGAGCCGCTGGCGATCGCAGTCTACGCCGTCAAGCAGTCGCATCTGCCCGCCAAAGCGGATGTGGCGGTTCTCGGCGCCGGCCCCATCGGGCTAAGCTGCATGACTGTCGCCAGGGCCCAGGGCGCGCGGACCTGCTACGTGACGGAGAAGATCGCGGAGCGTATGAAGATGGCCCGGGACAACGGGGCGACATGGGTCGGCAATCCGCTGAAGGAGGATATCGTCAGCGCGATCCTGAAGCAGCAGCCGCTTGGGATGGATGTCGTTTATGAATGTGCGGGGCAGCAGGAGACGATTGACCAGGCGGTCGATCTGCTCAGGGCGGGCGGCATGCTGATGCTGATCGGCATTCCGCGCGAAGACCGGATTTCGCTCTCCATCGACAAAATCCGCAGAAAAGAAGTAACGATTGTGAACGTGCGCCGTCAGAATGGTCGTACGCAGGCGGCTATGGACCTGATCGCATCGGGCAGGGTGAACGTCGATTTCATGGTCACGCATCGCTTCGGGCTCGATGAAGTGCAGGAAGCCTTTGAGATGGTCGCCGGCTACCGGGACGGAGCAGTGAAAGCAATGATAGAAATGTGAGTGGCATGTCCGACCAGGCACCGATCAAGAAGGCCAGCATCGTCAGCATCGGCAACGAAGTTCTCAATGGGCGGACGGTCGATACAAACGCTGCATACATTGCACGTGGTTTGAGGGCCATCAGTGTCCCGGTCGTCAGCATGTACGTAGCGCCCGACGAAGTGGGGGCCATACGGCGTGTCCTCGATCTGGCCGCCAGCGACGCGGATGTGGTGGTGATTTCGGGGGGGCTCGGGCCCACCGATGATGATCTGACCCGCCAGGCGATGGCCGATTTCCTGGGCGAGGAGCTGGTTTTGCATGAAGAGCTGCTCGCGAGAATTCAGCAGTTTTTCGACCGGCGGAGGGTGGCGATGGCGGCGAGGAATACGATCCAGGCTCACATTCCAGCCGGTGCGAAGGCCATCGAGAACGATATGGGGACCGCCCCTGGGGTCGAGGCCCGCAAGGGTGGTACGGTCCTGTTTGCACTACCCGGCGTCCCTACGGAGATGGAACGGATGCTGGAGGCCTCCGTCCTGCCCCGGGTACGGGAGCTTGCAGGATCACAGGTGATTGTCGCAAAACGGCTGAAATGCTTCGGGGCGGGGGAATCCACCATCGCCGAAATGATCGGGGACGCCATGCAGCGGGGCCGCAACCCCCTGGTCAACTGTACGGTGCACGCCGGCGTGATTACCCTGGAGGTGGTGGCGACCTCGTCGGACCGGAGCAAGGCCGAGGAGATGGCGGCAGGGGAGGAAGCCTCCCTTCGCCGGGCCCTTGGCACGCTGCTGTACGGGGTGGAAGACCAGACTCCGGCCGAAGTCGTCGGCGAGAAACTGGTGCAGGCGGGTAAAACACTGGCCGTAGCCGAGTCCTGTACCGGGGGACTATTGGCAAAACTGATTACTGATGTTCCCGGTTCCAGCCGATATTTTCTCTGTGGCTGGGTTACGTATAGTAACGAGGCCAAGAGCCGGCAGTTAGGAGTGCTTCCGGCACTGATCGAAACGCACGGGGTCGTCAGCGAGCATGTGGTTGTGGCGATGGCCCAGGGTGCACGGCACAACGCAGGAGCGGACTTTGCCGTCGGGATCACCGGGATCGCCGGACCTGAAGGAGGAACCGAACATAAGCCGGTGGGCCTTGTGTATATCGCTGTGAGCAGCAGGGACAGTACGGACACATCGCGGTACGTGTTTCCCTATGACAGAAGTGCCGTCCGGCTGCGAGCGGCACAGACGGCATTGAACCTCCTTCGCCTGAAGTTGGAGATTTGACTTGTCCTGTCCAAAGTGCTATAATAAGGGCTTCGGGACCGGTGGAATCAACCAGGTGAGGTTTCTATGACCAAACAGCGCAGGCACTTAGGGGAAATCCTATTTAAGGCCGGGCTGGTAGAAAAGCAAGCTCTGATCAATGCCATCAAGACCGCCAAGTCGAGTAACAAGCGGATCGGGCAGGTCTTGATCGAATTGGGCCTGATCAACGAAGATACGCTCACCAAAGCGCTCGCCAAGCAATTTGGGCTGCCATACGTCGATCTGGACCAGGTCGCCATCCCCCCGGACGCGACAAAAATCGTGCCGGAAGACCTGATCAAACGGCATAGCATCCTTCCGCTGAGCTCGGGCAACGGGAAGCTCAAGCTTGTCATCTGCGATCCCATGGATCTCGAAATGATGGACTCGATCCGGCTTCGCTTGAACGCGGAGCTGGAGTGCTGCCTGGCGAATCCGACGAAGATTCGGTCCTATATCGAGGGGATGATGAAGGAGGACAAGGGCGGGGAGAAAGATGACAGGCTCAAGCACAGCATCGATGCCACGGCGGCGGAACTGGCCGAGGCGGGCAACGAGCTGGCGGCTGAGGCGCTGCGATTCCAGGCGGGGGACGACGGCGATGAAGGGCCTATCATCCGCCTCGTAAACCTTATTATCGATACAGCCTATCACATGCGGGCCAGCGATATTCACGTCGAGCCGATGTCGGATCGCGTCCGCATCCGCTACCGCGTCGATGGCGTCTGCCTGGAGAAGGACAACATCCCCAAGAACATGCAGGCGCCCCTGGTCGCGCGTCTGAAGATTCTGTCCGGAATGGACATTGCGGAAAAGCGGCTGCCGCAGGACGGTCGCATCAAGCGGAACATCAGCGGCACGGATATCGACTTTCGTGTCTCCTCCCTGCCGGGAGTCCACGGTCCCAGCGTCGTGCTGCGTATCTTGCGGCCGGACGCCGTCAATATCGGTATTGAGTCGCTGGGATTCGAGCAGGACAACTACGAGCAGTTCCAGAAGATCATCAAGAGGCCCAACGGCATCTTCCTGGTCACGGGGCCGACCGGTAGCGGCAAGACGACGACGTTGTATGCCGCCCTGCAGGAACTGAACAAGCCCGATAAGAAGATCATCACGGCCGAGGACCCCGTCGAGTACAACTTTGCAGGCATGAACCAATGCCAGGTCAAGGAGGACATCGGCCTGACATTCGACAAGATCCTGCGTTCCATGCTGCGTCAGGCGCCCAATATCATCCTCGTCGGCGAAATCCGCGATAGCGTCGTCGCGGATATCGCCATCCAGGCGGCCCTGACGGGACACCTGGTTTTCAGCACACTGCACACGAATGATGCTTGCGGTGCCATCACCCGCTTGATCGATATGGGCGTCAAGCCGTTCCTCGTGGCCAGCTCGATCCAAGCCATTATGGCGCAACGACTTATACGTGTTATCTGCAAGAAATGCAAGGTCGTGGACGAAAACCCGGACCCTCAGCATCTTCGCCTGCTGAACATAGACCCGGCGGAGTTGAAGACTCGCCCGGTGTATAAGGGCGCGGGTTGCAGCGTATGTCATGGTACGGGATACAAGGGCCGACTCGGCATCTTTGAAATGATCGAAATGAACAGCGAGCTGCGCGAGCTTGCGTTCAAGAGGGGTACGACCAGCGAGTTGCGGCGGGCGGCCAAGGCCACGGGCATGCGCACGCTGATGGAAGACGGCAAACTCAAGATTTTCAAGGGGGTTACGACTCCCGCAGAGGTATCGGAAACGGCCCAGGCGGAGAGTCTGGTCGCCGACTAGCAACAAGAACCGCATGAGGAACACCAGATGGCAACGTTGAACATGGATCGACTTCTCCAGGCGTGCGTCACGCAGGGGGCGTCCGATATTCACATTAGCGTGGGCCGGCCGCCGGTTCTTCGCATCGACGGCCACCTCCGGTCCCTGGAGACCAAGGTGCTTGAGCCGGACGATTCGGCGGGCCTGATGAAGAGTATCACGCCGGACCGCTGCCAGCAGGAGCTCACGGAGGAAGGCGGTACGGACTTTGGTTTTGCCTTTGGCGATGCGGCCCGGTTCCGCGTGTCTGTATTCAAGCAAAAAGGCTGCATCTCCATGGTTCTGCGTCAGATCCCGAACAAGATCCTGACGTTCGATGAGATTGGTTTGCCGAAGATTTGCGCGGCCCTGTGCCGCCGTCCCCGCGGCTTGTTTCTGGTCACGGGCCCCACGGGAAGTGGCAAGACGACCACATTGGCCACGATGATCAACTACATCAATGAGAACTTCGATCGGCATATCGTGACGGTCGAGGACCCCATCGAATACTATCACGCACACAAGAAATCGATCATCAATCAGCGGGAAGTGGGTGTCGATGTGCCGAGCTTCAGCGAGGCGCTAAGACGCGTGCTGCGTATGGACCCGGATGTGATTCTCGTCGGTGAGCTGCGCGATCTGGAGACCATCAGCAACGCAATCCGCGCTGCTGAAACCGGGCACTTGGTCTTCAGTACGGTTCACACGACCAGTGCCGCAGGTACGGTTAACCGAATCATCGACGTGTTCCCTCCGGACCAGCAGGCGCAGATTCGAACACAACTCAGCGGCAACTTGATTGCGGTTCTGAGCCAAGAGTTGTGTCCGCTGGCGACGGGCCGGGGGCGCGTGGCGGCCTATGAGTTCATGGTAGTAACGCCGGCCATTGCCAATCTGATTCGTGAGAACAAGACGTACCGCATCGATTCGAGCATCCAGACTGGCAAGAAGCTTGGCATGCAATTACTGGATGAGCATCTCTGGACGCTCTACGACGCGGGCAGAATCACGCTGGAAGAGATGCTGGACAAGGGGCGTCAGCCGGGTGCCCTGCAGCAAAAGGCATTGGCAAAGATCGGTAGTGCCAAGAGCAAAGCCCTGAAGAAGAAAGCCGCCGAGGCGGCCAAGGAGTTGGAGGACCTCGGGCCTATTCTGAAGACGTAGGAATCTGGAAACGGCACCAGGGCTTGTCATCCCAAGATATTGCGACGGCGGGGGAATTGACTTCTCTGGGAATGAGTCTGATATGCCTTATGGTACTCGGATGGCGTCTCATTAACCAGGTGTCCGATTCATAATATATGTAGTAATAGCTATTTACTCTCTCATTGGAAAGACGTAGATTAAATACGGACTTTGAGGGTATCGGGATATGGGCAAGACGAAAACAGCCGATAAGTATCCTTCGGCGGAGCAACTGCGAGGCCGACCGTTGGGCCGCATCCTCATGAAAATGGGGCTCCTGAGCAGGGAGAAGGTCCATGAATGCCTCGAGATCCAGAAGCAGCGAGGGGGGGACGTGCGTCTTGGGCAGATCCTGCTCGAACTCGGGCTTATCAACGACACGCAGCTCCAGGTGGCGCTAGCCGGCAAGCGAGGCATGGAGTATGGGAGCATCGATGGCCTGACGATCCCGCCGGAAGTGATCGAGAAGGTCCCCGCCCAGATGGCCAAGTCATATCATATCCTGCCCGTCGAGTACAACAAGGATAAGAACGAGCTGGCAGTGGTTCTGGACAACGTGGACAACTTCCGGGCCACCGACGACCTGCGGACGCTCATGGGCTTCAACGTGACGGCGAAGATCACGGATCGTGACGCAATTGAGAGTGCACTGACCAAGTATTATGAGACCAAGCAGGACGAGGGGATCACTGATCTGATTGACGAGATTCAGTCGGACGCATTCCTGGCGGAATTCGAGGGACGCAGCGCGAGCATCGACTTGGACGAGTTGAAGGAGCTGTCTGAGTCGAACCCGGTGAAGAAGCTGCTGAACCTGGTGCTTCTGCAGGCGATCCGGGACAAGGCGTCCGATATCCATTTTGAGCCGTTCGAGAATGAGTACAAGATGCGCTACCGCATCGACGGCGTGCTGTATGAGATGATTCCGCCGCCGAAATACATCGCGGCGGCGCTGAGTTCGCGTATCAAGGTCATGGCGAGCCTGGACATTGCGGAGCGGCGTCTGCCTCAGGACGGCAGAATCTCGCTGACGGTGCAGGGCAACCCCGTGGACCTGCGTGTCAGCGTTTTGCCGACCATGTTCGGGGAGAGCGTGGTGCTGCGTGTGCTGGACCGCAGCCAGTTAAGCTTCGATCTGGAGAAGCTGGGCTTGCGGCCGCATGATGTCAAGACCCTGCGTCAACTCATTCGCAGGCCGAACGGCATCCTCATCGTGACGGGACCGACGGGGTGCGGCAAAACCACCACCCTGTACTCGGCGTTGAGCGAGTTGAACAATATCGACGTCAAGATCATCACCACGGAGGATCCTGTCGAGTACGATATCGACGGCCTCATTCAGGTCCAGATGAAGCCGGACATCGGCCTGACGTTCGCCCGTTGCCTGAGGTCCATTCTGCGTCAGGACCCCGACATCATCCTCGTCGGCGAGATTCGTGACCTCGAGACGGCGGAAATCGCCGCCCAGGCGTCGCTGACGGGGCACCTGGTGTTCACCACGCTGCATACAAACGATGCGCCGAGCTCCATTGCCCGTCTGCTCGATCTGGGCGTCGAGCCGTTCCTGATGACGGCGACGCTCGAAGGGATCTGCGCCCAGCGGCTCGTGCGCAAAATATGCACGAGCTGCAAAACGGCATATGAGCCCAGCGAGGTGCAATTGAAAGAGTTGAGGCTGACGGAGGAGGAGATCAAAGGCAAGAAGTTCTACTACGGGCGCGGCTGCAGCAAGTGCAATGGGACCGGGTACCGGGGAAGAATAGGCGTTTTCGAGATCATGATGTTCGACGACGAGATCCGCGATCTGATTATGAATCGTGCATCGACGAACGTGCTACGTGTGGCGGCCCAGAAGAAAGGCATGGTGCTGCTCCGCGACAATGGCCTGTCCGCCATTTTCGACGGAATTACGACCCTCGATGAGATCGTGAAAGAGACGATAATGGAAGGCTAAAGGACGCCGTGCCCTGCGCAGGGGATGGATTGAAAGAGAGGTACGAAGATGCCGGTTTTCCAGTATGTGGCGTTGGATTCGCAAGGCGTCGAGGTCAAGGACGAGATCGAGGCGCTGAGCGAGAAGGAAGCGATCAGCAAGATTCGCAACATGGGGTATTTCCCCACGAAGGTGCGGTCGAAGACAGCGGCCAAAACCACGGGTAAAGCGGCGGCCAGAACCACGCGTCGGCGAGGGGCCAAGGGGAGGGTCAAGGTAAAACATGTCACGCAGTTCGCCCGGCAGCTCTCGACGCTGCAGGACGCCGGGTTGCCTATCCTGCGTTCGCTGCGAATCCTCCAGGAGCAGCAGAAAGGCGGCAATTTCAAGCGCATCATCGGATATGTGGCGGACGATATCGAGGGCGGCTCGACGCTCTCGGAGGCGATGGCGAAGTACTCGCGTGCCTTCGACCGGCTGTTCGTGAACATGGTGGCGGCAGGCGAGACGGGCGGTGTGCTGGACCTGATCCTGTCGCGTATCGCGGACTTCAAGGAGAAGTCGATCCGGCTTCGCGGTCGCGTCAAGAGCGCGATGATTTATCCCATGGTCGTGCTCTCGGCGGCGTTTCTGATCGTGCTGGGTCTGATGAAGTTCGTGATTCCGTCGTTCAAGACCGTGTTGGAGGAGATGGTGGAAGGCAAGCTCAACCCGGTGACGATGACCGTGCTGGGGATCAGTAACTGGATTGCGTACCAGTACGGGTGGGCGGTGATGATAGCTATTCCGGTCATCGTGATCATCATTCTGAGGATGGTGCGGAGATTCCGCATGGGCCGCTTAGTGCTGGACACGATCACGCTGCGACTACCCGTCGTCGGCCAGATCAGCAGCAAGGTCTCCATCACCCGATGGACGAGGACGCTCGGAACGCTGATCAGCGCCGGCGTGCCCATCCTCGATGCTCTCAACGTGACCCGCGAGACGGCCGGCAACGAGGTATATGCCAACGCGCTGGGCACCGTCCACAACTCCATTCGGCAGGGTGACACGTTCGCCGGCCCCCTGCGACAGTCCAAGACCGTAGACCTGCTCGTCTGCAACATGGTGGCGGTCGGGGAGGAGACGGGCGACCTGGACAAGATGCTCTTGAAGGTCGCAGACAATTACGACGAGCAGGTGGACGTGCTCGTCGGCGGTCTGATGTCGCTGCTTGAGCCGATCATGATCCTCTGCCTCGGCAGCGTCGTGATGGTCATCGTGCTCGCCGTCTTCCTGCCCATGATCCAGGTGATTACGAGCTTGAGCTCGGCGCAATAATCGCAGTCCTGAAAACGAGGCACCTATATCTGAAGGAGAATCCTATGAAACCCGTCGCGAAAGAAATCAGACACCCAAGAGCATTCACGATCGTGGAGCTGCTGACCGTGATGAGCATCATCGTGATCCTCATCGGTCTGCTGGTTCCGGCCTTGAACAAGGTCAAACAGTATGCCATGAACGTGAAGCAGAAGGCCCAGTTCCATAGCATCGAAGCGGCCGTACAGTTGTTCGACAGCCAGTTCGACGGCTACCCTGATTCGGCCTATTCTGCGCCGGGCACCACGGGGCCGGCCGCCTATTGCGGCGCCGAGAAGCTCTCTGAGGCCATGGTAGGCCGCGACCTGGGGGGCTTTCATCCGGACTCGATCTTCCGGAGCGACAGGACGAATGGTCTTGGTGTGGCTTTGTATACTCCCATGACACTCGCCGCTCGGC
>Ga0315284_10015132_pt1 | contig 10973 bp, 7 predicted proteins | sample YL17G09_16_MG_FD_203696 | JGI IMG/M metagenome (GOLD analysis project Ga0315284, IMG submission 203696) | Sediment microbial communities from Yellowstone Lake, YNP, Wyoming, USA - YL17G09_16 | ecosystem: Environmental > Aquatic > Freshwater > Lake > Sediment | place: USA: Wyoming | collected...
CGCCGCCAATAAATCCGACCCGATGGAGGAGCGATACATCCTGATCCGGGACGCACAGAACTTCGGAATAACCATTCGCCCGCCAGATATCAGACTCAAGAATTCGGACTTCATGATTGACCCGACAACGAGCAATGGTATCATCTTCGGCCTTGCCCACATCAAGGGAATCAGTGCTGCTACGATCGATCGGCTGATGAAACTCTCGATGGGAACATGGGGGCAGTTCGTAGCCGCGATTCCGGCAATCCGTAAAAACTACGCCCTGGCGCTTGTCCAATCAGGGGCGTGCGACTGCTATGGCTTACCGCGAACGTACATGGCCAACGTCGTAAAGGCAGTGATCGATAGCATCACAGATCGTGAAGTAGCGGCGCTCACACCCCTAGTCGAATCGTCTGGCGACATATCGACGGCCCTTAAAACTTTAGCGGCTGGCGGTCATCTGACGAGACTAAACAAAAATCGTCGCGCTGTCCTGGAGGGACTCGCCGAAACATTGGGTGTCCAAACCCCAGACACAACGAAGCAGAGAGCACTCCTAGAGCATTGGTATCTGGGGGCCTCTGTGTCGTGTAGCGCTGCCGATGGCATTATGGACGCGAACGATGTCCAGCGTTGCTCTGATTTCATCAAGATTCCAAACGGTAAGAGCGTCGACCTGTGTGTGGTTATAGAGCGAGTCAAGATATCAAAAACACGCAAAGGACAAGCGATGTGCTTCATCACGGTGTCGGATTCATCTGGTGGGATAGACCACTGTCCAGTTTTTCCAGACACCTATTCTACTTGCCAGGACAAATGTCAGCCACAAGCTGTTATAGTATTGGGTGGAACGAAACGCAATGGGTCCCTCATCGTAGAGTCGATCCGAGAACTTGTTGGAACTTAATAGGAGACAGAAATGCCAAAGCCGTATGTCGTAGCCGTAGGACGTTTGACAAAGGACCCCGAGGGCGGGAAGACCGCTGCCGGAGCGGAATGCGCAAAGCTCTCGATTGCGTGCAATGGTCGCAAGAAGGACGATGTCACTTTTCTGAACGTTAAGGCGTTCGGGCAATCGGCGACGTTCGTTCTCCAGTACGTTAAGAAGGGCGATACCATCATGGTGCGCGGCTCCCTCGAAATCTACAAGGTTCCGAACGAGAAGACGAGTATTCCATTCCTCAATGCTGACGACGTGCAATCGGTTGCCCGTGGTAGCGCCGAAGGAAAGCCCGCCAACGCTGGCGGCAATCGTCCTACGCAGCCCAGTCGCCCTCCCCCTCCTCCTCCGCCGCCCCAACCGCAGCCAGACCCCGAACAGCAAGGGTCGCCGTATGAAGGGGATACGATTCCGTTCTGAGACACGCCATGTCCACCAAGGTGCGTACAGTGGCTGGAGCATGGTAGCGTAAGCTACCCCTGGCCCGTTCGATTCGGGCTTAGAGCTTGGCGCAGGGTAGGGGGAGTTCAATTCTCCCCCCGCTGTTTAGGAGAGATGGATGGTCGAGGAAAAACACTGCTTAAAATGTGGGAGATTATTACCGTTAGCCAATTTCTATGCTCACAAAACGGCAGCGGATGGTCACAAGAATGAATGCAAAAAATGCACTCTTGTGCGGACATCCGCAGACAGAAGGCACAGAAAGATAATCCGATCGATTGCATCGCGTGACGGACGCAAGGTGTGCTCAAAATGCAACCGCCGCTTACCGTACGCCATGTTCCGCGTAGATGAACTGCATTCCGACGGCTATCGCTCTGAATGTCGCGACTGCCAGTCTGCCCAGCAACACCAATACTGGCTAGATAACGGGGAACGATGTCGGGAAAGGATGCGCGCAAGAGCTAGTGCGCCCGCCAACAAACAAGCGAGGAAAGACCACGCAACTAGACATCGCATGATCAATAGACAAAAAAATCGAGCAAGATCACTTGCTAATACGGCCCTGGAGAACGGTGTTTTACGCAAAGAACCATGCTACTTTTGTGGGTCGACGGATCGGATTGAGATGCACCATCCGGACTATTCGCTGCCATTTGGCATATACTGGCTATGCAAAACATGTCACAGCAAGCTGGAAGGAATGCTCAGAAGAAAGGGGCGTCCTTCGTCTCAAAGTCCACGAGTGGTCAAGAGCGCCACGTTTTGTACATTGTTCGGAGTATGTTGAATATGGCACAGCACAGGCGACGCATTTTATTTGTCGGAGAAGCCTCGTTCCTCGCCACTGGCTTCGGCGTGTACTACAACGAAGTCCTCAAGCGATTGCATAAGACAGGCAAATTCGAGATTGCAGAAATCGGAGGATACGCATCCGTGGATGACAATAGAATCCATGGAATTCCGTGGAAGTTCTATCCGACGATGCCATCCCAGGGGGATCAGCAGGGAATCGAAAAGTACAGGTCTTCGCCTACCGCCCAGTTTGGGGAGCACGTATTTGACAGCGCGTGTTTGGAGTTCAAACCAGACATAGTGTGTGTCGTACCGGGCGCGCCAATTGAAACTACGAGCGGTCCGGTTCCAATCGAACACATCAACGTTGGCGACTACGTGCTCACCCATACGGGCGCATTTCGACAGGTGCGCAAGGTATACGTAAGACCATATCAGGGAGAGGTTGTGCGCATACTACTTGAATCGGACAGCGTTCCGATCAAGGTGACGCCAAACCACAAGTTATTGGTTCTGAGAAACTGCGACAACAACCCAGAGTGGATAGCCGCCTCATATCTAACCAAGTCCGATCGCCTGTTCCTTCCGAAGATGCAAGCGATCACTCCGGACGATTACATCGACGTGCTCGATTACATCTCCAATGAAGTACTGAGCAATCAGGTCACTGTGACGCATTGCAACAAGACGGAACAGTTGCCCAGACGATTACTGGTCGATAAAGACTTCGCCTACTTCCTTGGGTTTGTGTCTCGTAGATTGTGGAACCCGGCAGACTATGAATACTCGGCGGTGTACAATGTCCCGGATGATATCAGGAGAATTTACAACCTAAAATTTGGGAAAGCATTTTCAGGAAGTACCATCAAATTCCGTGGCGATCTGCTGCAATCTCTGTTCGTCAACATGCTGGGTGGCGACAGAATCCCAAGGGCCATCTACCTATCGCCGTCGTGGACGACTGTGAAGGCGTTCGTCCGTGGAGTCCTACTGCGTCGCATTGACATTGCGGGCGTGGCTGGATCGGTACGGTACAGCGACAGTAGCGAGCGCTTCGTCAGACAGTTACGAAATATGTTGTGGCGATTCGGAATTCGTGGCACAATAGGTGGAGCTAAAAACAAGTGGACGCTCACGTTCTTCGATGAAAGTGCCGGAGTGATTCTGGCAATTACGGGAGACAAGCCATGCGAACCACTTTATCACGATCTTTCACACCCCGAGGCTGTCAAAATTCGCACCATCATCAAGGGAAGGGAATACTCTGGATTGGTCTACAATCTTGAGGTTGACGGTGACAATAGCTATGTTACGACATGCGCTGTCCACAACTGTGATGTCAGGGATTTTTGGATGTGTCTCACAAACGGAACACCAATTATCACAGGAGATGGAACCGTCAAGCTGATACAAGACATAGCCATTGGTGATCGGGTACTATCGCACGCCGGGAAAACAAGGCTAGTCGTCCGCACTTTCTCTCGAAAATATTCCGGCACTATCCATACGATCCGATGTGGCAATATGTCGGCGGCTATCGAACTTACGGATGACCATCCCGTCCTCGCGTTGAAACGTGACAAATTGCGACTCCTGAACGAATCCTGGGACACCCAACCAACTTGGAAGAAGAGTCAGGAACTCACCAAAGACGATTTCCTGTGCTTCCCCATCCCCAAGGAAACCGCAGACGACGATAAATATTCCATGGATGCTTGTCGGTTCCTGGGTTACTACGCGGCCCAGGGGTGTCTAATGTATGAAGGCAAATGCGAGAACGGGGCGCTGAAGGGCATCCAACTTACATTCGGCGCACACAAAAAAGAATATGCCGACGACGCCGTAGCACTTATCGACTCATTGTTCTTCAATACAGCAAAGGTCAAAGAGGTCGGCAACGTGATCATTATCCGCGCCCATAGCGCGGGAGTCGCATCGTTCTGTAAGTCTGCAATTGGCGAACACGCCGCGCACAAAACGCTTGCGCCGGAGATCGTTAGGCTGCCAGCCGCCAAGGTCGCGCAGTTCCTGTGCGGGCTGTTCAGGGGGGATGGTTGTAACTACAAACGACAATCCTACTGCACCGCCAGTCGTGATCTGGCCTACCAAGTGTGGAATATGTGCGTGCGATTGGGACTAGCGCCAACGATGGCATACAATCAGAACAGAATTAGCAAAAAGGTATTTTATCGCTATCTGTTCGGATTCCAGGCGGACCTTACCGTAAGAGGATACAAGGAAATCTACGAACAGGGCATTCCTCCGACGAGCCGCGATCTTCGACACGCCAATAACGACTATGTCTTCATGACAATCAAAAGTATCGACCATCGCCAGGTTATCGACGAACAGGTTTACAACTTCGAGGTAGACGTTGACAATTCCTACGTAACAAGTTTCGCGGTTCACAACTGTGAGTTCCAGGAGCGCGCCCCATCACGCCATCTGTGGACGATGCTATGGATGCCGACGGTTGATGGCCTGCCGCAGAAGGACCTGTGGATCGACAGCTACAAGAAATGCGACCATATCTTGACCTACTCGCAGTTCGGCTATGATGCCCTCAAGGACGCAGGGCTCAAGAATCTACTGGGGCTTGCGTCCCCCGGTAGCGACCTGGAAATTTTCAAGCCAGTTCCAGACAAGCGCGCGCACAAGAAGCAATGCGGTATTGATCCAGATGCGCTTATCGTCGGAACTACTGCTCGCAATCAGTCTCGCAAACTGTTCTATGACCTGATCGAAGCATTCGCGACATGGTATAACCAGACGCTTAGGACTAACGAGAAGTTGGCGCGAAGAGCATTTCTGTATTTGCATACGTCCTACCCAGATGTTGGTTATGACATTGGTAGGGCGGCGCGAGAATGCAAGATTGGCAGTCGCATACTGATGACCTATATGTGCGACAAGTGCAGGGCCACGTATCCGTCGAGATTTGCTGGAGAAAGAACGACGTGTAGAGCCTGTGGCTCGGTCGATGCGCACCCGCCCAATGCCAATGCCAGCGTATCGCGCGAAGCTCTTGCCGCAATCATGAATCTGTTCGACGTATATGTCCAGTACTCGGTATGTTGGTCCGCCGGGGCACCAGTGGCCATGGCCGATGGAACACAGATGCCGATTGAATCGATTGAGGTGGGTCAGCAGGTATTGTCACACATCGGGCAAGCCAAAACAGTGACGAAAGTGTTGCGCCGCCCAGCCGTAGACCTGCTCAAAATCATCATAGACGGCGATACCTCCTCATATACTTGCACCCCGGATCACCCAATCTTCACTAAACGAGGATTCGTCGCGGCAAGTCAATTGCAGATTGGTGATTATGTTGGCGCGCCGATCCACACTCCTGGTTCACAACCGATCGACATCGACCCAGAACTGCTAGGCAATCTCATTGGTGGTTTCCATTATGGTGCTCGGGACGCGGCGGTGTGCGCTGTGCTAGACTGGTCGAGAGCCAGGTATGTAGATGCTCTGGTGAGTCGATGCTCACGCGCTGGATGCGACGTTGAGATAAACGAGCGAAAGCACCAGGGAACCAACGTGGTCATTCGGCAGTTGCCGATCTGGGTTCAACAAGCGGTAAAGAATCATATTTTACCATCCATCTCCTGGACAGACGACCAGATTGCCAAGTTGATACGCGGGCTTGTGGATTCTGTCGGGTCACTTGACGATGCTGGTTATCGAATGGGTTTCAGGCGGCGTGACATGGCGGATATTGTCCGACGACTCGCTGCTCGCATTGGCATACTGCTAGACATCTATTACCATGGCGGTCGCAAGGCGTGGTATCTGCGCACGCATGTGGTTTTTGCCAAGCGGATAATAGACACCATTATGGGCAAGTTGGGAAACCCCATTCCGATCGACGCATCGCGAACACTTGGTCTGCTGATTGCTGACGGATATATCTGGAGCCGAGTGAATGGAATTCTTCCGATGGCCCCAAAAGACCAGATCGTTTACAACCTGGAGGTCGAGGACGACCATTCTTATGTTGTTGGAAGCATTGGCAGTCATAACTGCGAAGGTTGGGGGATGCCCATAACCGAGGCCAAATCCCTTGGGCTTCCAACGATGTGCGTAAATTACTCGGCGATGGAAGATCACGTAAAGAGCACTGGTGGTATTGCCATCGATGTCGGCAGGTACTATCACGAATCACTGCAACAGACCGAACAACGTAGAGCACTGCCCGACAACTACGACTTTGGACGTAAACTCACCGGTATCTTCAAAAAATCAGAAGCCGAACGCAAGATGCTATCGCAGAAAATCCGGGCTTGGGTAGAAGAACCAATAAAGGTTCCGGGTGAGTTGCGCAAACTCCCGAGGTTCTCATGGGATTACACAGCAGCAGTGTGGGAGCATTGGCTCGAAACCATCCCGACCAAAGATCGCACGACGACTTGGGATAGCCCCGTACCGAATCTGCTGCCAATGCCACAAAATCCACCGAACAACATGACGAACACGGAGTTCGTACACTGGATCATCACCAACACTATTGGCAAACAATGGTGCAGGACTCCGATGGCAGACGAGTGGATACGCGCACTGAACATCGGATGCAGATTCGTTGGACCGAACAAGATGCCGGTTGATCGCCAAGCTGTGTGGAATGCGTTTTGTGACAGAGTAAAAGCACACAATGATTTTGAGCAACAGAGGATTGGCCGCGACAAGTTCAATGCGTTGCCAACAACCCAGCAGTATCTAACGCTTTGATAGGAGGTATGCCTTGAAAGTCGCACTTTTCTCAGTCTTTCGCCACGGAACCGGCTACGCCAACTACGCAATCAGTAGGGCCATGGCACTGAACGCCGCTGGAGTTGACGTTGTTCTGCGATCGAGCACGATGTTCCCGCAACACATGAAACCAGTGTCGTCACTAATCGAAGAACTAGAGAGAAAATCCCTGACAGGCGTCGATACTGTTATTCAGTTGTGTCTGCCACACACGTTCTGTAGGACTGGGGGTGTCCGAAATATTGGCGAGTTTATTTGGGAGACCTCTAGGTTCTATCGCCCGGACTGGACCAAGCATTGCTCAATGATGGACGAGATATGGACTACCTGTCTCCAGTCTCGCAAGGCCATCAAGGGTAGTGGACTATCACGTATCACGACAAGTGCTTTCCCAATCAGCACAGACATGGCCAAGTTCGACGAACCGTACGAAACGCTTGATTTTGGCAAGCACTCTGGGCGATGCCTATTCTACACAATCGGGGAATGGGTGAATCGCAAGAACTTCGACGGAATGTTGCGCGCCTATTACAATGCGTTTACCCACCGAGACAGGGTGGCACTTGTCATAAAAACATCATTTCCAGGAAAGGGTGGAGAGGACGAACGCACCCAAGTGGCAGCGGAGATCGGAAGAATCAAGGAGTCGATGCGACGATTCGGCAACCCAGCAACGTATCCTCCAGTTTTGTTGTTCACCGGAACCTGGAGCGACACCGACATCCACAGACTGCACCGAACGGGGAATGTGTTTGTGAGCCTCAGCCACGGAGAGGGTTGGTGCATCCCTTGCCATGATGCCCTGTGTCACGGTAGGCCGGTGATTGCCAGCAACTGGGGGGCATTCCCCGAACTCATGTACGAACAGGGGGCGATGTACTGGGACGATGATCTCGGACAATTTAAGCATCCGGGTGCGATACCGGCTGGGTGGCTCATCCCAGGCACGCTCGATTACTGTACTGGCACCAGCGAACGATTCCCCGATCTGTATACCGGCGCAGAGCGTTGGTTCATGCCCTCGCTGCCAGAAGCTACCAGGGCGATGCGCGAAGCGTACCAAGAGTGGTGTAAGGGGACATTGGCAGATCGCTCGCCACAAGTAGAAGCAGTCGGACGCAGATTCACCCACGAATTCGTTGGCCAGCTACTGAAGGGGGCACTCACTTGCTAAGCAATCTCAGTTTTCTTTCGACCAGTCGCAGGGCAAGTAATGCGAGACCATTGCGTGTTGCCTGCGTAGGATTCAACGAAGCATGGTTAAGCACCCTATCGCAGACGGGCCACGAACTACTCGCTGTGGGAATGGAATCGTGGAATGCCGTCGCTCGGCCACAACCGCCAAACGTGATCAGGGTCAATCCACAAGCCTTGCCGCCACCCGTCGATCTCGTCATGGTGCAGGTGATGTACCCACAGGCACCGATGGCTCTGCAAATCGCCGTACAACATAATGCCCCCATCCTGCGAGTATTCATAGATACCATCATCGTGCCTGGCGAATACATCGATCAGATGGCTAAATTCCCGCACCATGCCTCCATCTGCACGTCGAAGGCTGCGGCAACCCAATGGATGGATCGCGGACAAGTGGTCACGAGACCGCTTGAGCAACATTTCCTCGGTGAATTTCCAGACGTGCAACGAACGAATGGCATCATGACCGTCGTCGGGCAGCTTGAACGACAAGCGCCAAACTACCTTGGTAGTATAGTCGCTGGACATAAGTATCACGCCATCGGTCTTGGCGTGCGCCCAATACCGGCGGACCAATTGCCGATAGTCTACAAGAGCGCTCAGATTCTACTTGACCTGACGACCGTGGGACAAAGCCCGGCATCGGTTCTGGAAGCAATGGCTATCGGACTCCCGGTAGTCACAATGAACCCGAGTATATTTGACAACATCATTGAGAACGGAAAAACGGGGTTTGCCTGTTATAATGATGATGACGCCAGAAATGCTATCGATCTCCTGACGAATGACGCGGAATTGAACGAACGAATAGCGCGGCAGGCCAAACAAGTTGTGCTGGAGCGACACTCTACGGTACAACAGTGGAAACAAGCCATGGAGGACACATCGGCTATTAGCACTGGACTGTGGCGTTCCAGCAACCCTTTGGAAATACCAACGACCATTTCATCTATCTCACGAAAAGCGAATCGAGACGTACATCGCCCGCTCAACATCCTGACCATACCAACACATGAAAGGTATGAGACGCAAATCGCCAAGACTGGACACAATTTCTTTGCACTGAGATCGCCGAGCCTAAAGCAATGGAACGCCGTGTTCGGTCCGATACCAGATAATTACCGCATTCTATCCGGCAACTCGATCGAGGAACAAGTGTCGCATTGTCCGACAATAGATATTGTTATTTGCCAACACAAGCAATCACACTGGCAGATTCTGTCGCAAGTAGCACGCAGACTAGGATGCCCATTGATTATAAGTGAATACACCACTCCCCCCGTTGGATACCCCAACCAACGCATCGAGCAACTGTGCAAGATTCGTGGGGTTTTGAATGTCTTCAATACGGAATATGGTGCCGCACGATGGCAATTTGACCTAGCCGATCCAAGCGTCCGTGTCGTGCATCATGGTATAGATACGGAATTGTTCAGTGGTTGGACTGGTGGCAACAAGATTCTGACGGTTGTGAACGACTATATAGGTCGCGATGCCTTCTGCGGTTTTAAGATATGGCAACAGGTAACGCAAGACTTGCCAGTAAATCCAATCGGTGATACACCAGGACTGTCTGCCCCCGCCAAAGACGTGGCCGAATTGGTCGAGCACTACAGATCATGCGGAGTCTTCTTGAATACGAGCACGGAATCGCCAATACCAACGGCGTTACTTGAAGCAATGAGTTGTGGCGCGCCCGTAGTGTCTACAGCAACTTGCGCAATTCCCACTATCATCGAGAATGGTGTCAATGGCTTCGCCACTAATGACCCGGCGATGCTCAGGAAACACCTGATCGACATATTGGGTGATCCTATGTTGGCCGAACGGCTCGGACAAGCAGCCAGGGAAACAATACTGGCAAAGTGTTCTGAACGAACTTTCATCGACAAGTGTAACAGTGTGTTTGAGGAAGCGGTAAACGCCTAACAATCAAAGAGGTGCAAGATGGGACTTGGGTTAAACTTGTGTAATCATGAAGCAGTTCTTGAGGGGTATGTCAACATCGGGTTGACCGACGAATTCAACGGTGGAATTGTGATCGGTGATCCGTTGAACCTGGATTGGTATTGCGCCGACGAGGTTGCGGATGAAGTTCGCACCGCTTCCGTGCTTGCCGGTCTGGACGCTCAAACCACCCTTGTGGCTCTGGAGAACTGGTTTCGTAAGCTCAAGCCAGGAGGAGTCATGCGACTGTCTTCTGAATACGTCGCAACCGTGGCAAACCCATATGCGTCCGGAGAACTCCCGGACGAAACGATTCTTGGGTTCTTCTCCGAAATCTCCGGAGCCAATCCCACGGCGTTCCTTGCTGCAATTCCGGGGATGGTATCGTCGTGGCAGACCGCCCCGGCAGTTACCATCGAAGTAACCAAGCCTCTTTGACCATAGGAGCTATCGATCATGCGATTGAATTTGGGTTGCGGCAATGAAGTTATGGATGGGTACGTGAACATCGACATGCGCACCGATCTTGGCGATCGTGTTACGGTCGGTGACGCGGGATGTCTGGACTGGTACTGTGCTGACGAATCGGTGGATGAAATAACTGCACACCGATTGGTCCAGTGTTTTAGTGTTGGACAGATTGTCGGAGTTATACGTGGGTGGATCAACAAGCTGAAACCGGGGGGTATTCTACGATTCTCCGGATATGATTTCGACGAGATCGCGGCCATGCACTCACTTGGTCGCATCCAGCGAGGCGATTTGGTCAACGTGTTGTGCGCACCAAACGGAGAATTCCGATCGTTGTTCTTCATGGACGAACTAACCGGAGTACTTCCGGGAGTATCCCGCGTGTGGTCCAACAATCTTGAAACGTGGATTGAAATTACCAAAGAAGGGCAACCATAGGATA
>Ga0315284_10015134_pt1 | contig 10972 bp, 8 predicted proteins | sample YL17G09_16_MG_FD_203696 | JGI IMG/M metagenome (GOLD analysis project Ga0315284, IMG submission 203696) | Sediment microbial communities from Yellowstone Lake, YNP, Wyoming, USA - YL17G09_16 | ecosystem: Environmental > Aquatic > Freshwater > Lake > Sediment | place: USA: Wyoming | collected...
ACCCGCTCGCCATGCTGGTGTGTACGTGGGAGACCCCTCGACGGGCGTAAGGGCTGATGACCATGAGAAGGCTGCGGTGGGCATCGACGTGATCCGTGCCGCCTTGCGCGTCATCTTCGGTCACCATAATGGCCATGTCCTTCCAAAACGGGCTGTGCGACAGAAGGGCAACCAACTTCCCCAAGGCCAGCACGTTGTCGGCCACGTAGGAGACCTTGTAAGGATAGCCATCCTCGGGGCGGGGGCTGGCGGGATGGGTCGGAAAAGCGGCAGTTTTGGGCTTTGGGATTTTCCCGCCCCCGCCGAAAAGGCTCTGCACTCAAGAAACAGGCGGGAGCATTGCATGCTGAGGCGGTCACGTGTATGTTAATCAGTTGGCCGGGAAGTCAAAACGGAAATTCCGGCTGGCTGCAGGGGAAACAGGAGCTGGAATGAACAATGGGCTCATGTTCTGCTTTCTGGGAGCGCTCTCGTTTGGTTTGCTGGCGTGTGCTTCGAAATTTGCTGAGCGAAGGAACTGCCAGGCTTCCGTGCTGGTGGTTTTGCTTTTTGCCTGGGCGACGCTGGTTATGCTGGTACGGTCAGCAGGTTTGCCCGCACCGTTGTCCCTGCCGCTGAAGGCAGCAGCCGTGGCTGTGGCCTGTGGCATCTGCGCGGCCGTGGCTTATTATGCCTTCCAGTTCTCGATCGGGTTCGGCAAGGTATCGGTAGCCTGGCTGATGATGAACATTTCGAGCGCGATTCCGGCAGTGGTCTCCGTGTTCGTTTACGGCGAGAAACTCACGCTGCTGAAAATCCTCGCGCTCGGACTGGTTCTGTTTTCGCTCTACTTCATTTTCCGCGGCCGCCGCGCGGAAGCCCAGTCGGAACAGTCATCGCTCCCGGGAGAGAAGCAGGCAAAGTGGTTTCTACTGATGCTGGTGATCCTGCTCACCAACGGCATGAGTTCCTACGGGTTGAAGGTGATCGCTGCCTGGGGCTTGCCGGAGACCGCCAAGTTCCCTTACTTAACGGTCTGGTACGCCGCAGGATTGCTGAGCATCGGCGTGCCCACCCTGTTCCAGGGCGCGCGCTTTACCTTGCGCGAGGTGGGATGGGGAAGCGTGCTGGCGGCACTGAGCATGGGCGGCCAGTTGGCCATGGCGGTGGCGCTCAGGCTGAATGTTCCCGGTCATATCGTTTTCCCGATCGCGATTGGCGGCTCCGTCTTTATTGTGATCCTGGGCGGACGTCTCCTGTTTGGCGAGCGCATGAATAAACTGACGGCGGGTGGCGTCTCATTCGGATTGGCCGCCATCGTACTTCTCAGCCTCAGTTAACAAAAACTCAGAGAAAGGATCATAGACCCATGGCCCGAAAACCTATAAAAAAAAGGCGTCGTGAAATTGAGGAACTAATACCGTACGAATGGCCCGGTTCCTATTTCTTCGGTAAAGAGGAACTGGCGGCCGTCACCACGGTGTTGCAGGCGCGGAGTCCGTTTCGCTTCTACGGCCACGATCTGCAGCGGTATTGCGAGAGGCTGGAAAAAGCCTACGGAGAGCGACTCGGGAGGAAACACGCGCTCGCGGTTAGCAGTGGTACCGCCGCCCTGTCGGTGGCCATGGGGGCTCTCGGTATCGGCCCGGGAGACGAAGTGTTGCTTTCGGGGTACCTTTGGGTTTCCTGTCTGGCGGCCATCGTGCGGGCGGGCGCCATTCCCCGGCTCGTCGACGTGGACGACACATTCTGCATGAACCCCACGGACCTGGAGAAAAAGATCGGCCCGCATTCGCGCGCCGTCCTGTTGGTGCACATGAGCGGTGCCCCGGGCGCCGTGGACAAGATTGCGAAGATTTGCCGCGCCCACAAACTTCCGCTGGTCGAAGATTGTGCCCAGGCGAATGGCGCTTCCTTCCACGGCAAGTTCACCGGTTCTTTCGGCGACATGGCGATTTTCAGTTTTCAGCTGAACAAGAACATTACAGCCGGCGAAGGTGGCTTGGTGGTCTGCGACGATGAGAACCTTTACAGGCGCGCCTGGGCTTGCCACGATATGGGATATCCCCGCACGTCCGAGGGCCGCTTGGATCCGAGCGATCCGGCTCTCCAGCTTTGGGGACAGGGGGCGCGGTATTCGGAATTGCTGGCGGCCGTGGTTTGCGCTCAGCTCAGGAAACTGGACAAGATCACGGCGGCCATGCGCAAGGCCAAGTACCAATTACGGGAGAAGCTGAAGGGCATCCCGGGCCTGGCGTTTAGACGGATCCTGGACCCGAGCGGCGATAGCGGCCCGTTCCTGCTGCTCATCTGGAAGGATCGGCAAACCTGCTTGAGAGTGGTGGAAAGAACCCGTGCCGCAGGTATCGTCACGGGCTCTCTGGGAATCAACAACATTCCCATGACGGATTGGGGACTGCACATTTACTATAACAACGTCAGCCTGGGGGAGAAGCGGTCCCTGAGCGCCGCGGGCCGTCCCTGGACCGACCCCCTGAACGCCTTTGCCGCCGATTATGAATACAAGAAAGGAACGCTGCCGGTGCTGGATGACCTTATCGATCGATCCAGCTTGCTTTCGATACCGCCGACGTTGAGCCAGAAGGCGATCAACACCATTGCCGCAGAATTCATCCGGGCTACCTCGACTGAGAAAAGGTCGCCTAGTCCCGTGACCGCCTAAAGAGGTTCCGAGCGTATTCTGCCCACGCGGTGTTTGTGTTGATTGCGAACGCTTCCGTAAAGCACCAAACCAGGCGGGCACGGGACTAGTGCGCAGTTAAATCGGGCAAGTATGACGACCAGCAAGAAGTGATGAGCCAGAGCAATCTGCCAAAAGGAGGAAGGGAGGAGAATTATGAGTGAAGCAAACAAAGAAATCATTCTGATCACGCGGGCCGACGATATGGGCTATACCCATACGGGAAACCTTGCCATTCTGGAGTGCCTGCGAAACGGTATCATTCGGTCCGCCGCCATCCTGGTTGTTTCGCCCTGGTTTGAAGAAGCGGCCAAGATAGCCCGGGAGAATCCCGATCTCTCCTTCGGGGTACACCTAGGGATCATCGGCGAGTGGCAGGGCTACCGGTGGCGGCCGGTGTTGCCCTATTCCGAGGTCCGGACGCTCGTCGATGATGACGGTTTTCTCTGGCCGTCGCCGCGCGAGTTCTGGGCCCACCATCCCGACATGGCCGAAGTAGAGAAGGAGTTCAGTGCCCAGATCGAACTGGCGCAAAAGAAAGGGGTGCGGCTCAGCTACCTCGACACTCACTACGTCATGCCCTACAACGAGCACTTCCGGCCTGTGGTGGAACGTCTCGGCAAGAAGCACGAACTCCCCGTTTCCTGCCTCCTTGGCGAACACGAACTGGATGATTTTGGCATCTACTCTGCGCCTCCCGAGGATAAGGAAAAGGCGCTGGAGCGGGTACTGCGCAGCTTGGAGCCCGGCGTGCACCTGCTGATCGGACACCCTGGGCTTGCGTCTCTAGAGAATGACGCCCTGGTGCACTTCGAACCGAAGGACGTTCAGGTCTTGGGCGTCGGTCGGCTCCGCGCCGCCGAGACGCTGGCCTATACCAGCCCGCGGATCAAGCGCTTGGTCAACGAGCTGGGCATTAAGCTGATGAGCTACGCGGAGTTCTGTAAACAATAGGGGATGCCGCTGCTCTAAAGGCGTCGAGGGGGAATATGGTGAGCGCGTTGCTATGGTCCCCACGCCACATGTCCGACCTATGCACCACCTTGCCCAACCAAGTACTGGTATCCTCCTGGAAGAATCGTTCCGATGCCCAGCGATTGGGTTAGAGTTTTGAGGAGCGCCAGCCGGCGCAAGGGTCTGCGCCCGCCAGCGATACGACAGCCACCCGACGCCTGCTACTTGCATCGAACTGTGAACATGGAGTAAGATGGCGGCAGTTTGGCGTGCGCGTGCTTGACGCATGAAACTGAAAACTGAGCTTCACGCTTCTCATTTCCGTCTCCGACTGCTGGCGCATCTCGTGGCGCTGGCGGCCATGCTGGCCGCTTCCCTGCTCCAGGCGCAATTCATGGTCCTGCCGGTCAACCTGACCTATCTGACCCAGTCCGCGGACATCATTGTACAGGGGCGAGTCACAGAGGTCCGCTACGAGGGCCTTCCCGGGTATCCCAACATCCCCTCGGTCGAAGTCACCCTGGATGTCGAGAAGATGGTGCGGGGCCCGGCAGGAAGCACTTACAATTTCCGCGAGATCCTCTTGGGTCCTCAAGCAAAGACCGGCAAGCAGGGCTATCTGGTGGGCCAGCGGCTCTTTCTCTTCTTGCCTGCACCCTCTCAATACAGCCTGAGCAGCCCCATCGGCATCGAACAGGGGCGCTTCCACATTGCCCGCGACCCGAGCGGAAGCGAAACGGTGGCCAACGAGTGGGGCAATGCGGGCCTGTTCAAGAACGTCGACCAGGCCGCGAGCAAGGCGGGCGCGCAACTCACCACCAGCCAGATGCGGATCGCGACCACCCGGCGCGGCCCGGTGGCGCTTGATGACTTCGTTTCTCTGGTCAGACGCCTGACTTCGTTGCCGAGAATTCAATGAGCCTGCGACGGACAACAATTTGTGCGCTGGCTCTGCTCGCTTGGCTTGCCGCCGGAGTAAGCCCTGTCCCCGCCAGTGGCCCGCTCTACGTGACCGGCCCGGACGCAACCTTTCCGGGCAGAGCCTATCACTGGACCCTCAACCCCATCCCGTACAAGACGGACCTGGGCAGCCTGGGAACCCAGACAAATGCTCAGGCCAACACTCTGGTCTCAGACGCGTTCCAGGTGTGGCAAAGTGTTTCCACGGCCAACATCAGCTTCCAGAATCCCGGCCAACTTAGCACCGACGTTACGGCGGCCAACATCCGGGACTTTCAGAACGCAATCGGCGGCTGCAACGACGCCACCCAGCCTACCAACTCCATCATTTACGATCTCGATGGTAGCGCCGTCGCGGAATACCTCGGCGCGGCCAACCGTAACCTCGTCCTGGGTTTTGCCGGGCCGCTGTGTCTTGACACTGTGGCAGGGGTCTATACGCGGGGCTGGGCCGTGATGAATGGCTGGTTCATCGATGGGAGCTCACTCCCCCCTGGCCCTGACAACCATAAGCAGGTGAGCCTCGATACGTTCAAGGCGGTCTTCATTCATGAATTCGGCCACCTGATCGGTCTGGACCATTCCCAGATCAACCTGGACTGCTTGGATAATAAGAATGCTTGCGTTAACGACGGGTCCATTGTGGGTGTGCCCACCATGTTCCCGGTCTTGCTGGATGTATCACAGGGAACCCCAAGGACCGATGACACAGCCGGACTCTCGGCGCTCTATCCCGCCGCCGACGGCAGCTTCACCTCGACGAAGGGCCGCATCCAGGGGCATGTCTTTTTCTCCGATGGCGCGACTCCCGCCCAAGGCTACAACGTGATCGCGCGGCAGGTGGGACATTCCCGGAGCATTGCGGCCTCGTGTGTTTCCGGCTTTCGCTTCACGGCAGCGGCTGGCAACACGCTTGTGCCATCCGGCGGTGACACCGAAAGTCCCTTTGGCTCTCGCGACCATGACCTCATCGGTTTCTACGACATCCCCGGCCTGCCTCCCGGCACTTACACCGTCGAGGTCGAGGCGATTAACAACTCCGGGGATCATCCCTTTATTGGCGGCTCGAGCGTGGGACCGATAGGCGCCGATTCGCCTGTCGGACTCGGATTTCAGTTCAAGATGCCCTGGACCGCCGCCCAGCTCACGGTGACTGTGACCGCGAACAACACCGAGGTGGGGAAGGACCTTATTTTTGACGGCACTCCGCCGCGCTACGACGCCTGGGAAGATGGCCCGTAACGCGGGTTCTGGGTAGGGGCGGGCTTCGCCCGCCCGCGGGAGCGCAGAGCGCTCCCCTACCAAAAGCTCCAAGGTGGTTGGCTTGAGCCTGTTTCGTACCAACGCAATTCGTAGGCAGCGAGCAGTGAGGAACCGATTCCTGACGTTCGGGATTTTCAGCTTTACCTGCGCGCTGGCGCTGTCGCTCACGAACTGCGGCGGCGGGGGCAGCTCACCGGCTCCACCGCCGACACAGAACCCGGTGCCAGGCATCATTTCGATCTCCCCCACCAGCGCCACGGCGGGCGCCGCCGCTTTCACCTTGACGGTGAACGGGTCGAACTTCATCTCCGGTTCCAAGGTCCGCTGGGGCAGCACCAGCAAGAGCACGTCCTACGTGAGTAGCACGCAACTGACCGCCGCCATTACCGTCAACGATATTGCCAGCGCCGCAACGGTGGCGGTGACTGTGTTCAATCCCGCGCCGGGTGGCGGAACCTCGAACAGCGTGAACTTCACCATCAATGCCGCTAATAATCCGGTGCCCACCCTGACTTCGCTCAGCCCGCCAAGCGGTGTCGCGGGCGGTGCAGCCTTCAGCCTTACCGTTACGGGTACAAACTTCGTCTCAAACTCCGTAGTGCGCTGGAATGGCGCCGACCGCAGCACGACGTTTCAGTCCAGCACCCAATTGACGGCGAGCATTACTGCCGCAGATATCGCCTCAGCAGCTTCCATGTTTTCCATTGGGACTACCCGGTTGCCTGACGGAGCGAGTGGCAAGCCCTATGACTTTACTCTGGCTGTCACCGGTGGCACGGCGCACGTAAGCGTTTTCAACCCCACACCCGGTGGGGGTCTTTCGAGCCCTGTGACTTTCGATATCACCACCGGCGTTCCGCCTTACTCCTGGTCTGTCACTTCCGGCAATTTGCCGACTGGTTTGAGCCTCGCCGCGAGCGGCGAGATATCAGGCACAGCGGCCACGGTGGGTAGTGACACGACCGCCAACTTTACCGTCCATGTGAGTGATAGCGCCGCGCAGCCCCATGCCGCGACGCATTCCCTGAGCATCCTCGTGCATGCGGGGGCGCTGGGGCGGAATGACACTTGCAGCGCTAGCACGGCAACGAAGATCTCCAACGGCGTCATCCGCGCTTCCATCAGCCCTTCCATCAGCCCTTACGGCGACGTGGATGTGTATTCGTTCGAGGGTACCGCTGGCAGCAAGGTGACCATCGAGATCTACGCCCAGCGCCTCGATATTTACGGCGACGGCGCGGACGACCGTGATGTTTACCTCGACTCGTTCCTCGAAATCCTTAATTCCAGTTGCAGTCAAATCGCCTTTAACGATGACATCGACCTTGGCGTCATGCAGGATTCGTTGATCCAGGACTACGTGCTGCCTGCCACCGGCACCTACTACATCCGCGTCAGCGACCTGGGTGGCGGTGGCCGTCCCGACTTCATCTACGACCTCCACCTCTCCGGCGCGAACTAATCTTCTCCCGCAACGGACCTCCTAGCGTCGTGCCTCAGAAGTTCGCTGAATAACTATTTGGCAGGCAATGGTTGTATGGAGTGCGGGAGCTTGCTCCCGCTTTGGCGTGCGAAAGTATGGGAAGCACTGCTTCCCCTTGCTTCCGCAGCATCACGGAGTTCGAGCCGGAGCAAGCTCCGGCCGGGCGAAAGCGGCGGCAAGCCGCCGCACTCCAAAAAACTTCGGGAATCAGGCAATGAACTTCTTTGACAGGACACTAGGCCCGGAACAGGTTGCGCAGGAGAAATAACAGGTTGGCGGGCCGCTCCGCCAAGCGGCGCATGAAGTAGGGATACCACTGCTTCCCGTAAGGAACGTAGATGCGGACCCGGTATCCCTGGCGCACCAACTGGCGCTGCAACTGCCGCCGGATACCGTAGAGCATCTGAAACTCGAATCGCTCAGCGCCGACGCCCAGGTCCTTTGCCAGCTTCTCGGCCGCGGCAATCAGGCGGGAATCGTGGGTGGCCAGCGCCTGATAGGTCCCGCTCGCCAGTAGTTTTTCCATCAGCTTGGCGTAATTGCGGTCCACCTCGGCTTTGCGCGGGAAAGCTAACTCCGGCGGCTCCTGGTAAGCGCCCTTGCAGAGCCGGATGCGCGCGCCATCCTTCAGGAGTTCGTCAAGGTCCTTCTCGCTGCGGTAGAGATAAGCCTGAATCACGACACCCAGCACGTCCCGCGGCGCCTTGACGTCGCGGAAAATTCGCCACGTCTTTTCCGTGTAAGCCGAACCTTCCATGTCGATCCGCACGAAACTCCGGTAACGGGCGGCGCGCGCCGCGAGGGCTTCCACCAGCCGCCGCGCGAGCGCTGCATCTATCGCCAAGCCAAGTTGCGTGAGTTTGATGGAAATGTGCGCGCGAAGATCTTCCGCCGCCAGCCGGTCGAGAATGTCGAGGTAAGCCCGCCCCGCTTCCTCGGCTTCTGCCGCATCGGTCACGCTCTCCCCGAGGTGGTCAAGCGTGACGTCGAACCCTTCCGCGCTGAGTTGCCGGATGGTGCGGATCGCATCGTCCAGAGTCTCACCGGCGATGAAGCGGCTGACCAGGCGCCGGCCCCAGGAGTGAGCAGCCAGCAACTTCTTGGGAGTTTCCCGTTCAGAGAGGTAGAGCAGGATGGTTCGCAGCATAGAGTCAGGTTTCTGGTGTCAGGTGTCAGTAAAGAGCAGTGAGGCACAAGCCCTTCATCCCAACGGTGGCGCTGTCGGACACTTGAGCAACCAGGTCCGCAAACCTGGAACCTGCCACCTGACCCCTGACACCTGCTCTTCAGTGCTCCGCTTCCAGAAACCTTTCGGCATCGATGGCGGCCATGCAGCCGGAGCCCGCTGCGGTTATCGCCTGACGGTAAATGTGGTCCTGCACGTCACCGGCCGCAAACACACCGGGCACGCTCGTCCGGCTACCCTCGCGCGTAACCAGGTATCCCACTTCATTCATCTCGAGCTGGCCCCGGAAAATCTCCGTATTGGGCTGATGCCCGATGCCCATGAAAACCCCGTGGCAGGCGTGCACCGTCTCCTCACCCGTCTGCACGTTCCGGAGCTTCACTCCCGTCACCTCACCCTTGGCCACATCGAGGATATCGACCACTACCGAATTCCAGATGAACTTTACCTTCTCGTTGCGAAGCAGGCGATCCTGCATGATTTTGGAAGCCCGCAGTTGGTCCCGACGGTGAATGACTGCTACCTGGTTGGCGTAACGCGTCAGGAATAGCGCTTCTTCGGCCGCCGTGTCACCCCCGCCGACCACCGCCACGTCCTGGCCACGATAGAAATACCCATCGCACGTGGCGCAAGTGGAAACGCCGTGGCCCAGCAAGCGGCGCTCCGATTCCAGGCCCAGCATCTTGGCGGAAGCCCCGGTGGCGACGATCAAAGTGCGCGTCTCAATTTGCTGTTTTTCCACCTCGAGCGTAAAAGGCCGCCGAGACAAATCTACGCGGCTAACGTGACCCTCCATAAATTCCGCCCCGAAGGCCGCGGCCTGGTGGCGCATCCGCTCGATCAGTTCCGGTCCCTGCACCCCCTCGGGAAAACCCGGAAAATTCTCCACCAGGGTGGTCAGTGTCAGTTGCCCGCCGGCCTCAATCCCTTGAATCACCAGGGGCTTCAGGTTCGCACGTGCCGCATAAATGGCCGCGGTCAGTCCCGCGCACCCCGACCCCATAACCACCACATCGCGCATAGCCATCGCCTCTCGAAGGCAGCACCACAGGATTGAGTCAAAGCTTATCTTACTCGATGGTCAAGCGTCCGTACAGGGGGCACGGTCGGGAACGGGTTGCATCCGCGTGGGCATCTTGATGTGCGACCCTTTCAGGGTCGGAAAACTAATATATCGTCTTCCTTACCGGGGGCGTTGCCCCCCGGCTATCATATGCATCCCTTTCAGGGATGCGCAAACCCTGGCAGAACAATCGCGCTGGTTGGCGCAGACCTTATCAGGTCTGCGCGCCTGATGCGCAACTGAGCCCCATCCGCCACCAAAATCGCAGACCCAAAGGGTCTGCGCCAGCCCGCGAACTGCTCCGCTGGCTGCGGTATACGTAACGGTATGCGTTAAGTTCCCGGCATCTCTGCTGAAGGGGCGGGGCTTGCCCCGCCCAGGTATGAGTAAGGGAGCCCGTTCGGCTGTAGGGGCGATTCATGAATCGCCCCCACAATGTCCCCGTTGCGGCGAGATTCAAACTCTGCGTTCCGCGCCAACATGAAGGCTTTGCATCAAACGCCGTTATGGCTTGGTTGATGCTGGCGAGGCAGCCGAAGGTAAGGCGCTCGGAAGGAAACGGAACGAATTAATCATCTTGTTAAGGACCGCCTGCTGGAACTGAAAGTTCTCCGCAGACGTCAGGCCGATGATGGTGAAGAGTGTATGGCCGCGCGCCACGGCCACGGAGATGCCATGCCACTCGACGTTGTCGAGCACACCTCGGAAGGTCCGCCGCACCGCCGGCACGCCGTTCAACTCCACGGCTGATTCCGAGAGTTTCTGATATTCCTGGTAGCTCTTCCGCAGATGCGCTTCGCCGCGGTCAACCTTCAAGTCCGGCGGGCCGCTCCAAAGTTGGCGATCGATCAGCAGCAGGTTCTGCTCGTCTTCAGTGCCCACCGCCGCGACGCCGGAACCGGTCTGGCGCGGGACATCCTCTTGCAGCTTCCAACCCGGAGGCTTGTAAAGCGTGAACTGGTAGGTCTCGTTGACGTAATTGCTCCCTTCAAGGTGCTCCTGGATGGTGGCTGGCGGAGGGTCGTTGAGTGGGCGGCTGACCGGCGGAGGTGGGGGTGGAGGCGCCGCGGCTACCGGTGGAGAAGTAGCGGTGCCACCCTTAGGTGCTGCCGAAGGAGCAGCCGCGGCCGATTCTTGGGATTGGAGAATCGCGCGCTTAGCTGCGGGAGTTTTGCCCCCCTCTGTTGGCTTCCCTGAGGCACCGGGGGTGACATGGATCGTCGCCACCTTGTCCTTGCGGACCAGCACGAAACCAAACTCGGTTTCGACCCGGAACATATCGTTTTCATAGCCGACGATGGTTCCAGTAATCTTCTGGCCATTCTTGAGGATCAACTCGTCGGCCACGGCGGACGAAGTGGCCAGGACGAGCGCCGCCAGGAG
>Ga0315284_10015135_pt1 | contig 10971 bp, 5 predicted proteins | sample YL17G09_16_MG_FD_203696 | JGI IMG/M metagenome (GOLD analysis project Ga0315284, IMG submission 203696) | Sediment microbial communities from Yellowstone Lake, YNP, Wyoming, USA - YL17G09_16 | ecosystem: Environmental > Aquatic > Freshwater > Lake > Sediment | place: USA: Wyoming | collected...
AGGTGGCAGGGCGTGGCCGCCTGCTCCCCGACGGCAACCGTGCAGTTTGGCTGCGTCCGCGTCTTCATGCACTCGAAGAAGTTCCGCTGGTGCACGATGACGCAGTCGGTCGGATCCAGGTCGTTGGTGTTGATGGTGATGGCCTTGCGCTCCGGGTATTTCTTTTCGTAAATCGCCTCGGGGGTAAGAATCAGCGTCTTCAGATCGAGCACCTGCAGGGTGCTTTCCGAGCCGAGATACTCTTCTCCGTAACCGAAGCGCGAGTTGCCGAACATGCAGGTGTAATCGACCGTGAAGCCGGGGTATTGGAAGACCGAGTGCCAGGTGTCGGGCACTTCGCGGCCGTCATCCCACAGGTAGATTCCGCCTTGCGAGATCACGCTCTCGGGCGCGGTTGCCCCGGTGACCATGTGAACGCCGTCGAGCTGGTGGGTCATCAGGTCGGTGGCGATGCCCTGGGAGTAATCCCAGTAGAGCCGCCACTGGAACATGCGCGCCTGGTCCCAGGGGCGCTTCTTGGCCGGTCCCAGGAAGGCCTCCCAGTTGCAGGTCTGCGGCGAAACCGGGGTCTCGGGAAGCCCGATCGGATAGCGCCACTGCGGCGTCATGGTGTTGCGGTACCAGAAGGCCCGCACCACGGTCACCTTGCCGAGCACGCCCGACTCGAAGATTTCGCGGGCCTTCTTGTAAATCGGGCTGCTGCGCCGCTGCGTGCCCACCTGGACGATAACCTTGGATTTCTGCGCCGCCTTCACCAGGTCCTCGCCCTCCTCGACGGTGTGCGCCAGCGCTTTCTCCAGGTACGTGTCTTTGCCGGCGGCGATGGCATCCAGCCCCATGCGGTGGTGCCAATGCTCCGGCGTGGCGATCAGCACGGCGTCGATGTTCTTGCTGTCCAGCATCTTCCGGTAGTCGCTGAAGACCTCCGGGGCCGGCCGGCCGGCCTTGGTGGTGGTGTCGATGGCGCGCTTGATGTAGCCCTGGTAGGCGTCGCAAATACCCGCCACCTGCACGCCGGGAATGCTCTTCAGCACGTTGCCGAGCAGGAAATTGCCGCGGATGCCGAGGCCCACAAAGCCGGCGCGAATCTGGTCACTGGCGCCCAGCGAGCGCAACACGGCCGGGCCGGTCATGCCGGCCAGCCCCGCGCCGGCGCCCGACTTCTTCAGAAACTCCCTGCGGGAGAACGGATCGGTCATAAGGCTCACCTCGTGTCAGGCCCGGTTAAGGCCGGGCCCTCACAGAAAAATGGCGGATGGCTGCGGCCGCCGGTGGCTGCCGGCGCCCCCTGCATCCTGAACTCGGGCGGAAAAATGGCTTCCCGCCCGAGCCTCCGATTGTACTCCCCGCGCCACAAGCGCCACAAGCGGCTACGAGGTGTTCCGATGGCCGCCGGCGGCAGCAGCGCCGCGAGCGTGGGCGAGCGGTCCCCAGTAACGACAGAGCGGTTGCAGCGGCTGGTAACCGCTCCCTGACGGTCGCGGCTCTGTTGCTTTCTCAGTCGGCGGGGACGGGCATTTCTTCCCGGAGCGGCTCGGCGGCGAAAACGTGACGGCGGGCCCGCCGCCCCGTGAACCAGCCCTGGAACGATTCCATGTAGGTGTAAAAGACCGGCGTCAGGTAGAGGGTGACCACCTGCGAGAACACCAGGCCGCCCACCACGGCGATGCCCAGCGGGCGCCGCGACTCGGCCCCGGCGCCGAATCCCAGCGCGATGGGCAGCGTGCCCATCAGCGCCGACATGGAGGTCATCATGATGGGCCGGAAGCGGACCAGGCAGCCTTCATAGATCGCTTCCATCGGCGGCTTGCCTTCCTTGCGCTGCGCCGCCAAGGCGAAGTCGATCATCATGATGGCGTTCTTCTTCACGATGCCCACCAGCATGATGATGCCCACGAAGGCGTAGATGTTCAGCTCCACGCGGAAAATCATCAGCGTCAGCAGCGCGCCGAAGCCGGCCGAGGGCAACCCGGAGAGAATCGTGATGGGGTGGATGAAGCTCTCGTAGAGCACGCCCAGCACGATGTAGATCACCAGGATGGCCATCACCAACAACCAGCCCAGGCCGCGGAAGGAAGTCTCGAAGGCGGCGGCGGTGCCCTGGAAGCTGGTGGTAACCGTGCCCGGCAGGGTTTCGCGCGACACTTGATCGACGGCCGTGACCGCGTCACCCAGCGATGCGCCGGGCCGCAGGTTGAACGACAGCGTGACCGAGGGGATCTGGCCCAGGTGGTTCACGGTCAGGGGGCCGACTCCGGGCACGATCTTGGCCACCGCCGACAGCGGCACCAGTTTCCCGCTTTGCGACCGGATGTAGAGCAGCGACATGGCCTGCTGGTCCATCTGGTATTGCGGCTGGACCTCCATGATCACCCGGTACTGGTTGTTGGGCGCGTAGATGGTGGAAACCTGGCGGGAGCCGTAGGCCGTGTACAGCGCGTCCTCCACTTGCTGCTCGGTCACACCGAGTGTCGAGGCCATATCGCGCTTCACCTCGACGTTGACCTCCGGGTTCTTGATCTGCAGGTCGCTGGTCACATCCTGCAGCATCGGCAGGTTGCGCATCCTGGCCTCCAGCTTGTCCGCCGAGGCGTACAGTTCGTCGGTGTCCGGGTCCTGCAAGGTGAGCTGGTAGAGGCTCTTGGTCAACTGGCCGCCGATGCGGATGGGCGGCGGGTTCTGGAGGAAGGCGCGAATGCCGGGCACCACCGAGAGCTTGGGGCGCAGTTCCTCGATGACCCCATCGGCATTCAGCTTGCGCTGGCCGCGCGGCTTCAGGCGAATGAACATGCGGCCGGTGTTGGTCGTGGAACTGGCGGACGGGCCACCGCCCCCCACGCTGGACATGAAGGCCAGCACGTTCGGGTCCTGGCGCACGATCTCGGCCAACTGCTGCTGGTGCTGCTTCATGGCTTCAAAGGAAATTCCCTGGGCCGCTTCGGTGGACGCGAAAATCTGGCCGGTATCGTCGCTGGGCAGGAAGCCCTTGGGGATGACGCTGAACAGGTAGCCGGTGGCCACCAGGATGATGCCGGCCACCGCCATCGTGCCCAGGCGGTGCTTCAGCACCCATTGCAAGCTCAAGTCGTAGCCGCGCCGCATCCCGTCGAAGACCCGCTCTGAAGCCTGGTAGGCGCGGCCGTGGTGCACCTCGCTGGGCGGCTTCAGGAAGCGGCTGCACAGCATGGGCGTCAGGCTGAGCGAGACGAAGCCGGAGACCAGGATGGCGGCGCCGATGGTGACCGCGAACTCGTGCAGCAACCGCCCCAGGATGCCGCCCATGAACAGCACCGGCAGGAAGACGGCGGCCAGCGAGAGCGTCATGGAAAGAATGGTGAAGCCGATCTCGCGCGAGCCGCGCAGCGCCGCCTCCAGCACCCCTTCGCCCCGCTCCAGGTGGCGGACGATGTTCTCCAGCATCACGATGGCGTCGTCGACCACGAAGCCGACACACAGCGTCAGCGCCATCATCGAGAAGTTGTCCACGCTGTAACCCAGCAGGTACATGACGGCGAAGGTGGCGACGATGGAGAAGGGCAGCGCCAGGGCGGGGATGATGGTGGCCGAAGCGTTCCGCAAAAACAGGAAGATGACCAGCACCACCAGGCAGATGGCCAGCAGCAGGGTGAATTTAACGTCGCCGACCGAGTCGCGGATCGACACCGAGCGGTCGTAGAGCGTGTTGATATCGACCGACGGGGGAATCTGGGCGCGGAAGGTGGGCAGCAGCGTCTTGATCGAGTCCACCACCTCGACGCTGTTGGTGCCCGGCTGGCGCTGGATGGCCAGCACGATGGCCCGCACCCCGGTGAACCAGCTCGCCACCTTGTCGTTCTCCACGCTGTCGTTGATGACGCCCAGTTCTCCCAATCGCACCGGCGAGCCGTTGCGGTACGCGACAATCAGCGGCCGGTAGGCGGCGGCGTCGGTCAACTGGCCGTTGGCCTGCACCGTCAGCGCCTTGTCCTTGCCCCACAGCGTGCCGGTGGGCAGGTTGACGTTGCCGTTCTGCACGGCCTGGTTCACTTCATTGATGCCCAGGCCGCGCGAAGCCAGCTCCTTGGGGTCAAGCTGAATTCGTACCGCGTACTTCTGGCCGCCGTAGACCTGCACCTGGGCCACGCCGGCGACCATCGAGATGCGCTGCGCCATCAGCGTTTCAGCATATTCGTCGACGGCCGAGAGCGGCAGCGTGGGCGAACTGACGGCCAGGTACAGGACGGGCTGGTCGGCCGGGTTCACCTTGCGGAAGGAAGGCGGCGCCGGCATATCGCGCGGAAGCTGGGTGGCCGCTTGCGCAATGGCCGCCTGCACGTCCTGCGCCGCCGCATCGATGTCACGGTCCAGCGTGAACTGAATGGTGATGCTGGTGCTTCCTATCACGCTAATCGAGTTCATCGAATCGATGCCGGCGATGGTGGAGAACTGCTTTTCGAGCGGCATCGCCAGCGACGAGGCCATCGTCTCCGGGCTGGCGCCCGGCAGACTGGCGCTGACCAGGATGGTGGGGAAATCCACGTTCGGCAGGTCGCTCACCGGCAAAGACCGGTAGCCCATGATGCCGAACAGAAGGATGGCCAGCATGACCAGCGTGGTCATGACCGGCCGGCGAATGAAGATCTCCGCGATGCTCATGACCGCGCTTCCTTGACCGGGGCCGAACCGCCGGGGCTGCCCGCGCCTTTGATGATGACCTTGCCTCCCGGCACCACGCGAAGCTGCCCGTCGGTGATGACGCGCTCACCCGGCTGCAGCCCCCGCTCGATCACCGTCTGGCCCTTGTAGCTGATTCCGGTCACCACATTGCGCGACTCGGCGGTGTTGTCGGCCTTGACCACGAACACATACTGGCCTGCCTGTCCGGCCTGCACCGCCTCGCTGGGCACCAGCACGGCGTTGGGGCGCGTGGTCAGCGTCAGCAGCACATCCACGAACTGCCCCGGCCAGAGCCGCCGGCCCTGGTTCGGGAACGTTCCTTTCAGCTTGATGGTGCCGGTGGTGGTATCGACGGCGTTGTCCACGAAATTGAGCGCCCCTTCCTCAGGGGTGGCCTCGTCGTTGTTGACGATGGCCGTCACTTTCGGCCGGCCGGCCGCCATGTAGCGCTTGACCTCGCCCAGGTATTGCTGCGGCACCGAGAAGGTGACATAGATCGGTGTGACCTGGATGATGGTGAGCAGGACCGTGTCGTTGGCCTTCACCACGTTGCCCTGAAAGGCCTGCAGGGCGCCGGTGCGGCCGTCGATGGGCGAACGGATCGAGCAGTAGCTCAAATTCACCCTGGCATTGTCGATGGCGGCGCGATCGGCCTCCATCGCCGCCTGCGCGTTCTGATACGCGGCCCGGTCGGCCTCCACCGCCGCCTGCAGGGCTTCGGAATTGGTGCGGGCCTGGTCGGACTGCTGCTGGGAGACCACGCCCTGCCGCAGCAGGTCCGCGTAGCGGGTGGTGTCCAGTTGCGCGTTCTTCATGTTGGCCAGATCCCGCGCCTCGTTGGCCTTGGCCTGCTGCGCCTGGGCGGCGTCGCGGGCCAGCGTAGCCTGGGCCTGCGCCAGCGCCGCATCGTAGGGCCGCCGGTCGATTTCAAACAGCGACTGACCCCGGGTCACGTCCTGGCCTTCTTTGAAATGAACGGCGGTGATCTCGCCGCCGATCATGGTCTTGACGGTGATGGTGGAGACGGCCTCGGCGGCGCCGATGGCGCGCAACTGCACGGGCACGTCCCGCTGCGCGACTGTCGCCACCGTCACCGGGGCGGCCGGCTGCCGCGGCGGCCCCGTCTCTTTTCTCGAACACGCCGCGGTCCACAACAGCACGGCCAGCAGGCCGCACCACAGGACAATTCCCCGCTTCCCACTCGCTCTCATGCTCACCTGCTCTTCAATGACTTGCTCCGGCGGCCGTTTGGACGATGCAACTATGTACTCACTTATTCTGGCATAGCGGAGGGGAAGCCGCCAGCCTTGCGGCTTGAGGTCCACCCCCAAGGCACAAATCCACCAAGCAAGATTTTCTTGGTGCCCTGGTGCCTTGGTGGTTCAATTGATCTTCTGAATCGGAGCTGCCGAAACTGGCGAGGTCGATGATGAACAAGAGCGTGGTTGTGCTGCTTACGTTGGGCGCAGTGTTGTGCGGCGTGCTGGCCGTCAAGGCGCAGGCGCCTGGCGCAATCCCGGGACGCGGCGCTGTATTGTCGAGCGGATGGCTGGATTACCGGGCCAGGACCATCGCTCCGGTGCAGCTTCAGAATTCCGGCCGGATCGAGTCGCTGATCCGCGGCGGCCGGTTTTACCTTTCGTTGCAGGACGCCGTCGCCCTGGCGCTGGAGAACAACCTGGACATCGAGTTGCAGCGCTACGGGCCGGCCATCGCCGACACGGACGTGTTGCGGACCCAGGGAGGCGGCCAGGCGCGCGGCGTGGCCCTGTCGGTGGGGGAAACGCCGGCGGGCATCGGCGGACCCAACAGCCCGCTGTTGAACGCCGCCGCCGCTTCGTTCGCGTTCTCCAGTTCGGTGCCGGCCAACATCAGCGACCTGGCGGTCGTCGTTTCCCAGCAGGCCGGCCTGTCGATCACCGGGACGACCCCGCAGTCCAGCGGCCCGCCCGTCCCTGTTTTCGACGCCACCCTGATCGGACAGCTTAGCGGCACGCACCAGACCACGCCTCAATCCAACCCCATCATTACCGGCGCCGCCACCTTGATCAGCCGCATCGTCCTGCAGAACGCCGGCGTGCAGAAAGGATTCAGCACCGGCACCCAGTTGAGCCTCGCTTACACCGCCAACTCGCAGGAGACGAATTCGGTCCGCACCAGCGTCAACCCCTTCACCACCGCGAGCCTGGGCCTGACGCTGGTCCAGCCGCTGTTTCGGGGTTACGGGATCAAGATGAACCGGCGCTTCATCCGCATCGCCAACAATAACCGAAAGGTGTCGGATCTGGTTTTCCGCCAGCAGGTGATCAGCACCGTTTCCGGCGTGATCCGGCTGTACTACGACCTGGTGAGTTTGAACGAAGACGTGAGGGTGAAGGAGCAAACGCTGGCCCTGGCACAGAAGCTGCAGGAAAACAACGAGGCCCAGCTCAAGGCCGGCACGCTGGCCGAGATCGAGGTGGTGCGGGCGCAGGCGCAGGTGGGCGCGGCGCGCGAGGACCTGATCAACTCCCAGGCCTTGGCCCGCGAGCAGGAACTGATTCTGAAGACGGTGCTCACGCGGCGCGGCATGGCCGACCCGGCCGTCCGCGAGGCCCGCATTGCCACCACCGATACGGTCCCCCCGCCGGGCCCGGAGAAACCCCGGCCCATCCAGGATCTGATCGCCGAGGCCTTCAAGAACCGGCCCGACCTGGCGGCCGCCGGCCTGCAGATCGAGAATTCCGAAATCAGCCTGGAGGGCTCACGGAACCTGCTGCGGCCGGAAGTGGATATCGTGGCCACGGCGCAAAACAACGCCCTCGCCGGCCAGGTCAATCCGCTGGCCACCACCGGGGGCGTGTTCGGATCGACCGCCGCGCCCGTGTTCCTTGGCGGCTTCGGCCTGGCCATTGAGCAGGTCCTGAGGCGCAACTACCCCACCTACGGCCTCGGGATCCAGCTCAGCCTGCCGCTCCGCAACCGCGTTGCGGAGGCCGATTACGCGCGCGACCAATTGCAGCTTCGCCAGTCGCAGATCCGCCGCCAGCAACTGGAAAACCAGGTCCGGCTGGAGGTCGAGAACGCGGTGATCGCCGTGGAGCGCACGCGCGCGGCCTACGAAGCGGCGGTGCAGACCCGCAAACTGCAGGAGCAGTCGCTGGCGAGCGAAGAGAAGCGGTACGGGGTCGGCATTTCCACCACCTTCCTGATTACCCAATACCAGAGCTTTCTGGCGCAGGCGCGCTCCACCGAAGTGGCCGCCCGCGGCGCCTGCGGGAAGGCGCAGGTGGCGTTGCAGCGGGCGCTGGGGCTGACGCTCGAAGAGAACGGGGTGTCCATCGAGGAAGCCTATCGGGGGAAGGTGGCGCGGGCCCCCGCCCCGCCGCGGTAATCCGCGCGGTCGTTCACCACAAAGGCACAAAGAACACAAAGAACCACCAAGCGAAATCACTTAGGAGACATTTTTGTGATCCTTGTGTGCTTTGTGCCTTGGTGGTTCAAAAACTCTTGCTAAGATCGATACCAATGGCTGTTGACTGTCTGCTGGGCGTGATTGCCGACGACTACACGGGCGGCTCGGATGTCGCCGCCATGGTGAGTGAGGGCGGCGTCCGCACGGTGCAGGTGTTCGGCCTCCAGGAACCCGGTTTCATCGGGGAGTTGCGCGGCCGGTACCAGGCGGCGGTCATTTGCCTGAAATCGCGGTCCAATCCCGCGGCCGAGGCCCGGCGGCAATCGATCGAGGCGCTCAGCCTGCTGGAGCGGCTCGAGCCGCGGCAGATTCATTTCAAATACTGCTCGACGTTCGACTCCACGCCCGAGGGAAACATCGGCCCGGTCATCGACGCCCTGATGAGCCGCATGGGGATCGATTTCACTGTGGCCGTGCCGGCGCTGCCGGTCAACGAGCGCACCCAGTACCTGGGGCACCTGTTCGTGGGCCCGCAGCTTCTTTCCGAGTCGCACATGCGCCACCACCCGGTCACGCCGATGACCGATTCCAACCTGGTGCGGCTGCTGCGGGCGCAGACCGGCCGCCGCGTGGGGCTGATCCCGCTCGGGGCCGTGCAGGCGGGCGCCGGGCGGCTGGCTGCGGAAATCGAGCGGGCGCGCCAGAGCGGGGTTGAAATCGCGCTGCTGGACGCGGTGAGCAACGCCGATGTGGCCGCCATCGCCGAGGCCTGCGCCGGTCTGCGGCTGATCACCGGCAGCAGCGCCTTGCCCATGTGCTTGCCGGCGGTGTGGAGAAGCAGAGGCTGGCCGGGCGAGTGGCACAGCCTTCAGGCTGTGCAAGCAGTCGGCGACCGCTCACCATTCCGCTCGGAGCGCGGCTCTGTTTCGAACGCTGGCCGCACACCGGTCTTTGTGCTATCGGGCAGTTGCGCAGCATCAACTCTGCGCCAGGTCGAGGAACTGCGGGCTTGCGGCTGCCGCTGCGAAGCGCCGGATGTGGCGCGGCTGGTACAGGGCGAGGCCGGGGCCGAGCTGGACCGCCTGTATGAGCGGTTGCGACCTGAGGTGATGACGGCGGGCGTCGCCGCCGTTGTGGCCTCGGCCGACCACCAGACCCGCGAGCAAACCCGCCGGGGCCTCTCCGCGGAACAGGCCGCGGCTCTTCCGCGCGCCATCGAAGCCGCATTTGGCGAACTGGCGCGGCGCTTCGCCGCCGAGGGCGTCGAGCGCCTGGTCATTGCCGGTGGCGAGACCGCCGGCGCCATCATCGACGCCCTCGGCATCCGCGCCGTCGAGGTGACTGCCATCCTCGATCCCGGCGTTCCGGCCGTGCGTTCAATCGGCGGGCCAGACCTGCGGCTGGTGCTCAAATCGGGCAATTTCGGAAGCCCGGATTTCTTCCCCAGGGCCATCCGCTGCCTGGAGCGGGCTTGAGCGTGTTTCACCACAAAGCCCGAAGGGCACGAAGAACCACGAAGAGTGGTACTTTGTGTTTCTTTGTGTTTTTCGGGCCTTTGTGGTGAAAACCTACGCCAGGACGCGGCGGTAATACTCTTCGTATTGCGGGATGATGAGCGTGGAGCAGAAGCGGGTTTCGGCGGTGAAGCGGGCGGATTCGGCCATTTCCTTGCGCAGCTTGGGCTCGCGCAGCAGCCCCAGGATGCGCTGAGCCATGCTCTGAACGTCCCCCACCTCGGCCAGGAACCCATCGACACCGTCGGTAATCACTTCCGGGAGGCCGCCCACCCGGGTGGCGACCGGGATGGCGCCGCAGGCCATAGCTTCCAGCGCCGCCAGGCCGAACGATTCGGTGCGGCTGGGCAGCAGCAGCACGTCCATCAGCGGCAGCAGCCGGTGGACGTTGTCCTGCGTGCCGAGAAAGAGCACGTCGTGCTCGACGCCCATCTTGCGGGCCACGTATTCGGCGTTGCCGCGCTCCGGGCCTTCCCCGATCATCACCAGCCGCGCCTTCATTTCGCCGCGGACGATGGCGAAAGTTTCCACCACGTCGCCGATGCGCTTGACGGGGCGGAAATTCGAGAGGTGGGCGATCAGCGGCTCGCCGTCGGGCGCCAGCCGGGCGCGCTCGGCCGGGTCGCGCTGGGGCCGGTACAGCTCGCAGTTGACGAAGTTGTAGATGACGCGGATGTCGCGGGCAATGTCGAACTCGCGAATGGTGGTCTCGCGCAGGTACCGGCTGATGGCCGTCACCCCGTCGCTCTGCTCGATGGCGAAGCGGGTAATGGGCAGGTAGGAATGGTCGCCGCCCACCAGCGTGATGTCGGTGCCGTGCAGCGTGGTGACGAAGGGCAGGCGGCGGCCGTTGCGCGGGCCGGCCATCATCGCGCGGGCCAAGTAAGCGCTCACCGAGTGGGGGATGGCGTAGTGGACGTGGAGCAGGTCCAGGTGTTCGGCCTCCGCCACCTCGGCCATCCGCGAGGCCAGCGCCAGGGTGTACGGCGGATAGGTGAACAGCGGATAGGTGGTGACCTCCACCTCGTGATAGTGGATGTTGGCGGCGGCCCCCGGCGTGGCCGAAACGTCCAGCCGGATGGGCCGCGCGTAGGAGATGAAGTGCACCTGGTGGCCGCGCGCCGCCAGTTCCAGCCCCAGCTCGGCGGCCACCACGCCGCTGCCGCCATACGTCGGGTAACAGGTGATTCCGATCTTCATCCTTCCTAGTATCCGGCATTTTCACCACAAAGGCACCAAGACACAAAGACACAAAGAATTCTTTCTTTGTGCCTTCGAGTCTTTGTGCCTTTGTGATTAGCGCGCGACCCTTGCGACTTTCAGCGGGACTTGCTCGATGATGCGGATACCGTAGCCTTCCAGCGCCGCCACCTTGCGCGGGTGGTTGGTAAGCAGGCGGATGTTGCG
>Ga0315284_10015137_pt1 | contig 10971 bp, 7 predicted proteins | sample YL17G09_16_MG_FD_203696 | JGI IMG/M metagenome (GOLD analysis project Ga0315284, IMG submission 203696) | Sediment microbial communities from Yellowstone Lake, YNP, Wyoming, USA - YL17G09_16 | ecosystem: Environmental > Aquatic > Freshwater > Lake > Sediment | place: USA: Wyoming | collected...
ATTCGAGGCCGAGATAGGGTCCCGCCAGCGAAACCAGAAATATCCAGATTGTATATAGTCCCATTACCCATATCGCTTTGTTACGGATGTGCAATCCCGGGCGGGTGATAAGTACATTCAGCGCGAAACTGACCGCAAGTACCAAACCAACTCCCCGGTCGAGACTGAAAGTTTGCTGAAATCCGATGCCGGCACCTGTCGGCAGCACCAGCATCAGGATACAGAGCCCAAAAGTCGGTTTTAAGACCATCCCGATGAACGTCGGTAAAGCTATAATGACGATACCAGCCACAGGATTTTTTGCGAGAGAAATGACTGCGAATCCTATCAGGCAAATAACAATCCAGCTCACAAAAAGTAAAACGTTAATTACCGGCGGTAACGGTATGTCGGAAAATCGCTCGCCCTGTTCGTAATACAGGTAATCCTGGTCAAATTCAATTTCATTCGCATATTCGGCATACATAATTAGCTGAAGCCTCCAGTATAACCGTCGGGCTTAACCATGTCCTGGATGATAGTGGGCAAATCTTGGGTAAATCATAAACTGGTACAGCAAATACCTGGCTGCTTTGTACCAGGACCTTTGTTTGGCGAGATACCATACAGTCTTACGATAATATCGACGCATGAGCGGCTTAAAATCACCGGATAAACGCTGAATTATTTCAGGTCGGCTTTCCGCGTATCCGGAAAGGAAAGCGTTGGCCATGCCCTCGGCGTCCCAGTCGAAAAGGCAGCGTCTTGGGGCGCCGTAAAATATAAAGATAACAAGCCAGATTATGTCGAAGAATCTCGATCCGTAAGTGGCATTCCGCCCCAGAAGCGGTGCCGAACTCCAATCCAAAATCACGAGCCGGCCGGAGGATTCATCGAAGCACAAATTAAAACCTGCAAAATCACCATGGATGAAAACATTCTCGCCGGGAGAGGCCATCCACTCGGCCGGCAATTTATGCTTCATCTCCCGGGGCAAGACCAATTTTTCATGAACGACAGCCAATGCCTGACCCGCCTTTTTTAAAAGCTCGAATAACCGCTCGTCTTTACGAGCCGCCATATCGAGCAATGTCACCAGGCCGTTTAGCCGCTCAAATTCAAGCACTCCTGTTTTGGCATTGAAATTAACGACCTTCGGTACGTAAAACAGGCCGCAGTCTTTACCGATGTCAAAAGCCTTGGATGCTTTGGCTGCTTCTATAACCAGCGCGCCCGGTTCTCCGGTTTTTTGTATAATCTCGCCAACGATTTCCATGGACTATTTCTTCGCGGCGGAAGCTCCGTTTTTGTAATTATTTTTCCGGCGACAGACGACTATTGGGCTTTCTGAGAATCGAGTCAGGAAATTGAACTTACCGGCAGCCCAATCTATCGCGCGATTCAGGCGGTACGAAACCGGAACTTTTGGCGGGTTAAAAAAACCGGCCGGGTAAATCTCGACGATCTCCAGCTCCGCTTCTTCAACAAGCATTTTCATCTGCTCGATACTCATTACATTAAAAGTGCCTTCCGGATTCTTCTTTCGATGGCGCGTGTAGCGTAGTTTTATCCAGGGCGACCCGGAATTCTGGTGATTGTTGAAAACCATGTACCCGTCTTCGTCCAACAGCTCGGCAATCGCTCGGATCGCTGCAGATCGCAGTTCAGGCTCGGCATTGAGAAAAAACCGAAAAGCTGTAATCAAGTTGAATTTCCTTGGCTTGAGAACATTTTCCGCCGTGATGTCCGTTTCGATTATCTCGGTCCGTTTGAGCTTTTCCCTGGCGATGGCAAGCATGGAGCCGGATACATCAACACCCGTCGATGTTTTGACGCGATTTTCAAGAAACTCTGTGATACGTCCCGTTCCGCAAGCAAAGTCGAGCAGATGAATATCACTGCCCGTGAAGTATTTCTTCAGAATCCTCAGGATAATCTCCTGCTCGCGCGACCAAAGGAATCTTTGCCACGCTTTGTTCTGATAGTACGCCTCGTATTCGGCACCTTTGCCCTCGTATTTATGAGAATCTCTGTAACTAATCTTAGGCACTTTCCTTTTTTTGCAGAGCAATCTTGAGGAATCGTTTCTTTTCAACCTCTTTCAAACTCAGGAACCAGCCGCCTATAACTATCAAGACCATTGCGGCAACTATAACTCCCACAATTTCAAGCCATGAATTCGGTGGTGCCAGATATTTCCAAATGCAGATCATCGCCACAGCCGGCAATGAACCCAGCAAGGCCGGCTGCCAAACGTTCCGAATGTTTTCCAATGCGGAGATATGCATTTTCCGGTTAAAATATATCGGCAGAATCAGCACGGATGTTAGCGCCATCGGCACGAAATTCGACCAGGCGATTCCGAGCAAGCCCCAATGGAAGACCTTTACCGAAAAAATAGAAGCCAGAACACAGAAGAGTGCCGTTAAGGCGGTCAGAATCCCGAAAATCTTATGTTGCCCGCGCCCCACGAGAACGAGGAAGTTGCTGTGCTGCGCCAACATCAAACAATGCCCAACGGTGAGGATGGTCAAGACAACGGCCATTTCACTAATGGCTGCCGGGTCCTTGAACTGGTTGCCCACCCATGTCTGAAGGAATTCCCTGCCCATCATGACCAGGAAACAGCCGCTCGGAAAAAGCAAAAGAAGGCTATACTTCTGTGTCAGGAAAGCTATCTCTTGTACCCGTAGATGATCGTTTCTTGCGTCGAGGTCGCTGACGGCCGGCTTTATCGCCGCCGTGAAGGCCTGCAGCAGTTGTGACAATAAAAAGACGCCGCCGGCGGCAACAGTGAATTGACTGACGTGGGCGGTACTCATGAAAATACCGATGACCAGAATGCTCGCATTGTAGATGATTATGGCCCCCATAGCGTAGAGAAAAGTATTTATTCCATAGGCCAGCATTTCCCTCAGAAGACCCAGATCGATCCTTCCAGAGAACAATGGTACCCTGGGCAGCAGTCTCCTGACAAAAATGCCATGCAGCGCTCTGAGGGTAATCTCACTCAGACCGAACACGAGCCCCATTGCCAGCAACCCGTAACCTTGCAGCAGCAGGGTGACGACTAAAACCGTTCGCAAAAACAGCACGGCCAGTGCGAGTGAATTGGTGATATCGTAGCGCTGCAATCCGCTCAATATGGCAGTGGATGGCTGCAGGGGCATCGCAAAGGCAAAGCAGAATCCCACCACGAGCACGAGTCTGCCGGCGGTTCGCACCAGCTCGGGTTCGATCGCAAACCAGGAGCCGACATTCCGGTAAACGACCAGGCTGATAATAATAAGAACTACGGCCAAAGCCACGAAGAAAAACAATGAGGTGCTGATGACTCGCCGGACTCCCTCGTCGTCGTTCCTGGCCAGATAGACGGGTATGTATCTGTTTATAGAACTACTCAAGCCCAAACTCAGCAAAGGTGCATACTTGAAGATCGAGCCGCCGATAAGCAGCCATACGCCGTAGCGGTCCTGGCCGAGCCGGCCGAGGAAAAAACGTATCAGCAGAAATGAAATGACAGCGTGACTGACCAACGCTGCAACGTTGAAAAACGTGTTGTGGACCAGCTTTTTCGAGGTTGTTACAGATTGCTGATTCATTTGTTCGTTATTGGCTTAATTCGTTCTTCGGATTCAACCACCTGCCACAGGATACCCGCTCGAATGAAATCGTAATGATCAAGCACGAATTGAGGGCAATACCCGGGTCTGGGCGAAACAACGTATACCGGCCCGGCTTCCAGCAATTGCCCTATAGACTGCTCATTGAACTTCGGCGCATCCTTGCTGCTAATAGCGCCCGAGACAATCTTCACATCGGGGCGTATTCCTTTGACATCCTGGAGATATAGAAGCGGGCCAGCTGTGGTGGTATCGGCATAGATAACGGCGTCATCCTCCGACAGATCCAACGCCTCTTCGGCGAAGCGCTCGGCCCCTTTGTACCCGGTCTTCCATGGCCGCAGGAAATATTCGTAATCATCGCGGTGGGGTATATCGTTTCTCGTGCCTATATTAAGCTGCATTTTTTTGGCAAGCGGCGGTAATGCTGCGTATACGCCGATGGGTATTATACAAAAAAGCAGCACCAACAACACGGGAACCTTAAGATTTTTCTGATTCTGCAAATTATCCGCTCCGAGGGCTACCAGGACCGAAACCAGACAGTAGAACGGGATAAAGAATGCATACCGGTCAGGGACGGTATACCGAAAAGCGAAAAGAAAGAACAGAACTGTCAGTGCCAGTACAACATTTCTAAAACTTCGCCCCGGCGACATTTTGAACAGCCCAAAGCAGCCCGGGAAGAACAGCAGAAAATTTGGCGTGGGAAAGTTAAGCAGGATATACAGACAGTTCTCTTTTACCATTCCCATTGAAAGCGAAGCATTAAGGACCGCTCCCTGCCAGCGCAGGCCGAAGGCCGCGGAGGCCAGAGTCCCTGCCAGGTCGCCCGTTTGTATTATATTTTTGACTATTAAATATTCGTAAGGCAGCGCACCGACAATCCATAGCAGAGCAATAATCGCCAGGTTTCTGATATAAATTTCTTTTTTAGCCAGAAGAAAGGCAACGAAGACGGCGTAACATATAAGCGGTATCGAAGCGAGCATGTGGACGGCGATTGAAAGGCCGCTCAGTAATCCCAGCCAATACAAATAAGGTATTCGCCTGGTTTTGGTATATTGAAGCAGCATTATCAGTTCGGCGAGAAACAGGGCGGTCCAGAGTGTGTATGTTTCGATGATGCTTGCGTGGCGCCAGAACGTATGGGACACGGCTAAAGTGAGAGCCGCAACGACCGCCGGCAGATTCCTGCCGAGCCATAGGCGCACGAGTAAGAAAATATTTGCGACCGCAACCGCCCCGGCGATTGCCGAGACCAGATTGACCATGTGGGCAAATTCGCCGAGCGGGATGTATTTTGCGCCAATCGCCAGTATGTAAAAGAGCGGATGAGAAATAGCAAGGCCAAGGAAACCTTCGATATCGTTGTGCCAGATGCGATACTGAATCAATCCGCTGTCCTGCCATAAAGCGCCTGGAGCGCAACTGACAATATAAAGCGCAAGGGCACCGCAGAGTGCTGCAATATAGTGTTGAGCTGATTTTGTTTTTATGAGTGTCACGAGTGTGCTGCCGGATCTCTCGATCCGCTCCGGCCCCGGTTAGTCGGTGTAGTTTTGAGTGTAGAGTTTACAACCTTTTGCGATTAGCTCTATACCAATCTATTGTTGCCTTAAGCCCTTTATCAAAAGGGATTTTGGCTTCGAAGCCGAAATACTTTTTAGCTCTTGAGACATCCAAACACCGCCTCGGCTGACCGTCCGGCTTGGAGCTGTCCCAGCGTAGTTCACCAGGAAAGCCCGTTAGCTCGGCGATTTTTTCGCTAAGCTGCTTTATCGTTATTTCAAAACCGGCACCGATATTGACCGGCTCGGAGCTGTCGTAATGTTCCGTCGCAAGCAGAATCCCCTCAGCGGCATCGGCGGCATAAATAAACTCGCGCGAAACATTCCCCGTGCCCCAGCAATCGATATGGTCCGCGCCTCTGTCAACCGCATCGACGCATTTCTTTATCAGCGCAGGTATCACATGGCTGCTGGCGGGATTAAAATTGTCGCCGGGTCCGTAAAGATTTACCGGCAGCAGAAATATCGAGTTGAAACCGTATTCGGCACGGTAAGATTGCGATTGAACGAGCAACATTTTCTTGGCCAGCCCGTAAGGTGCGTTGGTTTCTTCGGGATACCCGTTCCAAATATCCTCCTCCTTAAATGGCACCGGCGTAAATTTCGGATATGCACAGATTGTGCCGATAGCAACAAACTTCTCGATGTTTCGAAGTCTTCCCTGCTCTATAAGCTGAACGCCCATCATTAGATTCTTGTAGAAAAACTCGGCCGGGTGTTCGAGGTTGGCGCCGATACCGCCCACAACCGCCGCTAAGTGAATGATGATATCCGGCGTCATATCTTCGTACATCCGAACGATGTCATTAATATCGACCAGATCATAGTCTTCGATCTTCGGCACGAGAATGTTCTTACAGCCCCGTTTTCGCAGCCCCTCAGTGACATAGCCGCCCAGGAAACCGGCGCCGCCGGTAACGACAATTCGTCTGTTCTCAAAGAAAGTGCTCATTTATTTGCCTTTTGGCGGTCATTGATAATCTTCGAGTTCTCGGCGCTTCGCATGTCGGCATCCGTCATCATTCTTGCAAGCTCTTGAAAGCTAACTTTCGGTTTCCAATTGAGGATCTTTTTTGCTTTGCTCGCATCGCCCTGAAGATAGTCGACTTCGCTCGGCCTGAAATATCGCGGATCGATCTCAACGTACTTATGCCAATCCAAATCAAGATATCCAAAGACCTCTTCTATAAATTCTCTGACCGAATGACATTCGCCGGTGGCTATGACATAATCATCCGGCTTGTCCTGCTGGAGCATAAGCCACATTGCTTCGACGTAATCACCGGCGAAACCCCAGTCTCGTTTTGCATCGAGATTGCCCAGATAGAGCTTGTCCTGTAAAGCCAGTTTGATACGTGTCGCCGCCCGTGTAATTTTTCTCGTAACGAACGTCTCGCCCCGCCTGGGGGATTCGTGATTGAACAAAATTCCGTTACAGGCAAATAATCCATAAGCTTCTCGATAGTTCACAGTCTGCCAAAAGCTGTATACCTTTGCACATCCGTACGGGCTTCGCGGATGGAAGGGTGTTTTCTCTGTCTGGGGTATTTCAACGACCTTGCCGTACATTTCGCTACTGGAGGCCTGGTAAAACTTTGCCGGCTTATCGCAGGAACGAATCGCCTCTAATACCCGAAGAGTGCCGATCGCATCGGTATTAACTGTATAGATGGGCATATCAAAGCTTACCCGCACATGACTTTGTGCCCCTAAATTATATACCTCGTCCGGCTTAATCTCGTTTATGATTGTCGAAAGGTTGCTGCCGTCGGTTAAATCCCCGTAAACAAGCCTGAGTTGAGGATGTTCATGCGGGTCTTTATACAGATGGTCGATCCTGCCTGTATTAAATGACGAGCTCCGCCGCATTATGCCCCAGATTTGATAACCTTTTTTAAGCAGCAGTTCAACAAGATATGAACCATCCTGCCCTGTAACGCCGGTAATCAATGCCTTTTTCATAATGTCTCAACTTTCAGGAAACGGTTACGGTTAATCCCTCGTTACTGATGTCGAAATCGAAGAACCTTGCCCGCTCATTGGGCGGTTCGGCTTCGAGCATCTCTCGCACGGATCGAGCGTCCTGGGCCGATTTGCAAATCATAAGCATGAAACCGCCTCCGCCGGCGCCGAGGAGTTTGGCGCCGTATATGAAGGGGCGGACTCGTTCGAACAGCAGTTCGATTTCATCGTTGCTGGAGTTAGGATCGAGCTGCTTATTGAGCTGCCATGCGACATCAACCAGATGCCCGAATGTCGTTATGTCCTTGCGAAGGAGTGCATCTGTTACTTCTTCGGCTATGGTGTGAATTTGTTTTAGCGTGGCCATTGTAGCGCGTTGCCTGTTTAGATATCCTCCAACGACCTGCTGCAGGATATTTTTTGCCAGTCGTGTGACGCCTGTGTAGTATAAGAGGCTGCGACCGCCGTTGGCTTTCGGATCCAGAACGTCGGGCAGCACGTAATGGATTCTCGCGTGGGGGACAAATCCGGGCTCCGTGACAATCATTTTTACTCCGTCGATTACGCCGCCGATCTGGTCCTGCCAACCGCCCCCGGTTGTCAATGCCTGTTCCAGGCGAAGCACGCTGTAAAACAATTGTCGCTGTGATAATTCTATGCCCATTATGCGCTGAATCGCCGCGAGAATCACCGCTCCCATTATGCTCGATGTGCCCAGGCCGCTGCCTTTTGGAATCGCTGCGAGTGTGGTTAGCTCAATTCCTCCGCCGAATCGCTCTAACACTTTTTTCAAACTGGTGTTTTTGTTGCCGCCGTTCCGTTCGGGCGACAGGCACGACAAGGCCAGGGCGGCCTTTGCAAGGGCGAAACTGCTGGTCGCTTTTCGATAATCCAGAAGCTCCTTAAAACCGGTAATCTCGGCCCGTACTCCCTGGTCGATCGAGCCGATGCGAATGACCGGTTTATCGATGACACGGGCATAGGCCTGGATGGGAGGCTGGCCGTTGAGATTGACCGCGGCGTTGACTACGCAACCACCGTGTTCGAGCGAGTAAGGCGGTGTGTCCGTCCAGCCGCCCCCGACGTCGAGGCGTGCCGGCGCTCGTGCCCAGACAATCTCATCGCTTCGTAAAACACTTCGAGGGTGTGCATCCTGTTTCGAGCCGCCAGCAATGATTGCACGCTCCAGACTTTCGAACGCGACACTTTTTGCCCGGTGAGCCCAGCTAATAATAGAAATCTGCGAATTCAAATCAAGGCCCAAAGACGCTAGCCAGCGGCGCTGTGTCGGACTTAGAAGCTGCTTCAATCCCGGCAAAGCTTTTGACAGCGGGGGATCCGTATCTTCGTAAAGCTCGGCCAGCGCCGAACCCAGCGTATGAATAATGCGTGGAAATACGAGCGATTCGGTTCCGCTGTTGTCGCCGTTTCTAAAATGCCAGTGAGCTTCGGTGAGAATCTCAGAGATCCACGCACTCAAATCCTCGGCATCGTTCAGCAGGTATGCCAGCTCTGAGCTTGAGAATTCGCTTTGCGGGCGAAACATTTGCCGAAGAGACTTTTGGATTAATTTCGCTCGAATCTCGTGGCGTCGTTTGTAAAAGTCGCTGTAATCAGCCATGTATAAAATCTGTTCGAGGTTATATCTATCTGCCTTTTGCCATGCCTTGAAGTCCTCATCGCAGGCACCGGCCGGATCGAGCATCCACAGCCATTGTTTATATTGTGTGTGAGTTTTTACCGCCGGGAAGAGCCGGGCATTCCAGATGCTTTGCTTTCCGGCAGGCAAATCCGCATCCCAGAGGTCTTCCGGCCCGGTGCCGACGGCATTAAGCCAATCGAACACGTCAAGACCGCAGAAACTGCCGCCTTCTTCTATTGTCTCCTTGAACGTGTCATCCAGGTTATAACAGCGTACGAACCAGACGCTTGTGCCCTTTCGGCTGCGTCCCCTGATAACATCGAGACATGCTCCCTGCGGCAGAGAAATCGGCTCATCAATGTCAATACCAACAACCACGTTTTCTCCGCCCAGCGTTAGTGATGAATTGATTCGGCATCCCTCCACCCAGGAAGAAGCGCCTTTGACAACGCCCTTGTCGGTCATCTCGTTGTTGATGTCAAGGAAGGTCTGCAGATGAGATACTCCCCGGTCTTCCTGAAGCAGCCGCGTGCCGCTGCTGATAATTGCTCTGCTGGTCCCGAAATCCAGGAAATCGCAATGCCTTAAGAGTTTCATGCTGAAGGGCACCGGCGAAAAAGCCTTAAACAATTTCCCCAGCAGATTTTTAGTCCATTTTGAGCCGCTGTTTTGCGCAGACTCCTGGTGCTCGGATTTGGAGGCTTCATTGCCCATCGCACAGCATATCTCACGGTAGAAATCCAGTCCGCGTTCCAGGACAGCCCGGCCCATTTCGCCGCTTAGAGCGAGTTTGCCGTTCCCACCGGCCGAAGCGCCGAAAACTTCCAGCATTTTAACGGCCGTGGTTGCATCGAAGTTCATGATCCCGATATCCAGGCAGCTCTGGCCGTATGTGTCGATTGCCCCATATTCTTTCTGCCTGGCTACAGAGGGCTTCTGCAGGTAAAGCCTTACCTTATCTTCCTGTCCTCTGCAAAAGACGCCGTGTCTGCTTGCCTGTTCGGGAAGAGCATAGCAGGATAATCCGGTGACTCCCTTGGCGGCAAATGTCACTTCGGCCGGCTCGAATCTGAGCAGCACATCGCCCGATGTTATCACGACCTGGCCGACGCCGTCTGCCGGCTCCGGTAACCTCAGGTATATCGGCAGTTGTCGATCGAACAAACTCAGTGGTATTGCGGTGTCGCTCTCAGACGGAACCGGGATAAATATCTTTCCACATGGGCCGTATGCAGGCAGGCGTCTCGAATCTCCGCCGGCGTGAACGATTAGAATGCGCAGGGTTCGCAGGATTTTCTCCCACGCATCCGGGCCTCCGGCTGTGGCGTTGAGTCCGAGTTTTTGATTGAGGACCTCCATCAGGCAGTAGAGCGTGCTGCCTCCGCTGCCGATTCGCTTTCCGCCGGGGTCGGGCACAACCATCACGTCGCGAACGCTGCTGAGAAGTCCCAGATCCTGCCGGACTTTGAGCTGCGATTCATACGCCCGGGCCTGGGCCTCATTGGAAGCGGTGACGATCAGGTAATCCCACTGATTCAGTTTTGTTCGCATACAGATACTCATGGTCTAAAATCAATCAACTCTCAGAACGAGGTTTCTGTTTCAAACTCTCGGCAATCAGTCGCAGTGTTTCGTCCAGGCTTGTTTTAGGTTCCCAGCCAATTGTTTTTCTGATTCGCTCGACGCTCGGCACGCGCCGCATCATATCTTCTATGGGCCTTCCGTAAGCGACCTCATAAGGCACAAACTCCTTTTTGCTTTTGCTGCCTGTTATCCGGATAATTTTATCGGCAAGCTCTTCGATGGAAATCTCTTCATTCGTACCGATATTATATACCTGTCCTGCCGCCTGCTCGCAATTCATCAGGCCGATGATAGCCTCGACGAGGTCGGCCACATAACAGAAACATCGCGTTTGCCTGCCCGTTCCGTATATTTGAAGTGTTTCACCCTTTAGCGCCGTTTGAACGAATCGGGGCACGACCATCCCGTATTGGCCCGTCTGTCTCGGCCCGATGGTATTAAAGAACCTGCAGATGACCACATCCAATCCGTATTGCTGATGAAAAGCCAGTCCCAGGAATTCGTCCACCGCTTTACTGCACGCATACGACCACCGGGACAGGCACGTGCTGCCGAGCACGATATCGTCATCTTCATGGAAGGGGACCGCTTCGCTTTTGCCGTAAACTTC
>Ga0315284_10015138_pt1 | contig 10971 bp, 14 predicted proteins | sample YL17G09_16_MG_FD_203696 | JGI IMG/M metagenome (GOLD analysis project Ga0315284, IMG submission 203696) | Sediment microbial communities from Yellowstone Lake, YNP, Wyoming, USA - YL17G09_16 | ecosystem: Environmental > Aquatic > Freshwater > Lake > Sediment | place: USA: Wyoming | collected...
GGTGGTGGTGGAAAAAAGAAGAAGAGTAAGAAGCCGAATAAAAATTAATATTTTATTATATTAGTAGATAAATGGAAAATACAATAGAAAATAATTCAGATGAATTTTGGTATAATGACCCAAAAGTTTTATGGAAATTTGATAGATTTATTGAGTTTTTCCCTAATCCAAATATATCACTTGCAGAGAAGTTGAATGCTTTAGTCCGATTATCAATTTATATCTGCATTATATTAATAGTGTTTTACGGAAATTATTTATATTTATATATTCCAATTGTAGTCTTAGCTTTTACATTTCTTATCTTTAAAAACTACAATCCAGAGAAGAAAGAAAATCTTATGGACTATAAAACTTTGCTGAATTCAATTGATAATGAGCAATCTATTCGCGATTTTGACCCCAATTCAGCTCAATTAACTACTTATTTAGATGATATTGTTTTGAAAAAGAAGGATTGTTCAAAATCATCCATCAACAACCCTTTTATGAATGCAAACCTTATAACAGATAAAAGAGACCGTGACCCAGCTTGTCCTTATTATGATAATCCGGATGTTGCTGCGAAAGTAGAGAAAAACTTTGATAATAATTTATATCGGGATGTAAGTGATTTATACAATAAGAGAAACTCTCAGCGCCAATATTATACGATGCCTGCGACTACAATTCCAAATGAGCAGACTTCATTTGCAAAGTGGCTATATTTGAGTCCACCAACTTGCAAGGAGGATTCTATACGCTGTGTACCACAGACAACTCAACCACCCCAACCAGAAATTAATTTAGAGTCATTACAATTACAAAATTAAAATTAAAAAATTCTCTATAAAAATAATCTTTATAGAGAATAAAATGAATCAATTTCAAAACCTATTCCAATCAATAAAAAATTCGGAAGAAAGTGGATTTATGAAGGAAATAAAATATTCTAAGCCTCTCAAGGATGAATTTATTATTTTACATTTGAAAAATGGTAATCAAGACTATGATATAAATATTATGGTTTGGCAAAAAGCATTTACTGAATGCGGTATTTTTCAAGTAAGTGGTCGCGTTAAAAATAATCCACAATTCAGAGTATATTTTATAATTAATGATATGGGTAAAATTGAATTATTCGATTTTTCTAAAAAAAATGAATTATGCGCCTCATTTTTTGATAAAAATCATCGATTCCTAGATATTCGAGATGACAATTTAGACATAAGGAAAAAAATATATAGAGATACAAAACAATTGAGAAATAAATTTAGGCAAAAATTTCTAAGTAAAAATAATGAGTAAAAAAATAACTGGATTTTTACCGAGTGAATGTTATGCTTTAGTGATTGGAATAAATTATATTAAAACTCCTGAAATCGGGCTAAATGGTTGCTGTACAGACGCGTATAATACTAAAGAAATGTTGCTCAATCGATTTGGATTTCTAAATGAAAATATTATAATTTTGACGGATGATAATATATCTGTAACAAAGGAATCCAACACTTCTAATATTGAAAATTCCCTTAATCAATTAGTTGATAAAACAAATGAAAATGCAAAATTAATTATTATATTTTATTCTGGACATGGAACACAAAATCCGGATGAGATTGGAGGTGACTTTGAAATTGATGGAAATGATGAGTGTTGGGTTTTATCCGACTATAAAACTACTGGCTATTTCACGGATGATAAATTGAGAAATCTATTTTTAAATAGATTGATTCAGAATGTTAATGTTTTGATAATTTCCGATAGTTGTCATAGTGGGAGTATGGCTGACTTAAGCTGGACATACAATTCATCTACAAAAAAAGTTGTAAATACAAAAACAAAAGTTGATAATTTAAAGCCTAATATTTGGCAAATAAGTGGCTGTATGGATTCCCAATATTCGGAAGAATTGGAAATAAATGGACGTGTTTGTGGTGCATTGACACATTGTATAAATAATTTTTTAGTGAAGGGGAAGAAAATAAAAGATATTATGAATTCAAGCCAAATTGCGTGCAGAAAATTAAAATTATCACAGGTCCCCGTATTAAGTTGCAATAAGAGGGAATTATTGGATTATTTTGTATAAAATTATAATATTTTATATAGTATGCCTAATAAAAAAGATTACATTAACAATGTATATCAACCTCATTCAAGATATATTCCTTCAGTAAAAGCTTATTATAGGGATAGTTCTAATTTGATTGAAGGAAAAATAGAAGGCTTTAATCAAGAAAGTAATTCTAATTATGTTGCTCCAATACAATATGACCAAAAATTAGGAGCTTACTATAATGAACGTTCTAATTGGATAGGAGGTCAAACAGAAGACTTAAGCCAAGCTATGTCTGACTATACATTCCAACCAGTGAATTTTAGATGATAGAAATTTATTCTCGCATTATATTAGCAATGCGAGAAACTGAATATGCAGGATATTGTTTTGGAATGATTATCTCAATATTACTCATTGTCGCTATTTTTTCTTTTAATTATAATTGTAGTGTGGAAAAAGAATACTTTGAAAATTTTCTAAAATTAGACAATGAAATCAAAAATCTCTAGTTATTTTTTAGTTAATTTTTGATATGTTTTCTTTGCTAAATATGTTGCTAAAAATATTGGCAGTGTAGCACTAGCAATTCCAATTAATTTTTCTTTATTTTCTTTATTAAGCATATCTTCAATTTTTTTTTCAACAATAATCTCTTTATTTTCCTCAAATATACATTTTGGTTCCGGTTTATTTTCAGGAGTTCTAACAATAAATGATTCATTATCTGTTTTAAAGTCATTCATAGAATCATTCAAACATTTTAATAAAAATTTTTCACCATCTTTAGATAAAAAATCATTATTATCTATCTTCTCATCACTTATTTTTTTTGAAATAATCATTTTATATTCAAAAAGTTGTATTGAATCTTTGAAAAGTAAAAATTTACTATTATCATAATTAATTTTATTAAATTTTGCAAAATATATAATAAAATTTTCCAATAAATCGTTAAACATTTTATTTTTTTCACGGATTGTTTTTGACTCTTCTTTATGAATATTATAAATTGGATTCGAGATAATATCAATTAAAAATGGTTCTTTATCTTCATTTACCATTATATCAAGAGCATATAAATGATATTGCATCATTGATTTTTTGGATTTTTTATATTTTTTTTCATGTTCAAGTTTATAAATATAATTCGATAATTTACAAATATTTGCAATAGTATTAGCTGTTTTATTGGCTAATTGATATATTTTTTCTAAAAATGGATTATATGAGTTAATATTTGAATTATTTTCAAAACCAATTTCTAGAAAATCCAATAACTCAGCCATATTAATATTATCTACACCAAAATTAGCAATTAATAATGGATATAAAAATGTGTATATTTTTTTATCAAGTTGAACTATTAATATAAACATTCGAAATTCAAAAGAATGTTCTTTGAAAAAAAGTAATTTTTTAACTGATTTCTCTAAAATAAATTCTGTATCATCTTCCGCATCTTTATATTTATCATTAACTAATTTACTGACAGTATTTATATTTATCAAATTATAATTAAATAATTCCCTTTTTCCTTCACCATTTCTTAAATAATATATACTTGTTGGTTCAATAAAATCAATGTTTTTTAATTTTTCCATATTATTTTTTTCAAATAATATATATTGTAATTCATATTCTTTTGCTACTTTTTTCAGCATTTTTTTTATTAAAATAAAATGATTTTTTGTAACAGGGAAACCATATGATATCTTGCAATTATAACGATAATTAGCAACGGTTGCATCTTCTGCAATCGATTCTTCCCATTTTTCAAAATCCAATTTTGATTGAAAAATTTTCTTATAATCTTGATTCTGAATACAATTGAAATTATAGCGATAAATTGACATAATATAATTATTATTTAAAAATTGATTTATTTTCGCATAAAGACTAATCTAGTTAAAAAATGACCGAAGATAATCTAAAGATTTTTCTTAAATCTTTGGATGGAGTCTCACCCGACATAGCCCTTATTGAATTAAATAAATACTTGGGGAGCTCTACTGAAGAAAATAAGAAAATACACCACATCAACATTAAGACACTTGTTAATAAGTTTCCAATTTCTTGGTGCAAAAAAGATGAGAATAAGTATTTGGCGCCCGCTTTCAAAAAAGGGGCTTATATAGAGTATTTGACATCAATTGCGAATGGATACAAAATATTTGAAGACCCCGATTATTCTCCTAGATTCCAGTTGTCACAAATCCCAGATTTTGATGAAAATTGGTATAGAATAACGGTCGAAGATTTCAGAGAAGTTGTTATGAATCGCAATACAAATGGCAAAGATATGTTTAATTTATCCTATAATAAATTAAAAACAATTGTCGAAAGCGTAGCAGATTTCGTCGTATCTAAATACAACGAAATATTAGAGGGCGATGGCGACCTTTGTGATGAATGGTGTTCATCGAATATTCATACATCATTCAAAGGTGGAAATCCAGAAGAAATCAAGCGTTTTCGACCAATATCTATATTGCCAATATTAGTGCGTATTATGGATTGTATTTTGGCTAGCAAATTGCACGCCGTTATACTCCAATACAACATTATTGACACACGTGTCCAAAAGGCAATTCTCAGGAATTCCAGTGGGCTCTGGGAAAATATATTTGACGTGAATTTTAAAATGTGCAAAATGATGGACGCAGAAGACGCCAGTAAAATATTCTTTTTCATTGATTTGGCGAATGCATTCGGGAATGTAAATTATGGCACGATGTTATATATATTGGAAGCCCACAATTTTTCTCCCAAATTAACCGCCTATTTTCGACGGTATTATACCAATATTTGCGGTTTTTATCGAAATCGGAAATTCAAATGGAACAATGGATTATTCCAGGGGAGTGCCCTTTCGCTTATTCTTTTTATAGTCTATATCGATTTTGTCTTGAAACACATGTTCCGGGATATGAAAATATCGGGATCTGTCCAATTGGATTATGATTTGCAGGAGCAGACATATGCTTTCGTGGATGATATCGTGATGATATTACCCAATGACGACAAAAATGAGGCACGGATGGAAGTTATGAATAGGACATTTGAGGTCTATGGAATGGTGATAAACTGTGACAAGACCTATTTTATGATGTATGAACGGACTACCCAAGTTATCCAATATTCTAACCAAGTTCAATACAACCGTGCCGGAAATGATTTTCTTTATTTGGGTCAGCATCTATTTGTATATGAAGAAGATATATTCTCAAATATTATGGAAAATTTGCTGAGATGCCTTGAGAAAATCGACAGATTGACTCTATCACCTGAAATCAAAATTTATGTCTATTATTCGAAGATTTTTCTGAGAATAACAAGAGTCATTGAAATCCATTATATTATTCGTGGGAATCATCCCAATATTCAACGAATTATTGATATGATTACTCATTATTTGAAGAAATGGAATATCCCAGATGCATTTATGAAAAAACACTTGGAGTATCTTGGGCAAAAAGGAGGTGCAAAAATTGCTAAATCTCCCAATTTGCGGAAATACATGCCAGAATTGAACATCCCGGACTCAATCATTGATGAAAAAAGTTTGGAATATGAAGATATTTTCGGACAATCTACACCTGAATATGAATCCGTGGATGAAAATTTACAGTATCTGATGAAAAATGAAAGAGAAGAATTTTACAGTGAATTTTATTCCAGCATATAATATATGCGAGGAGTATTTATTATCTTGTTCGTATTATTTATATTTACGTTGGTTCTTTTCGGATTCCCTAGGACCATAAAAGAATGCTATTATAATTGTGACGGTTGTTTAGATGAAAAATCACAGTGTCATCCTGGAACAGTTGCATCATGCTTAAATGAGTCGAAAACAATATGCTATGCATTTTATGATGAAAAAGGAATATTAAATAATCCATGCGGAATTCATGATAAATTTGGTGATGTTGAAAAAAGTTGTAATAATTGCCAGAAATACTGCAATTATTGTATTGGAGTTGATGGAGTCGGACGCTGTGTTTCTAGGAGTCTATTTAATTGCGACCGTTGCCCTGGAAATAAAATATGCAAAGATAATATAAATGCAGTTTATTATTGAGGCATTATTCATCATATTTATATCACTTATTTTTGTAGCAATTGATTTGAATAATTACAGTGGTAAATGCATGATAAATTTAGACAAACAGAAGAAAAGGCAGGCACTTATTATCATAATTTCACACCATATTATCGCAACGCTCGCCAATTTTGGCTGGCTATTTTCCTCCAAAATAATTTTGCTTTTATTTTGCGTTACAATTATAGCTATTATTATCCACTGGTTAGTAAATGGTAATAAATGTTTAGCAACGCAAAAATTGAACCAACTTTGTGATTTCCCAGATGACCATTATTTCCCGGATTTCTTCTATATAATTGGTCTGAAAAAATACAATTCCTGGAATAACTGGGGGTCATATGTTTTTTATATTGTCGTTCTATTGATTGGTATTTACAAATTATTTACTTTTTGAAGTTGATGATTTAAAAAAGTCATAAGCTTAATATCGTCATTAGCAATAAAAAGCATTAGAAATATAAATATATATGCATCATTTGTCCATTTCATGTCGGATCTATAAAAAAGATTGTAGATTTGATAGCCCCAATTTGCCGCTAATAGAAGTCCATATGAATATAAATTATACATTATACAATTTTGTAAAGACATCAATGGTTTAATAAGGCGCAGTGCGAGGAATAAATTAACACCACATGCATAACTGCTAAAAATACAATAAACTGGCAAACCAATCCAAAAAGTGTTTTTCGAATAGTCAATATGCGTGTTCAAATAAGAGAAAATAAATGTTCCAATATGGTGAATTTTACTGTTTAGTGGAAGATTTTTAACAAAAAATAAACCAATAATATCGAGTGCGGAATAAATATATCCAATTTGATGAATTCTTCGATTGTCCCATTGATTATAATATAATCCATTGAACAAAACATGCGTGCCATATAGGGAAATTGCTACCAAAGCGAATGTTTTTACAATATTCTTTTGGAAATAATATTTACGGTCTTGGAATAGGAGGTCATATGCTATATTTTTCTTGAAAATAAAATCAATGAAAAGATATCCAAAAAAATACAAGGTTATACTTGCGAAAAAATACTCAATTTCTGGTAAATAGAGAATCATTATTTGTATTTTATTTATTTTCTTTTAAATATTAAATGATTAAAGAATTTTGTAAAAAATGTTATGGTAAATTATTTTGTGTTGAACAAGAACCTCAAATGGATTCTAAGGAAATAATTTCAAATATTGTAAAATTATTAACACAAAATTCTCAACAGGAATCTATTAAATTATTATACACTTATTTACATCCATTTTATAGAACAAAATTAGGAGGATTTGCAGGTTATAAAAAATGGATTCGAACACATTTTCCAGGGTTGATTATAGCAACTAATATACATTTACTTAATTCATTTAAAGAAATTGATGAATGTTACGGATATTTTTATATTTCATATAATTTTAATAATAAAAAAGTTATTTTAAAAATTGAAATGGAAAGAGCATATGATTATATTAATAATTTGCCAATTTATGACCGATATACGAAGAGTAAGTTATATTTGTTTTGGAGAATTTCCAAAATAAAACTGGAGAAAAGTAAAAAATGAATTATAATTAGGTAGTTTCCTTATAAAAATAAATGAACTTTAGATTATTCTGCATTTTATCACTTTTTATATTTAATATAATTATACATAGTTTTGTAGAAAATTCTAATATTAAAGTTCCAGATTTTAGATATATAAAAACTACATGTATGGCTGGATATAATAGCTGGTCAAATGAAGTAAATGATTTACGATATGCAGATGCAAATGCGTCTCCATATATGAAAAGCAAAATTTGTTGGGTTTTTCAAAATAATATCAACTTTAACCAGCCCTATTTACCATATGAGTTTATGGTATTTATTGATATTTTAATTTTTTCAATTGGATTTCTTTTTGTTTGATGTTTTTTTTTATATTATTAAAAACAATGGAATACTTAATTGAAGGAATGCCGAATAAGAAAAAGATTCCAAAATGTCAGAAATTTATAAATAATAATCTGGATATTATAGAAGATGTTATGCTTATGAGAAAACCAAATATTAACCCAATGTTTAATGTGAAAACAAAGGCTGAATTGGAGAAAGAAATAGATACACGCATAAATATGGATAATTTAATTGATAAAAATAGCGAAAATTATATAATGATGTTTTGGAGATATTATTGTTGTAGTTTTCCAAATTTGAAATTATTGGTTTTAAATGGTAAAAAATTAGAGAAGAAAGACGGGAAAAATTGTTTATATGAATTTCATAAAAAGATATCAAAACATGCTTTAGATGGAATACTTCTGCAGATTATGTTTTCCCAATCAAAATTTAATGAAATTATAGAATATTTATTTCAGAAATCAGATGAGCATAAAAAAGTTAAATTAATACCTTTTTATCAACAGAAAAATATACAGAATCAGGATCTTCATGTTTACGTGATGAGTAAAATTGAGGGGAAATACAGTCCATTATATGAAAGCAAAGATTTTTATGATTTAGTGGAAGGGAGTAAAATATTTTTGAATTTTAATAATTATGAGTTTTATGAAGAACAATTAAAATTTGCATACGGTAATAAATTGAAGGATACAATACGTTTATTTTTTTTAATAAAATTTTTGAAAATATACTTGTATAAGAAATATTCATTATTATTTGGAGAATTTTTTATTTTAGGAGGAAGTTTTTATTTATTTTCTTTAGGATTAAGAGCATCTCGAGATTTAGATGTTAATTATATTTTTAAGAAAGATTTTATTGAATTAGAAAAAGAAATTAGTTGTCGTTATGATATTTCAGATGGTTCTATACTTAAAAAATTAGCAATAGATCCAATGAAATATGGAATATATTATGGATTTAAGGGAAATTTAAAAAATTATGAACTTCTTAGAAGATATCATAGATATAAAAACTATAAAAGTAAAAATGCTTTAGCTGATATATTAATATTGGAATATTATTTTAATTTTAAAAATAAAATAATTGTTAAGGATATAAAAAATATATTATTTAGACGATATAGAAATTTCACTAAAAAAATTATGTCATAAATAGTTATAATGGAAGATAAAAAAATAAAATACGATTTATCTTATTTTACACTTGACGGCGGAAAAAAAAGACAAAAAACACCTATGACACCAAAATCAAAAAAAGGTAAAAGTGGTACTCAAACAATATCTGGAAAATTTAGTACAATTAAATCATTAGGTAAGTCCCCTGATAATGTGGATCCAAATAATGAAAATGTATTCAATGATGACGATAATGTATTCAATGGTAAAAGAGAAAGAAAGTTTAGGGATCTTGTTGCCAAGGAGCCAAAATTCTTGACAAATAGACCAGGTGCTATAAACTGGTAATAATAAGAATTATAAAAGCACCACTACCCATTTGAGTAAGGGATAACAATTATCAAGAAAGAGGAAATAGAAAACGTGTATTCACTACAAAATAACATCGTAAGTTAGAATATTCTCATGCGTTATTGGCACCGTGGTTAAGATCAGATAGATCTATGATTCCACGGAATAATCCGAACTTTGAGCCAAATATAAGAGCTTTTGGAACCTACTAGATTAATTAAATAAATCTAAAAATAATAAATCAAAAGAATTATTGAATATATTTTCAATTTATAATTAAAATTATTAAGATAATTAGAATAAAAAATATTTATATCTGTGAAGATTAAAAAATGATGAAAAATTGCAGATTTTTCTGTTCTGTTCAAAAAACATTTTTTTGAACTCAACTCTTGTAAAACTAACAAGCGTTTTTAAATAATAAGTTAAGTCATTTTTATAAAAAATAAATTAACTTATTATTTAAAATTGTAATTTTTGTGATTTTATGCATCAAGGGAGCTCCACATAATATTGCCCTTAAAGCAAGAAAAGGCATAGTTCTTAAAAATCATATTTTCTTCAAGCCATTTATTTTGTCTCATCTTTATTTTAGATCGTTGTAATAGGACGGCTATATTCATCAAAAGAATAATAAAAGTAACTATAGTCTAGCCTAAGACTAAATAAAATAAAATAATATCTTTACATCCAATCGATTTTATACAAAATAAAATTGTAATATAATAATATATGATAGAATTAATATTTGAAGACGCACATTTCCAAGATATAAAAAGTGGAAAAAAAACCACGATTGGAAAAATAGATGCGGATCTCCAAGGAATTAAAAAAGGTGATGTAGTTATTTTTAAAGATGTAGGTAAAAACTCTTCTGAAAAAATAAGTGTAAAAGTCAAAGATATCAAGAAATTTAGTGATGTACCCACAATGTTGAAAGAAATGAAGTTGAAAACAATTCTTCCTCGTTCAAGAACATACAAAGATGGTGAAAAAGTTTTTGAAGAAACTTATGGGAATAAATTGAAAGGTGCAAAATTTACTGCATTTACTTTTGATATTTTAGGAAATACTATAAAAGTTCCTAAAGGAACAGTATTGCGTGTAAGTGTAAATTCGAATAGTAAAGAACCAGTCATAAACTTTCAACCAGAAAATGAGGCAGAATTACATATGCAAGAAAGGCATGAGCGCTTTAATAAAAATGCACCTGGTCCGCGTATAAAGAAGAAAAAGAACGGGGAAAATTCAGGTCCACGAATAAAGAAGAAAAAGAACGGGGAAAATTCTTATATAGAAAATGATGAGAATGATGAAAACAATGAAGTTGATTCTAATGTTTTTGGTCCCAGAATCAAGAATAAAAAGAATGGCGAAATGTCTGGTCCACGAATAAAAGACAAAAAGAATGGCGAAATGTCTGGTCCACGAATAAAAGACAAAAAGAATGGCGAAA
>Ga0315284_10015139_pt1 | contig 10971 bp, 10 predicted proteins | sample YL17G09_16_MG_FD_203696 | JGI IMG/M metagenome (GOLD analysis project Ga0315284, IMG submission 203696) | Sediment microbial communities from Yellowstone Lake, YNP, Wyoming, USA - YL17G09_16 | ecosystem: Environmental > Aquatic > Freshwater > Lake > Sediment | place: USA: Wyoming | collected...
GCAAAAGGAATTTAGACCATAAATTCTTTTTAATGCCTGACGAAGAAACCTTGCCCGACACCCGAAGTCTTAAACACCTTATTGAAGTAGGGTGCAGGAATTTTAAGTATAAAATAATCAGCATTGAAACCAATGACACCTCAACAAATAAGGATAAACCCGAAGAGCATGGAAACGGAGAGTATCAAATAGAGGCAATCATTCAGAAACTTTGAACAAAAAACAATATAATACTTATAATGGGGAGCAACAAATTACCAGTAAACAAATTAACTGAGGATGCTATCTTAAAGTTTCCTGAGATGTCAAAGTCGGCAATAGCGAGATACTTACACGCTACACATCCTTTGCATTTTAATTCAATTGAGAATGCCAGGTCAATGATTAGGAAGTTAACAGGTGCGCAAGGAGATGGAAGGAGACATTACAAACAGTTAGACCACACCCCTGCAATTGAAACCCAATTTAATCTACCAAAGTCAGAGGGCAAGTCAAGAGAGTTCTACCATTTAGACAAAACCATCACAAACGCTTTAATCTTGTCAGACATACATTTCCCTAATCACGATGTCGAAGCTTTAAGGAATGCTTTAATATACGGTAAGGAGAATAACATTGATTGTATAATCTTAAACGGGGATATCTTAGATAACGAACCATTCACAAACCACGATGCACCACCTCAAAAGTTGACCGCAGTCGCTGATTGGTTTCAAATGGCTGAGGACTTCTTAGATATGTTGATTAAAGAGTTCAAAGTACCTATCCATTGGACGGAGGGCAATCACGATAATTGGTATAAGAGATGGTTAATGAAGAAAGCCCCTATCTTATTCAATGATGCCTACTATACTATGTCATCAAGACTTAAGCTAAGAGAGAAAGGGATTAAGTTTCATGACCAAGATGTAATATTTATGGCAGGTAAACTCCCAATCACTCACGGTCACTTATTAGTAAGGGGCGCATTTAGTCCAGTGAATCCATCAAAGGGAATCTTCAACAAACTTAAAGGCTCTATGCTTATAGGACATTGCCATCAAACAAGTGAACACTCTGAGAGCTTACTTGACGGAACATTGATAACAACATACTCAACAGGTTGCCTATGTACTTTAGCCCCCTCATACGATCCTCACAATATGAGACATAATTTAGGATTTGCAAGAGTAGAGATAAGGGATGGCGGACAATACCGAGTACACAATAAAAGAATAGATTACTTTACTAAACAAATTTACTAATATGTGGATTGAAATATTTGAACTAACGGCAGAACAAGAAGACCAAGACTGGTACGATTTAGCTGAATGCAACATCGTTTCAAGATTCTTTTTAACAATGGATTCATTCTCAAAGTACACCGATGTAAACGGCTATGAATATGTATCGTTCTATTCTGGAGGGTGCGAATGGATATCGATTTTAAAATTGGATGAGTTTTTAGAGCTTTACATAAATAAAACACCATGAAGCCAAGACAAAGAACCGACCACGATTTATTGAGTAGACAACAAGAGGCGAAAGTAATTATAAAACGCCCTCAGTTTACTTCTAACTTCACAACCGACAATAGACTATTTTACCTTTACTTAGACATAATAAAACAAAAATAACAATGGCAGGACATCCAAGAAACATAGAAACACCCGAAAGAATGTGGGAATTATTCTTATCATACAAGAAAGAAACTAAAGCAAACCCAAGATATAAGACTCAATTTGTAGGAAGAGAAGGAGACATGGTCAAAGAACCATTAGAGAGACCTTTAACCTTAGAGGGTTTTGAGAACTACTGCTATGATATTGTGGGAGTTGTAGGACAGTATTTTGATAATCAAGATGATTTATACAAAGAATACATTGCTATCTGTCGCACGATAAGGAAGCATATCAGACAAGACCAAATCGAGGGTGGCATGGTAGGTCAATATAACCCATCAATCACACAAAGACTTAACGGATTGGTAGAAAGACAAGAGACAACCATTAAAGAACAACCGTTATTCCCTGACGAACCTGCAAAAGATTAAACAAAAAGTGCGTTAAGTAAGTGATACTCATTAAACGAGTGCCAACCTTACACCGCTCCAAGACAAATAAAAGTTAAACAAAGTGTTTAAACGGACAACCTCAATCAATAAACTTTTAAAACTAACCAAGAGAAAAAGGGTAATTCAAGGGGGAACGAGTGCAGGAAAAACCTTTGGCATACTTCCATTGCTGATTGACTATGCGACTAAGAACCCACGAACTGAAATAAGCGTAGTTAGTGAAACGATTCCCCATTTGCGTAGAGGTGCAATGAAAGACTTTCTTAAGATAATGGAATGGACTGGGCGTTACATTGACATGAATTGGAATAGGACTTTACTAACCTACACATTTGCAAACGGTAGTTACATTGAGTTCTTTAGTGCAGACCAAGAGGCAAAGTTAAGGGGAGCAAGAAGAAACATTCTTTACATTAACGAGGCAAACAATCTAACCTTTGAAGCTTACCACCAATTAGCAATAAGAACCTCACATCACATTTGGTTAGACTTTAACCCGACCGCAGAGTTTTGGGCGCACACCGAAGTATTAAAAGAGGATGACTCCGAGTTAATCATTTTAACATACCAAGATAACGAGAGCCTAAGTGAAACGATTATAAAGGATATAGAGTCAGCAAAGGAGAAAGCCAAGACCTCAGCATATTGGAAAAACTGGTGGTGCGTATATGGACTTGGAGAGGTGGGTTCAGTTCAAGGAACTATCTTTAGCAATTGGACTGCGATTGACACCATCCCAAACGATGCCAGGTTATTAGGCATAGGATTAGACTTTGGATATAGTGTTGACCCGACGGCTTGTATAGGAATTTATAAATACAATGACAGTTACATCCTGCACGAACTTATTTATCAAAAGGAGTTAAGTAATAAAAATATTTTCGATCTAATTAAGTCAGAGCCGACAATGGTCATTTGTGACTCAGCAGAACCGAAGTCAATAGCAGAACTACAAAGCTACGGTCTTAAGTGTATGGGTGCATTAAAGGGCAAGGATTCAATCTTACACGGCATACAATTGATTCAGCAACAAAACCTTTTAGTAACTAAACACTCAACAAACCTTATAAAAGAACTAAGGAGTTATGTTTGGGCAACCGATAGGGATAACAAACCAACGGGCAACCCAATCGAAATAAACAACCACCTTATGGATGCAATGCGATACGGGTTTACTCACATAATACAACAACCAGGCTTAGGCACATACCGAATAAGATGAACATAAAACAATATCAAGGACTCTACAACGCCATTAAGTTAGGCGACAACAACGAGATAAGAACGGCATACAATGTCATGTCAGTTCTTACCGGTAAACCTATTTCAGAATACCGACGAATGAAATGGGTTGACTTTCTTAAGGAACAAGAGGGCATAACGATTCCCGACATTAGTTCGTTTCCTGACAAATGGGTTACTGAGTTTATGGTGCAAGGCGAAAAGTACTTTGTCAATCAGTATATTACCGATTGGAACACCGAACAGTTTATTTCGATGTCAAGTTTGACTAAAGAGAAAGAGGCTATCGTTGACAACCTTCATTTAATTTTAGCGACAATGTGTTACAAGGAGAAAGACGAAGATGTACAAATGACTGAGTTCAATCGGAGAGCTGAGTTATTCAGAGAGCATTTAGATGTGGATGTGGCATATCCGATAGGGTTTTTTTTTGCACTTCTTTTAGTGAAATTGTCTCAGGCTACCCCGTCTTATTCAACAAAGAAAAAGAAACGGAAGACGAAGAACAAGAAGCCGATTGGTTTAGTTCAAAGTGGTCGTGGTATGCTACAATCGATAAGCTCTTTGCTAAAGAGGATAGGTCAAAGTTTTCGTTCTATTTTAAAATGAACGCTTATGACTTCTTAAACCATTTATGTTATTTAAAAGATAAAGCCGATAATCAACCAAAGAAATGAAACTAAGTGACGATATATTAGACAAGTGCGCTGATGTCCTAATGGAATGGGGCAACGCTAACGCTGAGCAGATGCGACAACTCTTAAGGCATAGACTTAAGCATAAGAATGTTGAGAGTTCATTAGCCGAAAGCATTAACCCTAAGAACCCAACAATCAAAGGGGCTATTGTTAGTATGGAAATTGAATTAAATGATTACTGGATGTTCATTGACTTGGGTGTCAAAGGACTTCGCAATAGGTCGGCAATCTCAACGGGTTCAGTGCCTACAAAAACCTACACTAATAAAGACTTTCCAAGTGGATTCTCTTTTAGGAATATAGGCACACCGCCTCAAATGATTACCAACCTACAGGACTTCATAGCAAGAAAGGGACTACCAGCAAGAGTGAGCAATAAACAAAGTGGAGCGCAAGTTATACAAGATTCATTCTCTATGGCTGAGTCTATGGCAATCGCAATTAAACTAAAGGGTATAGACGGAACTAAATTCTACACCGACACATTCAACCAAGAGTCGTACAACGAGCTTACAACTATGCTGAGCGATATTATCGGCAAAGAAGTAGAGTTTAAATTAATAACCGAGTTTAAGCGGTAAGGTATTTTTAACCTTAATTAATATTATATAGATAATGGCAGTTACATTTATTCAACAACCTGACTTATTCGTTAGCGGTTTTGACCCAATCATTTATTTGGCGAGTTCAAACCAAACAACTCAAGTTAACTTTAGGTATCGCATCCAAATCAAAGATGCCTCAGGTACTGTATTGACCGAGTTAAGAAAACCTGCGTACTATGCTGACGGGACTGTCGACTTAGATGCTCATAGAATCATTGAGAACTATTTAAGTTATGACATGACTAATCTAATAGCAGGTTCAGTAGGTTTTAAAACGGGAGTTAATGTGTTTAAGAAGTTTAAAGTAAACATAAGGGAGGAATACGGAGCAGTCATTAGCGGTTATGCCAGTGCCGAGAGTACTTACATTTATGCGATTAACTCAGCGCAGACCTATCTAAAACAAATTAACAATCCTATTGATGACTTGGTTTATAAAGGCATCCCATCAACCTCAGGTACTTTCTTAACTAACCAACCCTCTACAATAGATATAAGAGTTGGGGATAGCTACGAGCTTGGATTCCTTAACTATGCGACAAACGGCACAAATCAAATGAGGGTTAAGACTTATGATTTGGCAGGAACGCTACTTAAGAATAGCACATTTACTAATCCCTTTGTCGCTGACTCAACGGATAAGGAACACTTCTTATCGGTGTTAGTTGGTGCAGGTAATCTTAACTCTTGGACGGTGGCCAGTGGTTCGGCTCAACCTATGATTGCGGATAATGTGGCAAAGTATGAGATTACTTTTGAGAACTCAAGTAATACAACCGTATCAAATAAACTAACTTTTAAAATTGATCGTGAGTGTACAAGAGACGGAAACTATAACCGTTTATTTTGGCTCAATTCTTTGGGCAGAATGGATGCGTTTAATTTCACTCAAATAGCTGACGACAATATAACCGTACAAAGTAGTAACTATAATCGTTTACAGGGGACGAGGACAAGCGCAGGGATAACCTTTAACACTTACTCACACGAAAGAAGTAACTTCTTTAATTCAAGCAAACAAAGATATACTCTGAACTCAGGATATGTGAATAGTGAAACAAGTCTTTGGCTTAAGGAGTTAGTACAATCGCCTTTAATTTATATGATTATCGGAGGGCAATTTGTAGCGGTTAACATCTTGACAACAGAATACCAGGCGAAGTCAACAATCAAAGATAAGTTGATTAACGTGACTATGGAAGTGGAATTGAATGCTGACACTAAAAGACAAAGATTGTAATGCGTAATGAACTTGTAATAGGAGGATACTCCATAGACACGATTGAAGACCTTGACATCAACATAACTAAGGAGGTCTACAACATTGATGACCCGTCTAAAAGGCAATCGGACTTTAGTAAGTCAGTCGACATACCTGGGAGCAAGTTGAACGATTTTGTATTTAAGTCTTTGTTTGATGTATCGTTTTCAATAAGGAACTCAGACCAACTCAATCCCGACTTTAATCCAAGCAAGAAAGCTTCTTGTATTTACTACCAAGATACCCTGCAACAAATAAGCGGTTACTGTCAGTTAAACGAGATTAAGATTTTAAACAATGACCAAGTTACTTATTCAATTACTATTTACGGTAAGAATATTGACATATTCAGTAAGCTAACCGACAAGACTTTAAATGACCTGACTACATTAGGTACTGCAACTTGGAACGATACTGAGATAGTTAATAGTTGGACTGCGACCTTTAACCCTACGATTAAACTAACTTATCCTATGTTAGATAGGGGAGTAAGTAAGTACGGAAGAAACACCGATGCAAGTTCTAATCTAAGTTATAACTATAACGCCTTTAAACCTTTTATTTATGTAGGGCATATTGTTAATGCAATATTTAATGAGGCAAAAGTGCCGTTAGAGATTGCAACTTTTTTTAATACAACACAATTTCAAAAGTTAATTCTTGAGTGTGATGTCGCTAAGTTTCAATTTAACCAATCCGAGAAAGACAATAGTATAGTTGAAGCAACAAGGTCAACAAATCAAACCATAGGCATAGTATCAACTGCAAATGCAGGAAACTTAAGTTTAGTTTATGCCAATGCTTTTCAGTATAACATAACTGGTTCAGACCCTTTAGCTCAGTACAATGCAAGTACAGGCACATTTACTAAGCTTGTAAACGGTTATACTAACTTTGAAGTTTCAGGAACTTTAGAAGTTACAAATACTGCGTTCGGGGATTTATATTTATACGCAATTAAAAAAAGCGGTTCTACTTATAAGATAATAGGACAAGACATGCTTTCTATTTTTTCTGCATCGCCTCAAAACTATGCTTTTAAAATTGATGTTGATTCAGTTGAACTATTGGCAGGGGATGAAGTTCGTTTTTGTATAGGTAACTTCTTTTATTTTGGCAACATTGATAATAGTTATATCACAAATTTAAGGTTATTAAACACAACAAACTCATATAAACAATATGTTGATGGTCAAATAGAATACAACCAAACTTTTCCTATTGCAAGAATACTCCCTAACCTAAAACAAACTGACTTCTTAATGGCAATCATAAAGATGTTTAATCTTTACATAAGTCCTATTTATGAAAATGGAGTTGTAATTGAGCCGAGAGATATTTACTACACTAACGATATAGTTGATTGGACTAACTTGTTAGATACGAGCAAAGACTTTACTATTAAGCCTCAGGGACTATTAGAGAATAAAGAATTAGTCTTTACTTATGCGGACAATGGGGACGATACAAACAAAGACTTTAAACAAGCCACATCATTTAATTTTGGTTATAGAGATTTGATTTTTGACAATGAGTTTGTAAAGGAAACTAAGAAAGTTGAAATACCTTTTTGTTTAATACCGTTAAAAAAGGATGACGATCAAAATGTAATGATGCTGACAATCTTTGATGCAATGTCTCAGGAGAAAAGTCCTAAACCTATTATTGCTTACTTTGGTGGAATGAAATCAGGGCGTTTAAGATATTGGAATTATAATAACACAACTGCAACCGATTACACAACCTATCCATACGCTGGACACATCGATGATTTAACCGCTCCCAATTATGACCTTGCGTTTGATGTTCAAGATTTTTACTATTATTTAACTCCAAATTCAAATGGAGTTACCACAACGGACAACAACCTATACAACCAATTCCACAAATCACAATGGGAGCAAATCGGTAATAAAGATAGTAAACTTATTGAAGCTTACTTTAATTTAAGACCGAATGACATTGCTAATCTTGACTTTAGAAAAACTTATTGGATAAAGGATAACGCTTATCGATTATTGAGTGTTCAGGACTATGACCCTAACGGTGCATCTACAACTCTATGCAAGTTATTAAAGTTTGCTTACCAAGATGCTTTTGTTCCTACTGTAGTAACCACAAATGGGGGCAACGGACAAGGCGAGAAAGACGGTGGCTATAATACTACAAGTGGAGTAATTAAGAAAGGTATCCTTGCAACTGGAGGCAATGTCATAAACGATAACACTGTCGGAATAGTTGTAACGGGCAAAGGCAATAACTTAGGAGGCGACAACTCAAATGTAATGATTGCAGGAGATAACAACATTATCTTACCAGGAATTACCGATGTGATGTTAATCAATACGAGTAATTTAACAATCGCAGAGAGTCACGTTACCTACATTGATGGTATTCAATATACAAGTGCTAAGAAATACGGAGCGTTTCACGATTCAAGTATTCAACCTGCTATAGTAGCAAACACAAATTATCCAATCACATTCACTGACACTGATTTAAGCAACGGGATTTCAATTGGTAGTCCAAGCTCACGAATTGTATTTGCTAACTCAGGAATATACAATATTACTTTTAGCGTTCAATTTGTTAATCAATCAGTTCAAATTCAAGATGCAAATATATTTTTAAGATTAAATGGCACAAATATCGCAAGTTCAAACAGTCATGTATCAATACATGGCACACATGGAGGTGTGCATGGTCATGTTATTGCAACGGTTAATTTCATGATGCAAGTAAACGCTAATGACTATATGGAATTAGTCTTTAACGCAACGGCAACGGATGTATCAATCGAGACTATTCCTTTAATCGTAACTCCAAGTACTCCAGCATCACCATCAGTTATCCTAACACTACAACAAATTTAAAATGGCAAAAACTAAAATAGAAGTCGACTTAGTCATCAAAGGTGGCGAAAGTGTTGAACAAGTAGAGAACAAGACCAAGAGTCTGAAGGCTCAACTAAAAGAAATTAAAGCCTTGTTGGCTTCAGGTACTTTAGATAATCAAACTTTTAATAAACTCTCAAGAGAAGCAGGAGAGCTTCAGGATAGAATTGGAGATGTAAGCGCAAGGGTTAAAAACTTAGCCAGTGACTCTAAGAGGTTAGATGCTTTGATGTCAGCGGCTCAAGGTTTAGTCGGTGGGTTTGCTGCGGTTCAAGGTGTAGCCGCTTTGCTTGGGGATGAGAATGAGGACTTGCAAAAATCAATGGTCAAGCTTCAAGGCGCTATGTCAGCTCTTGCAGGTATTCAAGCGGTTGCTAACACTTTAAACAAAGAAAGTGCGTTAAGTACTAACTTATCAGGTAAGGCAAATATTTTCAATTCAATTCAACTGGGGGTTTCAAGTGCGGCTCATTATGTTTATGCCACTGCGGTTGGAACATCTACGGGACTAACTAAAGCTTTTAGAATTGCTTTATTAGCTACTGGAGTGGGTGCAATTATAGTTGGTATAATTGCCCTTGCAAGTGCTATGGATAGCATGGGCGATAGCACTAAAGAGGCAACTGAAAAACTTGAAAGAATGAAAAAGATTCGTGACGAGCAAATTGCTCAAGATGAGAAAGCTTTTGAAATTAGAAGTGAAAATAAAAAAGCGGCTTCAGATGGCGCAAATGCACTTAAAAGAGAACTTGATTTATTAGTCGCTAAAGGCGCAACCGAAAAGCAAATATACGAGGCAACTAAAAAACTAAAAGAGCAAGAGAGAAAAGACATAAACGATGAAATAGGTCATTTAGGAGATAGCATTAAAAGAACAGAAGAACTTAAAGACAATGAGAATGAAATGAACATTCTTGACGAATCCTATAAAAAAGGAATTAGAGATAAGGCAGAAGCAGACAATAAAAAGGCTCAAGAGAAAAGGGATGCCGATGCTAAGAAAAGACAAGAAGAAAAAAAGGCGGCTTCTGAAAAAGAGATGTCAGATTTAATGGCTGCACTTGAAGAAGAAAACGCAGCAGAGGAAAGGCAAAACGAAAGAGTAAGAATACAAGGCGAAAAAGAGATGGCAGAGCTTATGGCTCAGTTAGAAGCAGAAGTCAAAGCCGAGCAAGATGCAGTAGATAGAAAAGTTGAGTTAGATAAACAAGCTGCTCTCCAATCATTACAAGACAGAAAAGACATTGAAAATGCTAAAATAGCAATCGTTAATGATTCTTATTTAGCCTTAAATGCTTTAGGCGAGTTGGCATTAGGTCAACAGTTTAAAAATACCAATGCAGGAAAAGCCTTAGCCTTAGCACAAATAGCAACGGACACCGCATTAGGATTTATACAAGGTTTGAGAATTGCTCAACAATCTGCAATCGGTTTGTCTGGCCCTGCGGCTGCATTTACTATGCCTGTGTTTTATGCTTCTCAAGTTGCTGCGGTATTAGGGGCGGCTAATAAGGCAAAGAGTATTTTAGGTGGTGGCGGTTCAACATCTGCTCCAAGTGGTTCGGGTGGTGGTGGTAGTTCTATGTCAAGTCAACCTCCGAGAATGGATAAGTTTGAAAGCAATCGACCTGCGATGAATCCAAACCAAAGAGTTTATGTTTTAGAAAAAGACATAACGGATTCACAAGGTAGGGTTGCCAGGATAAGACACAACGCAACTTTGATTTAAGTCTATATTGTATCTTACTATTAAATAAATATTATATAATCAATGAAGCTACCTTTATATGTTTTGGACATTGACGAGAACTTGGAGGATGAAACCTCAGTATTCGCCGTTGGCTTAGTTTTGCAACCTGCCATTGAACGTAACTGGCACACCTTTTCTGCTGAAGAACCTGCAATTGAACACAAGTTTACTGTTGTAGATGAGGAAAAGAAGATATTAGGCGGCTTTTTAATGGTGGCAGAACAACCAATTTACCGCAAAGATGAGGACGGAACGGAGTATTATGTTAAATTTACTGCTGAAAGCATCGCAAGAATTGTAAATAAGTTGGCTAAGAGTGGCAAACCGCTAAGTTTCAACCTTAATCACGACGATAACAAACCCGTTAAAGGTGCTTATTTACTATCTCACTTTATAATAGATAGCAAATTAGGGATGAAAACCCCTGACAACTTTACTCCTGCGCCTGATGGCTCATGGTTTGGATAC
>Ga0315284_10015141_pt1 | contig 10969 bp, 31 predicted proteins | sample YL17G09_16_MG_FD_203696 | JGI IMG/M metagenome (GOLD analysis project Ga0315284, IMG submission 203696) | Sediment microbial communities from Yellowstone Lake, YNP, Wyoming, USA - YL17G09_16 | ecosystem: Environmental > Aquatic > Freshwater > Lake > Sediment | place: USA: Wyoming | collected...
CTTCGTTCTAATCGGTAGCATCCATTCCTCCTAGGTGACAAATGTGAGACGGTGATATAAAATTATACTACCTTTTGAAACTTTATAAGCGAGGTTGAGAACATACATATGGTTAACGGGGTAGCCTATCTAGGGGTGAAGTATATATTGTAACGGGGGTATCCACATTAAAAGTACCCCTGGTCATCAATACATACTACAGGCGCGTGAGCCACCCCGGACGGCCCGGGGGCCTTAGTAGTTACTCTCCTTGCTCATCTCCGCGAGCCTTGCCGCCACTGTCTTAGCCATCTCGACCTTGACAGGGTCAGCCTGGCTGAGCGACATCCTTCCGAGCTCCGTGATCTCCCAGAGGTCATTGACCTTCTGGATGAGACCGAACCCACTCATCTTGGTGAGCTGGTTCTGAAAGGATGTGCTAGCATGGCTGGCAATCCTCTCTGGAACAACGTAGAACGCCGCACGCAGGACCGACCACTGCTGAGGTCCAGCAGCGAGTGATTTAAGGATCACTAACCTATTTGACGTGACTTTCATCATACACCTCCTGCTGCAAGGATTAGGTTGCGCTCTTCCCCGTATAGCTTATAGTCGGCAACCATATCTTCTTTTACGGTGCATACCAGACAGCTCTGTTTGAGCTCAACATGAATGATATGTTCCCAATGGTCTTCAGGAACATTCTCTTCTTGATGCTCATTCTCTACGACATACTCAGTGAGCCTATCAAGCTGTACCATGTCTAGCTTCTTGTAGATGTCTGTATCAAGAAGCCACAGACAGAAGCTAGCATAGTGAGGGTAACAATACCCTCGAGCTATCTCCTGGTAAAGGTAGTCAACTCTCCCATCTAGTTTCATTTCGCCTCCTGGTTGGACTTCTGTATGACGTTCCCTTCCTCGTTGATGTTCAAGCCCTTGATCACATCCAGAGCGATGAACAACTGAGGCTTGACATCCTTCGCTGTCTTGGGTAGAGCTGCTTGAGCTGCTGCGATGGAATCTCCCTCAGCGTAGAACTTATCGTCGTCGTACTTACTGATGAATGCCCAGAGCATTACTTTCCTCCCTTAGCCTTCTTGATGTGCTCCATGATCTCGTGACCATAGAGTTCGATGTAGCCCTCTTCCATCTCCTTCGTCCAAGGACCCTCATGCTTGATCGCGTAGTCCGTGATCTGCTTGAGAGAGTACTTCTCCCCATTGATGTGATCATACTTCTTAGCCATTACTTTATCCTCCTTGTGTAGAAGTTGTCTCCGTGATTGTGAACTTCGTAGATGCCATCCTTTGGCACCCATGAATCGTCTTCACAGTGGTGCTCTTGGATGTCTCCGAGTTCTTTGTAGTACTCTTCGTAGGCTCGATCATTGAACCTATCATCGTCGGAAGTCTCGCCGAGAGCCTTGACAAGCTTCGCATCAGCAGCCTCGATGATCTCCTTCATAGATCTCCGTGAGACCTGATGTACAGCACAGGGTAGACAGTTGCTCATGACTTGTTCTCCTGGAGCCACTTGATGGCTCTGTCTATCTTCTTGATGTCTTCTGTCGATATGAACCTCCAAGGAAGGTTTAACTTCCCTGTTACTTTTTCGATCCGGTCGATGGCATAATCCATCTCCCAGGACTCCACCTCACCGCGCTCTATCTCTTTCATTATGCCTCCAGTCCTTTGAGGATTGACTTCAACCTTCTCTTCTGTACGTTGTAGTCACTGACCTCTTCGATCGAGAGACCCTGGATCTCCAGGATGCATTCAAGGACCCTCAACCGATTCTCCACAGCGAGCTTCAAAGCCCTGAAGCCTGCCTCGTCCAACGACTCACACACCTTGCAGTCTATCATGTTCTATCCCTCCATCTCCTTGCTGATGTCGTGCAACGACTGGGCGATCGACTTCGCCGCCGTCAGCTTGTTCTCGTCCATCTGCTTCGTGGTCAGGATGCCGAAGTCCGTCAGCATCCACTTGTCGTTCAGCTTCTGGATCACACCGTAAGCCACCAGCTTGTTCAACTGGTTCTGAAAGGATGTGCTCGCGTGGTTCTTTGCCCTCTCAGGACCGTAGAAGGACAGTCTGAGTTCAGCCCACGTCTTCGGACCGACCATCAACTCACGGAGGATCACCAGCCTGGAGCCACTGCACTTGGTCAACATTTTATTTTCTCCTTTGGTTAGATAAACAGACTCTCTGGACCCAGCCCTCTCCCGCCCGCGCCCGCCATTTCCGACTCGCAAGCGATTGTCTGGATCAATATACATACTTACTTTTACCATACTTACTAACTCCTACCTTGTACGCTTGAGACGTCCGTTGACCGCTTATGGTCCTACCCTAACACACGTTAGGTATACGTCTCCACGGCGGTCTCGCCTCTGTACTCCTTCGAGTTTCAGAGACGAAACATCGAGTCAGTTTTTCATTATGTCAGTATACCCTCCTGAGGCATAGCCTCATTGCTGCCCACCAATCTTATAGCTCGACTGATGGGCAGTATGAGGTTACGTCCTCCTTAGGCCTTCTTGTTGGTCTCGAACCGCCTCTGGGCCTCACTCTTGATGTTGAGGTCGACGTTGTTCTCCTCACAGTACGTCAAGGCCTTCTTGCCGAGCTCGCTCAGCTCGTAGCCGTTCGCCGTCTTGACGATGATCCCCTTCTCGACGTCGCGGGTGAGCTGGTTGTAGAAGGACGTCGTCGCCTTCTCCTTGGCCCTCTCCTCCCCGAAGTACGCGACCCTGAGCTGGCTGAACGTCTTGCTGATCCCCTTCAGCTCCCGCAGGAAGATCTTCGTCCCGTCGTGCACCTTCACCGACTGACCATCAACGACGATCACGTTAGTCATGTATGCCTCCGTACTACATAGGGCTACACTACACAAGTAGCCTCATTCCTATCCACCAGCCGCATGGGTTGATGGATAGAGTGAAGTTACTTCTTTACGAGTACGAGATCAAGTCCTTCCTTGTTGAGCCTCTTCAGGATCTCATCGAAGAGATTGGAGTTGTCTTCCCATCCTTCCTCTTTGTAATTCCAGAAGCTATCACCTTGCTTCCGGATAGCGAACTTTACGATGTTAATGTCCAGCGTGTTCATAATGCCTCCTATTGTTTGATTAGTCGGACGAAGATCATCTTCTGTCCGTTCACCTCATCACGTAGCTTGAACCCCTCATACCCTAGAGTCCCTCCAGTACCTATGTCGAGTACTCTCATCATCCCTCCTTACTCTATCTGACCTTCCCTCTGCATCTCCGTCAGGGAGTCAACCACCTCCGCTATCGTATACTCTTTCCCTGAAGGCATGCGGATACGAATGTCATCCACTTCAGGTAAGGATTCAACTCCATCGATGTAGATCCCCTCAGGCGTCAGGGTCATTTTCATTTATCCCTCCGTGACTTTGATCATCGTTCCATCTTTCAGGAAGGCTATGCCCTCCTTCCTGTCCTGCTTCGTCCTCCACTGAATACCGTTCGGCTCCACTGGAGCCTCCCAGTAGAAGGGGATGTCTCTCTTCTTACAGATCACGAAGAGCATCTCCCAGTCTGCTACGTTGCGAGGTACGTGTACGCTATACATATTAGCCTCCTAGGTTCGCCAACGACTTGTCGAGGTCCTTCCACGTGACCTCCCTTGACTTGGTTAGTCCTGCGTTCTGCTTGAAGAACTTTCCCTCAGCACAGCAGGAACACTTCGCCAAGGCTCTCGCCTTCTCCCCCTTCACTTTTCGGGAGTGACGGCACGACGCATGACTACACTTAGCACAGACGCTCATCAGACCTCCTTTATCTTAGTGGGAATCCTTCGGTGTTCTGGTTGTCTGCTTTGACGATCAACTGTACGAGTTCCAACGTCTGTATGGGATACCTCCTGAGATGCCATATCATCTCTGTGTGCTTCTTCTTCTGGAAGTACTCCGTAAGATCTTCCAGCGTGAGCTTGCCAGCTATCGCGGCAGCGGTAAGCTCGAACCTTAGGGTATCAGACGTCAACGTCCTTCCGCCTATATGCTTCATCACTCCTCCTTAGGTAGTCCGACTCACATCAACGGCACCTTCCCTGACCAGAGCCCACCAAGCTATGTCGACGCGCTTGATGTCTTTGTAGCTCTTCGCCCTCATGACTCTGTACAGGTCGAACCTTGATGCCTGTCTTACTCTTAGTACCATCAGGATTCTTTCTTTCAGGGACATTGGATCTCCTAGGACACCTTCACTGCTTCCTTCGGGTAGTACGCGGCACCAGTCATTACGTAGTGGTGCTCACACACCATTGTTCCCGTATCTCCCAAGATAGTTACCTTGACCAGCTTGGGATCGAACTCTTCCGGCAACGTCACCGATACTGACTTCGTTCCGAGCCTGACTACGATGTGCTGTTTCATTACTCCTCCTTTAGTAGACTTCATTACGACGGTGACATATACAGTCCACAGCGTATCCATCAGAGCAACCTTACCATCCTTATTACCTCTGAGATCAACATCATCTCAAGTAAGAAGGAGGAGTCAACTACCCTCCTCCTTCTTTAATCAGATGACGTTAGCCTTCTGTCGCGCTAACACATCCGTCAACGTACCAACCGTCTAGCATGAAGAAGACGGTTCTCTTCTCCATGTTAGACTCCCAACAGTCGGAGTACTCTCTCGCCGACTCTCTCGGCGAACTCCCTCCGGATGACCTTCATGTCCTGGATGGTCCTCATCCTCTTCTCCTTCTCCATCCTTCTTTCGGCCGCCTTCCGACTCCTGGCTCGCTGAGCGATCTTCACGTTCTTCCGTACAGCAGCCAACTGCTTCGCCGTCAGCTTCCTCTTCTGCTTGGACTTCTTCGTCTTAGGCATGATCACTTCCTCCTTGATTTTTGGGTCGACCGTTTTCGGGACGATCGCTTTACTCGTCTACTGCCTCTTCGTCTAGTATCCTTTTGATGTTCCGAGACTGCTGCCTCACCCTCTTCTTTGTCTTCTCTTTTAACCACTTCATCTCGTTCATCGGTGAGCTCCACTAGTACCAGACATAACGCCATGATCCCCAGAATGAGCAAGCTCCCTCTGGCGACCGCTTTCGATTCGTCGAGCTGATAAAGAAGAATCATAAGAGCTATGATGCTCCCTCCCATGATTGTCTTCATCAGTAGTCTTAGCATTCTCATTTACCTTTTCCTTTCATAGAGATACTTACTGCGCCGGATACATAATAAGTATGGCCGTTGTAGGTCATATCTTGTTAATGTCTCAAGCCCCACACTCAAGACAAATGTTCTCCTGCCGCCGATTCAAACGGAAGCAGGAGAGGTAGGAGATCTTATCTCCCTTGTACGACTTGCTCGACCCACCACTGCTTGTTGTTCATCGGTACGGATACTCTGTCGACGACCTTGCACTCACCTGTTACCTTCACTGACGCGTACTTGTCAATGAAGTACAACCCGACGGCGATGATAACGAACGTTAGGTACATCGCTTCCAGTCCGTCGTACTTAACGTACATCGCTTCATTCAACAACAACGACAACAACCACTTCGTTACTTCATCCATCGTTCCTCCTTTGGTTACGACTTACCCTACCCCGGTACCCCCGTAGCATATATATGTATACCCATCATATATATGATAGGGGTATATGCACCGCAGAAATAGCGCAATTTTCAACATGTTAGTAAAAACCTCGCTACCCCACTTTAGCTGAATTTGTCATTTTTAAACCAATTTTTATAAAATCTTATAGTATAAAATTACCCGGAAATCATCATTTAAATGCAGAAGTTAACCCTAATATACCCCTATTTTGTAATCTGGCTTACCCGGAAAAATCCCGAATCTCTTTTGTATTATTATTCATGAATGAAGACTTTAAAATTACTATTGATATCCTTTCTAATGTTACTCTCTATGTAGGCCTCACGCTTCTCTACTTCGGTCTTACATTACGTTCTACATCGCTAACCCTCTGGGGCGGTCTTTTGTCGTCTATTACTTTTGTCTATTTTTTCTATTCACTTCGCGATGAAAAAATTTCTAAGAAATATTTGTAAGCTGGTAGGCCACAACTGGATTTGTTTATCATCTAGCGCCACCTACATGTGTCTTCGCTGCGAGATGACAATAGACTGGAATGATATATACGTCAGAGATAAGGAAACAAACTTTACGCGATCAACAAAAGATATACTTAATGAGCTAGCCAATGAATCTAAATAAGAATATTTGTAGAATAACTAACCACGACTGGCATCAAGATATGTTCAATTTAAGTTTTGTTTGTAAGAGATGTCTTATAGAGATACGCTTTTGCGACACGTATACCTATTTTTATCCACTATCCCAAAGTGCTTTTCTAGGCGATTGGCAAAGTGCCCTCGATAATATGGTAAGACAAAGAGAATATGAATCTAAATAAATTAGTATGTAAGGTAGTAGGACATGAGTGGTCCCCTGTAGACAGCGACTTATCTAAGAGATGTAAGAGATGTAATCTTTTTATATCTTTTCTAGAAATATTATCTTCAAAAGGAGCCCTCAGTAAGATAGGCAAAGCTATGATTAAGCCTCTTAGACAAAATTTAGATTACAAAGGAATAAACAATGAACTACCTTAGAGTCATTATGGCGTTTGTCATCTTACCTATTTTATGTATTATGGGTCTTCTATTAGGCTATGGGGTTTATTATCTAACAGGATTGAATGAGAACATCTGTATTCTGGTCGGACTAACAATTGGCGGGTTTATAGGTTTGTTTAATGTTATGTGTGAGATGCATCATGATACTGTTTAATTTTGATTCATGGTCAGCTAAAAGATTCTTCTGTTTTATAGGAGCTCTTTTATTCATTATTATGTTACTGTTTTCTTTTATTATAGTTAGTCAAAGCGTCTCTAGTAAACATGTATGGAGAGATCCTTATCGGTGTAAGGTAGGAGATCTACGATCTTTTCATCTCTCAACAGGATGGGGAAGCCACTACACCTTTAATTGTGAGATTAATAATCAAATATGGCTTTTGCGGACAACCAATGACGAAGTATATAGGGGAGAAGTTCTTTATATGGTTCCCTCTTCAAATAATGGTTATGTTTCTTTATGTCGTAATTCTCAAGGTATAAGAAAGTTTATGGCCATTGTAGAAGATTTAATAGACTCTCATAAGTGAGATAATATATTATGATTGAAACAGAGAAAGTTATTTTAATTAGCTCGCCTCGAGAGGTAGGATCCTTCTTAACAAAGGAGGCAATGAACAATTTGGGCGATTTTATTGGGGAATACAGAGAGGATTTACTCCAGGCTGGCGTGATAGGGTATTATAAAGGTAAGGTAGTTATATATAAATCAAATGAAATCAAAAAAGAAAGAGAAGAATATACTAGGAACCCAGACTTTTCGTAATAAAGTTTTAGATTTAGCCCAAATTTTATTCATTTTGTTAGTAATTTTGAGCGGAATATGGGCTCTTTACATCAGTTTTGAGAATTTTTTGACCCTCATTTTTAAAAATTGATATTAAAAACTGCATTTTTGAGTTAGAAAATTAGCCAATTTTGAAACTCATTTTTAGGTTTAGTCCTTTAAATTCCAAATTCGTACTTTAAAAAATAATCAAAATTCAAAAGCTGTTTTAGGCCAGGCGAGTTATGTACTCGTCATCCTTTTCTGCATCATTGAGACAAAGTCTCAATATGAAGATGACAGAATTTGTCGCCATTCGGAAAGGTTTGTCGCCTCGTAAGTTGGCTGTGCTTCAGCTTGAATAGTAATTATTATGGATGGACGATGAGGAATATGAATTCCAGTGAGAGGTACCATCAGAGGTATGGACTTCGATATCGGTACGTGGAGGTATAGGTCCTACATAATTAGGTATTGAGTACTCATACTTATAGATAACTGTTTCACAACGAGGGCACTTAATAATGAAACAATTTACTCCGGACGTCCATACATAGTTAGGGTCGTGGCCAACAAGCTTACATAAGTTCTCTAAAAATTCTTTTGTCTTGCTCATCCGATCATACCTTTTATAGTTAGGCCATTGGGATTATTCGGTAGATGTATATAAGCGGTTACTTCTATCTGCCCCGCCTTGCTCGTTTCTACCTGTATAGAAAAATTCTTCATCTTGTCTTCACAGATTAAAGAGGTAAATTTACTTACTAGATGTCTCTTTATATTCTCTCTAGTTCTGGCATCATTGCGACAGCCGATGTACTCCCCTAGCGTTTGTTGAAGGAGTACATCGACTGCCAACTGTTCACAGCGTTTGCATATGTAGGAATCTGGAGCAAACTCATGCCCCACTACACGACAAATGTGTCTGTGAAGGTCTTTATCCATTAGTCGAAGTGTAAGTCGTGAACTTCCCTGCGAAGAATTTCCATTGTAGGACTCTGTTGAAACATCCCGCTAGGGATATGTGCCGCAGCTTCAGAGATACTAGTTACGTCTTCTCCCCTACCACCATCGTCGGGAACTCTATTAGACTCTCTGCAGCCCTTTGTTGAGTTATATACGAAGTCTGTTTCTCCTCTGACAAGGATTCCTTCTATCTGTCCTGTTACAGCATTAAAGACAGCACTACCGGAATTCCCTCCATAGGTATCTAGATTGGCGACGAAGAAGCCAGAGCTACCTGTTGATCGAACCTTTGCTCCTCCAGAAATCTTAGTTGGAAGACCACAAGGATGCCCGATAACGACTAGGGGAGTATCCTTTGCAATCATCCCACTGCGATTGATCTTTAGAGCAGTATGATTCTTTACAACCCTATCTAACTTAATAACAGCGTAGTCTGCTCCAGTTCCAACCTGTTCTCTTCCCAGAAGTTTCTGACATCCATATACTTCGTTAGAAGAAACCTTTGTAGGGTCTGTTCCTTCTTTGGAGATAGAGAAACCGAAAACAAACTTTGTTGATTTACAGACGTCTTCGCTAGTAATACAATGCCCCGCAGTAGCAATGAGATCAGGGCCTACTAAAGAACCAGAACAGAAAGCTCCAGATGGCTGGTCTCTGTATGGTTCATCGGGACAGAGATCATATGACTCTCCAAAGTTACTTGTCTGTAAAGAAGACACCTTTGTCTTTGTATCTTCGGAGATTTGATAAGCCTTGAATAAACCTACCGTACTAGACGCTAGGGACTTCAATCTTTCATCGCTAACCTGATAAGTATCCTGTCTATCATCCGGACCATAGATTACTGATACGTTAACCGAAGTTTGTGTATGAGCGACTCCGTCAGTATTACTATTTATGGACGAAGGCTTATTTACTTTCTTAACGATAACTAAGAGCCCTAAAAGAATTACTGCAAACAAGAATCCTGAATTGACTAGCTTACGTAGCATCATTACCCTCCTATATTCCGTCTATGTTCCATTCATCGCCTGTGTAGTTGTCTTTTAAATTTAAAAAGCAATTAACACAGACTTTTTTATTATTTATTATTGCGATCGGATTTACGTGACAACAAAGCTGTGATTCAAATGACTGTATAGAGGCATCTTTATGTAAAGGGGTGAAGTCTGGTAAACTATTCATCTATTCCGTAAAGGCTACTTTAGTAATAGATTGAGAATTATAAATAACCATACCTATTAGTTCATACATTACAAAAGGCGAAGGAAACTTTTTTCCGCATCGAACACACTTATTTTTCTTTTCATTATGACCAACAATTTTACAAATAGTCTTTTTAAATTCTTCTTTTCTAGAATTCATTTAAAAATATATTACTTTAATTCTTGATAATATATAGTATTAAAATAAATTTCATTATTACGCGTTGTATGTGTCCAACAAACTTGATACTTCTTTTTAACAGCGGGTACCAAGATCGAAGTCTCATACTTCCACGAAGCGGTCGTTTCATCTCGTACAGAGGAGAATGATTGCAATAATACAATCATTTTTCGATCTATTTCTTTTAATTCCTTTAACCGGAAGCGTACTACCTTAATAATATAATCAATAGCTGTATGGTGATCTAAAGGTAAACTTTCAAATGGTCTGGCATAATTATAAATATTATCCACGGGTCCACCACCAAAAGTTTGCAATAGCCTTATGTTCTGGGAGAAGCTCTTTAACAGCTCTCTCAACTCCTCCATTCAAATCTAGTCTATTAAGACCTGCGTATATATAATCATCGCCACACAACACCCCTCCCTCTACCATATTAGGTAAAAGTAATTCAAGGGTCTTTTTAACAGAGGAATATTCGTGAGAAGCATCTATGTGACAAAACTTAATTGATTCTTTTAAAGATGCAAGATAAACGATGCAATCATCTTTCACAATTGTGTAGTTACCGTCTGTGTACTCTAACATATTCTCTTGGAAAATTTTAAAAACATCTCTTACTTTAAGAATGCGTATGGTTGGATTATCTATATTTTCCAGTGGGTTTCCTTCCCAGGTATCATTACAAACTAAATTTTCAGGGTAACAAGTCTGTGCTAGTCGAGTAGTACTCCTGCCCTCCCAGCAACCGATTTCAATATTAATCCCTTTCAAACCTTTAGTTAGCTCAAAAATCTTACATAGTAAGTTTAACTGCTCTTCAGGATACCATTCTTCATTAAACATATTTTCCTCTTAAAGGGTGGAGACGTCGGGAGTTGAACCCGAGTGCTGTAACACTCTCCTATCGAACGATACTATCGTGCCCATTTAAAGTATGAGCTACTACTGCAGGGTGAACAGGTGTTTTGTGGGGCCACCCGTTCCTGATCCACCAGCTTACTCTACATTCCCTAAGCTCAAGAGTAAGCGAAAATACTTAGGGTTTATGCTGTTAGGCTGCTACTGCAACGCGCCCGAAGGCTCGTTCTACAATCTCAACAGCGTCTGCTAGAAGATTCTTAGCAGTTATTTTTTCATTCTCTATTTTTATAGACTTGAGAATGACTGTCTAGATAGCATTCGATAATAGAAGTGTCCAGTCGATTCCTTTCGTCCCCTTTATGAAAA
>Ga0315284_10015142_pt1 | contig 10969 bp, 5 predicted proteins | sample YL17G09_16_MG_FD_203696 | JGI IMG/M metagenome (GOLD analysis project Ga0315284, IMG submission 203696) | Sediment microbial communities from Yellowstone Lake, YNP, Wyoming, USA - YL17G09_16 | ecosystem: Environmental > Aquatic > Freshwater > Lake > Sediment | place: USA: Wyoming | collected...
ACACCGCAAGAGCTAATGCATTCGCTTGGGCAGCACTGAACGCTGTCGATGGGTTGAGATGCGTCGGACCACGAGACACCTGAAAGTAGAGTTCCCCGGCCTCGCCTCGCTCCCCGAACTCGAAATCGAGCTCAGTGAATAGTGGGTGAGGGGAGAGCCAGCGGTAGGCGTTGCGGATCGGCTCTCGGAATCTCTCGACAAACTCCTCTACGACGGACCTTTCAGCCCTGCGAGATGCCGAGACTAGCACCTCCAGCGTCTTGTCAACTCTCCTATAGTCCTCAAGGCTTTCCCGCAAGGCACTAACGAGCTGTCCTTGTCGGCCGCATCCTCCCTCCAGTTCCGAGATTCGTCGCCGCGTCTCGATCAATTCAAAGGACGGGCGGAGGTCCTGAAGCGCTGCGCGCAAGTCATCTGCTCTAACGGACTCGCTCTCTGTATGTTCGAGACGCTCCCTGATTGCGCGCTCAGAATCGGCAACCGGGACCTCTACCCCAACCTGCACACGGAAGGATTCGCGCACGCTTTGCACGGAACGATCCAATTGACTACTTTCGGCCACGAGCGCTTGCCTTCTCTCTTCTGCTTCACGAAGTTCGGCCCGTGCTTGTTCTAGGCTGTGCTCTGCGGCTCGAACTCGGCCGCGGATGGAGCTTCGCCGCGCTGTCATCTCCTGTGCTGCAGGGTCTGCCGCCTCCAGACGTTCGCGCAGTTGCCGGAGCAAGGTCTGTCGTTCTATCGGTCGGAGACAGACCGGGCACTCATCCGCAGCTACGAATTCGATGGCGTCAGAGACGAAGGAATTCAATTGTTGGCTCGCTTCCGCGGCGACATTGATTTTGTCCTCGAGCGCTCTTAGCGATTCGAGGAGCTGCTGCACCTCCGCTTGTGCTGCCATCGATTGGGCCTGCTTCTCCTGAACCAGCGATTCCGCCGCAGCGATCGACGCCGCCAAGTTTTGCTGTTCGACTTCCCACTTGGACAGCAGGGGTACGCGTTCACGAAGTGAATGGAGTGCGGACAGCTCTCTCTCGAGTCGCGTCGCGAACTCAGACAGTCTGAGGATGGCTCTGTCGATCGTGTCTAAAGGCTTTGTGTCCTCTGCGGTGATGTCGGGCAGTATCTGCCTCACATCGTCCACCAGGTGCTTGAGACGGACAGAGTAGTCGGCTGAGGGGTGGGCCGATGGCCTCCCGCCTTCTGAGACGATACGTTCGACACGATTCCTCTCGGCAGATAATCGCCCTTCCAGCTGCGTGAGTTCGGCGGACGCAATGTCAAGGCGCCTGGATGCCCCCTCCACCAGTTCGCTCGCCCTGGAATGTTCGGTCGTTGAGAGGTGGGTGTAGAAGTCCCGAACGGGGGTAAGGGAAAAGAGCTCGGAGAATGCGTCAAATCGCTGTCGTGGGGTGTTTGATGTCATGAATTGCGAAAGAAAGGCTTGCTGAAGTAGGAAGGACCGACTGAACGAGTCCAGCGCCTGTCTCTGAAGGGTTCTCAGGCTCTCACTAGAGTCATGCTCGAAGCCCATCAACTGGAGAAGTCGGCGCTCCGCTGGTCCACCGTCAAGAGCTGTCTCGCCGTCGAACAGGGAGAATCGGGAACCCCGTCGCTCAACCTCTATGTCGGGTCCAGGCCTGGCAAGAACCAGTCGGACGCGCTCCTCGCCAGCCTCCCGAAAGGCATTGGTGATGAAACTGGCGTCGGCACGCGTGAAATCGCGAGTCCCGCTCAGCCGTTTCGAGAATCCGAAAAGGCACCACGAGATTGCGTCAAAGACCGATGTCTTTCCGAACCCGTTGCGGCCGTACAGTAGGATGATGTCAGCATCCAAGTTGAAGTGGTGGGCCCTCGCGAATGCCCTGAACGCTTCGATGTCAATGCTCTTTAGTCTCATTTGCCAGGTCCCCAAGCAGAAGTGCTACGCAGTCGTGGTCTTCCTTCGTGTAGGCTGCGAGCAGCCGGTCAAGCATACGCTCGCTGAACCCCTCTCGCAACAGATGTTCTCTCAGCAATCCGAGTACATCGATCTCCCGGGCGGGACGCCGAATATCCGGCACGGACAGTATCAATGCAAGCAAACCCTCGACTTCCTCCTGGTTCGCGGGGTCTGTTCTGGACGCGTCGATGACTAGCTTGCGAGCAGTAGTCGTGTTGCTCTGGATCTCCTCCACAGTCTCTAGCTCACGGTCGATGTCGATCGGGTCGGTTGTGATTTCCAGCAGATACACGTCTCGCCACTTCTGGCCCAGGTTCAGACCCGACAGCGCTGCGTCTAGTGCGGCCTGGTGATTGTAGAAGTCATCCAGCCATCCACTGTTGTCAGAGCGCACACTGATGAAGACAAGCCTGGCGTCGTCCTCAGCGGCCAGGTCGAAATGCGCGTCCAGGACTGTCACATCATTCCTGCTGGCAAACCCGTGAGCGGTGAGTGCCTTCTCCAACGTGCCAACTAGCGCTGCCAGCTCCGTCATGCGAGTTGCACCTCTTGTAGGAACTCGGTCTCAGTACGGAAAATCAGGGTCTCTCGTTCCCCGCGAGTCAGGTCATTTGCCTGAAGACCCAGTCCCAGGTCCCGTGCCGCTAGGTCTGCGGTTGTCCCCTGGGCCAGCAGTAGAACGCAAGTTACCTTTCCCCTCTCGCCATCTCCTAGGACGGTCCGACGCAGGTTCGGCTTGCCGTGCACTAGAAGGAGGACATGTCGGGCCAGCCTCCTCGCGGGTTCACCAAGCTCGCCCGCGGCGAAATAGACCCAGTGGTCGTCTTTGTACATGAGTGGTAGCTCACCGACCGACTGCCATCCGCGAGCGGTCAAGTAAGACACCCACGCCGCGACCCGCGCCACTAGGCGTTCGTTGGATTTCACGACGGGGTACGTGTCGACTTTCCTAAGGAGGGTCTGTAGGAAGACCTGTGAGCCGTCGGCCGAGGCTATTCCCTCGACGAACGCTGGGACTGCCCCGAATGGCACCGCCGCGCACACAGGGATCAGCTCAAGAATGCCGCTAAGCTCGTTGGGGCCGAGTTCGCCGACTACCTGCCACACTCGGTACCGTACAAGGCGGTCGACCAGGGCCTTCACGAAGTCCTCGGAGCCGCAGTCCAAAAACTGATTCTCCGCCAAGTGTGCCGCTCCCACAAACTCGCTCGCCTTCGCGGCGAAGCTCGCCCAATCGGATCGGTCAACCACGTAATGCCGTATGCCAGTCGGTGACCACTGACCCACATCAGCCATGGTCCGCGAGATCTTCTTCATCGACCCGGAATAACCAACAAAGACCACACAGCACCCTTGAAAGGCCGCAGCCACCTGCGGATTGGCCCAGAGACAGCTCTGGTCTTTGCCCTCGATCTGAGAAGTGGCAGCGATGATAGAGGTCAAGTCTGAACGACAGCCGTGGATCTTGAACAGTTGCAGCGCGGCACCCGCAGGTTGCGCCAGGTCATCGGGTTTCCTCACGCGCACGAATCCGCAGGCTACCTCGTGGCATGCCGCTTCGACTAGCTCGTCCCAATTAGTCGTGAGGACTTTGTCAGCAAAGCCTTCCCTGGCCAACCTTACGACGCCCCGATGCGCGTCGTTGGGAGGACGAGTCCATTCTGCGAAGGGCACAAGGTTGACAAATGAGTCCAGCCTGCCCCCATCCCTGCGGAAGAAATACTCGGCAATCACATCAAGAGTGGGATTCGGCGAGCCGAATGTCTGCTCGTTGAAGCTCTCGAGTGCCGTCTGTTGCCCAGAGCGAGCATGGTATTCCCTCGCCACCCGTTGTGCGAGCTCGTCGGCTGAGGATATGCCGCTCGGAATTGAGCAGCCTGCCGCAAGGAAGAGGACGGCCCGGCCGGCGCAGAACACGTCGACCAGCTCGTTGGGAATATCCACCATTCTTGCTCCCTCGTCCTCGAGCATACCGGTATCGTAGGAAGCGCATCGCCGGATGTCAATGCCCCAGGAATGGAGGGGTTCTGGCACCCAACAGGGCGATCTTCAAGGGGCAGGCGCCCAGTCACCGGCTCGCTTGAGGGCAGTGATTTGGGCTGGCCGGTTCCTCCGGCGAAACGCGACGTTGTCCATGGATGATGCTGCCCACCCGGAAGGTCGACACCTCCAGGCGGGCACAAATGCTAAGTGTACCTAACAATATAGGACAGCGGGCACCGATTGTCAACTCTCGGCGATGTTCTACCTATGCCGCCGGTGCCGCCTTCTCCATGTACCGTCCGAATAGCCAATCCAGAAAGACTTTGGCGAAGTCTTTGTCGTCGTTGATCTGCTTGAAGAACTTGAAATTGGCGTCCATCATGTCCTGCACCCGATCGCTGACGACATGATCGAAGGCCAGGCGCGCGTTGTCTGGGGTGTTGGCGCGGACCGCTGCTTCCAGGCCGGCATCCGTGGCGAGTTTGGTCTCAAGCTGCTCAATGAACACCTTGTCGCCCTCGGCGAAGTCGGTCCCGAAGCGCTGGTTCAGGTCGCGGATGATCTGCGATAGCGGTTCGACCTCCTCGGCCTGGGGCGCGGACGCACCCTTGGCACCGATAGGCTCAAGCTCGGCGGTGCCGCGCGGCAGCTTAATCTTGCCCGTGTGCGTTTGGCTGATGCGGAACGATTCGATGTCGATAGCCTGCTTGATTTCAACGGGTAGGCGGTCGCGTGAGACGGGGAGCTTGCGCAGAAGGAACCTGGAAAAGACGTAAAGTCTTTCCAGGTCCGCGTCCACGAAGGTGACGATTTGGGAGAGAAACGCGTACAGGCGCACGTAGTCGGTGAGCTGGCTCCGGAAGTCCGTCTGTTCCTCTGCCGATGCGTTGTTGAAGCGGTCGATGACAGGTACGAGCGCGGCATGGAGCTTGTCCTGGGTGCCCTTCGGGTCGAAGTAGACCCTGGCAAACTGCTCAACCTCGGCCTCCGTGTAGAGGTGGAAGCCCGACAGGCGGGTCTGGAGGTCGTAGAGCAAGTTCGGGTCGGTAGCTTCTGTCAGGATGGCGCGATCATAGTAAGGTTCGAACGCTGCCTGGATTTCGCCGACCTCATTGAAGAAGTCAAGTACCATCGTCTCGTCTTTGCCCGGGTAGACGCGGTTGAGCCGGGAAAGAGTCTGGACGGCGTGGACGCCGGCCAGTCTCTTGTCCACGTACATCGTGTGCAGGAGCGGCTGATCGAAGCCGGTTTGGAACTTCTCGGCCACGATCAGGAACCGGTACTCATCGCGTTTGAAGCGCTCCGCCGTGTGGGACTCGGGGAAGCCGTTCATGCCATTCTCGGTGTAGTCGATGCCGCCGTCGCGGACGGTTCCTGTGAAGGCCACAAGCGTCTTGTACGGGTGGCCGCGTTCCTTCAGGTGTTGGTCGAGCGCGAGCTTGTAGCGTACGGCGTGTAGTCGCGAGCGGGTCACAATCATCGCCTTGGCTTTGCCGCCGATCCGGCGTGCGACGTTCGACGCGAAGTGCTCGACGATAATCGTGAGCTTCCGGGCGATGGTGTGCTCGTGGAGGTCGACAAACTGGCGTAGCAGATACGCTGCCTTCTTGCGATCGTAGCGTGGGTCGTTTTCGATCTTCTTGAGCAGGTTCCAGTACGTTCGGAACGTCGTGTAGTTCTCTAGCACGTCGAGGATGAAGCCCTCCTCGATAGCTTGGCGCATGGTGTATAGGCTGAAGGGCTCGAAGCTACCGTCGGGGCGTTTCGTGCCGAATAGCTCCATCGTCTTGGGCTTGGGTGTGGCGGTGAAGGCGAAGGTGCTCACGTTGGCTTGGGGGCCGCGCCGGCGCATCTCCGCGACGATGCGGTCCTCCTCGTCCTCGGCCTCTTCCTCCTCCTGTTCCTGCTCGGCCTCCTCCAAGCTGGCGTACGAGAGCGCCTTCTTGAGACTCTTCGTTGCCTCGCCGCTCTGGGACGAATGCGCCTCGTCGATGACGACGGCGAAACGACTGCCAGCGAGGGCCTCGATCTGGTTCGCTATGACCGGGAACTTCTGCAGCGTTGTGACGATGATGGTCTTGCCCGATTCCAGCGCTTCCTTGAGCTGGCGCGACGTGGTATCGATGTTCTCCACCACGCCAGGCGTTTGCTCGAACTGCAGCACAGTCCGCTGAAGCTGGCGGTCGAGGATGCGGCGGTCAGTGATGACGACGATGGAGTCGAAGACGCGCCTGTCTTCAGTGTCATGGAGCACGGATAGTTGATGGGCAAGCCACGCGATGGAGTTGCTCTTGCCGCTGCCGGCGCTGTGCTGGACTAGGTAACGCTTGCCTGTGCCTGCCGAGCGCGCATCGGCGACGAGGCGGCGGACGGCGTCGAGCTGGTGGTAGCGTGGGAAGATCAGACTGCGCTCGCCGGTCTTCCTTCCTTTGTCGTCCTCCTCCTCCACGACGTGGACGAATTGCTGGATCAGGTTCGACACGCTGTCGCGCGACCAGATGGACTCCCATAGGTAACTGGTCGCAAAGCCGTTCCACGCTGGCGGATTGCCCGCGCCGCCGTTCCTGCCCTGGTTGAACGGCAGGAACACCGTGTCGAGCCCCTGGAGGCAGGTCGCCACGTACACCAGGTCGGGATCGACTGCGAAGTGGGCAAGACAGCGGCCAAAGGCGAAGAGCGGCTCGCGAGGATCGCGGTCAGTCTTGTACTGGCCGATGGCGTCCTGCACATTCTGGCCGGTAAACGGGTCCTTCAGCTCGGCCGTGAATATGGGGAGGCCGTTGAGGAAGATCACCATGTCGAGGCTCTGACCCGTGCGCTCGCTGTACTCGAGCTGGCGGATGACGCTGAACTGGTTGGCCTGGTAGAGCGTTAGCAGCTCCTCGTTCAGCCCGCTCGACGGCCGGAAGTAGGCGAGCTTGAACTTGCAGCCGGAGTCCTTGATCCCTTGGCGCAGTACGTCCAGCGTGCCACGCCTGGCGATCTCCGACGTGAGGCGCTTGAGGAAGCGCTCCCTGGCGTCCGCGCCATAGTACTGCGAGAGCTTCTCCCACTCCTGCGGCTGCGTGGCGTAGATGAAATCGAACAAGGGGCCAGTGTCGAGGCACTGGGCGCGGTCGTAGTCCTCCGGCCGGCGCTTGCGGTAGCCGCCGGGTACATGGTCGCCGTAGGGGGCCTTGGCCTCCCCCGTCCGAGCCGGAGCCGACACCAGCGAGTCGGGCCCGCCCGCGAGGAGCGCGGCTTCGATAGCTGCCTCGAAGTTGCGCTCCGACACGTCCGTCACGGCGTCTGCTCCCGTACGTCGATCTTCCCCGTGACAGCGGCCGAGACAAGTGCCGTGCGCAACTCTGCCAGGCGTTCGATGTGCGCGCGCACTTTGGCGACTAGGGCTTCGATCTTGGCCATCTCGCGGTCGAGGTGATGGGCAACGACTTGTTGTTCGTCTTCGGGCGGGAGCAGCACGAGCGTGCGCCCCAACTGCTCAGCGTTCAGGTGCGGCTGCGCCGCACGCAATCTGTAGAGAAGGAATTGGTAACCCTTAACAATGGCAGACAAGAGCTGCCATGCCATGAAGCGGCCATGGCCTCCGGTCATCGCTACAACCATGTCGTAGCCAGCCACCGCACGGTCTAAGTTGTCCGGCACGAAAGCGGAATCGCCCGTGTATGCCCCACTTCGAACGACGATGATTTCGCCTCCCCGAAGCCTAGCATCCCGGCCAGTTGGAATGTCGTCCGGATCGATGAACATCATCTTGGTGTCAGAGATCGTTCCGTCGCTGATGTCTGTCGCCCGCACGAACGGGACGCCATCGGGGGACTCGGCAGGTGGCTCACCCAGCCCGTAGCGAATCCTGGCCACGCGTTTTAGAGGTCGGACTTCCCAGTGTGCCGGTATCTCGCCCAGCCAGTCAACGCCGGAGTCGCGCATGGGCACGTCCGGGTCAAGGCCCTTGGTGACAACGTGGGTGATGAGCGCGGAGCGTTTCTCCTCCAGCAGCTCGATGAAACGCTGCCTCTTGGCAATGAGCGCGTCGATGCGAGCCGTCTCGCGGTCGAGGAAGACGGCTATGGCACTCTGTGTAGGAAGCGGCGGAAGCCATATCGGTAGCCTGCCGAGGGTCGAGGTATTGATCGCTGGATAGCTAACGCCCTCGGAATGCGCAACGACTGATTGAACGAACTGTTCGGACTGAACAACGTAAAACAGAAACCTCGGGTGGAGCCCCTGTCTGGGCCTCAGTACAGCAAAGCCTGTGGAAACTGTCAGGTTCTCCGGAGGCTGCTCTATGAACGCAATCGCCTTGAGATACGTTCGAACGGTTGAGATTATGGTGTCTCCGTCGGCTGTGCGCTTTCGAGCCCTTGTCGGAGCATCACCAAAAAGCATAATCAGGGAGTCTGAAATGCGTCCGGTCGTGTTGACGTTGCCGATATCGACGTAGGCGATTTCGTAGTCATGAGCCGTGCCTTCCGCAAGCACTTCAGGGTTCATGGTAACGGCGTGCTTGAGCGGTTTGACATTCCAGTGCGCCGGTATGTCGCCCAGCCATGCGCGCACACCGTTGGCCGCCTGTGCGCCGGGCCCGGCTGTTGTGCTCGTCATCCTGCAACCTCGCGTAGCATCTCCAGGATTTCCTTCTCCAATGCCTTGATGTCGGCTTCGATGCCCTCCAGAGGTCGAGGCGGCTGGTACTGGTAGAAGTAGCGGTTGAAGTTGATCTCGTAGCCCACCTTTCCCACTTCGCCGTCCTTGTGGTCGCGGAGGGCGGTGTTGATCCACACGTCGGGAACGTAGGGGCGGACCTCACGGTCGAAGTAGCTGTCAATATCTTCGTCTAGTGGCACGCTCTCGGTGTCTCGCAGCTCCGGGTCGGGCTCCGGGTTTCCATCCCTATCACGGCAGACCTCAGCGGTCTCGTCGTGCTCCCCAAGCGCCAACAGGATGGCCTTCCGAAGCGGGGCGGCGAGCTTCAGGCCGGCCTTTTTGGCTGCGGTATCCAGTGCCACGTCGAAGGCTTCGCGGTTGTTGTATGGCGTGTCTGGAAGGCTCTCCAGCATTGCGACTGCGGCCTCCTGCTCGCGCGGATTCGGCGAGTTCCGCTTGCTCGACGCGAGCTGTTGGAATGCCCTCTCCTGGCGCAGCCGCTCGATCCGTTCGGGCACGGCCCGGAAGTTCAAGCGCAGTGGCCGCTCCACCGTGATCTTGCGATAGCCGAACGCGCTGGTATCGAATACCTTGCAGTGCTCGGCCTCAGCGAAGTCCTCATAGATGCTGGTGATGGCGGCGATTTGGTCGGGTGAGATCTCGCGCCGCTTCTCGCCCAGGCTGCGGCGCAACGGCGTCCAGCAGCTGGTCGCGTCGATGAGCTGCACCTTGCCCCGTCGCCGCCGCTCCTTGCGATTGGTGAGAATCCACACGTAGGTCGCGATGCCGGTGTTATAGAAGATCTGCTCTGGCAGGGCGATGATGGCTTCGACCCAGTCGTTTTCCAGGGCCCAGCGGCGGATTTCGCTCTCGCCGCTGCCCGCATCGCCGGTGAAAAGCGGCGAGCCGTTCATGACGATGGCGACGCGGCTACCTCCCTCCTTGGGTTCCTTCGTTCGGCCGAGCATGTGCTGAAGGAAAAGCATTTGCCCGTCAGAGATGCGGGTTAAGCCCGCGCCAAACCTACCTGCGTATCCTCGCTCCGCCTCCGCCTCCACTGCGTCCTTGTCCTTCTTCCACTCCTTCCCGTAAGGCGGATTAGTGATCAGGTAGTCGAATCGCTTATCGGCGTGCCCGTCCTTGGACAACGTGCTTCCGAACTTAATGTTCTCGGCATCCCTGCCATCGGCGCTGGTCATGTACAGATCTGCTTTGCAGACCGCATAGCTTTCTGGGTTCACCTCCTGGCCGAACAGGTAGACCTCGGCGTTCGGGTTGATCTCCAGAATGCGTTCCTTTCCGATTGTGAGCATGCCGCCGGAGCCGGCGCAGGGATCGTACACTGTGCGGACAATGTGGTTTCTTTCCAGCGCATCGCGGTCCTGCGCGAGCAGCAAATTCACCATTAGACGGATCACTTCGCGCGGCGTGAAGTGCTCACCTGGGTTTTCATTGAGCGCCTCGTTGTACCTACGGATCAGTTCCTCGAAGATGAGGCCCATTTCATGGTTGGAGACCTTGTCCGGGTGTAGGTCGATGCCCTTGAAGCGTTCCATGACCAGAAAGAGCAACCCGGCCTCTTCCAGTTTGGTGATAGTGTTGTCGAAGTCGAACTTGTCGATAACCTCGCGCATGTTTTCGCTGAAGCCGTTGATGTACTTGCGCAGGTTGGAGGCCAGGTTGGGAGCGTCCGCCAGGAGGCGGTCAAAAGTGAAGGGGGATGTGTTATAGAACGCGTAGCCGGAAGCACGGCGGAGCGGCGGGTCGAGGTTCTTCAGCTTTGGCCTGAGTTCCCTATAGGTCTTTAGCACCTTCTCCTTGGTCGGCTCTAAGACGCAGTCAATACGACGCAGCACCGTCAGCGGGAGGATTACGTCCTGGTACTTGCTGCGCTTGAAGTCGTCGCGGATTAGCTTCGCCACGCCCCAGATGAAATTGACCTTCTCGTTGAAGTTCTGCACGGCGTCCTCTCCGCGGCTTAATCGAGCGTGGGGGTCCTCAGGTCGGCCGGTGGTATTGTAGCAAACTGAGCGGAGTGTCGACAGATCGGCTTGACGTATGCGCGCCGCACTGCCCGTATATGTCCGAGCCTCGGCTCATAGCAGCAAGGCGGCGGTGTGGGGGCCAAGAATCTCATCCGTATCTGGGAAAGCGGCGAGTGGCAAACCCAGACCCGCCGCATGCCGGCAGAGTAGCCCAAACCCTCTGCTTAGAAACTAGATGGTCTACGACTCGGGGTGTGAAAAAGGCCGGGCAATTCGCCCGGCTTCATATGTAGTGTGCGAGGGGAAGACCTGGAGCGGGAAACGGGACTCGAACCCGCGACCCTCTGCCCTGAAAGAACGCCTCTTGGGTCGCCGTCTGAAGCTAAGCATGGCCCGAAGCCGATGGTCGAGGAGT
>Ga0315284_10015143_pt1 | contig 10968 bp, 4 predicted proteins | sample YL17G09_16_MG_FD_203696 | JGI IMG/M metagenome (GOLD analysis project Ga0315284, IMG submission 203696) | Sediment microbial communities from Yellowstone Lake, YNP, Wyoming, USA - YL17G09_16 | ecosystem: Environmental > Aquatic > Freshwater > Lake > Sediment | place: USA: Wyoming | collected...
TTGCAGGCGGTGCTTGCCGCGGACCGTCGTCCGGTTGAACACCTTCATCAGCAGCCAGAAAACCGGAACGACCAACACGATGGAGAGCAGCCAGCCGATCAAGTCATTGACGCGGTCGGCGAGCCTGGGCGCGCGCCTCTGCGCTGTGGGCGGTTCGTCTTCGAGAATGGGTGAAGTAGCTGCAGTCATTTCACCACCAAGGCACAAGGGCAAAAAGATATCAGGTATTGGTCTTGGTGTCTTGGTCTCTTTGTGGTTAAGTTCGCTACCACGCTCGGATGACCTGCGGAATCGGCACGCCGCGCCAGCCGTGTTCCGCATCCCACACGCGAATGGTTCTGGGTCCGACTCGCTCCGTGCAGTTTTCGAAGGTATGCCTAATCCGGCTCTCGCCTTCGTACCGGCGGTGCAACTCCCGATAGCTGCTGCTCCACACTGCCGAACGAACATCGAAATCCGCCGACAATCTGTAAATGCCGCTGACCTTGCCACCTGCTTCGTCGTTTTCCATGGTTTCCAAGCGCACTTCGTCGCCGACCAGGGCGATCAATAAAGCAGAGTTGTACGGCGCGCCGTTCACGTGGTTGATTTCCGACCGGGGAAAAAGCATGTAGCGAAGAGGGCGGCCCGGTGGGCATTCTCGGCAGTTATACCGTGAGTCAGGCGTCTGCGGTGAACTGGCGGGTGGCTGGTCGTCCTGGAGCACTGCCAGCATCCCGCTGTCGTACTCGTTGTTCACGCCGCCAGCCAGCAAGTACGACCCACTTCGGCCGCGCATGTGGTTCAGCACGTAAAGGACTCCCGCGTTGATGAAGGGCATGGTCGCGCGGCCTGCAGCATCCAGCCTGATGAGTGGGCCGGCCCAACCGTCGGGCTGTCCAAGCGAAGCCCAGATTTGAGCGGGTCCGCGGTCGGCAACGACCTGCAAGGCGACAATGTGCCACGGCCCGCGCTGCTGCCGGTCCGGTGTAGTGACAGTCGCCTGGGGCAGATACCGCCAGAGCAAGCGGCCGGTTTCGGAGAAGCAATACAGTTCCCGCGCGCCGGAGTCCCTGGTTGCGTCAACAAACGCGGGCGCGACCAGCAGCTCCGGCCGGCCGTCGCCGTTGATATCCATGATGCGCAAAGGCGGCTCGCGTGGCTCAGTGGGCGGCCACGTGACCACTTCAGCGAACTCGTGCTGCCAGGCCAGCCGGTCCCGTTCGTCCCACACCAGCATCTTCCGCCCGGCAAACGTCACCCTGGCTGGCTCGCCGGCCCGCGCGAGGTAATAAGTCAGTAACCCAGTCGCAACCAAACCAGCCGCCAGCACCGCTGCCGCCCACGCCCACCATTTCTTTCCACTAACCGACTCCTGCCCGCCCCCTCCCGACCCCTGCCCGCCTCCCTCAATGGTTCCATTTTCCAGTCTCCAGGCTCCAGCCTTCGGATCCAACCAGGCATCCAGTTCCGCGGGGTAGGCGAACACGCCGCCGCGCCTCGTGCTTCCCGGCACCCGGTGTACGGGCATGGCGCGCTCCTTATGCCACCGGATAGCCGTCCGGACATCCCTGTGCAGGTAGTCGGCTATCTCCTTCCACGACTCCAACCTCTCTTTTTGGCTTCCGCCCATCTCAAACCGCCAAGGCGACTCCCGAAATGGCTGGCTGGCCGGGCGCTTCTCGCCCCTTGTCACCTCTTGTCAGGTTTTGCCCATTGCGGGAGTTTACCCTCATGCCATACTTATCGCAACTTCGGCACGCAACGGACCGGGAAAGCGAGGGGTGTAATGCGATTTTGCTTCCTTTCCATTTCGCTGGCATGCGCAGCGGCTGTCACTCAGGCACAAACACCGGTTTTCACTCAAATCGCTTCGATGAACGAAGCGCGGAACTCCCATACCGCGACGCTGTTGGAGGACGGCCGCGTCCTCGTCACCGGGGGTGGATCGCAGACTTTCGTTTCCCTGAGGAGCGCCGAGCTTTACAACCCAACGACAGGCACCTGGAGATATACGGCGGCGCCGATGAGTGTACCCCGCGCGGCTCATACCGCCAGTCTGTTGGAAAACGGCAAGGTGTTAATTGCCGGCGGGTTTGATGGCTCCAACGACCTCGGGAGCGCGGAAATCTTCGATCCGGCGACGGAAACGTTCCAGTTGGCTGATTCTCTTTCCCAAGCGCGCCGCTGCCACAAGGCGGTGGTCCTCAGCGACGGCCGGGTGATGGTAATAGGCGGATACGTCGGCCTCTCGGGGGCTACCACAGGCGCCGTGGAAATTTTCGACATCAACCAAGGCTTGCCGGGAAAGGGCAAGTGGGCCGCCGCCGCTTCGCTCCCCGCCGGCCGGGTTTTCATGTCGGCGACGCTTCTTGGGGGTGGCCGGGTGCTGGTTGCCGGTGGACTCGGAGGGCAATGGGACGTACAGGCTAGCGTGATCCTATACGATCTCTCTTCAAATTCCTGGGCTGTCATGAGCCCGCTGCTGGCCGGCAGGCAGCAGCACGCGGCGGCCGCCCTTCTCGATGGGAAGGTGCTGATCACGGCAGGGACCCGCGCGGCGGTGGGGAATGACGTAGTGGACAGCGTCGAGGTTTATGATGTCGCGGCGGGGCCCAGCGGGCAGTCGGTGTTCACCACCCCGATACCTGGCGCGCGTCAAGACCCAAACCTGACATCGATACGATTAGGAAATGGGAACGTCCTCGTGATCGGCGGTCATAACAACGCCACGACCGGCTTCGTGATGGGGGCACAACTCTTCAGCCCTACTACCAGGACGTGGTCAGATGCTGGAACGCTCAACATTGGACGTGCCTGTCACACCGCGACCTCGCTCGCATCCGGAAAGGTCTTGGTCGCCGGTGGCGTCCCCAACTCCTTTACGGGCGGCGGTGCGATTAATACGGCAGAGATTTGGGACAGCGGACCGCCGCCGCCGGTGATCAACGCGGGTGGAACCGTGAATGGCGCCAGTTTCCGAGCGGGGGCTGCGGTGGCGCCGGGCAGCATCGCCTCGGTGTTCGGCAGCAGCCTAGCCTTGGCTACGGCCAGCGCCAGCGCCACGCCGTTGCCCGCCACGCTGGGCGGTGCCAGCGCAGACCTCGGTGGCAATGGCGCGCCACTTTTCTTCGTTTCCTCGGGCCAGATAAACATCCAGGTGCCCTGGGAGCTTGCGGGACAGACACAGGCGCGGCTCACGATCACAGCGGGGGGAGTGACCAGCAATCCGCAGACCGTGAGTCTTGCGACCTTTGCGCCAGGCATTTTCCAGTTGGCAAATGGCCAAGGGGCTATCCTGATAGCGAACACCGCCACGGTTGCGGCTCCGGTTGCCAGCATCGCCGGTTCACAAGCCCGGCCGGCCAACCCCGGTGAGTTCATTACCATCTACTGCACCGGACTTGGGCCGGTAACCAACCAGCCGCCTACCGCGGCGCCTGCCTCGGGTAGCCCACTTTCGGTCACCACGACCACTCCGGCGGTCAGCGTAGGGAACATACCCGGGACTGTCAGCTTTTCCGGTCTGGCGCCGGGTTTTGTAGGGCTCTACCAGGTAGACGTGCAGATTCCGGCGAACGCCCCGCTGGGCAGCGCCGTGCCGGTCACGGTCCAGGTCGGCAGCGCGGTATCCAATAGTGTAACAGTTGCAATCGCTAGCTCGACCACAGGGGGATTATCGGTACAAGTCTCGCCGAACCCGGCTAGTCTGATCACGGGTCAGAGGCAGCAGTTTACTGCCAATGTCACTAATACGGCGAATAAGGCGGTGAATTGGGCGGTCAACGGGGTCTCCGGCGGAAATAGCGCCGTCGGGACAGTATCAGCGTCTGGGTTGTACACCGCGCCCGACTTTGTGCCCAATCCGCCTTCCGTCACGATCACTGCCACAAGCCAGGCCGATTCTTCGAAGTCCGGCTCAGCGCAGGTCTCACTTGCGTACGCAGCTCCGCATATCTCCAGCTTCAGCCCGGATGCGGTCCCGGTTGGGAGCTCGGATACCGCGGTTTCTATTACTGGCCAAGGCTTCTCAAGAGCATCGATCGCGAGCCTAGATGGTCAGAGTTTGACAACTACATATGTCTCAGGAACGGAGATCAACGCGACGGTCCCCAGCGGCAGTTTGACTTTGGGCGGTACCCACGCGCTCGCCGTGAGCAATCCGACTCCTGGCGGCGGCACGTCTACCGGAAACGAACTGCTGACCGTGACCAATCTTCGTCCAGCCATTCGGTCGGTGACGCCTTCTGTAGCCGTGGCCGGTGGTTCCACGATGCAGATCTCCATACTCGGGAACAATTTCTTGCCCGCCTCCACGGTTGAACTGGGCGGCGCTGGACTGACCAGCGCCTACATAACAGCAACGCAGCTTGTTGCCGCGGTGCCGAGCACCAGCCTCAGGGCTCCCGCCGTGGTCTCCCTAACCGTTTCGAACCCAGCCCCAGGTGGTGGGGCATCATTAGGATACAGCTTCACGGTTACGGCTGACCCGACTGCGATCGACGTAGAACCACGCGACCAGGATGGCACGCCCGATCCCGAGGCGCCCACCATAGTCGTCGGCCCACCAGAATCCGGGGCCAAGCTAGGCTCTACGAGTCCCCAAGCGGCTCTGTCGGTCGCTGACTCATCCGGTTCTGCCTGCACATTCGATGGCCCGACTGCCGGTTTTAACGGCGCCTGCGTGCCCGGCGTGCCATGGATGTCGCAGATTCCGCCCGGGGATGACATTTGGCAGGGGTGGTGTCAAACGGGGAATTGCTCTCTCGCATCGCTCGCCATTGTTGATGCTTTCTACCACCGAAGGTCTGATCCGAATTACAACGATACGCTCGAACTCGTGAAGTTCCTTACCGGCACTTCCTGCGGCGCAGGCGCGAAGTTGTTTTCGTGTCTGGGTACGTGTCATTCCACCGACCCGAGCTCGCTGTGTTCGACACTTCCGAAACCGAGCTCTGCCATCGACCCGTTCTACGGTCCTACGTGCGGATTATCGGAGGGTGACACAGCCAAGCTTGCTTCGAAGCACCTGCCCTATAACGCAGAGTCCGCCACGAGGAGCGTCACCGCGTCTGCCTCCATCAACGATCAACTTGCTCCTTTGTTTTGTCAGCTTCAGCAGGGCCATCCGGTGATCGTGCATGTGCGGTACAAGATGGGCTTGTGTAATCAATGTGGCACGCCTGGTCAGTATTGCGCTTCGTGCTCGGGACACTACATGGTGCTGGTCGGAATCGACTACGATCCGGCCGGGTATGTCTACGTCGTCGATCCAGGCGTCAGTGTTGCACGCCGTGAAGCTGAGTTCGGCAACTACTCCAGTTCGATGCGCGTGGGGGCTGCGGGCGACCCGAAAGCGCAGGTCTTTCGCTATACGAAAGAACTGTTCCTGAAGAACTGGAGGGAGGGTAACAAGGATGATTTTCCGAACGGACGCTACGGTTTCGTTATCGTTGTCCCAGCGGCCGAGTCCACGCAGTGTCCGGCGTTCGGAATCGTGCAGAAATCCCTGCGTCCGCTACCGCAGGGCAGGGTCGGAGACAGTTACTCGGCGGTGTACGCTGCCCGGGGCGGCGTGCCGCCATATCAATGGTCGGTTGCTGCCGGTCGGCTTCCGGACGGCCTCGTGTTGGACCCCTTATTGGGGGCAATCACGGGAACGGCACGCACAGCGGGTACTTTTGAGTTCACGGTTGCGGTTACGGACTCTGACGGTCACGTCGCAAGTGGGATAAGTTCCATCACGGTTGGGGCATCCAGTGGAGGGCTGATGGTTACGACCCCCGGAAAGCTGCCGACTGCAAAGGTGGGTGCTCACTATGATGTCCCGCTCACTGCTGCCGGCGGCCCGACTCCCTACCTCTGGTCACAGGTCGATGGCTCTCTGCCGGACGGTTTGGTGCTAGGCAGCGAAGGGAGAATCACTGGAACTCCCGCAACCCCTGCTTTGGCCTCCTTCACCGTGAGAGTCACTGACGGATCAAAGCAGAGTGTCACGAAGAACCTGTCCATTACCGTGGTCGCCTCTGACATGCCGCCAGTCGTCTCCTCCATCACTGCGGACCCAATGACCGTAAGTCCGAACGCTGCGTCTATCGTGCGGTGCAATGCTTACGACCCGGAGGGAAGTAATCTCGCGTACGCGTGGACGGCAACAGGCGGCACGCTCAGCGGTTCGGGAAGCGCGGTGGTGTGGACGGCGCCGTCACAGGCAGGACAATACACGCTGAAATGTAGTGTCTCCGAGGCTAGCGGCGGGACTGATTCCCGGTCCGTTATCGTCGCAGTGAGCCCGCCCGGACTGCTCAGCTTGGTTACGCCATCCTCGGGCATTATTGGCGTCACCCAGTTTGTCACCAGCGGAAGTAAGGCGACGCCGAACGGTCAGGTTATATCGAGGATTGCTCTCCCGGGTGGGGCCCAAAACACCCGGAAGGTCACCGCTACGAATACTGGGCAGTACGCCTTCCCGGCATTTACCGCGACTGAAGCCGGGATCTACACGGAAGTGGATTCGGACGATGCGACAGGTGCGAAGAGCAACACGGTCGCGTGGAAGGTAGATGCGTCCACCGGCATCGACCTGAATGCCACCCCGAGCTGCCCGAGCGGGCAGCCGCAGGTACAGTTGAGCTGGACCACAGTTGGCGCAAGCTCGTACGCCGTTTACCGTAATGGAAGCCTCTATGCTCCGGGTATCGCGACCGGAAGTTTTGTCGATGGCTCCAACCTTGTCCCTGGCGGTAGTTACACATACTCCGTCAAGGCGAGTTTGGCGAGCGGCGGCACCCAAGACTCGAACCCCGTCAGAGTGACAATACCGTCTGGCTGCACCGTTGCGCAGGCGCCGTCGATCAGCGGCGTGTCGCCGCCCTCGATGCCGGCGTCGAACAGCAACCAGACGCTGACTATCAACGGTAGCAACTTCCAGAACGGCGCCACGCTCGCCTTCGTTCCTCCCGCGGGCGGCACCATTGCCAGCACCGCCAGCAAGCTGACCTTCGTTTCCAGCAGCCAACTGAGCTACCAGTTCAACAACCTCAGCGATGCCGGCACCTGGAGCGTCACCGTCAACAATCCCGACGGCCAGCACTCGAACGCCTGGAACTTCACGGCAACCCAAGCGGCGATGCCGCCAGACCTAGTGCCTTCGGGGCTGGTGGTGAGTTTGACGACGGTGCAGGCGGGGCAGGCGCTGAGCTTCAGCTTCACGGTGCGCAACGCGGGCAGCGGCGGGGTGACGATCACGACGACGACGCGGGTGCGGTTGAGCGCCAGCGCCAGCGCGCCTAGCCCCAGTGATCCGCTGCTGGCTTCTCTGTCCACGTCGCCACTGGCGGCGGGGGCCTCGGTGCCGCTCTCGGGGAGCGGGACGGTGCCCAGCACGCTGGCGGCGGGAACCTACTACGTGTGGGTCATCGTGGATGCCGACGACCTGCTGACCTCGCAGGGACAGAACACGGCCAATGACCGAATCTCCACCCCGGTCACGGTAACGCAGGCGGGTGGGACGCCGGACTTGGTGCCTTCGGGGCTGGTGGTGAGTCCGACGACGGTGCAAGCGGGGCAGACGGTGACGTTCAGCTTCACGATGAGCAACCAGGGGGCCGGGGCAGCGGCGGCGACCACCACGCGGTTGCGGCTGAACCAGAACGCCAACGGGACCAGCACGAGCGACGTTTCGCTGGGCGATGTTTCCACGCCGGCACTGGCGGCGGGAGCTTCGACCACGCTGAACGCAACACTCACGATCCCCAGCGGCACGGCGGCAGGAACCTATTACGTCTGGGTGGTAGCCGATAACGGTACGGTGCTGAACCAGAGCAACGTGCAAAACGATTACGCCCGCTCCGGCGCTTTGACGGTGATCGGCAGCACTCAGCAGCCCGACCTGGTTCCGTCCAACGTGCAGTTGAGCCTGATTTCGGCAACGGCGGGGAACAGCCTGCTGGTGAGCTTCACGATGAGCAACCAGGGGGCCGGGGCAGCGGCGGCAACCACGACGCGGCTGCGGCTGAACCAGAACCCCAACGGGACCAGCACGGGCGACGTTTCGCTGGGCGATGTTTCCACGCCGGCACTGGCGGCGGGAGGTTCGACCACGCTCAACGCAACGGTCGCGATCCCCAGCGGCACGGCGGCAGGAACCTATTATGTCTGGGTGGTGGCCGATAACGGTACGGTGTTGAACCAGAGCAACGTGCAAAACGACTACGCCCGCTCCGGCGCTTTGACGGTGATCGGCAGCAGTCAACAGCCCGACCTGGTTCCGTCCAACGTGCAGTTGAGCCTGATTTCGGCAACGGCGGGGAACAGCCTGCTGGTGAGCTTCACGATGAGCAACCAGGGGGCCGGGGCAGCGGCGGCAACCACGACGCGGCTGCGGCTGAACCAGAACCCCAACGGGGCCAGCACGAGCGACGTTTCGCTGGGTGATGTTTCCACGCCGTCGTTGGCGACCGGAGCTTCGACCACGCTGAACGCAACGGTCACGATCCCCAGCGGCACGGCGGCAGGAACCTATTATGTCTGGGTGGTGGCCGATAACGGTACGGTGCTGAACCAGAGCAACGTGCAAAACGATTACGCCCGCTCCGGCGCTCTGACGGTGACCGGCAGCACTCAGCAGCCCGACCTAATCCCCTCTAATGCGCAGCTGAGCAGTACCTCGCTCACTGCGGGTGGCTCGGTGACGGTGACGGTGACGGTGAAGAACCAGGGCACGGGCAACGCCGGCGCCACCACCACCATGATCCGGTTGAACAATAATTCCTCGTCCAGCAGCCCGTCCGACCCAATGCAGCAAGGGGTGGCGACGCCAGCCATCAGCGCCGGCAGTTCGACCACGGTCAGCGCGAGTTTCACGCTCAGCACGGCGGGCACCTACTACGCGCACGTGTACGTCGACAATTACGGCGTTCTCAATCAGAGCAGCGTCTCCAATGACAGCTATCACTCGCAGGCCATCACGGTCGCGGCGGCCACGCAGCCGGACTTGGTGGTACAGGGCGTGAGTCTGAGCAGCAGCTCGCTGCAGGTGGGGGCCACGGTCACGGTGACGGTCACGGTGCGCAACCAGGGCACTGGGCCCGCCGGGGCGACCACCACCATGGTGCGGCTGAACACCAACCCCAGTTCCAGCACCCCACCCGACCCGCTGCAGCAGGGCTTGTCCACGCCGGCGATTGCGGCTGGCGGTTCGGCCCAGGTGAGCGCCAACTTCACGCTGAGCGCGGCCGGGACCTACTACGTGCACGTTTACGTAGACAACTACAGCGTTCTCACCCAGAGCGACCCCACCAACGACAGCTATCACCACTCGCAGGGGATCACGGTGACCGGCGCGACCCCGGCGCCGTCGATCAGCTGGGTCAGTCCCAATCCGGTGACCGGCTCCAACAGCGCGCAGCCGTTCACCATCAACGGCAGCGGCTTCACCGCCCAGTCGACTGTCACCCTGCGGGACAAGACCGCAAGCCAGGTCTTCGCCAACCGTCCCATCAGTTTGCAGACGCCCACGCAGATCGTGATCAATCCCGTCTTCACCACCGCGGCCCACACCTGGTCGGCGGAGGTGTTGAACGCCAGCCTCTCTTCCGGGGAGTTCACCTTCCAGGTCCGGTGACCGGCTCCAGGTAGTGCGCAGGCGTTCACCAGCAACCGCAGCGGTTTTGTATTGGGTGACCGTGACGCTGCAGAGCTTCGGAAAGACGTTGCCGATTCCGGCGAATCGAGCAGATAACCAACTGGTGCTGGATGAGAGCCGCCCAGAGGCTGCCGCCCGGGCGGGTCATATCTATGCGCTCCCCGAAGTGGATGTCAGCCACTCCTGACCACGATCCCCGAGCCAGCCTGGCTTTTTCTGTGCTCTGCCGGCTTCGCGTTGTTGATCAGGCGCAGAAGCAGACGCTGAGCGCGCTGGAACAACCGGACAGCGTTGCCTACCCCATGTTGACCAGGGGCGCGCACGATGAAGACCCCGTCCAGGCCCGCTGCGAGGCCATCGCCGCTATCGACGCCCCAAAGCTCATAGCGACTCGGCGGCGAATGCCAGAGAAGCCCGAATGCCCTCCTCCGTTAACCGTGGATGCTCGGACAGAATCTGCTCGATGGTCTCTCCCGCCGCCAGTTTTTCAAGAATCGACTCGACGGTGATGCGTGTACCGGCAACGACAGGTTTACCCATCATTACCGCAGGACCAGATTCGATTAGCGGCGTAGCCATGCGTTTCTGCCTTGGTGGTGCGCAGCGGATTCTACGCGAATATCAAACGGCCTTTGGGAACCGGAATCGGCCGCCCGAGTTCTCGGGCTGTTTCAATCCATTCCTGGACGACCACTTCGACACTGGCGAGGGCTTCCCGATAGTTGGACCCGTCGGCCATGCAGCCGGGCAACTCCGGCACCTCGGCTATGAATGCCTGATCCTCCTCGCTCCAATAGATGATCACTTCATATTTCATTGCGAAACCTGCTAGTCGCTAGTGCGGGGAAGCGCGGCCCTGGGCCACCTCCACGACATGCGGCAGCAGGTCGGCCACGGCATTGAGCGATTCCAGCGCGCCGCGGGGGCTGCCCGGCAGGTTCAGGATCAGCTTGCCGTTGCGCACCCCGGCGACGGCGCGGGAAAGCACCGCCCGCCGCGTGCTCTTCAGTCCCTCGGCGCGCATTAATTCCGGCAGGCCGGGCAGCTCCCGCTCGATAACCGCGCGAGTGGCTTCCGGCGTCACGTCCCGCGGGGCGATGCCGGTGCCTCCGGTGGTGAGAATGGCGTCCAGGTCGTGGCGCGCCGCCCAAGCCTCCAAAGCCTGGCGAATCGCGGAGCAATCGTCCGGCGCCAGCCCGGCGGCAAGCACTTCCCAGCCCAGTTCCCGCAGGCGCGCAGCCACCTGCGGGCCGGCGCGGTCCTCCCGCTCGCCCCGGTAACAGGAATCGCTGACGGTGAGCACGGCGGCGCGCACGTTACTTGTTCTCTTCGTCCAGCATCCG
>Ga0315284_10015145_pt1 | contig 10968 bp, 19 predicted proteins | sample YL17G09_16_MG_FD_203696 | JGI IMG/M metagenome (GOLD analysis project Ga0315284, IMG submission 203696) | Sediment microbial communities from Yellowstone Lake, YNP, Wyoming, USA - YL17G09_16 | ecosystem: Environmental > Aquatic > Freshwater > Lake > Sediment | place: USA: Wyoming | collected...
CAAAATAGCCGAGATAATCGGCGCAAATCATGGCCAGGCCGGCCGCGGTGCTCGTCCTGATGATAAAGAGCTGGGACCAGCCGAACATGAAGCCGGCAAAAGGGCCGAAGCACCGGCTGATGTAGATATATTCTCCGCCCGTTTCAGGAAGCCTCGTCCCCAGCTCGGCATAGACAAAGCCGCCGATGAGGGCGAACACTCCCACCGCAAGCCAGAGATAGAGGATGGTCGAAAACGAGCCCAAATAGCCGGCGATAATCTGGGGGGCAGTGTAAATGCCGGCGCCGATGCTGATGCCGACAAGAAGAGCCACGCCGTCGGCAACACCGAGGACTTTCCGGAGAGAGGGCGGCCGGACCGGGGCATCCCGATTCCCTTCCTGATGGGGGGCCGAAGTCGAGGTGCGACTCATCGTCGGATATTATATGCGAAAGTGAAGCCAACTGTCTGCCGCAATCGGAAGGAGATCGACCCACCACCCCCAAGGCGGCCGGCCGCGATGTGATTGAGCAGGGGGAGATTCTATTTCAGGCCGAGGGATCTGTGTTTCTGGGCGATCGTATCGGCCATCTTGTCGAGCGCGGCAAAATCGGCGTTTCGGGGAAGGCCGCGGCAGATCACGGGCGGAAGGACTTCCGCTTTCAGGTTGGGGATCATGGCGGCAATCTGCTCAACAGCTTTGCTTCCCCAGCCAAAGGAGCCGATGACCGAGGCGAACTTGAGCTTCGGCCGCAGGGCATTGGCAAGATGCACGGCATAGACAACATTAGGATGCGGGCCGAGATGGACGGTGGGGGTCCCGATGACGATGGTCGCGGCATCGACAAGAGCGATGGCCAGCTTTCCGATATCCGCATCCGCCAGGTTGAATTGGCAAACTCTTATTCCTCTTTTGGCGAGCGCGCTGACGAGGTATTCGACCATTTTTTGGGTGCTGCCATGCATAGAAATGTAGGGAATGACGACCTCGTTTTTCGGCGTATCCGAGACCCAATCCTTATAGGCATCGAGGATAAATTCCGGTCGGTTGTAAACAGGGCCGTGGCTGGGCGCGATGAAATCGATTTCGAGCGTTTTGAGCTTATCCAGGTTCTTCTGGATGATCGTCCGGAACGGCATCATGATTTCGGCGTAATAGCGCTTGGCCGATTCGTAAACGCGTCCCTCGTCCGCGACAAATAGGTTGGAGGCGGCCAGATGAGAGCCGAAAAAGTCGCAACTGAAAAGAATTTTGTTCTCCCCAAGGTAGGTGGACATCGTTTCCGGCCAATGGACCCAGGGCGTGTGGATAAATTTTAGGGTCAGGTCTCCAAGCGATACGGTTTCGCCGTCGCCGACCGTGACGAATTTGTCCTCGGCAATGTCCAGGTGATCCATGAGCATGCCCTTGGCTTTGAGCGTGCAGAGAACCTTGGCTTGAGAGTATTTCGCCAGCACGGCCGGGATCGAGCCGGAATGGTCTTGCTCGGCATGCTGGGCAATCACGTAATCGATCGAAGGGAAGCCCTTGAGATTTTCCAGAAGAATATCGGTCTTGGACGGATCGACCGTGTCCAAGAGGGCTGTCTTCTGGCTGCCCCGGACAAGATAGGCGTTATAGCTCGTGCCGTCGGGGAGCGGGATCAAAGAATCAAAAAGCCGGCGGTCCCAATCGACGGCCCCCACCGAAAAAATTTGGTCGTTGATTTTCCTGGGTATCATGGGACATCTTCTCCTTGTCTTGATCTATTCCTATAAATTATATAGGAATATGAGTAATTTGGCAAGCGCGATAGACCTCCCGGTAGTAGCCCCCCTCAGGATGTGGGGTGAGGGCCAATTTCTCGATCCAATAATCTGCCGATTCCATTGCTAATTCCGTCAATAATGAGGTCAGGCTTTTACATTTGGCAAGATTATAAATTAATCCTCGCAAAAAATAATTTCAAATGTGTATGCCAGACCTTATCAGGATCCCTTAAGTTTTATCGGCCGGCTTTGCCGGTCATTTCCAGGATGTCCAGCCTCAGGATGGCCGCCCTGGCATAGGCCCGGTCATCCGGCAACGATCTTTTTCTCACAACCTCGGGGTCTATTTCAAGATGCCCCAGCATGACCTCCATGCCGCATTTCTTATCTTCCAGGTTTCTGACGACAGCCATCTTCCCCCGGACAACCACGGAACGGTAGGCATGGGCGCATTCGCCCATGATGTATCCCCCGTCCTCGATGACCGTCGCGCACACGGAAGGATTGGCCTTGAGATACTCCAGCTTCAAGCCCTTCCGGGCCGTATGAAAATAGAGAGACCTTTTTATTGGGTCATATCCATACCTCAAGGTGACAGACTGACAGAATATATTCAATACGTTTCTCGGCATGACATTTCCAGGGAATTGAATCAGATCAAAGCGGCAACGGCTTAGCAGATCAAGCTCAGAAAGGCCGCTCAGAAATGGGCGGCTTTTTTTTAACCAACAATTTCTAGAAAAAATGTTAAATAAAGCTAAAAAAAGTATTGACGATGATCGGCATTAAGAGGACAATATGAGAAGATTAGAGAAGATCATGGAAGTCAAATCTAATGAAAAAAACAGTCCGGCCAAGGTGCCTCTCTCTATGACTTCCAAATCTTCTCTGGCACTGAGGCCGGACTTTATTCAGGAATGATAATGGCTAAGAAAAAAATAATAAAATCCGGTGATGAAAAAATTAAGGCAGAAAAAGAAGATATGGAAAAGAGGATGAAAGAAGCGGCAAAGGATGATCATAAATCCTGAGAGAAATCCAGGTAGATCAAAAGGAAAAATAAAATGAGTGAAGACAAAAAAGGCGAAACAATTTTTTCAGTAACTAAAGGCGATTCAAATCTTCTTGAAGTAAATTTTTATCCAGACAGAAAATTTCCTAACTTTAAACTTACGTTGCCATGTGAAAGCGTATATCTTGGGATAAAAGAACAAATGATAAGATTAAAAAATTTTTATGAAAAAAATCTTCCAGAACGAGATTTTGCAAAACAAATGCAGTGGGCGTTAGATGAATTAGAAAAAGGTTGGACATATACATTAGGTTTTGGTTTATTTTGTGATGGATTCTGGAATCCCCCAGAGAAATCCAGGTAGATCAAAAGGAGAAATATTATGGAAAAAATTAATTTGAAATCAGATGAAAAATTTCAAAAACAAATGGGTGTGATTGGAAAACTTATTAATGCGGCGGCTGAAGAAAAAACGAATCAGGAATGTCATGTTGAAACTCTTCTGTTTTTTGTAGCCGTTGATAAAAACGATGAAGCCCATTCTTTTTGTCTAACGAGTTTAGAAAACGGTTCGGAAGCGGCGGCAATATCTATACAAGCTTTGGCAAAAAGTTTGGGTTTGGGCTTCGTTCATTTTTGCAAGGATGAACATGAGCATGAAAAATTTTTTATTGAGCCAAAAGAAAATAAAGAAAATTAAAGCCCCTGCCCCATCATCGGCAAGAGGTGAAGCATGAGTGAAGAGAGATTGAGCAAACTTCAGAAGTGGATTTTGAAATTCTTATATTTTGAAATTGGTGAAGAAAAAAAATGGGTCGAGGTTAGTTATTTAAAATATTGCAGTATATTTGGTGCCTCTATTGAAGGACATCGTTATACAGGTTTTCAATGTAATAAAAACGTCCTTCATGTGACATTTTCAAGATCACTTCATAATTTACATTATAAAGGATTAATTGAAGCGGAAAGCGGCCTTTGTAAAGTTGGTGACGGTTTTCTTCCAAGAGTTAATATTAAAATAAATGGGAATGAAGAAATGAAAGACCTTCCTAATCATCACAAGTATGGTGGAATGAATATAAAATGTATTTATTTAACTGAAGAAGGCAGGGCTAAAGCAAAAGGGCTTCTTAATGTTAAGAATTTAGGACTTAACAGTAAGGAAAGGGGCAAGATTGAAAAACTCCTTAATGCTACGTTGCCATTTGTTAACGATAAGAAATCTGAAGAAAAAGCCCCTGCCCAAAAAAAGCGGTGAAATGATAATGAAAAAGAATATTGAAAGTTTGCCGGATGTTTCGGGTGAATCTCGTATCCGAAATAAGGTATGGTCTTTAACGGCACCTAAAAAATTTTCTAAATATGATAGCAGAGAAGATATTGATAAACCTGGTACTAAACCTTGGGCGGGGAATCCGGAATACATTATGAGTCCGGAGCAATTCGGCAAGTTGTCTGAAATGGTCAGGGAATTGGAGCAAATAACTTTTTCAAAAGCTGGTAAACCTTGGGATTTTATGCGTGAGAAAGGTTTGAGACATCCCATTTTCCAGCTTTATGCAGCGTGGAGGGCAAGCGGTGGAAGTGATGATGGATTTATTTTATTTATAAATCGGTTGTCTGGACAGACTTTTACTATTCCAGAAAGAGAGACGGTTGAACATGCTACAACTAGGGCAAATCTTAAAAGTTTGCGTGACTCCGGATTAACAAATATTGAAAAGTTGGCCAAAAAAGTTGGAGTGACAAAGAGACAAGCAGAACGTTTTTTAAGTCAGAAGATTAAGTCACCGAAACTGTCCAGTGGTCTGAGTGAAAAACAAGCCCAGAAAGTTATCCACAAAATGAACGCCGATAAAGCCTTTATAATCAAGAATTTCTCTTACCTGTTAACGATCAAACGTTAATTTTTGCCAAACGTTATCTAAATGTCCACATTTTGGTTCTCTATATGAGGGCTTTATTTATGACAAATCAAGAAAAGATAATCCAAGCAAGGGATAAAATTAAGCGTGATCGGGCTTTGCGTGTTGAATTCAAGGCTAAAGAGAAAGAGGCCGAAAAACAAAATGAATCATCTTTTAAATTTCCGGATGAAAGGAAAGAGCCTTTGTATGGAAAGGTGCCTCAAACTCTTTTAAGAGATTCAAAAATAGAGCCAGGGCCAAAAGTGATTTGGGGGCTTGCTCATACATATGCTCCGATAAAAGATTTAAAAGGTATTCCAACCGCCTTCGTGAGTGCCCAGACAATGGCATGGGATTTGGGCGTGTCGGTTTGGACGATATGGCGGTGGATTAAAATCCTAAAAAATAACGGTTGGGCAAAGATAAAAAAACGGGGTCAAGGGAAGAGCAATATCATCGACCTTTATTCAAGGAAAAGAGGCTAAAAGTGGAAAATCGCATTTATCAGGCTAGAGTGAGCACTGGTGCTAAGTCTAGAGTGAGCACTGGTGCCAACCTAAATAAACAACTGAAAGAAACAAAGAGTGTTTATGATAATAAGGGCATTATAACTATTCCACTTTATTTAATTTATTCTCACTACGTTCGAAATAAATTCAATAAAGATGGCCGAAACGGCCGATCTTTTTCCTTTTCTCTTTTTCAACCTGAAGAAAAAAATTATCTTCAGGGAGTTTTTTACATTAATCATAGAGGCGGGGCCGCCTTCTTCCTGGCGGCCTCGTCTCGAACAAATTTAAAGGAGTGAAGCATGAGCAAAACAATTTTTAGGAACCAAACGAATAATCGAAAGGCCGTTTTAAATTACGAAAAGCATATTTTGTTCGTTCTTTTTTCAGGTGAGGAAAGGTGCTGGCCTAACGGAAAGCGGGACAATCCATATGATCGGTTCTCTGAGATCACGTTTAAAAATGATGGCAAAGTTGCTTTCGTTCAGAATAGTAAATGGAAGCCACCTGACGGGTGGGTCACCGAGTTTTTAAATACCGGTCCAGCGGATGCTGAAGCGTTTCAGGTGGACGGCGAATTTCAATGGTTCTACAGAGGAATCCCCAGGGTAATGGAAATGGCTTTAGCAGACGGGAATATTTTTTTCAGTGAGATAGACTTTGTCCCAGAAAAAAATATTCTGAATCATTGGAGCGGTGAATCCGGCAGGACGTTTGAAATCGTCGTGACAGGAATTAAAAGAACACTGCGTCCTAAAAAAGATTTAGAGAAAATCCTTGCAGAAATCGAAGCGGCAGCCAGCAAACCGGCAAGAAGTAAGGCCGAGAGAAGATTGCGGCTTGCCACCGGTGATCTAAAGCCAAGAGATTTACTCGGGATAACAATAGAAGAAAATAAATGAGCTTTTTCTTTTCTTTTTCTTTAACTATACAGGGCCGGGCGTCAACTTGTTCTCCAGCGTCTCGGTCGGGGCGAGGCTTTCCTGAGTGCTCGCCCATTTTTTCTATTCTGTCCGAAAATAATTCGGAGAGAAAATTTAAATTGTAGGAGTTTAATATGAGTACAGATGTAACAAAGGTTTTTTTGGTGACGATCCATGAGAAGGATAATTCACCTGACAACAAAGATATCGCTAATGTTGCAATTCTTGAAGCCCAGTTATTGAAGGATATCGGTCAGCTTGGCGGTTTGATGGGCATGTGTCAGATTATCGTCACGGGAATTGAAGAGCAGGGCGATTAATTTTTTAAAAAGCCGGTGACGGCAAAGGAGAAAATTTATAATGGGCAAAACGAAAACGATTAACGAAATTCGAGAGGAGTACGCTGAGGTGTTTGCAAAATTCCCAGAGCTTTGTGCGGAATTGGAAGTCCAAGCGCAAAGAGAAGCGGAGGCCGAGATTATTAAAGTCAGGGCTGAAATCATGAGTGATGAAAACGTGGACAAAAGAATCTCCGAGGCTATCGCTGAAGAGAAAAAAAGGCTGATTGCTGAAGCTCAGGAAATGCTTGCTCCGGAATTAGCGGAGCAAGAAAAAACAAGAGTGAGGCTTTTGAGACGAATTGCTTACATGATTGTTGAAGAGGTGCCGGAAGTCCTAGTGCCTGAAGAAGATGAAGAAGAGGGCGAAGATGAAACTTAATAACGAATTCGTGTTGCAGAAGATTGAAATTCTTGATGAATCTAAAGGTGAGAAAAACAAGATCAAATTCTGCTGGTGCGTGGCCGATGCTAAAAATGCCAACAACAGAATTTATCCTCAGTCCGTTTTAGAAAAAGAAGTGGACCGATTGCAAAAGGTTTTAGGTACCGGAGATCCAATGTGGGGCGGTGACGGGCACCCCCAAGGGTCTAGTCGGCTTTCAAAAGTCGGGGATATTTCTCACCAAATTTTGCGTGTTTGGATGGAAGGAAATAAAGCCATGGCGGAGGCTGAAATAATACCGACAAAAATCGGAAAAGATTTATCCGTGGTTTTAGGTCATGGAAAAATTGGTGCTTCTCTCAGGGGCACTGGTTCGACTTCGCCCAAAGACGGCGTTGAATTTGTAGGAGAGGATTTTCGGTGCGAGGGTATTGATTTCCTGCTGAGTCCAAGTTTCTTGGAATGTCAGGTCGGCGGTCTTTATGAATCAGCCGAATTCCCTGTTGAAAAAGTGATTGAAGAAGAAGCCGAAGTCCTTGATCTGCTTGATTTTGAATTGCGAAAAAAATATTTGCAGAGTTGGGTTTTTGAGGAATTGGGCGTCAATATTTATGTGCGTGATTATGACGGCAAAACGATTTTCGGAATGGTATCGGGGATTGATGAATCCGGAAAATTAGCAGATCAATATTTAGAAATTCCAGCGACTTTCGATGCTGAAAATTCTGTATTTCATTTAAAATTAAGTGAGACAAAATGGACGAAGAAAGAGCCGGTTGTTGAAGCAAGAGAAGACATGAAATTTGGCAGTCTTTCGGAAATGGAAATGAAAATCTCAGGTGCCAAAGAAAATTTTGGGCCAGAGAAAATAATCGTTTTGAATGATTTTGAGAAACGCTTTCTATCACCTAAGTTGGCAAAGATATTGCGTGAGCAAAAGTACAAGAAATAAATGGTCGAGAAGTGCGGTGTGATTCGGTTAAAAGACGGGCTACTTTGCCGATGTGGAAAAGTCCAGGGCTATGATACTTGTTTTTTTCATCTGGATCCAGAAATCCGAAAAGGTTTCATGGGGCGAATCCTAACTAGAGAACAGAGGATCGTCATAATAAATCGTCAGCTAAAAAGACTCAAAGGATTCAAATGTAACGAGCTTGAAAAATCTAGGGAAATACGAAGCTTAATGGAAACATTGAAAAATTTGGAAGGTGGTGGGGAAATTAAAGGGGATAGGGAAAATCCAGTAGAGGACATTCTCAGAAAATGGAAGAAAGACAAGGGCCAAATATAGTCGAGTGTTTGGAAAGGCCGGAAATTTTTGGTCGAGCTTTTCCAGAAAAAAGTTGGGGAAGGTGGAAAACATTTTTGAAGGCGATGTATGGAATCCCATTTGAAAATGAAGATGAATTAAAATTTTTCCAAGAAGCAACCGGAAGAGACGCCCAGAATTCAAATGGATACACCGAAACATATGGGATTATCGGATCAAGAGGCGGCAAAAGCAGGATTGCCAGCCTGTGTGCGATTTATGAAGCCCTATTTGGCGGTTGGCCGGAAAGGTTGGCTCCAGGTGAAATCGGTTGGTGCACTATCGTTGCTACCGATGTGGATCAAGCGAAAAATATTTTCCGGTACTGCAAAGCCCTTTTGGATTTGTTCCCAGAAAATCTTGTAGTGAAAAAAACAGAGGACGAAATAATCCTTAAAAATAATGTTGGGATTTCATGCCGTCCAGCACAATATCGAGGACTTAGGGGATATACTCAAGTTTTTATTTGTCTAGATGAATTAGCTTATTTCAGAAGTGACTACTCAGCGAATCCTGCGGAAGAAATCGTTATCAGTCTTCTGCCAAGATTAAAAGACGGTGGTAAACTTTTGGGCATAAGCACTCCGGCGTGGAAAACCGGCTATCTGTATCAAGCGTATAAATCGTTTTGGGGGGATCAAGATATAAACAGCGAAAGTATGGTTTGGAAAAAATCGACAAAAGAAATGAATCCTGTTTTCAAGCAGAAATTAATCGACAGATTTTTGAAAAAAGATAAAAAATATTCAACGGAATTTTCTGCGGATTGGAGAAGTGAGGACGAAGCTTTTCTCACTGAAGAAATGGTAAGCGCGGCCATGGTTCATAATTCATTATCATATGATGCAGAGAAAAAATATTTTTGTGGGATTGATGCAAGCGGTGGAAGGTCGGATAGTATGACTATGGCTTTGTCGTTTCAGAATCCCGATGGAAAAATAATTGTAGCTAGGGCAGAAGAAAAAAAAGCTCCGTTTAATCCGGAAGAGGTGGTTAGGGAATTTTCAGAAATCATGAAAGCTTATCGCGTGTTTGATTGTGTCGGGGATTCTTACGGTGCGGAGTGGGTGGTCAGTATGTTCGGGAAATATGGAATCAGATTAAAAAACAGTGAGAAAAATCGAAGTGAATGTTATCTGGAGACTCAGAGTTTATTTTCGTGCAATCGTTTAAATATTCCCAAGGATGAAATTCTTTTGGCTCAATTTTGCAACCTGGAAAGACGGCCGTCAAAAATGGGAGGCAGAGATCAAGTCAATCATCCTGTAGGACTGAAGGATGATAAATGCAATGCCGTAGCTTTGGCCGCTTGTCTTGCTAATCATCCATGGTTAACGAAACAACAGCAAGAGGAAAAATTAAAAGGCATAATCGTCCAGGCAGGTCCAGCAAGCAGAATCATCGAGAGGGCTAAGAGTGATTTTGAAAGGCAAGCTGAAATATTAGCACGTGCTGAGAAGGATTTTGGCAAGCAAATGATTGACGAAACCTGTGAGAAAAAAAATGAATTGGAAAGGGGATTTTGGAAATGCCCAAAAAGAGATGATCTGAAATAAAATGAGAAAATTTTGGAAATGGGTTTTTGGGATAAAAGAAAAAAAGGTAGAGAAAAAAGAAGTGGAAAAAGTGATTGACCCTCCGGATGTAGCTATGAGGAAATTCATGGAAACAAATCCGGACGGAAGTCGAAACTGGAAACCTGTCAATAATAAAAGCTGGAATCCATGGAATGTATAGGAGTTTAGAGTGAAAATTTTCGTGAATAACGTTAACTGGAATGCAACTGAAAAGGAAATTGAAATCCTTTTCAGTCAGTTTGGGCCGGTGGATGATGTGAGGCTGGTTTTCTACCCGACAGATCCACCGAAAAGAAGAGGTTTTGTTTTTGTAGAAATGCTGGAAAGTGAGAACGCCATGAAGGCCATTATCAGTTTGGACGGCAAAGAATTTCAAGGTAGGATTATCCATTGCGAAAAGGCCATGACTAAAGATGAATTTTTGGCCAAGAGAAAAGAAAATGGACCTGACGATAGGGGACAAAGTTAGTTTTCTGGAATTAACAAATCCCGCTTTCAAGAATCCTAAAAAGATTTTTGGCTGGATAGCAGGTTTTGATAAGGTGCCGAATTGGGTTTTAGTCAGGGATAGGGAAAATCAGTATTATCTATTGCCGGTAGAGGATATAGAAGTGGTGGTGGAAAATCTGGTTCCGGGACAAATCAACCCGGACAAAAAGAGACAGGGACTTAGGATAGGCATTTAATCTGTATAGAATGTATTATAAGGTTGCAACTTTGTATATCAGGTGGGCTTCTTAATTTCAGGGATAGGTAAAAAATAGCTGGAAATCAAGGGACGGCACCAGATTGCCTGGAAAAAAATTAGCGGCACGTCTCCCCCAAGAAGCTCGTGGGCAGCCTGCCAGGGACAGGGGCAGGTGCCTCACTTTAATTCCGATTTTTGAAAAGCCTGGTGAGAGTGCTGGTGAGGGCCATGGTCCCAGGGTCAAAAAAACAGATTAAAAATGGGATGAAATTCAGATTTTAAATCCCATTTGGGCATGAAATCAGGGTTTCCCATGAGTATATTTTAAAATATAAGCAAGGGAAATAGGTTTTAAATCCCATTTTGAGGCAGTCTGGGCAGGGTCCAGGGTGTTACTCAGGGGAAGCGGTAAGTAACAGGGCTATCAGGGGCAGTCTGGGCGTTGTACGTCCAGGGGTTTGGAAAATCAAAATTTAGATGGGAGAAAAATGTATTCCTCTCGGGGGGAATCGAAAAGGGCAGTTTGGCCGGAATCCATGGAAGCCGGAGCGTCTTTTAATTCCAGGTTCCAGGGGCTTCTCGGGGGGGGAAG
>Ga0315284_10015146_pt1 | contig 10967 bp, 13 predicted proteins | sample YL17G09_16_MG_FD_203696 | JGI IMG/M metagenome (GOLD analysis project Ga0315284, IMG submission 203696) | Sediment microbial communities from Yellowstone Lake, YNP, Wyoming, USA - YL17G09_16 | ecosystem: Environmental > Aquatic > Freshwater > Lake > Sediment | place: USA: Wyoming | collected...
TACGCAAGACAAATGGCAATGGTCAATGAACATGTTTCTTTAGTTGATTGGCTTATGGCTAATACATTAAATAGGAATGATGTTGGATATAAATATTTTGATAAAGAAACTGGATTAGAAATTAAATTTCAATAAACTTTTTTTATCATATTGTTCATTTTCTCCATTATACCCCATTGGATTAGTCATACATAGACAATTATTTATTTGGGCAGTCATTGTCGTATGTGTATGACCGCATAACCAGCCAATTATATTATCATTTTCTTCCATTAATTCATCTAATCCCGTTGCGAAAGCGTAATTAGTTGGCTCATCTTTGTATTGCTCTGCTACCATTTCGAAACTTGGTAAATGATGACTCAATACAATTATTTTTTTATCCTTATGTTCTTCTAATTTATCTTTTAAAAATGTAACCGCTTGATCATGTAAACTGGATATGAACTTACAAGTGACATTAGTTTTATAATGTTTTTCATTGACATAAATGTATTTATAATCATTGATACAATTTTTTATGATCCTTTCTTTGGATATGGGTATATGAGACCATAAAGTAGTTCCTAAAATTACGGTATTGTTATCTAAAACATATTCTTTATTGTTTAAGTAAAAGACATTCGGAAGTTTAGCGCAAATAGATTCAATTTTAGTGTCTATGTCAACCATAGTTGGGTTTTCTGAATTTTTACAACAGTAGTATTCATGATTACCAGATACATAGAATACTTTTTTGTATACCTTACTTGCTTCAATTAAAAATTGTTCAAACAATGGGGAATGTGGGTACCCGAGATCACCTACTATGGCTAAATAATCAGACACAGGATCAAGAAAATCACTCAAGTTAATATTCTCAGATTTGATAAACTCTAAATGAACATCGGATAGAAATTGCATTTATGTACACTTTTATCTAAATGGTCTATGTTGTTACATTTTCATTTTTTATCAAAAATAGATATAAAGACAATAAACTAATTATAAGTAATGGAATGTATTAATTGTAAAGTGTCACTAAGTAAGATGTGTTATAATGAGATTTGTGTAAAGTGTAGATTTGATAATACTGTTATGATTTCTAAAACAGATATAATTCAACATTACAAACTTTCACAAAGTGATTTAGATAAAGCAAAATTATTTTATGTTGAATTTACAATTCATAATAATATTGGAAGAAGATATTTGCGATCTGATATACATAATTTAGCCCAAAAACTGTCTGCTGATTTACCAAACAATGATGTTCGTAAAACGGCATTTCAAAATATGATTGATGAAGTTAATAAAACAAAATGTATGAAAATTAAAAAAGATAATATAATGGTTAATGTTACTTTTTTATTACAAAAATATGATATACAAAATATTAATATTGACTTGAAAAATATTATTGAACAGTTTGTTAATAAACAATTATCCGATGACATTTTATCAGAAACATTATTGTGCATAAATATTTGCGATAAGATATGGGATTTTCTTAATAGAAAAAAATTACTGGATAAGAAAATTGAACAACATTATGGTCAGTATTATGTTAACTTTATTCAAAGTAATAAAGAATATAACAACCATGTATTATCTTTAAATATGTCACTTGATTCTTGTTTTTATAATATTAAATCAATTATCGAAAAACATATATTGGTAGCCAAAAGAAAAACTATAATAGATGAATTTATTAAAAAGCATTACAATGAACAATATATTATTCAATTAACACAAGAATGTGAATATCAGAAATTTATAGATTGTGGCGGAGATATTAATGTCATAAAAAAAGTATTTGATAAATTTGTTGCACGAGAAATTAGAATTAAAGAATTAACTAATGCACTCGAAAAAGTTATTAGTAAAAAACATATCAATAAAAGTAAAAACCATGTTCAATATTTACAATATATTGATAATGGAGGAAATATAATAAAAACAGTGGAGTCTATTAAACAGTATTATAATAAATTTGATGATGTGGAAAAAAGAAAAAAAGAAATCAATAAATTAATAAATATTAACCCTCCTACTGAATTGACACAATACATATGTAATAAATACACTTTACATAAATCGGTCACATTAGAAAAAGTAGTTGACATGCTTAAAAATAAAGAGGTGTACATAAAAAGGGAACAAGAATTATTAAATTCAATTAGTAGGCATCTATTTATAACAAAAAAATCGATTATTGATTTACACCCTAAATATTTTAGGTTTTTAGAAGACTTAACATTAGATATAGATGACTTAGTGAAAGAAATAAACTTTGATATTAATTTTATGATCGGTAAAGAAGCATTAGGTAGAATATCTGACACTAATATTAGACAATTAAATAAGACTCTCTATGATTTTCATAATAGTTGCGAAAGTAATATGGATTTTCACTGTACTCCGTGGTTAACCTATGCCACCTATATGTGCAATCAATATGGTTTCAATATTGTTAATAAGGGCAAACAATATGAGATAAGAAAGAAAAATAAATGATATACTGCATTCATGTCATAATTAAATATCAACCCATTTATTATTATATAACACTATACTCCACGCAATAACATTGCGCGGATTTATACAAGATGATTTGAAATTGGTTGTTATATTAAAAAATTGATAATCAAACCAAAACACATATTATTTATAATTGAAAACTATCATCATGAACAATATTCCAGCAGAACTAATAACAATAATCAATAATTATCTCGATACAGAAAACCAATTAAATTTTAAACATACCTGTAAACGATTTTATGATGTAATACCAAACAATCACATAAAATTACAAGATGTCACCAAACAATATTTATTCACAAAACAAATTACAGAAAAAGATTTAATTAAATATGTTATCCAACAAAATGGATCTTCTATATCGAATATCGTTAAATTTATTGATGATATGCAAACTAAAAAAACAATTGTATCAGAACATTGTATTCACACACCGGTTAGAGCATCATATTATACTGATTATCATATCATAAAGTGTGACAGTAAATGGTGCTCAAACGATCGATGTCCATACGAATGTAATGAATATGTTTATTGTCAATTATGTGGAATAGAATGGGCATGTGACAGTTGTTGCGAAGCATCTGATTATAGTGCTTATCATAATGCATTTCATTATGGAAAAACAAAATGTAAATGCTGTGATACTATTGTCATGTCATACATGTGTTTGATGTGCGGAGATATGCCATATTTATGCCAATGTTAGTTTATTTAAAAATTGAATTTTATAATATAAATATGCCAACAATGATTGTATTATAAAAATAATTATGGAAAAAATACCACTAGATTTATGGACCATCATCAGGAAATATATTGGATTTCAAAGTAAATTGAATTTAAAACAAACACATAAACAATTTATTGATCTTTTTGTTTTTGACAATAAATATGTTAGTCAAATGCAAAAACATATTAGGAGACATCTTAATCGCAATGATGTAACATTTAATGATATAATAAAGCATACTATACAACAAAATAATGCTAACATAATCAATATGATAAATCTCATTGGTAATATCAAAACAAAAAAATCAATAATATCAAATAATTGTGTTCACATACCCTATTTAATGTTGAGTGACTCATCACATAATGATGTTTTATATTGTGTTTGGAATGATAGTTGTTCTAAATGTGATGAAATTATACACAACCATGTTAGATGTTCTTTGTGTAATATTGAATATGAATGTTCAGTTTGTAGAGATATTTCTATTGAATCTGATTGTATTGAATATGGAATTCCAATTGCTTTTAACTATATCAAAATCCAATGTCATGAATGCAAACAATATATCATGGCATTAATGTGTTCTAAATGCAATAAATTACCAAATGATTGCTATTGTAAAAATATTGATGATTCTACAGAAAGCGATATGTCTGATAGTAATGAATGATTAGATGAATAAACTTCCTTTGGAATTATGGAAAATTATTATGGAATACAGTGAACCAGAAACACAAGTTACCATTAAATTATTGTGTAAATTTTTGTATGATAATCTGCAATTTGACAACTTGTACTTAAATGCAATAAAAATCCACGCAAACAAATATTTTGAAGAAAAAGATATAATGAATGATGATCTTATTAGATATCTCATAAGAATAAATAACTATTCTAAAGCGACTATTATCACACTAATTCAAGACATTATAAAACATAAAAATGAATTAAGACAAAATTGTAAAGGACATATCTTTTTTGAATATGATGACACAAACGAAGAAATTGTAGAATGTATGAAATGTGATTATAAATATTGGTGCGAGGAATGCAATCGAACATCAATAGATAATTATAATATATCACACGGACTTTCTCATATTATACAATCTGAATATAGTATCATTAAATGTTTAGATTGTGGAGAATTAGTTAATGCATATTTATGTCGAGATTGTGGTGGAAAAGAATCTTGTTGTCTTTGCCATAAAACTTCTTATTAAAATCAATGAATGCAACTTAATTCCACAAAATATAAGGGGTTATACCCCTTATATTGTTGGAATTTTCGAAAAAGGAAATGATATATTGCTCCCAACTTGTGATAAAAAATACAACTGTCTACCAACTAATTTATTTAATATAATACTATACCCCACGCAACTGCACAATGTTATGGAATCGCTCAACTGTATATTATATTTGATTCATTTGTATGATTCTATAACATTATGCAATTGCGCCGATTGTATAATATTTATTAATTTTAACGCAATTGCACAATGTTATGGAGTCACTCAATTTGATATAATATGATGATTTAATTGAGCGATTCCATAACATTGTGCAGTTGCGCGGAAATATGTGAGATGATTTTTAAGTGGAAATAACATTTAAGGATTATTTTCAAATTGGTCGCTTAACATATATTTCCTTAAGCTGCATTCATTATATTAAAATTGAAATTCATTTACTCTACAAGTATAATTTGATTATAAATCTAATGACATGGAACACATACCATTGGATTTATGGAAAATTGTTTCGGAATATTGCAATCTTGGAACCGCACTATCTATGATGGCAGTGTGTAAAATATTACGCCATCATTTAATATTAAATGATATTAACTGTATGAAACTTATGAATAAAGGATCTAGTTTTATGTATACGCATAAAATGACAAAGAAAGATATTATTACATATATTTTCAAACAAAATAAAAGCGTATCGCAAACAATTCAATTTATACAAGAAGTAAAAAGCAATAAAACAATTACGCAAAATATATGTGTACATAAAATTATACATATGCCAGCCACATTAAATTATGTTTACTGTAAATTATGTGATATACATTATTATTGTTCATCATGCACACAATCTTTGCCTAGACCAAATAATAAATATAACTTAAAAAAATATCAATGCGAAGGGTGTAAAAATTATGTTCTTACTCCGTACTGTATATGTTGTAATTTAAAAACACCCGAGTGTAATTGCGAATCTGAATATGCTATTAAACGAATGGCAGAAATACAGAAGCACTTTAAAGGAATAGAAATAAATGAAAATTCAACATAATTAAACCACACTCTATTTATTTATATTCGAATATGGAAACCCTACCATTAGAACTATGGAAAGAAATCTATAATAAATGTGACTTTAAAAATCAATTGAATATTAAAGCAACATCAAAATTCTTCCACAATAGTCCAATTTTTAATGATAGTAACTACATAGCAAAATTACAAAAGAGATTCAGAAATTATCTAATCGAAAAAGAAATATCACACAATGATCTTATTAAATCTGCAATACAACAAAATAATGGATCAATATCAAACACGTTAAATTTTTTTGATTCAGTTTATAATAAAAAACAAATAGAATCATTAAATTGTATTCATATCATACATCCAATAGATAACGATTTCAGTTCTAATTTGATAGTTTATGGATTAGAAAAAGAACAACATAATTATGATACGTCTGATGCAACTGTGAATATGGTTACTTGTGAATTGTGTAATATAGTGTATGAATGTTATAATTGCATATCCAGATATTATTTTCCCTCAAATATAAAACGCAAAAGGTATTGCAAAGTATGTAATAGATGGACTATAAAATGATATATTGGTTCCAACTTGTAATAAAAAGTATAACTGAATATCAAACAATTTATTACCATATAACACTATAATCCACGCAATAGCACAATGTTATGGAATTTCACAACGGTATATTATATTTGATTCAGTTGTGTAATTCTATAACATTGTGCCATTGCGTAGATTATATAATACTTATTAATTTTAATGCAATTATACAGTGTTATAGAATCACTCAATTCAATATAATATAATAATTTAATTGTTTGGTTACATAACAAAATACAGTTGCGTGGAAATAAAATTGATTTGAAATCAGTAATACATCAAGATCCATACTATTTAATTAATCAATGAGTATAATACCTTTAGAATTATGGAAAATTGTAACTAGCTATTTATCATCTGCTCATCAACTAAATTTAAAATTATCATGCAAACATTTGCAATTTAATAATATACATAGTGACTCATATACACGATTTTTACAAGATAAAATAATTAATAAATTCAAACAGTTGCACATAGTTTATGGTGAAATAGCAACATATTTAATGCAACAAAATGATTATTCAATATCCAAATTAAAAAAAGCAATATGTGAAATTAATACCATTGAAACCGGCGACAATTGTATACACAAATTGATGAAGGAAGATCATAATGATAGTGTGAGATGTATAATTTGTGGGTACGAATACCAATGCGAACGTTGCTATTCATTATGTAATCGGATTTGCCCTATTGACATATTCTGAATTAATAGAATATGATCAATGTGTTGATGATTGTATGTGTTGCGGCGAAAGAGTCAAATCTTATACACATCAAGGTTGTGGTAATTTTCTACCTATGTGTAGATGTACTGGTGCTTTTGGCTATTAGCAATACTCAATAAAAATTTGAAATGTTAGTGACATCGACAAGATACAAATCATATATTTTATTTATAATGTCACAATTACCATTAGAACTTTGGAGGATCACTGCGAATTATCTCGCAATTGAAGATCAAATAAATTTAAAACATATGTGCAAATATTTATATTCGAATAACATAAATAATAACTATTATACGGCTGTTTTACGAGAAAAAGTTTATAGTCATTTAGATGTACACGAAATATCTTTCGGTAGTGTTATTAAATATTTAATAAAACAAAGTAACTATTCCATAGCAGAATTACAAAAGACATTAGATTTAATATCGGACGAACAAGATTCTGACAATTGTGTTCATAAGGTCAAATCAGATGGAATGATGGATGGTATTGAATGGGTATCGTGTAAATATTGTCATCAGTGTTATCCATGCGATTCATGCCATAATGAATACAATTTACATCGACATAACAATGCTTGGGATTATGATTTATGCGAAATTAAATGTAATGAATGTGAAAATTATGTTTTATCATATTCTCATACAAAATGTGGAAATAATCTAAGGGATTGTACTTGTTTAGTAAACTTTAATTTAAAGAAAAAACTGAAATTGAATAAACATTAAGATGAATATTTATTTATTATAAAAATGGAATTACCATTAGAATTATTTGAAATCATAGGAACATATTGCAAGTTCAAAACACAAGTTAATTTAAAACACACTTGTAATAGATTTTATCATAATCTTATTTTGGATAAAAATTATTTAACTGGAATACAAACAAAAACTTTTGAACATATAATAAAACAAACAATAACACAAAATGATTTAATTAGATATATGGTGCAAGAAAATGGATTATCCATAACAAAAGTATCGCATATTATAAATTCAATTGCCTATACAAACCAAATTAAATCTAATTGTGTACATACACCAACTAAATTACATGGTTTTATGGCGAGCAACTATGCACATACACAAGATCCTTATAGACCAGACATTTATAGTTTATGTCAGATATGCAATTTGGAATATTATTGCCATAATTGTTATTTGATACGCTCAAAAAAGGAACATATACTCAAAGCAAGAAAAAATAAAACAGACAGATATTATTGCAAAATCAAATGTTATGAATGTAGCAACACTGTTATGGCATATATATGTAACAAATGCAACCTAGAAACTTTTAATTGTACTTGTAAGATTCCACCATTAATTGATTGTATTACTGGTAAAATTATTGATTCTGATGATTTGTTTATTGAAAATAGTCCATAATAGCATTTTTTAAAGTTATTATTCCTGTTGTTGCGGTTCCAGCTAAATGAACATATGTCCACAAATCATCAAATGTACAATTAAATCCAAATATACTGTATTCATAATTTGGAATGAGACCTATACAACGATACAAAATGAATAACCCAAAACCGAAGGTAATAATTATAAGTGCGGCGATATTTTGGGATGTACGGTATGTAAATGAACAAGATAATTCGTTGTATAGTATTTGATAAGTTTTCTCCAACAGTACTATATAATTTCCAAGCCCAACTCTAATAATTTTTGGCAAATATGATAGACATTTAAAAATAGGAATCATATAGTTTCTTCCGTAAGAATTCATTTTTTCATGTTCATACAAAACATCATATCTTCCATATTTTTCGACTGTTTCATTGTAATTGAAATAATTATTTCCATAAGGCACTATTAATAATTTGGCAATTGTTTTTGCATCGTATTTTTCATTGTTCAAAGTGTGTTCAAGTGTTTGTATTATGCATTGTGTTGATGCAAATCTAAATGGTTTTTTGCAGTATTTAATTAGTGTATCAGTTAAATTATAACATATTCGCGAATCATGTTTAAAAATCAAATATAAATAGTTATCTATATTACAATTTGAATGATAATATCCAATTAAATGTTTAGCCGTATGATTGCAGCCATTCTCAAAACTAAATTTGATTAAATCAGCTTTACAGTTGGCTATGTAACTATCTTTTGAATATAAGAAATACTTGCAATCAAAATCTTTAGCTTGTTTTATTGTGGATATGTCCATAGTTTGTCTTCTATATAACACAAATTTATTGATTGTCTTATTAAATTGTGTATTTACTGATCTGAATTTGTCTAATTTGCATGTCGGAAAATAATCGAATATTACAATTAACAGGTCCGTTGGAATGGATTCCATATCAGTTTATTGACCATCTATCAATTTATTAGTATATTATAGTTTATTCACTTTTTTGAAATAACATAAAGATACCAAAATATTATAAAACAATGAATGTACCATTAGAGTTATGGAATATAGTTATGGGGTATTGTGAAATTAAAACAAAAGTAAATTTGAGACATACCAATAAATATTTTATTGGTAAACTAAACTTAAATGACAGTACATTACAAGAATTGCAAATATTAGCATCACATTATCTTATTAAACAAAATGTTTCGTATGATGATATCATAAAATATCTAATTAAACAAAATTCCATTTCGAATATAGCAAGCTATATGCCAAAAAAACCAAATGATTGTGTTCATATTTTATTTTCATTACCTTATCCATTTCCATCAACAAAATCATATCTTAGTTGTAAATTATGTGGTATTCAATATGAATGTGAACATTGTTTTTCAAAATATACACAATCACAAAAACTATTACATACATCAAAAAATTATAAATATATACAGTCAAATTGTGCATTTAATAGACATAAATTTATGGAATATAGACAAGAATTATTACTTAATCCTCCAATTCCTAATACAATTACTAATAACAATTTTAATTTCAATCGCATTATTACCCCAAATATTGTGGATGCGGTGGGTCAATCAATTAATTTAGTCCAAAAACTGTTTAAAATAGATTCAAACCATACAAAATTAGGATTACATGAGCTGAGCAGTACATCAGATGATTTAAGTGATGACCTTTTTTGAGTAATAAAATTTGATTATAAAATCCTCTAATATTCTAACCATTTGATTACTAACAATTAATATGGCCCTCACAACGGATCAAAAATATGAACTCATAACCAGAAATTTACAAGAGAAAATTGTAGATGAAGATGTAATGAAAAAAATATTAGAAAAAAGACCATATAGAATTTATTGGGGAACGGCACCCACAAGTATGCCACATTTAGGATACTTTGCGCCAATGTTCAAAATAATAGATTTTCTTCAAGCTGGATGTGAAGTTACTATTCTAATTGCTGACTTACATGCGGTTTTAGATAATATGAAATCTAATTTTAACCAAATTGAAGCCAGATCAAAAGTTTATACATTGGTTATTCAAACACTATTAACATCACTTGGTTGTGATATTACTAAATTGAAATTTATAAAAGGAACTGATTTCCAATTAAACGAAGATTATACTTTGGATATGTATAAAGCGCATACTTTAATATCAGTCCATGATGCTAAACATGCGGGAGCTGAAGTTGTCAAACAAAGTGATAATCCTAAAATGGCTGGTCTGATGTATCCTACTTTACAAGCTCTAGATGAGCAATATCTTGGTGTTGATTGCAGTTTAGGTGGAATAGATCAAAAAAAAATCATGATGCACGCAAGAACATTGTTACCAAAATTAGGTTATAAAAAAAAGGATGAGTTAATGAATAGTATGGTACCCGGATTAAGATTTGAGAAAAAGACTGATTATGATACAGATAAAATGAGTTCATCGGATATAGATAAGAAAATAAGTTTAATAGATACCAAAAACATAATTAAAACTAAAGTGAATAAATGTTATTGTTTGCAAGGAGATGTGGAAGATAATTGTCTTTTATCAGTTACAGAAAGTATAATTTTCCCTTGTTTGAAATTGAAAGGATTAAATTTCACAATAAATAGAAGACCAGAATATGGAGGTCCAATGACTTACATAGAATTTGAGGATCTTAAAAATGAATTCGCAAAGTCAGAAATCCAT
>Ga0315284_10015147_pt1 | contig 10966 bp, 8 predicted proteins | sample YL17G09_16_MG_FD_203696 | JGI IMG/M metagenome (GOLD analysis project Ga0315284, IMG submission 203696) | Sediment microbial communities from Yellowstone Lake, YNP, Wyoming, USA - YL17G09_16 | ecosystem: Environmental > Aquatic > Freshwater > Lake > Sediment | place: USA: Wyoming | collected...
CTTAATTACTACAATCATAAAATATACTCACATCTCTTATTATTCTTTATCTATATTCAATCTCATTTGTCATAATTTTAATACCCCAGATTTATAACATTATTTCCACATTGTTGCTCTTATCAGTTTTACTTTTGATACTACCCGTCCATGCTTGTTCATCTCTAAATCTCTCTTCTTTAATTCTCCTGTTGTTTGATATGCTGTTCTCTTGTTCCTCTTATCTTTTCATATATTACACCTTTAATATGATATTTGCCGTCCGTCTTGTCTCTCATCATGTTTTTGCTCTTTATTGATGCTGATAACGTTTTGTAATTCTCTATTTCATTTTGTTTCTCATTTATTCCAGATTTTATACACTCAACCTCAACAATTCTAATGTGAATCTTACCGATTAATTCAAATACATTGAATTCTTTTTCAAATGCTTTAAATCTAATAAATTCACAATTTAATTTCCTTTTTATAAATTCTTCTCTTTTTCAATCTAATTGTTTATTTACTTGTGTATCGTGGTGTAACTCGTCACATTCAACCGTAATCTTATAACCGTTGCCCCGGCGGCCCCGCCACTATACCACCCCAGAATAATGCTCCAACTACATTTGTTGTATTCTTAAACCCTGCAGTATCATTAAATGCTAATTTAATAGATCCAATCCAGTCACCGTTATTATCTTTCAAACTACGAATTTCTCCCATTACATTTCTTCCGTCCTCTAATCTGAGTTGAACAAACGAATAGGGTGCTAGATATCCAGCATCAGAAGCTCCCTTTAACATGTCTGCTAATCCTCTAAGATATTTTCTAACTGACATACTCTTTATCTCTGTCATTTTAGCTTCTTCTTCTTCCACTGATGCATCCCCTGAATCTTCATCTTCTTCATCCCTTTCCGTATACAATATCCTTGACCCATTTTCCGATGAAAGTAATAATCTAAATGATCCCAAATCATTCGTCTTCTTTAATTCTCCTTTTACATCTAGTGAAACTATATCAGGAGATTCACCATCTTCACCTAAATCAGGTATCGTATTTATACCCACCGTATACGTTCCGCTCTTTAATAAACCAACACCCTTTGTCGCCTCTTTCGCAGCTCGACCATCGCTAGTTAAACCTTTATTATTTAATTGTAGTTGAAATCCTCCAATATCCGCTTTTATCGACTCAACATTAGCAACTATTGTATTTTTAGAACCACTCCTCCAAAAATCAAGCTGTACACCGGTTTGCATACCGGTTTGCATGGCTATAAAAATAATACGAGCAACACGACCATCATTATTCTTTAAAGTTACTGTTTTTGTTTTAGAATTATACCTTGCTTCTATTTCTGGTAATTTTTGTAATGGCGCTAGCGTCTGCCACATCTGCAACGCCCCAATTATTCCTATACTCACCTTTGCTTTTTTTAATAATCCCACCATAAGTGGTATGTCTCCTCCCTTGATTGCTTTTACAGACATCTCTACATTTTTATTCTTTTCTCTTAATCCCACTACTTCAAAAAACGCCGCCTTACCAGCACCATCTTCCGTTTCCAATCTTACTATGGCTTTACAACCCGTCGCTAATTCTAATCTTAACGCTGTAACATCTAATTCTTTATAAGGTTTCGTTTCAAACTCCTTACTAGCAACAATAGCGTCAACATTTCCTATAATCTTGTTTATCGTGATAAATTGACTACCTGCACCCCGCTGTCGGGCTCCGACTGCAACATTTGCGCGTCGTAAGGTAAGATCTGCTGTAAAATTCTGTGAAAGTAGAGTAGCAGCAGATGAAGCGGCAACAGTAGCTTTACCAGAAGATGCGCCCCAATACATTCTTTATATTCTTTTTTATACTTTATACTTATATTATTTTTTCCCTAAATTTTTTATTCCATAATAAATATTTATTCACACAAACACATAAATATTTATCCTTTTACTCATATCACACCCGCCTCCCTCGGCGCTGCTGCGGAAAACCACAACACAATCTCTCCAATCTTTGTTCCTTCCATATATGTATCATAACCATAATCACATTCAAATGTCGCAGTCCATAGATCTTTACTTTGTTTCAAACCGGTCATATATCCAAGTAAATTTCGACGAGTTCCCAGTAAGGTCACTTGCGCCAGAGCATCTGCTTCTAAATCTTTAGACAGTTTGGGTAAAAATATTTTCGCATTTTCACTCGCCACATCAAATCCGTAAAGTAGCAGAGCTCTTGCTTTTTCTTTTACTGTAAAACCAACTTGAAATGTTCCATCAGCGTTATTCACCTTTGTTATAGTTCCACTGACACTTAACGCGGCGGTTTTACGATTTGGACAATCCTGTGATTCACATGGCTCTTCATATTGAAAAAAATTCAAACCATGATATTCACCACTAGCGAAACCGGAAACAGCATTTGTTGCCGCTTTTCCAGACGACACAAAACCTTTGGTTGTTAATTCAAATTTCGTTATTTTATTGTCAGATGTTACACCCTTCACCCTTGCAACCATTTTATTTGTATTTCCATTACCGTCTTTTGCTAATATTAATAGGTTTCGTCCTACAGAAGAAGCATCAAACCACGAATCAAACCACCACGGCGGTCTCGATACTTGTTCCGCAAAGGGGGTGCCGGGCAATTGATCAGCTTTATTCACAGTCAATTGACTGTTAGATTTATTCCACGTTGCAAAGCGGACGGGTTCATAAAATCCTGGTACATTTTTCTCACCATGTGAATAAAATGTAAGTTTTGCACTTTTATAAGCTCCGGCGGGAGCGGGAGTAAGATTATTGTCATCTGTCGATAAACTAATTACTAATTTACCGTCTTTCATTTCGGATTTAGTAACATTACATAAACTCTTATAACCATTTTGTGTCTCTACCATTATTGCCACTATTTCTTTATTTCTTAATCTTATAGCTAAACCTGACCTTAACCTTTCAAGAATTAAATTACGCACATCAATCATCCCATTCGAATTCACTTCAATAGTTTCAGCTTTTTTTAATGTGTTTATTGTTATTTGTGGTGGTAGTCGTGGTAGTCCTACACCTGCTAAACTAATACCTATATCCGCTTCCGCCCAATCACGCCAAATAGGTCCTAAAACATCTCCCATCTTTCTTTAATATAACATATAATTATATTATTTTTTCCCTAAAATATTTATTCAATAATAAATATTTAATTACAATAAATATTTATTTTTCATGAATTCTTTACTTTTCATGAATTCTTTACTTTTCATGAATTCACGAATTCTTCTTTTTATGAATTTATCAGTTATCTAAATTTTTCCTTCATAAGATATGGGTGTACCAATAACGTCATTGCCTACGAAAGAACCACTATTAAGAATAAATGTAAATGTCGCATTGTTGGTAATGCTTCCGTTATTAGTAAATGTTCCCCTCCGGTTAACAATGTAAAAGTTGTTAGTAATAGCGCCATTGTTTGTCATACCGTTAGAGAGATCTATATAACCGTCGTTGAGAATGGTGCCGTCGTTGATAAAGGTGGGAAACGGGTTGTTAGGGTCTACATTTATTACGACTAACTCTCCATCGAGAATAATTGTGCCTTTATTCGTAAGTGTGGGATATTTGTTAGTACCGAATATGTTGAAACGAAGCTGTTGTCCCGCTTTAATAGTTAGCTTTCCGTTCGATTCGATTATTGTGTCACCTTTCAAATACCAAATACCATAAGCAAGTTCTGCTATATCTTCTACAAATATAAATTTACTACCATCAACATTTTGTTCCGCCGTTTTAATAAATTGAATAATATTATCACCCTGCAGGTCAAATTGTGGTATTACTCCTGCTTTTGTATAAAATTTATATGTCGTTCCACTTGCACTTTGTGTAATCTCTGCATTACCTAGCGGGAACTTATACAAAAAACGATTATCAAAACCATCATCATGAGTAGATCGTAAATTTAATGCCCACTCAATTTTTTCTCCTCTTGCTGACAAGTTTAAAATTTGTCCAAGATTGTTTTCATACTCCTTTGTAATATCGTAAGCTGCCGCATCCAAGAAACCACGAATAGATAATTCCGAAAAATTTTCTTGAACACCATTGCTTTTACACACTGAAAAAGCGTCGGTAGATTTATTTGGTGCTACGGTAATTTGTAAACAATTGGCTGCATTAAACCATTTAACCGTCTCCACTGGAAAAGTCGCAGTAGCAGTTAATACGTCAACATTGTTTACTTGAGAAGCAATTACTGCTTCTGTCACTTTTAATGCCCCTATTGCAGCACTTGCTTGAGCAACAGTTAATTGTTGAGCATTTTGAAATCCCTTATAAACGTCCAAGGCACTATCAAGGTTAGCGAAATCAACTTTTAATTGAATCGTCTGCCATTTACCACCAGCAGATCCTATTGCTACTGAAGCGATAAATCCAGTTCCATCAGATGGAAAAGCTGCCATTTTTGCAGCCCAGGCAAAATGTGTGTAGTCATCCGGTTTAGTCAATATTACCTTATTATCTTCACTTAATTTAAATTTGCCATATATGGTTTTATCATCAACCGTGAGTGATGCAATTATACTAGGAAAAACACTAGTAGTCGGAAAATCGTATAAATCAATAATAAAACCGAGGCCATCAACGCCATGTTTTTTTGAGTAATTAATACCTTTATAATCTTCTTGGTTCATTAACCATTGTTTTTCTTGGTTCATTAACCATTGATTCGCCGGTATTATTCTAATGCTCCCGTTCCAATCCAAGTAATCATTTTTTTCAACAGTTGACTTCTCAATTGTTAAAGTAAAGGGGGCCGCCAGGCCACTCGCAAATTCCATAGAAAATTGTCCACTCGCAAATTCCAGTGCATAATTTATTTTCCCATCCTTTCTAGTCCTACGCACACGTTTAACGCTTTGATTATTTACTACTACTTTAAAACCACGACCTACTAGATAAAGGTTATAAACGAATACAATGGGAAGGGAGGGGAAGCGGACAGGATCTCCACCTTGCTCACGCAATTCATAACGCATATTATCCAAATAACTGTAAAGGTCAATTTGGTCTTGTAATGGTGTAGCGGCGCCATTATATATCATACCTTTTTGTTGTGATCCGTCCAAAATTTCAATTAACTGATTACCTCCTTTTTTATAAAGTTTCGCCTTAACTTTATCCGCAACGAATGTTTCAAACGTTTTAAGGAGGGTCCCTGCATTGAATAATGGCGTAACTCTATAAGCTGGTTCTAATCCAACTAATGCTTGGTTGAAATTTAATCCCGCGCCACTCGCTATCGCTAAATTAAACTCTGCTAATTTTTCAGCTACGCTCGGAAAATTCAAATTAATTTGTATAGACGGTTTTACAAATGATTGATTCACAGGTAATAATTTAATTAAACTTTTCTGTCTTGATCCAGAAGCAAGCGCAACCCAAAAAGAATCAGACGTCGTCAATCGCATAGTAGTCGTATTACTACTATTATCTATTTCCAATTCTTCTATTTTAGCAACAATTGTGGCGGTTCCGATCATAGTGATAACAATACCACCTTTAAAAAACAACCACGCTTGGCTACCCTCTACAGTTACATACAAATTTTTACTATCTTTATCACATGTAGCAGTTGCATCATAATAACTATTTAAATTTTTAAAACTCATTTTATTATAACATAAAGATATATTCTTTTTTTTCCTAAATTTTTCATTCACTTTTTTGTAAATTGAATTTTTATTTTTTTATTTATTCCTTAACAGTGTTTCTACCCATCCATCAATATTATGTCCGCGTCCGTCGTATCATCTCCCGTTCGTTCCGCCGGAACAATGGGTTCTCCTGGATTCAGGTCTCAAAGAAAACTGTCATCTGAAACCATAACCAAAAAAATACAAGCGCTTGAAAATACCATTGAATCTTTGAGACAGCAACTCGTCTTCACCCGATCTGAAGAAGAGTCCGTTCCCCCAAAAAAAGTGACAAAAAAAGTGCCAGTGGTAGCAGAGGCGGCAACAAAACAAAAGAAAACAAACCAAAAGAAAATACAAGAATCAAAAGAAGAAAAGGACAAAATCCCAATGCCGTGGACCGGACAAACCGATTTCACTACATGTGTTGGTCTGAAAGCGCAATACGGTCTCTTCATCCAATGCGGAAAGACGTGCGACATGTCATCCGCTTCATTTCAAATTGACAACCATGAATGCAGGTTTTGCAACGACTGTTCCAAGAAATGCGACGAAAACGGAAAACATTCCGTTGGAACAATTGAAGAGCGCATTGAAGCTGGAGTTGGTAACTATGTGAATGCCAAGACAGGTAAGAAGGAAACAATGTACATTGAAGTCCTTGAAAAAATGAAAATCACCAAAGAAGAAGCGCTCGATTCTGCTGCCAAACGCGGATTTCAGATCCCAGATTGGATGCTTGAAAAAGCCGAAAAGAAACGCGGGCGCCCCGCTGCTGCTACTGCATCTGGCGCGACAGCTGCCAAAAAAGTCGACAGTGATGACGAAACCAAAACAAAGGAAAAGAAACCAAGACAAACTCGTGCCAAGGCGACGACCAAGGCGACGGCGACGACCAATGACACCCCCCAAAAGACAAATTCAGTTCAAAGTTCAGTTTGCATTGACCTGAATCAAAATGATGATGCGGACATTACTCCTGTTGCTTCTGCTGCCACCCCCATCAACAAGGAAAACGACAAGGAAAACGACAAGAAGAAACGTGGTCGTCCCACCAAGTCCAATACTCAAAACAATGTTGGCGAATCTGAAATGCAAATCTTGATTACTCAGGCCACAACCGAAAAAAAGAAGCGCCTGTCCCTTGATCCTTCCGATATCATCATGGTTCCATCATCACAAGAAGAAGCAATCGGTCATATCGAAACTTGTCTCGCGTTTGAAAACGAAGGAAAAGAAACCAAAGAAACAAATGAGGATGAAGATGAAGTATTCGACATGTTTGACAAGATGCTCGAAGAAGAAGAGAAGAACCAGCAACAACAAGAAGTCGCAACTGTTGTCGAGCCAGTCGTCGTCGCAACCAATGAGAAAAAGGAAAAGAAGTCAAAGAAGACCAAGAAATCCGATGAAGATGTAGAAAAGGTCGAAAAGACAGAGAAGAAGAAGGACGACAAAGTGACCAAGAAGGAAGCCGCTGCCAAGAAGAAGGCAGAAGAAGAAGCCGCTCTTGCTGCTGCTGCCACCAAGAAGAAGGCGGAAGAGGAAGATGAAGAAACTGAGGACGAGGAAGAAGAGCTCGAATGCGAAGAATACGAGTACGACGGCGAAACGTACGGACTTGCACCCAACGGAGACATTTACTCACAAGACGGCAACCTTGTCGGAAAGTTGACGAATGGCGTTCCCACCATGTTTTAAATTTTGTGAATTTTGTGAATTATGTGAATTTTGTGAATTATAAAAAATAAAAAATAAAAAATAAAAATATTTTTTTCTTATTTTTCCATAATTGCCATTTTTTATATTTGGATAATATTATTGAATGGATTTTCTCTCCAACATATATTCCAAATATCATAATTTAGTCGAGTATTCCGAGTATGCATTTACAGGATGGGCTCTATCATGGATTCTATTTTTTATAATGCTACCAATTATGATTCATTTCTTCGGAAAAGTAAAAGGCGCAGTTATAAATTACGGGTTTAGCTGGATATCCATGGTTATTATTATTCTTGGTTTAGAATTTAGCATAAAATAAAGTAAAATAAAATATATTTATACCCGCATAAACTTTCCAATTCTTCGCGTTTTTGAATGCAAACGTTTACGATTATTGTTTCCATGTTTTCTTGTTTGGTGTGTCGATAACGATACACTAGGCCGATGGTGACGACGATGGCGTGTTTGCGAACTGCTGTGAAGTGAATGCGCTCTAGTTACTCGCTTGCTATATGCTTTCGTTTTAAGAAACAATTTAATATAATTAAAAAGTTTATCTCCGGATGCTTTGAATTCGACATCTTCTCTCGCCGATGCGTGGTCAAACGGCGTATTTAAAGAAATATAATTTGCATCGTGTAAATTCAAGCGACGACCTTGGTGTGAATTTTTCACGGATCCCATTCTCTCGCCAACGGCGGCCGCAAACTCTTTTACGGAAACAATGGTTGCTGCGAGCGGACTTTTCAGGTAGCGCCGAATCATCTCATCAGTTGACAGCGTCTTCACATACGGTTTCACATTTAAATATAAAACATTTTCGTGTCGCATATCGGGATGGTTCAAGTCGTCGACAAAACAAACTTCTGAGTGTGGAGAGATTCCGGTAATGCGCAATAAATCGTCATATGTTTTATTTTGGCTTGTGCGCCCTGGTTCTACAACCTTTCCATTGATCATATATGCTGCGATGATTTTGTCGAATAAATGATTGGTTTCATTTCTCTCTACATTCCCTACTTTATAATCAAAATATTTCGCAATGTGTTGCACCCACGATCGCGGCCCTTGATTGTTTGTGTAAATGAATACGCCGCTGCACGTTCCGCTTAATTTTTTTTCATAAACGTATTTCAATATTTCGATCATTTTCGGACGGACAAATTCGGGGAACAAGTCGAGAATTTCGTTGAATCTCTCAAAAACCGATCCCGAAAAATCTTTATTGTAGAATGAAAGCGCGTCGATGAATGAACCGAATTGCGAGAAGTATCCGAGCGTTTCATCGACATCGAATACAATGTATTTTCCTTTTGTCATATTTATAATTAATATAAATCGTTTCGTATATTATATCAATATTTTATTTTTGGTATAATATTTACGGTATATATATTATTTATAAATATATTATTTTATAAATATAGGTATATTATAATACTATACATTGATAACGAAAATGAATGAAGACAATATTACAAATTTTTCACTCATTGAAGACGATTTAATACAATTGTCAAATAATAATAATGGGTTTTACAAACAAAATGTAAAACAATTTATATTGGGTATGTTTTTAAAAACTAAAATCCAACACATAGCTTGGCATATTTTTCACTCGTTTTCGGTAATGTATCCAGATGAACCAACAACAGAACAACAGTTAATGACTAAAAACTTTATTAATAAAATCACAACCAATTTAGGTATTATTTGCTCTTCTTGTAGCGGAAAAAAAGACAATTTTATATCAACGTATGACACCGACTTGGCAGTTAGTTCTAAAATAAATCTAATATATTTTTTTTGTGATTATCATAAACATGTTAATACAACTCTTAGACCACAAAAACACTTTAGCTATGAACCAGGCATATACACGACTGAGTTTATTATTGACAGGTATACAAAAAATGATTATATTTCATTAATTGATGGAACATATAATATTAATTTGGTTTCATTATTTCAACAAAATTCTATGGATGATTTTTTTCCATTGTTTAATAAAAATGTGAAGGAAATAATATATTATAAAGAACCTAATAACTATGATTTTGATATTACATTTTCTAAACTCATTTAGCTAGCTCCACTTTGTTATGTTATTGTAGAATAAATATAAATTTTCACTTGTTTATATTTATTCTATATTTATTCACTTTTCATACCTTATATTATTATGGATTATGATTTGATGGATTAAACATTCCTATTCCATTGCCACTAATACCATTATAAGTATCACCATGCAGACCGTATTGACGTATAATATAAGCAGCGCTTGCTACAAATATAAATTTTCCGGTAACGTATATTTTTCCGGTACCCAAATCTGGATTTATGTAACTACCGTACCAATGCCATTCAATATACGCATCTTCGGTTGGAGGGTCTGGTCCGCTATTAATAGTGCACATATAGCGGTTTTGAATAATATTATCATCTATTGTTTGCGAGCAAAATCCGAGTCTCAGGCCACTATCTTGAATTTGACATACATCAAGGCCGTGAGTTGCGATTGTGCTAGGACATACAATGACTGGGACTCTTGAGGGATCTTCAGAACATTCATGTAATGTGTAAGTATAATTATTTTTACCGCAGTTAGAGGGGAGAACTACATTAAGACACGAGTTTGTGGTAATAGCATATGAAGAATACAATATTGGTGGTCTGTCTAATGTAAACGGTAAAAGCGGTATTATCTGATAATCTAAATAAAAAGTCGAACTTGGACCCGTTGCTCCTGTGGGGCCAGTTGCTCCTGTGGGGCCAGTTGCTCCTGTGGGGCCAGTTGCTCCTGTGGGGCCAGTTGCTCCTGTGGGGCCAGTTGCTCCTGTGGGGCCAGTTGCTCCCGTTGCTCCTGTTGGACCAGTTGCTCCTTGAATACCTTGCTGACCCGTTGGACCAGTTGCTCCTTGAATACCTTGCTGACCCGTTGGACCAGTTGCTCCTTGAATACCTTGCTGACCCGTTGCTCCCGTTACTCCCGTTGCTCCCGGTTCTCCCGGTTCCCCTTGACTACCCTGCGCGCCTGTCGGTCCCGTTATACCTGTTGATCCAGAAGAATTGTTACACTTTTCTTCACATACGGTTTTACAACATAACTTATTACCTAAATATGAGTTATAACTTGTATACGTCGACATTTTATTATAATTAATATATATATAATATTATTTAATTAAACTAAAGTATTATATTATAAAATAAAAAGAAATAATATTATATATTAAAATATCAATTACTTTAAAAAATGAAACGAAAAATAAGATTAAATCATGCAGATTATAAGAAAATTTTAGCGTATTATAAAATCGTTGTTCCACAAGGGACTTCATTTGCCGCATTGAAAAAAAAAGCGGAAGATGCGCTCGTTAAAAAGATATGCAACTGCACCAAAAAATTAAAGAGTAAATTTAGAGAGACAAAAGCCATCGGTGTGTGCGCAGAAAGCGTTCTCAAAAAAAAGAAGCTCATGTATCACCGATTTACGTGCAAGAAGCCGGCACACTTTATTCCCAAATCAAACCGACTTAATCCACTGCATAAAA
>Ga0315284_10015150_pt1 | contig 10965 bp, 8 predicted proteins | sample YL17G09_16_MG_FD_203696 | JGI IMG/M metagenome (GOLD analysis project Ga0315284, IMG submission 203696) | Sediment microbial communities from Yellowstone Lake, YNP, Wyoming, USA - YL17G09_16 | ecosystem: Environmental > Aquatic > Freshwater > Lake > Sediment | place: USA: Wyoming | collected...
TTATATATATAATTACTATAATAACACAATAATATAAATGAGTAGTCCAGCAAAGATGCAAACAGTCGGGGAAGCGACTAGTTCAATTAAAGGGGTTTTTCAATCTACATTTAGTGGTTTAGCAAATACTTTAAATTTACCACAATTAAGAGATTCATTTTTTCAAAATATTATTTTCATTTTAATTGTTATTATTATTTTAGTAGGTATATTGGTTTATATACAAATGGTAGGAGTGGATAGTGTAAATCCACTCAACCTTCCGCCAACCAAAGAAGTAAGAAAACTAGAAATACAAAAAGTAGTAGAAGGTTTTGATATGGAGCAAAATAGTGGATTACAAGATTCATCTACAAGTATAGACTTGATTGGTGGAGCAGACGGACTTTTTAATATAGGAAGCGGAGAAGATGGAGACTTATATGAAAACAATTATGATAGTATGTATCATGGACAATACGATAATCTTTATAGCGCTAATAGCAATTTATTAGATGATCTAACTGATTTAACTAGCGATGTATTTCATAACGACCCACCTAAAAAAAACAAGAGAAACAATGATTAAAGTTACGCATTTACTTTATATTTTATATTTTACACAAAGTTATTAATATAACATATAATAAATAAGACATAAAATTGATTTATAAAAATCTATATAATAAATATATAAAAACAATCTAGATAATCAAAACAATACAACAAAATGATTATTCCTGTAAAATGCTTCACATGTGGAAAGGTAATCTCCGACAAATATCGTTATTATTTATCTGAAGTCAAGAAAAGAAAGATTGAGAAAGATATGAAGAATGACAAGGTAATATATTTAACACAAGAATTTACAGACAAAACTCCTGAGGGGTTTGTTTTAGACGAACTAGGCTTTAATAAAATGTGTTGCCGTAGACACTTTCTTACTCACGTCGACATTGAGTAGTTAAATATTAAATAGTTAAATAGTTAAATAGTTAAATATTAAGTAAAAATGAATACGCGTATTTTTATATAGTATATAATTTTTATTCATATATAATAATATATTATCGTATTATTATATAATATAATATTATAACATGGGTTCTTATTCTTATAAAAAACATAAAAAATCAAAACATAGTAAAAAAAATAAACACCATATGCGAAGAAAAACGCGAAAAATGGGTGGAGGTGGTATGGGTGTTACAGTTCAGAGCGGTTCTGCAAATATGTATATAAACCCAGCAAGTACATCTCAGATTGCCGGGTGTCGTTCTGATAATACAACTGCTACAGGAGCGTACTACTTAAACACGCCACTTGCTGTAGGAGGACAGAGTGGAGGAGGCAAATTAAGAAGAAAAAAAAATGGTAACAAAATGAAGTCGCGAAAAATGGGTGGCGGAAGTCGTATGAGTGGTATGAGTGTTGCAGTTCAAAGTGGTTCTCCAAATATGTATATAAACCCCGCTACTGATTTAAATCGTCCTGGACTATATTCGGATAATACAACTGCGGGAGGAGCGTACTACTTAAACACGCCACTTGCTGTAGGAGGACAAACAGGCGGTGGACAGGTTTGCACACAACCACCATATCAGTTTTTGCAAAGAGGTGGAGGTGGAGGTAAAAGATTAAGAAAAAATATGAGACATAAGAAAGGTTCGAGACATATGAAAGGTGGTAATGGAAGTTTCTGGAATTTTGCAAAATTTTGGAACCCAGATAATCCAGGACAAGGTGGTAATGTATTATCATTGTCTCCAAGAGGAATTTCACCATCTGGTATAGGTTCTCCAGTATCAACGGCTGGAAATCCACCAATACCACCCATTCAACCATGGCCAGCAGAGAAGTTAATATTTCCCCATGACTATACAAAAGGAGGCTTCCAGTCTGGTGGTGGTAAACGCACAAGAAAAGGTAAAGGAAGAGGATTAAAGGGTGGTGGTATTATAGACGATTTACAGACATTTGGTCGTGATGTTGTATATAGGTTAGGTTCAGCAGTAAACGGTCTTAGTGGATTCGATAACAAAGTATACAATGTTAACCCAAGCCCTACATTCCAATTTCCACGTGGTTTAGGAAATGTAACATCTGGAGCTTCTTCTTACAACTCATTAAATTTGAAAGACATATATAATAAATCATACAGTGACGCATCATTAAAGTAAACTTTATAAATACAAAACAATTTAACGGGGAGTATTAATCGGAATATTAACACAAATATTAACACGAATATTATTATTATTATATTTTGATTATAATAATAAAAAATAACATATCATAACATAATATAATATATATAAATGTTTTCAAACTTTGTTTATAATTTATGTACACCAGCAAAATTATATTTTTTTATTAGTTTGATATTACTAGCAGTATCTTTATATTATGATATAACGCGAAACGAAAAAGATAAAATATGTTTAGGAAATTTAAGTTGTAAAATACAAAGTAAGCCGGCGTTCTATGTGTTAAATATATTTTTTATTTTACTATGGGCGTTTATTCTTAACATATTATGTAGATATGGTTGGTCAAAACTATCGTGGTTCTTATTTTTATTTCCATATATAATTTTAGGTATTGCTTTTTTGACAATTGCTGGACTTGTAATTTTTATAGCAAAAGGTAATAAAAAATAAAAAATAAAAATAAAAAAACATAATAGTTAATAGATAATATATAAGATGTCAAAAATATAGAGTTATATTCAAATTTTATAGTAAAAATATGAATATAAATGTAAAAAGTATAAAAAATACTAATGATATAATATAATAGTATAATAATATAATCTAAGTAAAATGAATTCTGAGTTAGCATGGCAGATAATAGATAAATACTTTGATGATAATCCAAATATTTTAGTTCAGCATCATTTAGAATCTTATAACGATTTCATGACAACTGGAATAAAAAGAATCTTAAAAGAAAAAAATCCAATCGTTCTACAAAAAGAAGAAGATGTATCGAAAAATATTTTCAAACTAAGATGCGAATTATTTATTGGAGGAAAGAGTGGTAACAGACTATACTACGGGAAACCAGTTATATATGATGATGAAAATAATGGTTTAGTAAAAAGGTCGCATTTTATGTATCCAAATGAGGCAAGGTTGAGAAACATGACATATGGAACTACGATTCACTATGATGTAGAGGTGGATTTTATAATGCGAGATGCAGAAGATAATATAAGAGTAGAAACCGCTGTATTGGAAAAAATATTTCTAGGTAGGTTTCCCATTATGCTTCAATCAGAGTTATGTATTTTAAATGGGCTAAATCCTTCGGTAAGATTTAATATGGGTGAGTGTCGGAATGACTATGGTGGATATTTTGTTATCGATGGAAAAGAAAAGTTCATTATTTCACAAGAAAAATTTGCTGATAATATGCTTTATATAAGGGAATATGATGATGAAGGTGAACTTTATAGTCACTCCGCCGATATACGCACAGTATCAGAAGATGCATCAAAACCGGAGCGAACAATGTCGGTGAGACTCGTTGCTCCAGGTGCTCGATACTCGAATGGACAAATCGTAGTTCTAATTCCAAATGTTCGTAAACCTATACCCCTTTTTATAGTAATGAGAGCTTTGGGAGTTTTATCTGATAAAGATATTATAGAATATTGTTTACTAGACTTGGATAAAAATGCAAATATGATAGACTTATTTATTCCATCTATTCATGATGCAAGTAGAATTTTTACACAAGAAGTGGCTCTTAAGTTTATATCCACTTTTACAAAATCAAAAACAGTATCACATGTACACGACATTTTAATTAACTATTTTTTGCCCCAACTAGGAGAACTAAACTACATAAATAAAGCGTATTATTTGGGATATATTGTTTATAAGTTACTACTTGTATATACGAAAGTTGAAAAACCAACTGACCGCGACAACTTCAAGTTTAAACGTGTCGACTCACCAGGTCGTCTGTTATATGACTTATTTAAAGAGTATTATTCGCTACAACAAGCCAGTATTCGTCTTGCAATTGACCGCGAATACTATGGTAACACGTCTAGGTATAATAGTGCGGAATCATTTCCTTCACTTATTCTACTAAATAAAAATGAGATTTTTCAAGACCGCGTTGTAGAGTCAGGATTTAAAAAAGCATTTAAAGGGAATTGGGGTTCAATAGAACATACCAAAAAAATAGGTGTAGTTCAAGACGTAAACCGGCTTTCATATAATTCATTTATTGCGGGGTTTCGTAAAATAAATTTGCCGATGGACTCGTCATCAAAGTCGATTAAACCTCGTTTACTACATAGTTCGCAATGGGGTATTATTGACCCGGTAGACACACCGGATGGTGCAAATTGTGGGTTACATAAAAACATGACATTAATGTGTCATATTACTACCGGATTTTCCGGACAACCTATGATAAAATGGATGCGAGATATAATAGGTATGAAACTATTAGAAGAATGCCCTAGAAAATATTTATTTAGTTCTACAAAGGTATTTATAAATGGGGCATGGGTTGGTGTTTTATCAAATCCGGACCAGGTAAGTATACAAATAAAAACGTATAGAAGATTTGGATTAATTTCGCCCTTTATAAGCGCACATTGGGAAATACAAAACAATGAGATGTATATTTTCACAGATGGTGGTAGGTTATGTCGTCCTTTACTATATTATGATACCATTGACATGCGATATGCATTTGAGAGAAAAGAAATATTAACGGCATTACAGTCAGATAATTTCACTTGGAAAAGTTTGGTTGTTGGTATGAACGAAAAAATAGCAGTTGAATACACTTTAGATTCTCCAACCATATATACACCTATACGGTTATATGGTGTAGAAACAATTTTGGATATTCAACGCGGAAAAATTCCATCTATTATAGAATATGTAGATACAGCCGAAGAAGAGTCGCTCTTAATTACTTTATCTTATAATGCGCGCGACAAACCATATACACATATTGAAATTCACCCATCTATATTATACGGATTCATGGGGAATCAAATCGTTTATCCTGAAAATAACCCTTTACCGCGAAATGCCTTTGCGTGTGGTCAAGCAAAACAAGCTGTTTCTTTATATAGTACAAACTTCTTTTCACGGATTGATAAGATGGGGGTAATGTTAAACTATGGACAAATACCCCTAGTTAAGAGTCGCTACTTAAAACATATAAACAATGAAGAGCATCCATGTGGTGAAAATGTCATTGTAGCAATTATGTGCTACTCTGGGTATAATGTAGAGGACTCTATTTTATTCAATGAAGGGTCGGTAAAACGAGGAATGTTTCGAACAACTTACTTTAATAGTTATGAGACACGCGAGGAATCTAGTAAAGATAAAGGTGTAGTGGTCGATTCGCATATTGCAAATATTGAAAGTGAGACAAATGTGATTGGATTAAAACCAGGATATGAGTATAATCACCTTGACATGTATGGTATGATAAAAGAAAACACCGAGTTAAATGACAAGATTGTATTAATTGGTAAAGTTAAAACGAATCTAGATAACCCTGAGAGACCAATTGATGATTCCGTTTTTCCTAAAAAGGGGCAACTTGGATTTGTAGACAAAACATTTATCACAGAGAGCGAAGAGGGAGCACGACTAGCGAAGGTTCGTATTCGTGAAGAGAGAATGCCTAGTATTGGTGACAAATTTGCTTCCAGAGCCGGACAAAAAGGAACCGTGGGTGTATTAATACGCGAACAAGATATGCCCTTTACAAGTGATGGAATAAGACCAGATATTATTATCAATCCACATGCGATTCCATCTCGTATGACTATTGGACAGTTGGTTGAGACGTTAGTTGGGAAAGCATGTTCTTTATATGGCGCTTTTGGAGACTGTACTGCCTTTTTAAATGTAGGACCAAAGGAAAAACAGTATGGTAAACTATTAGTAAATGAAGGGTTTCATTCGAGTGGTACGCAAATATTATATAATGGAATGACAGGGGAACAGATACAGTCAGATATATATATTGGACCGACGTATTATATGCGTTTAAAACATATGGTAAAAGATAAAATCAACTATCGTGCTAGGGGACCTAGAACTCTTCTTACACGTCAAACTGTGCAGGGTAGGGCGAATGATGGTGGGTTGCGTGTGGGTGAAATGGAACGTGACGGAATAATAGCTCATGGTATTAGTCATTTTCTACAGGAGTCTATGATGATTCGTGGAGACGAGTATTTTATGGCGATATGTAATAAGACGGGAACGATTGCGATTTATAATAGTATGCGTGATTTATTTATAAGTCCTATGGCGGATGGTCCTATAAAGTTCACCGGAAATTTGTTAAGCGATATGAATATTGATAAGATAACTAGATTTGGTAGGTCATTTAGTATTATCCGCATTCCTTATTCATTTAAACTATTGATGCAAGAGTTGATGACGATGAATGTGTCTATGCGAATTATAACAGAAGACAATATAGACCAACTTGACAGTATGTCGTATTCTAAGACGATTAATAAACTTATGTTTGATGATACGCCACAAACAACCGATGTTATTTCTCGTGTAATTGAGTCAAATAAAGAAAGGAGTTCGGTGGGTTATGTAGCAACCAAGGTATCACGAAAAGCTGAGTTAGATAAAAAACAAGAGAATACAAATGCTATTTTATTGGATAACCAAAAGGCGCAAGAAAATATGCTTAAAGATATAGAGAATCTTGGGTGGAGATTAGAAAGTCGTGAATTAGTAGAAGGTTCGGATGGAGAAGGAACACCGAAAAGATATAGATATGTTTTTGCATCTTTGATTTTGGACGAACGTGGTTCTCCTACTGAAATATGGGATGGACCAGCCGGTGGATATGGACAGTTTCCGAATACTCATCCGGTTGGATGGTCAGAAAAAGACCTATTGTATCCATCAGGAGAAAAAATACCGGATGAAATTATGGCGAATGAGTTGGCTAGAAATCAGACACCAAATAACTGGTTAAGCTCATATATAAATATAGTACAAGAGTATGAGAAGGTAATGTATAGAAAACGAATAATGGAAGAAGCAAAACAACGCGCAGAACAAGGTATAGAAGAGGGTTCACCGCAATATCAGTCATTAGGATTTGGAGCAGCGGCATCACCTGTAGGTTCTCCACAATACGCACCTTCATCACCACAATACGCACCTTCATCGCCACAATACGCACCTTCATCGCCACAATACGCACCTTCATCGCCACAATACGCACCTTCATCACCACAATATTCATCTATTAGTAGTCCTATCGGTTCTCCGGTAGCATTAGCCGGACAGGCGACAAATGTTGTATTCCCTACAAATCCGTTACAAGCAGTAATGCCTGCAGGAATAGCACAACAAGTACCACAAGCACAAGGAATGTTATCTGTTGAAAAACAACCATCGAAAGAAGAAAGTACAGAAGGATCGGGAGAAGGTAAAAAAACAGTAATGGTTACTCCTTTTCCTGGTAAACTATAAAATTTGATTTTACATATATTTCGAATTACATGTTTATGAATTTAATAAAACAATAATAAAATTGAATTAAAATTATTGTTTTGTAATATAAATATAAGAAAGAAACAACAGAGGAAAACAATAAAATAATCAAATGTCTTCAGCACAACAACAAAAAACATCGAGTGGATTAATTACCATGATTCACAAGTCAAGGCAAACAGTTCTTGAATTATTAAGAGAACAAAAATATGATACATCTGAATATGATAAATTTGGAGTGAATGAAGTTCATGCAATGTATACAAATAAAGATGTCCCAAAACAGTTGGACATGATTTTGACCACTAAAGAGGGACCATTTAAACAAAAAAGTGTATATGTCAAGTTTCATTTAGGGAAAACATTGCGAGTCGAAAACATACAGGATTATGTAGATGATTTGTTCAACATAGAACAAATTTTGAATAAAAAAACAGATACATTAATAATAATAATAAAACAAGACATGAATCAAACCTTAATGAATATATTAAATGAATTCTGGGATAGACATAAAATATTTATTATACTATTTAGTTTAGAAAGATTACAATTCAATATCCTAGAACATCAATATGTACCCAAACATATTATTTTAACCGATGACGAAAGGAAAGAGATGATTAAACGGTATAATATTTTAGATGTAAAGAACTTACCCGATATTTCTCGATTTGACCCTGTTGCACAAGCAATTGGTATGCGCCCAGGAGACGTTTGTCGTATCGAACGACCAAGCAAAACTTCGGTTATTTCAAATTATTACAGGTACTGTACACAAACAATGTTATAAGACATGACTATACTGGACTATAATGGACTAGACTAGACTAGACTAGACTAGACTATACTAGACTATACTAGAGTGTATTTTATTTATAAATATTTTTAATTGTATACAACTTTACGATTATGTGTTTATGTGTTTACGATTTTTCAGATTTGTTTTTATAAAATAATATTTTATTATGATATTATAGATATCATATATTATAGATATGTCAGAAATAATAAAATATTATTCAAATTCTCTTAATAATTTAAATAAGCAATATGATGAATACACAAAAAATTATGTAGAGGAGTTTGTAGAGTTTAAAATACCAGTATTTAGTTGTAGTTTAACAAGAAATGAATTAAATTCTGTTGACTGTGTTAATAACTATTCAAGAAATAGCGCATTTGTTGGTACAAAAGATAAAATAGACTCTTTGAATACTGAATATTTAAATATAACAAAGCAGTTAAAAGCATTATTTATAGAACAGTCAAAATATGTAGACAGTTTTCAAAAAAAAATAGATGAATTAAACGATGAAAATAAAGAATTATTAAGTAAGGCAACGAATATAAAAGATACAAGTGCTACATCCAAACCATTTTTTCATAATGAAAGATTATTATATTACCGTTCTTTGATTTACATAGTATCGATTGTTATTGGTATTATTTTTGTTCTGTATATGTTACAGGCTACACCGTTTATTGAAATTGCATCAAGTGTCGCTACAAATACTAAGAACCTTGCAGAAAATGCAGCAAAGGGAGCAAAAGGATTGGTAGAAAATGCTACTACTCAAAATCCCGACGGAACCGAATCAAATAATATGCTTCGAAATATTATTATATTTGTACTAATAAGCGCTGTTATAGTTTCTGTATTTTATTTTATAATTTATGCATTAAGAAAAGTAAACCCACCTATAGAAAAAACAAATACTGAAAAAGAAATAAAGAGGATTGCTGATACATGCTTAAAAGATAAGAGCGACTCGTGGTTTAATACACAACTAGAAAAACTTAAAACATTCTTAACAAATAAAAAACAAATAAATTAATATCTTGGTGAATTTTATAAACAATATTAGTAATATTTGGTAATATTACTAATATTAGTAATATCGATAATATAGACATTATAAAAAATACATTTTCTATTTATATGTTATAAATAATTATTTTACTATGGAACTATCAAACATGTTTAGCGATTTAGCACATATTTCTAATAATGGATACAGAGAACAATTATATACGGATCCTGGTATTTTACAAGGTATAGAATTTCTACAAAATGAAAATAAAGTAAAGAAACAAGTAGAGCAAAATTTGAATTTAAACTTAATATCGGATTCACATGGAACAGGAAGTACAACCGTTCATTCAGCAGGACTATTAAGTAATAAGGGAACAATAGAAGGGATGGGAGAACTAGAAGAAATGATGCAAGAAGAACAAGTAGAAGGGTTTAAAGAAACAATGGAAGGACCAACTACAAAATATTATAATGACCTCAAGGCACAGTATAAAATTGTTTTGGACCAGTTTAACTTTATTGTTAATGCTGCTAAAACAACGCCAGGAAAAGGTATAATACCACTACCTCTGCCCGCTCCTCCTGCAGTTGAAACCCCCGATCAGTTAGCTAAAAGAATAGCTGCAGATAAACAAGCAAGAGAAGATTTAAAAAATAACTTAGACACACTTTCGTCACAGATGGCGAATATATCAGCGCAATTGATGTCAAATGTAAAAGATAATACTGGTTCAGATTTCTCATCATACAATAAAATGCAAAAAGATATAGATAATGTTCAGAAGCGAATCATTGAGATAGATGAAATAATGCAAAAGAATAAATTAAAAACCATATATGATGTAGATACATCCCTTGCTAAAGAAGAAGAGACGGCATTACTTACAAAACAGAGATATTATGTTTATATAATATGGTTTATTATACTGGCTATTATTTTATATATAACACTATCTAATGTATTTAACCCCGAGTCATCATTTAGTGTTTTATTAATAAGTCTTATTTTACTGATATGCATATTTCTATTTTTCATGTATAGTAACTGGAATACTGAATGGTACGACTTGAAAATTAAACTTAAAAACTTAGACTTTGGTCTTCCTGATATTCCAGCAATAGATTTTAACCCATTAGTGTCTATAAAGTATACATCATAAATTTTAACTGACATAATATGATATAATAGGATATAATAGGATATAATAGGATATAATAATTTAAATCATATGTATTACTAGATGTATTACTAGATGTATTATTAGATGTATTATTATAAGTATTATTATAAGTATTAACAATATTTATTATATCTATTTGTTATAATAAATATTTTTATCTGAGTATAATTATATTTAAGAAAATAAAAATATAATTATAAATAAAAATAAATGTATAATAGCAAAAGTATAAATGATGGATTACAATTTATAAATCAGTCAAATACACGAACTACCAAAACATGTAATAAATTAAAAAATAATAAATATAAAAATAAAAATAATAAAAATTTTGTACTAGATAACGATGCTGAACTGATTGAAAACTTTGCAGTAGATGACTTTGTAGTAGATGACGCCGCTTTAAAGGCAAAAAACACAAATGAAACAAATACAATGAATACTAATATTGTTGGGTATAATAGTTCTATAA
>Ga0315284_10015152_pt1 | contig 10965 bp, 9 predicted proteins | sample YL17G09_16_MG_FD_203696 | JGI IMG/M metagenome (GOLD analysis project Ga0315284, IMG submission 203696) | Sediment microbial communities from Yellowstone Lake, YNP, Wyoming, USA - YL17G09_16 | ecosystem: Environmental > Aquatic > Freshwater > Lake > Sediment | place: USA: Wyoming | collected...
AGACGCAGGTAATCGGTCCTCCGTTTGCAGAGTGTTTGGATGACGGAGCCCCAATTGGGCCAGTCGTTGGGCGATCCGGGATTTACGTTTTCCGCGTTTGGCGGAGTGTGCGGTTGACCGGTCAACATATAATAACCGCTCGACGAGTGAGCATTGTCGTTGGTCGAAATTGAACGCAATACCGCCAATTTATGGGCCTGTGTTGCCAAGCGAGGCATCAGCTCACCGAAAAATGTGCCTGGTACGTTCGTCGCGATCGATCCGATTTCACCTCTTACTTCAATCGGTGCGTCGGGTTTTGGATCTCATGTGGAATGCTGAGGCGGTCCACCGCTCAGGAACAGAACAATGCACGAACGAGCCTTTGCACCAGAGTCCGAGTGCGGAACCCCAGCAGCAATCGTTCGAAGCGGATTCATCAGCTGAGGCAACCCTAGTCCAAGAGCACTCAAGCCTCCGACACGCAGTACATCCCGTCGAGAAATACCGTCACGACGAAGAGTACCAGGTCCCATTGCCTGAAAACTTCGCATGATCGCCTCCATCGGATTCCGACGGCTCTCTGAATAAACATGATCGACAATCGACACGATAATTGAACATAACCGTGCCCCCACGGAGAGGCCCCTTTTGCACAATTGTCAAATTTTCTTTTCAAGGTCTGTCCGAAAACAACAACCGACCACTGAGCGATCCTCATCGAGCAGAGTCCGCCGTCCGATGTCGCGTGCTGCGGAGGTTCGTAAAATTCAACGAAAGGTCTCTTCGCGGACTCGTCTCTCAAAAAAAACTTGGGACAGAGCGTCTCCTCGATCTGAACCTGAACGCACGTGGAGAGCACGCTCAAGCCGCTATCTTAAACATACTAGGGAACTTCAACTACGTTTTAAACGGCAGCACATGAGATTCTTCGTTCTTGCAAGACAAAACATCTCGCGAACGAATTCGACGCCCCCCCCATTCAACTTGCGTTGACCGAGTTTTACGAATAGAGGGCCGGCATTCAATCTGTCGGTGTCAGGGGCGTTTGGCGAGGCGAATGCGTCTGCTTTCACGATCTCCGGACACTCTGCCAAACGTCACCACAAGCCCATTTCTCGATCCTGACACCGCGTGAGGTATCGGATCGTTTTCATGTGTCGCTACAATCACGGCGTGTATTCCAGCCCCTTCGAGTGCCTGATGTTCTATCGTGTTTTAGAACAGGGAGGGCAACGAATCTGTTAATGGAGTTTTAGCGATGCGTCACCTCTTCACTCTCGCGATTGTTTACTGTTCATTTTCGCTGCTTCATGCCGCCGAGTCCGCGAAAGACGCCCCTTCACAACAGACTCCTCTCGAGCAATCGCTCGCCGATCAACTGAGCGGTGCGACTTTGGTCGGCACCTACACAAGCGATGGCACAGACGAAAAATCAGCGGATCGCTATCAAATTGTCAGCGTTCAAAAACAGCAGGCAGAGAATTGGCTGGTGACCTATAAAGCGGTGATTGGCAACCGTTCTCTAGATATCCCAATTCCCCTGAAAATTGTGTGGGCAGGTGATACACCTGTCATGACACTGACTGAACTAACGATTCCAGGTTTGGGGACGTTCACAGCTCGAGTGATGTTCTTCGGCGATCGCTACGCCGGAACATGGCAGCATGGACATGTGGGGGGGCACATGTGGGGCAAGATCGAAAAGCCCATTACGACCAATTCCAAGCCCTGAGCGAACACAATCCCATTTACGATAAAAACACTATTCCGAAGCGGTGCGCAGCTCTAGGGAATTGATCGGCCAAGTGTTTCTTCAATCCTCAGACTCTCAGAGGCCCATTTTTACGGTTGGAACTAAATATCGTGTCGCCGAGGACTCTTGGATAACACGCGGAGAACGTTGACCACTGATATCGTGTGTCTGAAAAGTTGGCACCCGAGTGCGAGAAATCGAGACCCCGTGTGTGTTGTCCCTTCAATCCGCATTTGGAAATTGAAGGGACAATTACACAGAATCTTCGCCTCTACTTAATGAACAACATTTCTTGGTACGTCGGTAACGGCCAGTGATCGTCAGCAACGATTCCTTCGAGTTCATCGACCACGCCTCGGACCGCTTCCATTGCGGGCTTTACTTTTTTGGAGCAGCGTTCCGCCGCCTTTTGTGGATTTGAAACGGAGTGTCCACCGTGCTCACCCTCCTCGATCAACTGCTCCAGTGAAGCGACCGACTGATTTAACGAGGTGATCAGTTCGCTCAATTTATTTAACAACGAGGCATCAAAAACAACACCCGCGGCTTTACAGTTAACGGCCGCACAGGCCAATTCATTTTGATAGCGAACGGCGGCAGGATAGATGGTGGTTTTTGCGATCTCGTGTGTCAGCCTCGCTTCGACATTCAGCGTCAAGACGTACTGTTCAAAATAGATTTCCTGACGGCTTTGAAGTTCGCGTGCGGTCAGGACGTGGTACTTTTCCATCATCGAAATCACCGCAGGATCCGTCAACGCGGGTAGCGCATCAATGGTCTGCTTGTTGTTCGACAAACCTCGCTTGGCGGCTTCTTTATGCCATTCTTCCGAATACCCATCGCCATTGAAAATCACGGCACCGTGTTGGTCTATAATCGACTTGAGAAGCAATTGAACGGCCTCATTGAGTTTCGAGATGTCACCACCTGTGGCCTTTTCCAACTCATTCGCGATGTAATCCATCGACTCCGTCATGATCGTATTCAAAGCGACCAGTGGTCCGGAGAGGGATTGGGCGGAGCCGACGGCTCGAAACTCAAATTTATTGCCGGTAAAGGCGAACGGACTCGTCCGATTCCGGTCTCCAGCATCCTTGGCCAACGGGGGAAGTGTATCAACCCCGACGGTCATCACTCCCTGCTGCTTGCTGCTCAAAGCCGTGCCGCTCTTTTTAATCTGTTCAAACACATCGGCCAACTGATCGCCTAAGAAAATCGAAATAATTGCGGGAGGAGCCTCATTGGCTCCAAGACGGTGGTCGTTGCCGGCGTGCGCCACGACCGCTCGTAACAGAGGTGCGTGTTTATGGACGGCACGAATGACAGCGGCGCAAAACACTAAGAACTGCATGTTTTCGTGGGGAGTCTTGCCGGGTTCGAGTAAATTTCCCTGCGTGGCGTTTCCCAGCGACCAATTGCAATGCTTGCCGGAACCGTTGACGCCAGCAAACGGTTTCTCGTGCAACAAACACTCCAATCCATGTTTCTGGGCCACTTTTTTGAGAATCAACATTGTCAGTTGTTGGTGGTCCGCGGCAACATTGGCGTTCTCGTAGATCGGAGCAATCTCGTACTGACTTGGAGCCACTTCGTTGTGACGCGTCTTTACCGGAATTCCCAGTTTGTACATTTCTCGCTCCGCATCCAGCATGCAAGCGAGCACACGGTCTGGAATGGCTCCAAAATACTGATCGCAAAACTCCTGACCTTTCGGTGCGGAGGCACCGAAGAGTGTCCGACCGGCGTTGATCAGATCCGGTCGTGCGAAAAAGAAGTTGCGGTCGATCAGGAAGTACTCTTGCTCCGGGCCGCAGGTCGAAACGACCAGTGCCGGATTTTTGTGACCGAACAGCTTTAAGATTCGCTGCGCCTGAGTATTCACGGCTTTCATGGAACGAAGCAGTGGCGTTTTCTTATCGAGTGCTTCACCCGTCCACGAGAAGAACGCTGTCGGAATACAGAGGGTTTTTCCGTTTGAATTTTCGAGTAAATAGGCAGGGCTGGTGACGTCCCATGCGGTATAACCTCGGGCCTCGAATGTGGCCCGAATGCCTCCCGTGGGAAAACTCGACGCGTCAGGTTCACCTTGAATCAATGCCGTGCCGCTGAACTCGGCAACGGCGCCTCCCGACCCGTCAGGGCTCAAAAAACTGTCATGTTTTTCGGCTGTCAATCCGGTCAGGGGATGGAACACGTGAGCATAGTGAGTGGCCCCTTTTTCGATGGCCCAATCCTTCATCGCCGCAGCGACGGTATCGGCAACGGAGGGATCAAGTGATTCCGCCAGTTCTATCGTTCGCATCACAGATTTGAAAACGCTCTTCTGGAGACGATGCTTCATCACCTTGTTGCTAAATACGTTGAGTCCGAAAATTTCGTCTGCCGAAGCCTCGTCGAAGTTCAACGGTGTCGGTGTCGATTCAAAATTGGTAACCGCTTTAACTGCGCTGATGCGAGATGCACTGCCACTCATAAATTGCTGCCTTCCCAAAAAACCGAAGCCTGAACGCCTTAAAATATCTATACCTCTAAAAACCAGCGGCAACCATCGTGCCGAAAAATCGAGGTCGATTCAACTAACGCCAACAATGCCTGAAATTTACCATGCTTCGCAGTGAACGTCACGGCCGAAACATCACAGAAAAAATAAGTTTTATCTCAATCGCTCAAACTCGTGGCAATTCCGCCAAAAAAACAAGCACGCCTCGCATTAAATTGGAGGGGAAACTTAATTCTTTCCTGTGACTTTGCTGCCGACAAAAAAAGAATTTCTTGTGGCGTGCAACCTTCACCCTCGAGGGGGGGATTGTTCGCATCGTCTTGTGGGACCTCACCACGCAATCCTACCCCCCCCCGTAGCAAGCAAAACCATCGGTTAAAGGTTTTTTGGACAGATGGTTCGGCACAACAATCGACACCGACGCACGAACGTACCTCGCGGAGTCCGTCTTTTTTCATTGAGGCCGGGTGGGGTGGGGGTGATGTTTTTCGCATCGGTCGCCACTTGTTCGGCCGCGGTAAAGGCAGAACGCGTCAGAGTGCCCGTCCCATGTGGGTCAGACAGGCGAGCTGCCATTCGGTTTGTGTCTTGTTGAGCCCTCGGAGTGATGATTATTGGAATCCAACGAGTCCTTTGATCCGACCGAACACGAGTCCGGCTTGTGCCTTGCGTTTCCTGTCGGTTGCACACTTTTTGATTTGTCGGTTCTGGGCCTGAGTCAACTTCAGCGTGATCGATTTCGGAATGCGACCGCACAGCATTTCAATCCTGACCTACCGCAGATCCCCTGACGGCAAAAAATTCTGCGGCGACGGATGCGAAAGACACATTCGTACCCTCTTCTCGCTCTCGCCCGAGCTCTCCGCCCCATCAATCACACGAATCACTGAATGACAAAACAGCAACGCCACCGATCCCGCTGCGGCTGAGCGAGACGGGATCGGGGGAGTCGAATCCATGAGCTGCGTGCAGAAAATTGTTTTTTGACCGGCCTGGTCGCGAGCATTATCATTTGAGGCACTTCAACAGACTGTCTTCGAACTCATCCCATTTAAAGCATGGCTGCTCGAGAATGATTTCCAAACGACTATCACGGCAATAGGGAATCGATTCACAGGTCATGTCACCGCCCACCCGATTATACAGCAACCACGCCCCACCGACATTGAAGACTCCTTTCAGACGATGCACGTCAAGGCTGCCTCCCAAAAGTTGGTTCAGTGCGTTCTCATTAAACCGATCGATCGGAGAAAACAGCCAACCACAGGCGGCACGGTCTCCCTGAGGGCTTTCTTTTCGTTGTGGATGCCTCGGTAACAGCATCGACAGGGATTCCGGTGGTGAATTTGTTTTCCTCGCGGGTTGGGGAGGATGAGCATTCGGAAACAGTGGGACTCGTTCCGCAGTCGTATCCGCGTCGAGAAGCTCCACATCGCAGTGCCCTCGGGTGGTACAGAGAATCATCAACTTGGGCGGAAACAATTCACGAAGATGCTCAACAAACGTCGTTGTCGCTTCAGGTATCGCACGGTCTGTCTTGTTGACAAGAACAATATCCGCCATGTGTAACTGGTCTTGAAACACAGGTGACGTGGCCACTCGCAGATCGGCGAAATCTTTCGGATCGGCCACACAAATTGTGGCACGCAGATTGATCATTTCTCGGAACCAAGGCCCTCGGAGTGTCTCGAGTATGGCGGCTGGATGTCCCAGACCTGTCGGCTCAATGAGGACGCGATCAGGCCGTGTTTGTTGGATAAGATCCAATAGTGAAAAGTCCAGACTCTCGCTCGTGGAGCAGCAAAAGCACCCCCCCGCAATCTCACTGACCGCCACTCCGGCCGTCCCGAGGCCTTCAATAATTGCCCCATCAATTCCGACTTCGCCAAATTCATTCACGAGGACAGACCATCGCTCATCGGCTGGCCGCTGTGACAAAAGATTGAGAATTGTCGTGGTCTTGCCGACGCCGAGAAATCCGGTAATCAGATTGACCGAAACAAGCGATTGGTGTTTTGATGTTTGAGGAGACACAGACTCAATTCCGCGGTTATCTGGAAAGCGGCAACCACGCCCCGAACGTGTTCATCCTAGCCAAACAAGGAGTCCCGGGGAATTTGTCCCTGAGATACAAGACGCGACGTTCTGTGCCTATCTTTTTTTACGCGTCGCCTTGTCGGGATCGGCGATCTCAAACGGATCATCCTCTTCCGCAGAACGTTCAATGCGGCGATCGGAACGAGATGCGGTCGGAGACTCACCGGAGTCGGGAGGAAGATAGCGTTCACGACGTGCCGGTGGATCATAGGGGTCCGCCACACGCGGAATCGGAGCACGATTTTGAATAAAATCACGACGATTTTGGCTGTCGAACCTGTCATCATGAGCCGTTGGATTGTGTCGGAAATCATTTTCGTCAAAGGTTTGTTGTGGCTGATTTCCCAAAGTTCCAGAAGATTGGCGGCGATTCGAAGTGTGCGATCGCTCGAACCCGTCGTCATGGCCGGCAGCCTGATCGAAGTCAATGCGCAACTGGTCATCAAGTTTGTTTAAATAGGGGTCTAGAATCTTGTGCATCGCTTGCGGCAAGATGGGGTAGATTTTCGAAATGAGCTTCGAAACAATCGTACTGCTTTCAGATTTAAGAATGATTTCGCGAGATAGAGGAAAATAGATCAGCAAGACGCAAGTGGTCGACAGAGTGAAGATCACCCCTTTCAAACCACCAAGGATCGCACCGAGGTGCCGATCAAATTCGGTCAGTTGCGCCTTTTCGACTCCCTCGCGGAACGATCGAAAAAACAGATAGACCGTCAGCGAAACGAGGATGTAGATCGTGACTAAAGCAAAGAGCCGATTCAGCGGGGGTTGGCCAAACCAATGCGCCGCCGTCACTGACATCGGCATGGCGATCATATAACCGGCCACGAGTGACACGATCGGCGCGATCTGCCATGACGCACCTCGCCAAAATCCATGAATGACTGTGTAAACAACAATCAACGCCATGAGGCCATCATAAATCGTCATCGACAATTCCTTTGTCGCAAGTCAGTCTGGTAGAGAGAATGAAATACGTCTTTCGTTTGATGTCACCTGAAAACAACGACATGGGTCTGTGGCCGACTCCGTCTTGCCTGAGACCTTTCTAAGTCTGCGTGGAGAATCCATTCACCGCCACGGATCATCCATTCGCGGATGGCGGACAGCCCGCGGACGCTGCCACCTGTTATCCGGCACCCCGTGTTCACGCGCCGTATTTCCATAAATGTCCTCGTCAGGCCAGCTCCCCGTGGGGCGATTTGACAGCTGCGGACTGTGTCTCAGTGGAGCCGAACTGTCGGTCCGACTCCGGGAGGCCAGCGGGAGTATTTGTACCGACGGAATCTGGTCATTCATTGCAAACAGCGTCAATAATCCAAGAATGCAATAGGTACTGAGATTCGGTCCGGGATCATCACCAAACAGTTTTAATGCTGTGCCGAATGACTTCTTGATGCGAGGCAGGCCCGCTCCAAATTCTAAACTCCATATTTCATCCAATAAGAGATGTATCATATAACCCAGAGTCACCGCGAACGCCTTGTAGTACCTCACTAGACTGACACCGGAGTCACAGATGAGGTAGCCAATCAACCCTGCGATTATCGCGGCTGGAATACTGTGAAACATTCCACGGTGAATCGACACGGACTTCAGGATCGATCCGAAACCAAACCGAATCACCAAATAGAGTGGAGTCCCGGCGAGCACCATGTGTTCGACACTCATTCCCAATCCGTGAAACCTCTGAAATAGCAGCATGGGGACGATGGCAGCCGCAAGACTAATGGTTTCGCGTGCAGGAATACCGCTATCGCTGTCGAGATCGGGCATGATTCCAGCAATCGAGCATAGTCCCCCGGCGAGAACGCATGTCGAGGCTGAAATTTCGTATTGAGTACTGCCCCACATGGCATAGCCCATGCCCACGGCAGTACTCACGGCAATGTGAGTGTGAAATCCGGCCACCGAAATATTTTCCCTAGCCTACCAAAACAGTTCACTCGTCAAGGTGTCGGCAACCGTATCGAATGACGCAACACGCAGACCTACCAGCGAGTTGCAGTGGCGGAACGGTATCGGTGGTTGTGAATTCGGTCAATATGGGTTGTCCGCTACCCCAAAAAGCATCTTCAAATTGAAATGCAATCCTGTTACCTGAGGCGAATCCTCAGGTAACAGGATCAGGACTCGCCGCCAGTCAAACTCGTCTAGACCTGATGAACACGGCTCGGGCGGGATCGATTTCCGACTGCGATGCGCGGCTTTGAATCCATAACGCGGAGACATCGGGCCGTTCTTGCTTTGAGGCAATTTCGTCCGTTATTTCAGGTCTGTTCGGAAGGGCGGAGGGGCCTGCCATGTCCTCTTGCTAACGCTGCGACGGACGGACACGCCCTCGAGGATGCCGTGAATCCTCCGAGCGAACGTCTGACAGCGGCAGCGATTTGATGCCACTCGACTCGAATCACGGACCGCAACTTGCGATCGTTCTCGGAAAGATCCGACGATTTGCCAAACGTATTCACTCGCCTGCTTAATCGAACGATGTAAAGTGGAGACCCTCAATCGTCTTGGTTTAGTCCTCTTGCCAACTGCAAAAAACTTTTTTGATCCACTCTTCATTTCACAGGGATCGTCATCGACAAATGAGGTCCGGACTATCGACAACAGACGTCGGCTGAGTTACGTTTGCCATAGCCATGCACCGAGCCATTCCACTGGCGATTTATGACTTGATCAAATTACTATTAAGGATTTCGATAGTCACATGCATACCCCAAATCGAGCTATTGGGCGGCGGAGTTTCCTAACTGTTGCGGCGACCACCCTCGGGGCTTCGGCGGTGAATGTCAGTCGACGGCGTTGCGTCGCGGGTGAAGGCAGCCCCAATGACCGGATCCGCATCGGTGCAATTGGTGTGGGTCTCCGAGCCTCACTGCTGCTGGATCAATTGCCGGAAGGAACACAGATCGTTGCACTGAGTGACTGTAATCTACCACGCGCTGAGCAATTCAAGGCAAAACGGGGAGCCGACTGGACGGTCTATGGAGATTATCGGAAGCTTCTCGACCGAAAAGACATCGATGCCGTCATCGTCGGTACGGGTGATTTTCAGAGAGTACTACCATGCATTCATGCCTGCCAGGCCGGTAAAGACATTTATGCCGAGAAACCGTTGACACTCTACCTGCAAGAGGGGCGATCGCTGGTAAATGCCGTTCGTCAGCATGGACGGGTGCTGCAAGTCGGCACACAGCAGCGATCGATGACCATTAATCGCTTGGCGTGCCAATTCATCCGCAGCGGCGGGCTGGGAAAACTCTTGGAAGTCCGCGCGGTGAATTACACCAACTCCGCACCGAGCCCCATTCCGTACCCGGCCGGTCAACCAATGCCCGACGGGCTCGATTGGAGCATGTGGCTCAACCAAGCCGCCGAACGGCCTTTCAATCAAACGTGGATGAAATGGAGTTCATGGCGTGACTTCGGGGGCGGCGAGATGACCAATTGGGGCGCTCACGGTGTGGATCAAATCCAGTGCGCGTTAGGAGCTGATGAATCAGGTCCCGTCGAGATCCGACCTCTGACCGGTGGGATTAACGGACAGGTCGAGATGCAATATGCCAACGGCGTCGTGGTAAAATATGTCCTCGAACGGGGGCCCTTTGCAGGCGGGATATTCGTGGGCGAGAAAGGGAAATTGGAAATCGGCCGCAACAAGGTGACCTCTAATCCGCCTGAAATTGCTGCAGAGTTGTTTCGTGAGGTCGATCTGATTGAAGAGGAACGCAAGTGGAGTGACGCGACTGCGTTGTGGCAGGCGCGGGCCCATCTACAGAACTGGCTCGACTGCATCCGTACACGCGAGCGACCAGTCGCCGATGTCGAAATCGGTCATCGCTCGGTCTCCGTCTGTCACTTGGCCAACATTGTCCGGCAATTGGGGCGTCCGCTGCGATGGAATGCCTCAGAGGAACAGTTCTCCGATGATGCCGCGGCCAATGGGCTCCTTGTGCGTGAGCGGCGTGGTGGATTCGAACTGCCAAGTTGACAACCTGTTATTACAAATCAGGCTCCAATCGAGCCATTGACGTCAAAAAAGGCGTGTGTTTCGTGCCACTCTGCCGCTGCGTGGCGCATTATCAATCCCCTTTTCAATAGGCCTTTAGGCCGCTTTTGACTGTATTTTTGGTTGTTAAAGCCGAAAGCGTCTGGCCCTCCCTGTTGAAAACGGCGGTGTGTTTGGTGAAGCGGGATGATCGGTCGCGTTTGAGTTTGCCGAGCCGGTCAATGGTTGCTTGGAGTTGGCGGTTCGGACGGATGCGAAGGTCTCGGATCGTATCCCGACGCTTCCACAATGCGTTTCGGAGCGCAAAGCCGACGATCCAGCGGGACCGAGAATCTGAGCGGCTTGCCCGTTCCCACCAAGGTTCGCAGGAATAGTCCGAGGTTGTGGAAGGCGGCACGCAGGTGATACCCGATCTTCAATCGAGCATGCTGACCGAGTCCGCGATATTTTTCGACGCGATCTCCGCCGTAAGGATCACGCCCGTGTCCATGTCAACCGCGTTCTCCGCTTTATTTTATTACAAATGAAGTGCGTGCTGCCGTTCTTCCTCATCCTGATGCAAGAATCGGCGTCCGCTCATTGGATTCCCATTTGTTATTCGATGCCGTTTTCTTG
>Ga0315284_10015153_pt1 | contig 10965 bp, 8 predicted proteins | sample YL17G09_16_MG_FD_203696 | JGI IMG/M metagenome (GOLD analysis project Ga0315284, IMG submission 203696) | Sediment microbial communities from Yellowstone Lake, YNP, Wyoming, USA - YL17G09_16 | ecosystem: Environmental > Aquatic > Freshwater > Lake > Sediment | place: USA: Wyoming | collected...
CCTCTTTATCATTTTGATTATAATTCAATCCAAGATTTTCTGCAAATTTAATTACTTTATTCTGAATCTCTTTATTTTTATTGGATATTACAATTGATCTTTCATTTCTGATATACCCCTCTGCTAAAAATATACCTATAAAGAATCCGAAATTTTCATCTAATTTTATCTTTTCTGGAAGCATTTTTGAACTAGTAATCTTTTTATTAAAATGGTTTGGAAGGAAATACTCAAACATTTTAATATGATAATTAATTGGCAAAGGAACATAAGATTTTTTGGTTAATTCCTCTCCTTTAATGGAGATTATTTCTCCATTTTTATCTAATGTTATGAAAGAATGATCCTTTGTTGCGATTATCTCCTTTCCATGCTCTGTTTTTACTTTTATTAAATCCTTTTCTGGAAAATGTTTTATTATTTCTTCTACAAATTCCCATTGGGTTTCATGAGATTCTTGATTTATTGTAAGAACCTTTATACCCTTTGGTTTTTTTCCAAATTTATTATATAATTCTTCAATTGAGATATTTCCTGTTTCATCTTCAGATATGTATCTTATTTTTTCATTTTTTCCTATGGATTTTGCCACACCAGGATCCCCTATAAGCAAAATATGTATATCTCCCCTGCTTTTTTGTCCATCAGCATGCACTTTTTGAACTCCACTAAACAACTGCAGGACAAGAGATTTTTTTATTTCTTCATAACCCCAAATGCTTGGAGTGATGCTCCTCGCTAAATTTTCAAAAACCATCGGATCTTCTGAAAGCTCGAGAATTTGCCTTTCATCTTCTTCAGTTATATCCAATTCCTCAAAAGTTTCTTCTAAAGGGATAACATTATTCGCTTCAATTGCTAACTCAAATCTTGTTGATAATCCTCCAGAGTGCAATGGAATTGGAACTTCCTTTAAAATGCCTATTACTTTTATCCTGCTTCCAGGAGTCGTTTTTTCTTCCATTTTCGGCTCTACTAAATCTTCTTTTACAAAAACATTTATTCTTTTGGGCTGTTCTCCTCCAGAAAGAGATTCAGGAGCTTCTTCAACAACAAGTCTTTGTGTATCCACCATCTCTTTGCTTATCAATCTGAATCCGCCTCTTCTTCCACAAGAACATCTTGGAGGTTCACGAAATTTTTTTTCTATCTGCAAAACAGACATTACTGTTCCGCAGCTTGGACATTCGAATTTTGCATTAACAACTTGGGGACGAACATCACTTGCCTGTCTTATTATGCCCTCCACTATAATCATTTCATTCAAATTTCTTGAACGGATGTTTCTTACTTTTATTTCCTGTGCCTTTGGAATATTTACCAGCCTTACACGGCTATTTTTCATTAACCCAGATTCTTCTATACCCACTTCAATGAGTCTTAATGTTTCTTCTGGATTTGAAAGAATTTCATCAGGCAATTTATTTGAAAATTCTGTGAGCTTCATAAAATCCAAACTCACTACATGACTTCCCTTTCTTACACTCTTTCCTATTTCTTTCTTGTAAAAATCAAAAAATTTCTTAGATTCTATTACTAAATCCTCTGTTTTGTTCTTTTGTTCTTCCATTATACTTAAAAAAGATGGATTTTCTTTATATTAATTTCTATGTTCAGATTTAGTCAATTATAATTTAGTGATTTAGAAATGAGGGGCATATCCCCTTACACTAACTCCTTGTTTAACGAGATTGATTATTGATGATAATTTTTCAAAGCTTCTTTGACATTCTTCAAAAGCTGAGTCATGCTGTTTTCCAATTGCTCTTTGTTTTTTGTTCCTGTGCAGACAAGTTTTCCATTGCTAAATAGCAAGAAAGTTGCATTTGGTTCTATCAACTTATAAACTAAACCTGGAAACTGCTCTGGTTCATACTCTGTATTTTCCATTTCTAAAGCAAGAAAATTAAGATTAAGCTTCAAACTAATTGTTCCTGATGCTACAATATTCTGAACAGTTATCTTTGGTTTTGCTGTTATGTTTACATTTATTTTTTTCAATTGTTTTATCACAGCATCAATAACTTGCCTTACTTGTGTTGTTGATTTTGTTCCTGTGCAGACTAAATTTCCAGACGAGAAAACAAGCACAGCTGATTTTGGTTCTTTAACTCTGAGAACTAAGCCTGGAAAAGTTTCGGGATTATATTCTGTATTTGGCTGTGTTCTTGCTAATTTTGTAAGAGGGACAGGCTTTCCTAAAGAAGCAGTAGCGACTATGTTCTGAATTTTGTAATTACTTCCTGAACTCATTATAATAAGTGGAAAAAATGCTTTATAAAGGTTTTTTTATGAAGAATTTGGATAATTTGCCAAACTTTTGATATAAATCGCAACTCTTAAAAACATCTTTCCCTTTTTTTAATCATGCGAAAAAAGGGGCAGAAAAAGAGTGGATTAAATAGGCTAAAGCCAACAATTTCTCAAAAGAGAAATAGTAGAGGCTTATCAACAATCGTCATAACTCTCATCATAATTCTCATTTCTCTTGTCGCAGTAGGAATTATCTGGGTTGTTGTGAGAAATGTAATTCAAAGCGGAACAGAGGGAATTGCCTTGGGACAATTTACTCTTGGAGCAGATATTATTAATGTAAATGTAAACAACAGTTCAAACAATGTAAGTTTAAGCGTGAAGAGAAGTTCTGGAGAAGGGGAAATAACAGGAATCAAGTTTATTTTTTCTGATGATACAGATTCTGAAATTATAACAGAAAAAATTTCTATGAACAAATTAGAAGAAAAAAGATTTACATTTCACTTGACTAAACTAACTGTTTCTAAATTAATCAGCATTTCAATTGTTCCTGTTCTTTCGAGTTCTTCTGGCAAAGAAACTCTTGGAAGTGTTCTAAGCAAATATAATGTTCAGGAAGGAACAAGCACAAGTGGAACAACAGGAAATCAAACAAGTTGTGTTCCTGACTGTACAGGAAAAGTTTGCGGTAATGATGGTTGCGGGGGAAGTTGCGGAACTTGTTCAACAGGAACTTGCAATTCTACTGGAAGCTGTGTTGTGAGTTGTGCTCCTGCAACATGTGTTTCTTTAGGACGCACATGCGGTACATGGAGTAATGGAACTTGTTCTGGAACATCATTGTTCTGTGGAAATTGTAATTCAACTTCTACTTGTAATTCTACCGGAAGTTGTGTTCCTAATCCTCCTTCTGGTGGACCTTTTTGCGGACCATCAAGAACATATTATATTGATTATGAAAATGGCGTTGATAGCAATAACGGAACTTGTTCAAATTCTGCTTGGAAGCGTCATCCTTATATGGTTGGATTTGTCGGAAGTTATTCACATCAAGCAGGAGACAAATTTATTTTCAAGGGCGGAGTTACTTGGCCAAATTTGGTATTTAGAATGAATATAATCAATGGTGGAACAAGTGAATCTATTAGGGATTATTATGGTGTAGATGCGAGATGGTACAAAGGAGGAACATGGACAAGACCAATATTTGATTTGCAAGGACAATTAATAGGGACTAATAATGTTATAATCTTCATGGATAATTATGGAGCTTCTTATGTTACTTTTGATAATATTGAGTTTACTAATTACTATTGGAATAATGAAACATGCCCTTGGACGCAAAACACTTTTTTTTGGAATGGTTATGGAAATGTTGGCATTAATGTTTTTAATTGTTATTTCCATGGTTGGACTCATGCTCCTTCTGCAGGAGATTGCGCTATTATAATGGGGGGCAATGGAAGGTATCAGGATGTTGCTCACAATCATATGGATGGAACAGCTTCTGGAGGTAACAGTGGGAATTCTGGATCTGGTTATAATTACTATAATAATACTGTTCATGATATGGCAAATGGTCCAGTTGGAACTGCAGTAAGTGTTCATGATAATCTTATTTATAACATACGAGATTCTTTTGCAGGAGGAGCGTATCATACAAACGGCATTGAAGTTTGGCTGCCCACAACAGGTGAAACTACTCAATATATTTATAATAATGTATTACACGATTTATCTTCTGGAACTTACCCTTTACCAATTGGCCCAGGATTTGGACGAACAGGAAATGTAACAGCATATGTTTTCAATAATGTTATGTGGAATATTAATTGGGGTATGCCATTTGTCGTTGACTGCTCATGCGCCGTAGGAATAGTGTGTACACCAGAACAAGTTTCTGTATATATCTGGAGTAATACAATTAGTACATTACCTTTAGATACTTGGGGTGCATGTATTCGTTTGGTTAATAGGGGTAATGGTAATTTAGGACGCCTTGATCTTAGAGATAATCACTGTATCACAAATAGTGGTAAACTTTACGCATTTGATACTGGTGTAAGTGCGAATACTCTTATCAATACAAACAATATTTTAATGTCCACAACTGATGCTACTAATTTTGGATATACTATTTCAAATTTGTTTGCTCCTACATCCACAAGTTCAGTAACTGTAAATACAGGTGTTAATCTCTCTTCAGTTTTTAATAAGGACAGAAATGGCATTTCTCGCCCCCAAGGTTCTGCATGGGACATAGGTGCTTATGAATATGTTTAAATAATAAATTATAAAAAATTAGAGATTATTTCTTGTGAAATATCTATCCATATTTCCAGTTTCTTTTTTGATTTGCGAAATCTTTTTCAATCTCTTTTAAAGATGCTATCTCTGAAAGCGGTTTGTCTGGACGAAGAGAAGTAAACCTTGGAAATCTCAATGCCCATCCTGAATTATAATTTGGAGAACGCTGGATTTCCTGATATGTAACAGACACAACTATTTTTGGCTTAATCTTTACTGACTTCCCTTTTTCTGAAATTATCAATGGCTTGAGTTTTTCTGTTAGTTCATTGAAACTCATTCCCGTGCTATCGGCATTCGAGACATTTTCCTTTTCTTTTATTCCTGTTCCCATCTTCCCTATTTCCAAAAACTCTCCATTTTTATCTCCTCTGCATGATAGAATAAAGCTCGACATCCATCCAGAACGTTTTCCTGCCCCATATTCTGCGCCAGTTATAACTAAATCCAAATCTTTCTCTCCTGGTTTAATCTTTATCATGTGTCCGACTCTTCTTCCTGGCTGGTATACTGCTTGAAGATTTTTCATCATTATTCCCTCTTGATTATTTTTAAGCGCCTGTTCATAAAATTTTTCCGCTTTATCTTCATCATCTGTTATAATCCTTTTTGAAGAGATTATCTTGTAAGGCTGATTTTTTACTATTTCTCTGATTAATTTTGCTCTTTTTTCATAAGGTTCATCAATTTGTGATTTTCCGTTGTAATATAATATATCAAAAACATTAATTTCTATAGGAAGTTCTTCTTGTAATTTTGCTATATCATATTTTCTTCTGATTCTTTGACTAATCTGCTGGAATGATTGATACTCTTTTGTTTTTTTGTTATAACCAACTGCTTCAGAATCTAAAATAAAAGAATTTCCCTTCACATATTTGTTCAGATATTCTATAACCTCTGGAAATTGTTTTGTTACATTTTCCAGTCTTCTTGTAAATAAAATAACCTCTTTCCCTTTTTTATGAATTAAGAGACGAAATCCGTCATACTTATATTCAATTGCACAAGGTTTTCCAACCATCTCAAAACCTTCTTTTATGCTCTTTGCTTTTTGTGCAAGCATAACTTTTATTGGCTTGCCGACTTCCAAATGAACTTCTTCTAATTTGTCTAATTTTTTTGTTTTTGCCATTTCAAAAACAAGAGACAAATCATTTGTTCTGTCAAGCGCTCTTTGAATCTTGTCTATTGTTTCTTTTTCCCCATCAAAAAAAGCCTTTGCCATCGCATCTCTAATTGTGCTTTCTTGTACTCCTATTCTTAAATCTCCTATAAGAGTTCTTGTTAAATATAATGCTTCAACAGGAGAAGCAGAGGCGAGAAGTTCTGTTATCAATGCTAACTTTTTATTCACTGTTCCCTTTCCCTCTAATTCCGGAAGTTTTCTTAAATTTTCAAGAACTTTCTCTGTTGTTAAATAAAGAGAGCCAAAGTTTCTCTTTATTAAACTCTCCTTTGAATTTGGCTCATGGTTGATATGACTCTGAAGAGTTGATTGTTTTTTTTCTTTTGTTAACTTTTCTGCAACCTTTCCCAAATCTCCAATTGATTTCCATTCTTTTACAACTTTATCTTTTTCTATTCCTGTGGATTTGGATATTGCCTGAATTGCTAATTGATTGCTTATTCCTATTTTCTTTTCGCTGTATTCTGGATAAATTTCTCCTAAGAGAAGATATAAAATTTCTTTGTCTTCCTCTGTTACATCTGCTAAAAATTTTGAAAGAATATCTGTTTTCTCCAGCCTCTTTGGAGTGGAAGATAGAGATTCATACAACTCCGCTAATTTCTTATACTTCATCCAATAAAAAATAAACAGAAGTTTTTAATTTATTCGCTTTTCCATAGCCCATGAACATTGCAATATGCTCTCGCTTTTATTTTCTTTGCTTTTACAGGGAACATTGCTTCTGGAGAATCTTCTGGGTTGAGAAATTTTTTTGATTCTCCTCTATCTGTAGAGATTTCAATCCATTCTATGTAGTGGTTTGGTTCCATTGGGTGGGGAATAGAGCCTACTTTGATTAAAACTCCTTCTTTATTTTTTTCAATTATCGGCTTATGTTTTTCATTTCCAATCTCTTTTATTTTTTCTTCTATTATTTTCATTGGCTGACCGCAGCAAACCAATTCTCCAGCCCCCTCATGCAGAACTTCAATTATATTTCCGCATATTTCACATTTGTATACTTCTCCAATCTTAGTCATCTTAATAATTCTCTGCCATTAATTCATAGAAAGCTTTAGGATGCTTGCAAGCCGGGCACTTTTCTGGTGCAGATTTTCCTTCATGAACATAACCGCAATTTCTGCATTTCCATTTCATAACTTTGTCTCTTTTGAAAACCTTCCCCTCTTTTAAATTTTCCAGTAATTTCCTGTATCTCTCTTCATGTTTTTCTTCAACTTCCCCAATCTGCTTGAACGAATCTGCTATATCTTTAAATCCCTCTTTTAGGGCAATTTCTGCAAAATGAGGATAAATCTTTCCCCATTCTAATTTTTCTCCTTCAGCAGAAGCGAATAAATTTTCTGTTGTTGTTCCAATCTTGCCTGCAGGATATTCTGCTGTTATCTCCACAGCCAATCCTTCTGATTTTTCTAAATGATTAAAATATACTTTTGCATGTTCCTTTTCATTATCTGATGTTTCCTGAAAAATCGCAGAAATTTGTTCATATCCTTCTTTCTTTGCAACACTCGCAAAAAAGCTATAACGATTTCTTGCTTGGCTCTCTCCAGCAAATGCTTTCAGAAGATTCTTTTCTGTTTCACTTCCCTTAATTTGACTCATTTTAAAAAGGCGAATTAGTGAGAATTTTAATTCTCGCTTAAATTCATAATATGATATAATAATCCAAGTTTAATAATTTTACTTTTGCATACTTTTTCTTATATTAATCTTTTTCTTTCTTTTCGAACGGTGTCTAAGTCCTCTTGATTTTTTAGCAGAAGATGTAAGTCCCCTCATTGCTCTTTTTTTATTTTCAGAAACCCAGTTCAATTTTTTATCATTTTTTATTTCTGGTCTGCCAGGATCTAATAAAATAACTTCGTAGAAATAATTCATTCCGTCTTTTCCTATCAAATATGAATTCAAAACTTCAAGATTTTTATATTTCTTAGTAACTCTCTGTTCTGCTATCCACTTATAATTCATTTGGAGATTTTTTCTTGTATGCATTCTCTTGCTTCTTCTTCCTTTGTTTGGACGCGGTCTTTTATGCCCTCCTCTTTTTATTCTTACCCTGATTATAATAACTCCTTTTTTATCTTGATAACCAAGAGCTCTTGCTTTGTCTAATCTCAATGGCTTTTCAACTCTTGTAAAAACTCCAGACTTTCTCCATTCTGTCATTCGTTTTCTTAATGTTTCTTTGTCTGGCTTTTTCCAAGCCTTTTTTATATAGTAATACATTCCATGTGCCATAACTTATTTAGAAAAAGTTGATTTTTAAAGGTTTTCAATTGAAAAAATAAGCTTACACTGATTTGAAGCAAGACAACTGCTGTTTTCTTGCTAATTTCTCTCTTGTTTAAACTATTTAACAAATCTCCATTCAATTTCTCTTTGTTCAGTTGAATAAATGAGCCTGCACGGATTTGAACCGTGGACCCCTGCCTTTCTGAATTCTGAAAGATTTCAGCAATCAGAACTTTTTCTGATTTATCAGAGCAGTGCTCTAAAACCAAGCTGAGCTACAGGCTCGTATACTATTTGATAGAATAATTGTTCTTTAAAAGTTTTTGGAATGGTATCATTTTCCAAATCTTCTCTGCCTGCTGTTAAATTCCACTATTGCCTCTTCTAAATCTTTTTTGGTTATTTCTGGCCACATCTTGTCAAGAAAAATCCACTCACTATAAACAGATTGCCAAGGAAGAAAATTGCTTGTTCTTTTTTCTCCCCCTGTTCTTATTATTAAGTCTGGTTCATCTTTTAATAATAAACATTCCTTAAAATTTTCTTCATTAATCTCTTTCTTATTTTCTATTAATTTTTTTATTGCAGATATTATCTCCTGCCTTCCGCCATACGCTATTGCAAAATTTAAAATGTAATTGTCATATTCTTTTGTTTTTTCTTCTATTCTTTTTATCAATTCCCAGAGTTCTTTATCCAGCAGTTCTTTTTCTCCGATAAATCTTATCTTTACTTTATCTTTTTTTATTCTTTCATCTTTCTCCAGTCTTTCAAATTCTCTTTTGAAGAGTTTCATTAAAAAATCAACTTCTTCTTTTGTTCTCTTAAAATTTTCCAAAGAAAAACAATAGAGAGTTAATTGTCTTATTCCTAATTCCTTGCACCAATCTAAAATCTCCTCAACCCTTTTTGCCCCTTCTTCATGCCCTTTCCAAGGCTGTTTCATGAGTTTCTTAGCAAATCTTCTATTCCCATCAAGTATAATTCCCATATGCAGATTTTTCATGTTAGTTAATCTAATTTTTTATAGCCAATTCAAGAATTAATTTCCCTTCTGAAAGATTATAATCTGTTATTGGAAGATTTATTGGAATTGTTTTTAGATATGCCTTTTTTCCCCCAAGAGCTTTTATTTCTATACTATTTTCAAACTTTATTATTGAAATATCTTCTAAAGACTTGATTTCAGGCATTTTAATTTCGTATATTATTTTGTTTGACAGTCTTCTAATTTCTGTCTTGGGTTCTTCTTTTGGTAAATCAGAAAATTTTTTTATTTTCTCTTTTGTAAACATATTTTGCTTAACCTTTTCTTTTATCTCTTCTTTAACTTGCAATCTCGGTTTTTCTCCCAACTGCGTAACCTTTATTTTTGGAGGACCGTTTCCAAAAGTAGAAATGCTTATGCTTATCCCTCCTCTTTTGACATTTTTTGGTTGTTTTTCATTTGTCTGGAAATAATTCTCATTTGGCTGTTCATCAACTTCTTTGCTTAAGTTTTTCATAAGAGAATTAAAAATAGTATTAAAACCAAGGGGGAGTTTTATTCCATTCATAAATGGCATGAAGTCGTTTTTTCCAAGCATCCCGCAATCTTCTTCCATTTCCCTTGTAGATAAATCATTTCCACAATAAGGGCAAAAGCCATATTTTTCTTCTATTTTTCTTCTGCATTTATTGCATTCTTTCTTTTTAAACATGTTAAATTTTTATGCCAAACTTCATTTAAATAATTTTTGTAGGAGAAATCTATTTTTTGAACTGCAAAAAGATATAAAAACATTCTCTCCGTTTTTCTCCTATGCAGAAAAAGGGGCAGGAAAAAAAGAAATTCAAGAGAGGCTTATCAACAATTGTCATAACCCTTATAATAATCCTAATTTCTCTTGTTGCAGTAGGAATTATCTGGGTTGTTGTGAGAAATGTTATTCAAAGCGGAACAGAAGGAATTGCTCTTGGACAATTTACTCTTGGCGCAGATATTATAAATGTGAATGTAGACAACAGTTCAAACAATGTCAGCTTGAGCGTGAAGAGAAGTGCTGGAGAAGGGGAGATTGCAGGAATCAAGTTTATTTTTTCTGATGAAACAGATTCTGAAATTATAACAGAGAAAATTTCCATGAACAAATTAGAAGAAAAAAGATTTACCTTTCACTTGACTAAACTCGCTGTTTCTAAATTAATCAGCATTTCAATTGTTCCTGTTCTTTCTAGTGCTTCTGGGAAAGAAACTCTTGGAAGTGTTCTTAGCAAATATAATGTTCAGGAAGGAACAACGACTTCCGGGAGTGGAGCGAGTTGCGTTGCTAATTGCACAGGAAAAGTTTGTGGTAATGATGGTTGTGGAGGAAGTTGCGGAACTTGTACTACAGGAACTTGCAATTCTACTGGAAGTTGTGTTGCGAATCCTACAGGAACAGTTTATTATATTGATTTTACAGATGGAAATGATGCGAATAATGGATTGACTAAAACAACTGCATGGAAAACTATTCCGGGAACAAGAACCACAGATAATACTGATTGGATGTCAGCAAGTTGGGGTGGAGGAACAATAAGTACTTCAAACAAAGTTACTGCAAACACAATTTTTAAATTGAAAAGAGGAACTACTCATGATTCATCAAATGGCGGATATATATTCATGGATAATACTTTTTACTATGGAAATAGTGCCAATTTAAGCAATCCGATATCTTTTGAGATTGACCCTGCTTGGGGAAGCGGTTCTGTGACATTTGATGCGACAGGAATAATTGTACCTGAATCTTTTATCTTGATAAGACAAGTTGACGGCATAAAGTTCGATGGAATTGTGAACAGGGGAATAATAGTTCAAAATTCCCCCTTAAATGGTATTAAATTCAAATCAGTACAGTATTCTACACCAGATAAAGATCCTGTTGTTAGAAATTTGTATTTTTATAATAATGGAAATTCTGCAACTAGTGATCTGGAAGGTTCTGCTATTG
>Ga0315284_10015155_pt1 | contig 10964 bp, 12 predicted proteins | sample YL17G09_16_MG_FD_203696 | JGI IMG/M metagenome (GOLD analysis project Ga0315284, IMG submission 203696) | Sediment microbial communities from Yellowstone Lake, YNP, Wyoming, USA - YL17G09_16 | ecosystem: Environmental > Aquatic > Freshwater > Lake > Sediment | place: USA: Wyoming | collected...
TAAAAAATTTTTATCATTTCTTATATTTTCTATTTAATGCAAGTTTATCTTATTATTTCATAAGATAAATGAGATAATATATAAATCAATTATAATTAAGTTGAACATCCATCTCGGATATAAATAGTAACATTAATATATTATAAGTTGATGTACTAGCCACCAGCAATATAAACGGCATATTTCTTTTCAAAATATACATTGCTAAGTTGATAGGTCGATGTAGATCGTAATTATTGAAATGATCTATATGGATGGTCCTAGTTCCTATATAGAATAAAGTAAGATATGTTAACAATAATGTATTATTCCTTACTGTACAAGGATACATAATTGAATGTGAATAGTTCTCTTGACAAACACAAACACCTACATCATTAAGTGTTACATTATCACTAATACATGTACCATATTCACAATCAAAATTACCTCGACAATAATGAACCATATCACCAACAATTGAATTTCGATAATGGATTGATGATCCAGTAACTAATAAGTTAAATACTGAGAAAACAATAATTCGACATATCACATTTAACATATTTGACATATTTGATATACGATTAACCATATCTATATTTCTGAGTATCGATTTAAATCTGATTCGAATCAGATTTAGATATCATTCTTATATATTCAATTAATGTTTCATAGTTAGATATTTATAAGTATTACTTCTTACATCTAAGATTTCTGATACTAAACGACTTGTTCCAGTCATCATTGTAAATACCATCACATCAATACCTTGTTCTTTACCGGCTCGACATAATAGTTGATCAAATCGATCTTCTACTGCATACAATTTACTATTGTATTCTCTAAAGTTATACTTACCATCATTCATATCATCGAGGAAATCTTTAGCATTCTTATATTTTCCATTAAAGATAATACCACATAGATATTCTCCTATAGATAGATATTCGATGCTGTTTTTATCAGTGGCGAACTTACCATGATTATCTAATGAATATCTCATCGAATCTAATGTTACCTTATAACCATATAGCTTTAACATTGCTGTGAATTTGTTCTGACTAAATAAGGTTTTATTTGATTCTAGGTAGATGTTACTTCCAGGTTCATAATAATAGAACTTCCCACAGTATTCGCTCTTCTTATCACTCATATACATTCCTTTATCTTTCTTTCCATACCTAATAACAGGAAATAGACATTTCTTTTCATAGATACTTGTTATATCTAATAGTGATGTATGAACTAGAACATCAGTTGATGGTGGAATAATATCCAGATCGGGAAGTTTAGATGGAATCAAATTGACCATAGTATTCATATCAGATTTAGGTCTACCTGATTGATATAATAACTTTGTTTTAAAAACATCAACATCAAGACCCATCTGTTGAATCAACTTAGTAATTCTAGGAATCAAACCAGGAATAAAACTAGTGTTAGTCAACATCATCGAAAGAATCGGTGAAATGTCGTGCATTCTAAATGATAATTCCTTGAATGTATTATAATCATCCCCGATAGTCTTTGATTGTTCATCCGTTAAACGATTATAATTATTAGCATTAATCGAGACAAAATCAGCTGTAAATCCCAGATATACTAGAATAGTTGATGTTTCGAGAAAGTTATTTTCACTACTTATCAGTCTCATATTAATGAAGTTAATATGAGACTGATATTCAATACTTTTATTCAGATACTCATCACTCAATTTATCCTCATTATCATCAAGATAAGTTATAATATCATCACTATATTTTCTCAGGTAATTGATAACCACTCTAGATCGATCCGTTTCTGTACTTTCAACTTCTGTTCTAATAATATCAGCTATTCTTTCATGAGATAATCGTCTGATTTCTGGATTTACATCAGAATCAAATGATGTAATATCAGTGATAATATCGTCTGTATCTGATGGATCCATGAGTTATATTTCTCTATAGAGAAATATTTATATTCCGATTTACATAGTACGATAAATCATTAGGTGCCAGGTACCTTTATATAGAGCATATTCTACGGTATTAATGGTATAATAATAATATCCTTGAGCATCATAATATTTGATATCAGATGTTGATGGGTTGGAATTAAATATAGTAAAGAATTGCTGGATGTCCTCGAATTGTTTAGCGTTAATATTCTGCATGTGAAGATCATGGAATTTAGGTTGATTCTCCCGATGCTTGATGAAGATCGGATATTCTTTTCCTTGATAGATGACAGTTGGATTCATTGATCCGATTCCAAAACCTAGGGCTCCACCAGCAAGCATACCAATACCAGCGATTCTTCCGACACCTGCTCCGATCAAAGTTCCTACAAGTTGCTTCTGACTCATTTTATATTGACCTAATTATTTATTAATTCAGTAAAATATTATTCCATACAATTTTACTAGAATAATATTGATGCAATCTGTAGAGTTAAGAATTATCGATTCATTTATGACATCACTCAATAAGAAAGATCTGAGAGATAAATTTTTCTATATATTAATGAGTCTTAATTTTACTCCTGGAAGATATACATTTTGTCGAGATACTTGTGATATTTATGTTAATTATAATATTATGAGTTGTAACAGATGTAACTGGTATGTTCCTTTACAAGATATTCTAACTTTATATCGTGAAATCACCCAGGATATGAAATAATTGGTTAAATATCTCTCTGATGAGAGATATAAGATATATTTATTTATTGAAAGCTTCTATATCATATTTAATCCTATCGAATCCATTTCGCTTCATGTAATCTATCATGTTCTGATTTCCCATTGATAGATTGCATGTAGCACATATCGGTCTGAGATTATCGATATTAGTCTCTCCACCATTAGATTCAGCAACAACATGTCCTGCATGATGTGATATTTGTTTGATCGGTTCAGTTCGACAACACATACAAGGAACTAATCCATATTTAAGTCCAATGTATTTATTCCATACCATCGTCTTCAATGACAGAGATATCGTTTGTTTAGTTTTACTTCTGGTTCTTTCAGCTACTGGTTCGGTAACTGTCATTCTGGAAAAGGTAGCAGTTAATGTTTCAGTATTATGTTTCTCTTCTCGGTCTTTCTTCGCTTTATCTTTACTGTTACACTTAGAACATTGTCCATTAGGAAGATTCCCATTCCTCCTATGAATACTAGCTTTATTGGTACCACACTTTATACATACAACATCTTTATTATCTGGAATAGTTACTGATTTTGCATGTGTAGAACGAGAGGATTTACCTGTCGAAATCGATTTAGAACTGTTAGCTACTGCTGGTTGAGTTGCTGATGCGAGATATCGAAATAACCTACTAAGTGATGATTGTTCCATTTTAGATATTTTTAGATCTCTTTAAACTGATAAAAACGATGGAGTGTATGATTATTCTGGTATGAGAACTTCTATGATGTTAACTATATATAATCTACCAGTAGTTATTTTTTCGGAACGAACTTCTTGAAATAGATCAGCATGTAGATAGTGATCTACACTAGTAATGTATTCTTGATCGTCTTTATCCTTACCACCTGGATATATCACATCGCAACGACCATCTTGACGGACAAAGACAGCAGCTCGATCTTTCTTTCCTACAACCATAGAAAAGACTTGATCAAGAAATTGATACATTTCAGGATCAACTCCTACTGGATCTTTACCTGTTTTATCTGTTAAATAATATGTCCACATTTTTAGAATATCAATACTCCACGTATCATCACATAAGAAAGATGATGAAATAGTTTCCCCCGGAGGAAACACTTGTTTTTCTGACATGATATCTATTTTTAATAGATATTATCGTAACTTTGTTTATACATTCGATCTTTTAAACCAGCCGCAAACACTGGGTTGAGGATTGTCCTCAACCAAATCAACCTCAGAATTCTCAGGATATAGAGGCGTGATAGTTCCCATATCACGTTTCATCATTAACTCGATATTTTCTATTTTCGTATTACTTGTTTTATAGACAGTATAGTGAAATCCCATCGTCCGATGACTGAAACAATGTTTAGTATAATCTAATCCTACTGTAACTATCGGACAGTCAAATTTGTTATGTAAATGGAAATAACCACTCTTCCAAGGACCAATATCACGTTTACCCTTGGGAGAAATAGCCAGAATAAATGATTCATTCTTAAATCGGGAATATAAATCATCAACTAAATTACCTGATTCTTCTAACTTAGTAGCTTTGATACCACCCACTGATTCTACCAGTTTTCCGATAATCCAATAGTTCCATAATTGTGGTTTCATCAATATATACAGTTTATTATGAACTTCGGGTTCGAGACTCGTATATAAAACCATGAAAAGGAAATCCCACATACTAGTATGAGAGAATAGAACAATGATCTGTTTCCTGATCTTGAAAATAGTCAGTAGACCTTCAGGAAATTTCGTTTCCCATCCTAATATATAGAGGATTGATTTAGCCAGGTAATGTCGTATCGATTTCATTTCTCGATTAATATTGTTTAATTTAGATAAAAATGATTTTAAAGAACATTTTTATTTTTATTAAAACCAACACAACCAAGTGAAACTATTTGTTCAAGATGTCTCAGCCTGCTATCAATCCTTCAACCGACAAGAAACCAAAGCCCGATATTGTTGATTATCTGTCATATGATCCTGCTAAATTCGGATTTCAGGCTCCTGTCGAGAAGTCGGTTCCACAATCTGACAAGGAGAAAGCTGAGAAACAGAAACAGATCACTTACAAGGAAATGCGATTGACCTATACGTATCCTAATTCAGCTACTAAGCCTCTTCAAGTAGAAGGATGTCAAGTTGTTTCTCTTCGTGGTATTCTCGAGAAGCCCAATGAGAAAAATGGAAAGCTAGAACAGAGTATTATGTTCTCGTTTGATGAGAAGAGACCTGATGTGAAGAAGTTTGTTGAAGTTCTAATCAATGCATATATGGGATCAGCTATTTTTATTGAAGCAAACAAGATGCTTTTTGGAATGCCTAAGTTCTCAGCCAAAGAGCAGATCAATGGTGATCTTTACAAGAATCCAGTTTACACTTCTTATGATAAGACAACAGGTGTTGAGATCAAGGACCGTATGAGAACCATGTTTGCTAAGTTGACCCATCTGGATTTTGTTCATACGATGTTCCGCACTCCGGGTGGAAAGGAGATTGATTGGAAGTACCTGAAGAATCGTGAACTTGATCTGATTCCAGTTATCCAATTTTCTCATATTTACCACTCTTCCAAACCGAGTCTTCAAGTTCGATTGGTGAGTGCGATTGTTACTGACATTCGTCCGATGAAGGATGAGAATCTACAAGAAGATACCGGTAAAGAAATTCTCAAGAACAATCCAGGCGTGGAGGATGCTCTATTCCAAGCCATGGCGAGGATTGAATTGGAACGTCAAGATTCTCAACTCAATCAGAACAAGAAGTTTGAGCTGAATAGTGGTTCAGGATCATCAGATGGAATCTCTTATGGTACCAAGGATAATGATCCTCTAACGCAAATGAAGACTAAGAGTGATGCTTCTTTCACCGGATTAAGTGGTGATATGATGGCTAACTTCCTTAGTATCGCCGGTGGTAATAAGCCACCGAGTGATGATTCATCCTAAATTACATTAAATATATCTCTTCGGAGAGATATAATAAACATTGATAATATTAATATTTTTTAATATTATAAAATGGAATCCTCTGATGAAGATGTTAGTTCGAATAGTTCAGGTGAAAATGAATCCCTAGAAAGCAATGATGATCAAACAAGATCTCCTAGACGTACTCTCTCTCCCAGACGTGAAGATTCTATGAGTGATATAGAGAATATATGTGTCCCTCTACCAAGTCTGTATCATGGAAGAATCCGATCATCTAACGGAAAAGAAGAAAGAATTAGTGATGATGAAGTGATTGGAGTTGGTAATAGTCTTATATTCCCCGATTCTATCTTAGCAAAATATCTTCCCAAAGATCCCATTGATGAAATGGACGATCATTATGAACATGAACTGAAATGGGAGATTGATAATGAGAAATCAAGAGCACGTATGAGAAAGATACGTGAACAAGATGCCTTAGATAAAGCTGAAAAGAATGTCGTTAAAGATGTTGATCTGGCTGAATCAACGGTGAAAGGATTACGTTCAACATTTAGACCTAAGAAGCGATCGAAAGATTTTGTTGATGTTGTTGATGTTCCTAATCGAACTGATCCTTTCATTAATAAATTAATCCAAGAAATACTTAATAGTGATGTGATAAAAATTGTCATCGAACTTGATAAGACAGTTACATCGATCTATAGAAAAATAATAAGTTCATTTTTCAGGTTTGATATATTTAGGAAAGCATACATTCATCGAGCTATTGGAGATGGAAAGAAAAAGAAAGATCGTGATCTGGGTGATGAATTATCATATCAGATTGATATTAAATTGGTAACAAAATATCTATATGATATCTTTCATCAAGGAGATGGTTATATCACTCTAGGTTATTATGTTGATAAAAAAGTTGGAATTATTCCTAAATTGTTCGAGAAGATTAAAGATGGATATACTAATGAGAAAATTAAGGAGTTTAGGATTGAGATTTCACATTTATTGAAACAGAGATATCTATTCCGAGATAACTGTTTCATGTTTGATATTGATCAAATTAAAGATGAAAGAAATCCGGGAAGTAAAATGAAATATCTTATGAATACTCGACGTTATGATATAACTTATTATCAGAATGTTTCTGGAGTTAAAGTTTATCAGGAGAATGCTGATCTAATTCGCGATGACTCTAAAAACATGATAGGACAATTTGTCAATCTATCGGGTGGTTATATTTTTACACATCGGATTAAAGATAAGAATAATCTGAATGATATGATGTTACCTATCGATTATTGGAAGGAATACATTAAGGTTCCATATATTAGCACAGATTTAGATCATATTATTAGGATGTTAATGAAAAACAGGAGTTTGAAAGTTCCATACGTAGAAGGTTATTGTGAAATCTGCTCTGGTGTTACATCTGAGGGTGGTAAATATAATCCATTAATTGCTACAATTGGAACATGGAATATTTATCTCGATCCTCCTTGTGAAAGATGGATTAAAGGAAGTAATTTCAGATTGAAAAATGTTAATGTTGAATATGATGAAGATGTTGATTATGAAAAATTAAGTGAGATGCAGTTGAGACTGAAAGATAAACGTAATAATATCGCTTATTCATTTACTCCTATTAATCATTATTTGGAATCTTTCGAAGTACCAGAAGATCGAAATGCTGTCTTTGTTATCCCATATTATCCATCATAAATTACGTTAAATTAGATTAAAATATCTCTTCAAATAGAGATATTATAAAAGTTAAAACATTGATAATATTAATATTATTTAATGTTCCGAAAGATAGAAATGCTATCTTTGTTGTTCCCTATTTAAATGCATAATTATACACCGATAAATTCCAAATATTAACTTATATAGATCACATATCATATCGATCTTTCAAAATAAATTGTCTCAATCAAATATGTTTATACTTAAACATATTTAAACATATTCAGACTTATTCTTAAACATATCTCAAAAACTTGATATAATACATAAGTCATTCCAACTTTTGAGATATTGATTAAAGCAAAAACAAATATGTCTTAATCATCATCATATGTAACCTCATCAGTATCAATATTATCAACATTAATCACTGTATCTTCTGGAACTTTAACGATAGATACTTCAAGGAAACTCTTTGTTTCTTTATATCCCATAATAAAGAACTGAATTTTTTCGTCTTTGGTTAAGAACATCGATCCATTATCATTCATACTTACTTTAATGGATAAATGTAAGTTCTCTTGAGGATTGGATAAACTTGAAGGTAATCCTTTGAGAATCTTTTCACGAAGATTAATAATAGGAGTCTGAATACATTGTAACATATATCCAGAGACAGTACTCGTATTATGAACTGAAATAACTGATAATCCAATAACTCGAGTCTTCTCAGTTGATTCATAATGAACTGGATATGGATCACCTAATGCACCATCGATATAGAGATTTCCTTCATATAGATGTTTACCGAAAGCTCCTGGAATATTACATGACATGATACAAGCTTCAGAACATGATAGATTAGGATAATTCTTATAGTTCAAATAAATAGCTTCCGGAATATCTTTACTAACATTAACGGTAACAGCAATAAACTCTTTTCCTGTAATTTCATATAACTCTTTGAGTGTCGGGATCTTTCCTAGTTTATCGAAAATAAACTTCTCAAACTTAGTACGTAGATTCGATAGAGAGAAAATTCCAGTTGAGGTAAACATATCAGAAATTGATTTAACACTAGAAGTATCAAATAAATTAATATCTTCAGCAATTGTAAGGATATTCATTTCCGTATATCCACAGTTAAGTAAAAGACATATGACTGATCCTACTGATACACCCATATATCGATTAATATTATCTAGGAGTTTCTTACCATTCAAATAGTTTATACATCCGAGGAAGATAAAGCCCTTAGTACCACCAGGACCAATAACAAGAGTATCAGCCTTAGCAATTTCTGATATTTTTTGAGTATCCATTTTCATGTAGGTTATTGACTTTAAGTAACTAAATATCTTTGATTATAAAGATATAATTATTGAATTGTAAGATTTACAGTACTTGAAGAATCGATGTCAATTCAACCTCTACATTCGGTGGAAATGTCACTCCGAAAAGCATCTTCTTGATACACATCGAACCAATCAACACAGTAAGAGCCAAATCAATATCAGGTCGCTTCTCACGGATCTTATAAGTTAACTGTGTTCTCAACTTGAATGTATCATCATTCTCCTCTGGTCCTTTAGTCAAATAATCATCAACTGTAGCTTGACCTACCATGTATCGATCCAAAGCCTCCTGTTTAAGCAGAGGAAGAGATTGAGTTGTAATTCCCAATTTCTGTTGGAGAGTTTGACTGGTACTGACAGGAGCTAATTGAGGAAAATCAGGCATAACAGCTTTGCCCCTACCTTTACCTTTAGGAGGTGGACTCGCCTTAGTCTTCACTGTAATTACCGGTTTAATAAGAGGAGCTCCAGGAGTCAGAGGAGGGAGAATCGGCATGACGAAATTCTCATCGATCTTCAAATCTGGAATAAAGAATACTGGTTGAACAAAGCCTCCACCCGAAGACTTTCGAGGAGTTGATTTCTTCGACGATTTACCTGACTTACCAGATTCTTCTTCTTCATCATCAGAATCTTCTTCATCCTCATCATCAGAATCTTCTTCATCCTCATCCTCATCGTCTTCATCCTCATCCTCAGAATCGGTAACATCATCGTCATCAGAATCTTCTTCGTCGTCATCGTCATCATCAGAATCACTAACCTCATCAGAATCTTCTTCGTCCTCTTCTTCCTCTTCCGATTCACTCTCGACTTTCTTCTTACGAGATTTCTTCACTGGAGCAGCTGGTGGAACAACTCCACCAATAACATTACTTCCCGGAAAAATAGTAGGAGGTAATGCTACAAAGCCGTTTCCAACATTAGAAATGATCGGAGGTGGAGGAATTGAGCTCATTTCTTTTTATATTAAAAACTTTATTCTTAAGTCATTTTATTTTACCCCATAAAGTTTAATTAAACCTGAGAAATGGATCAACTTAAGCATGCTGGCACTATTATAGCATTAGCCGATAGTGTAGCTCTAATAGCTATAGCTGTTTATGGTCATACACAAATCGCTAACATCAGAGGTCTCCTTGATGATACTAATAAAGTAGTAACAGCAATCAATATCTCTCTGAACAGTAAATGTGATACTGCTCGACTTAATGAGTTGACTGGTATAATTTCTCAATTGGAGAAATCAGTAAATGCTAAGAATAAGATCAATCTCAAGACAACAAAGAAAGTTAAGGAATTGGAAGATACTGTTAAGTTTATCCAAACAGCATATGAGAAGTTGATCGCTGAGATCAAGGCATCGGGTATGAATGTTAAGGTTGATGTTATGAAGATGAAAAAGAAGAAGGTTGTTAAGAAGGGAAAGAAGGGAAAGAAGGGAAAGAAGAATCGTGATGATTCTGACTCTGATGACTCTGATGATTCTGATGATGAAGACTCTGATTCTGATGATGAGGATTCAGATGATGACTCGGATGATGATGGACGTTCTCGTCGTCGCAAATAAATGGAATGAATTATATATGATTCATCGATATTATAATATCTCTTATAAGAGATATAAATGTTTGGTTGCTTTTTAGTTATATTTTGTTTGTTGGTTTATATGTTTTATATATAATTGGTTTATGGTTGGTTTAACTAAATATAATAGATGAATATGTTTATGCTTTTATTATTCTTCCTTTTCAAACTCGTAATCGATGGGGAATTTGAACCCATCCTCAACTTGTTGAGTCAATAGGTCTTTGAGTACTGCAGAACGATCAGCGAGAATCTCGTAAATACGTTTCTCCAAACTATCCTCGGTGTTTCCATACACCATTCTCACAGTAGCAGGGCTCTTCAATCCTCGTCTGTAGATGCGATGACTAATCTGAACCAAGTTCATCGCATGGAATGAAGGAGATATGAACATAGTACGAGGTTGTCCGCCAATCTCATCGTGTAGATTGATGCCAGTACTGCAACTTCTGGTAGTACCAACTAGAACACGATAGTTACTATCATATCGGAACTTGTTGATATAATCAGTTCTCTCTTCAGGCTTAGTCTCTCCAGTAATCTTGAGAACTTTGAAACCCCAATGTGTTAAGCATTGTTCAACATAATCGATAGGCTTCAAATGGTCGATGAATATACAAACCTTTGATCCCGGAACAGTCATCAGTACTTTGTATGCCTGAGTTGCGAAGATTTCCCTCTTAGCATAATCGATAGCTACTAGCTTCTCCTCGTAACCGAAAATGTTGGTTCTCTTCATACCTGTAGAAGGATCA
>Ga0315284_10015156_pt1 | contig 10964 bp, 6 predicted proteins | sample YL17G09_16_MG_FD_203696 | JGI IMG/M metagenome (GOLD analysis project Ga0315284, IMG submission 203696) | Sediment microbial communities from Yellowstone Lake, YNP, Wyoming, USA - YL17G09_16 | ecosystem: Environmental > Aquatic > Freshwater > Lake > Sediment | place: USA: Wyoming | collected...
CACGACGAAAGGCTCATCCCTCCGCCAGTTCAGTGTAAACGCAAGCTCGCTCTCATCGGCATGGCGATAGATCACGCTGTGGAAATCCCCAAGGTTGACCAGGCTGTTCTTGTCGCCGAACTGAAGAGGCAATCCTCGGTCCGACGATTCCGCCGTTTGCTTGAGCAGAAGAATCGCTTGCAGAAGACTGGTTTTACCTGAGCTGTTGGCGCCGAAAAAGCCGGTGATGGGCTTTAGCGCAACCTTTCCAGTGTCCGCCCAAGACTTAAAATTTTTGAGTTGAATGCTTGTCAGCATATAGTTCTCCGCTCTCGAATCATGCAATCCTCTACATACTCCGTGGCCAGCCACTGTTCGTATTGCGCAGAATGGGGCCTACTCCTGCTCGAACATTTCAACCTGAGTCGTTCTGGGTTTGCCGCCCTCGCGCGCCAGGCGTACGATCTCCGGCCAACTCTGCACCAATGCATTGTACGACAAAGCTTCCTGCGCGCGCTTTTTACGCTCACAAATTGCGTACAAACGATAACAGAGTTCGCGGGCAGTCTCGGCTTTGCTGCCGAGCTTGGCCGCAAGGGCGGCAGCACTCCCTTCGCCGCCGGCTTCCAACACGCGGATTAGATGATGGACCATTTCCCATGCCGTTAGGCGAGTATCGGTTTCTGGATCCCAGTCAGGCGGCAATTCGGATGGCTTTAAAAGCCGCACTTTGCCTCGGCCTGAGCCAACGATTCCGGCCTCGACCATGCCGGCGACGCTGGTGTTCTTGGCCTTGGAGAGCGTCTCGGCCACTCCGTACTCCCCCTCTGCAAAGCCCGACTGTTCGAACCACGCCAGCGCCCAGCGACTGTCGGCGTCGAAGTCACCCTCTTGCTCGGCCAGCGCTTCGTCGAGGGTCTGGTTGATGAGCGCCAGTGCCTCGCGCACCGTGAGCGGCCTGCCCTCCGCATCGAGCACTCGGGAGTAACGGGTGTAAACCGCCATACCAGGGCCGATAGCCGCCTGCGCCAGGTCCACCGGAGCGATATTGCCGCGCTGCAGATGGGTAAGCGCTGCGGGCAGCTCGGACTTTAGCGCGGCAAAAAAGTCGCGGCGCGTTGCAATGGCCGCGTCTGCAGCGCGCTTTCGGCATACGAGAACGATGCTTGAAGCGAGTGAATTCCTTTCTACGTTTCTCACCCCTCCTTCGCGTTCCGTCCTCATGGGCCACGTGCCACTGATCGCGAAGCCGGAGCGTATGAGCGCGTCGAGGAAGGTCTCCCACCCAGTACTTGCTGTGCCCTCGTCGCTCTCGCTTTCGGATTGCTTGAAAGCGTAGTAGATTGTGATTGGGAAGGCCGGATGAGCCTGCCCGGCTAGCCGGTGCATCGCCTGTGTCATTCCAGCAAGAAAAAAGGCCTCGGCCTTTTCTTTCCCTCCATGGCGAAATGGTGTTGCCACCAATTCCTCAGCTTTCGGCACGGCAAGGGTCGCAAAGAGGTCGGGCAAAACCGGCCTGAGGGATCGTCGCAGCCAGACATAGAAAAAGTCGGACAAATCGGCGTAGCCGATATTGTCATAATAGGGAGGGTCTGTTGAAACAACTGCCAGGGTCGGTCGATGCCCAGGCGAAGTTGCATCTTCTTGTGTAGCATGGCAAATAATTTGAGAAGTAAGCCGTTCCAGGACATCACTAACCCATTCGACGCCTCCTGCCCAATTGCCACTCATCTTCTCAAGTGGGTTGATCTCGATGTAGTCCCAGGACATGGGGATAGCTTGTCGCGCAAAAATCTGTGCCACGCTGCCCCCCTTCATGTTCCATACGCAGAAGGTGTTGTTGTATGTAGCCAGCCGGCTCAATGCACATCCGAGGTAAACCGAGACCGCTTCTGAATACGCCTGAATACCTGTACCGCCGTCATTGAGCCCGCATTCATCGTGGGGTAAGCCAGCAGCTAGGGCGTCGCTCTTCACACGCGCGCGGGCTTCCTGGACCAAGTCTGAGAAGGTCGTCACTGCGGCGAGCTGTCGCGATGTAAAGAGGTCGCTCCACTTTGTGAATCCGTAATTGCCAATACGGAATCCCAGCGCCTGTTGAAGGAATTCAATATCGGGTTTCCACGTCGGTTGTGCCTGCCGAGCAATTTCTTCCATCTCCGGTATCGGCGACAGATAGACCCGCCCATGGTCGCCGTCGGCAACGACGGCCATAACTCGGGCACCCAGCCGAGCTGCTTGGCCCTCGGCCATGATGTGGCTACCGGGAATCGGTGTGCCGGACATCAGGCAGGCGAAGTTTGCTCGCACCAGCTTGGTGCCGGTCTTCGTCGATTCGGGATCCTTCGGCTTGCCTACCTTCACCGTAAAGCGGTAGGAGCTACCCTCGATCACCGGCTCGACGTAGACCTCCTTGCCTGCCTTGTTGGAGAGCATGAATGTGGATGCAAGCGGCACGTTGACCTGCGCGAAGGCCGGATTTGGGCTCTTCACTGTGCGCACCCAGAGGCAGGCGATCACGGTGAGCTTATTGCCCACGTACTTCTTCAGGTCCGGCCGTTCCTTCGCCAACTCTGCCGATACCTCAATTTTGGGGTAGAGGTGGCCGATGCGCCTCTCGGCTTCGTCGCGGATCCACTGACCATAATAGCGCACATCCTCAGCGAGTCCCTGTGCGCCGCGCCAAGTCTTCTTAAACAGCTGCTTGTCCTTCCTCGACTCGGGGTTCACCGGCGGCCGACCAGCAAATTTCGGCGGGATCTCGATCATCGCCTTGTTAATCAGCACCGCCACCGGATTCAAGTCGCTGGCGTGGCTCTCGAGCCCAAGACGCTGTGCCTCCAGCGGCAGCGCTCCGCCACCTGCGAAGGGGTCAAGGAAGCCTGGGAGTTTGTGACGGTCAAACAACTCCTTCGCGCGAGGATGATCGGCATTCTCGGCGCAGGTATATCGCCAGCTCTGCAAGATCTCGTCCCGCGCAGCCTGTAGAACCTTTTCATTGGATGTGTTCTCCCACAATACTAAGTCTTCGATAACGCGGAAGAGCCGCTGGCGCTCCTTCTCCTGCTTTTTCTCAGTAGGAAAGAGATCAGGATGCGCCGAGGGGTCGTCCACCATCTGGGCAAAAATCGTCGCCCGCGCTGCGGCAAGCGGCCGGCGCGCCCACCAATAATGAAGCGTTTGAGGATGACCGTGCCTCGGAACCGCCTTTTCTTCCTTTGCGGCCTTGTTGATCGCATCCAACGGCAGCGCGACTTCGATAAGCTTTTTCTTCAGGATCTTGTTCATTGATATGCTCTGAACACCAAAGTTAAAGACATAAATTCATCAGATGGTCGGGCCTGACTCGCTTTTTGAAGCTAGTGATTTCAGGTAACTTAACCATTCCAAAGCGAACGGGACAGCCACAACCTCATCCACCACCGTTCTTGTTTGCAGCCTCGAGGTGAAAAATCCAGGATGATCATTGATATCCGCTGGGTTTTGCCTGGGTAGCCACCCCGTGGATCATGTCAAGAACCTGGACAATCTCCGAATCGATCTGTCCTTCTACAACAAAAGGAACAAGATCATGATAGCTGGCCTTTCCCATGAGATTCGGCAGGTCGAGTTTCCCGAAAAATGCCGCAAACAATGGGTCGAGGAAGTCGTCGCTGGCCTTCGTCGTCAGCCACCATTTAGCCGCGGGATCCCGCTGTGCGGCGCGAGGTACTAGATCCTCAATGACATCCTTCATGGCTTGCCGCCGGCGGGCGCGCTCGGACGGTTCAAAAAGCGGCCCTACAATCGTGCTGCTTGAAGATGCCTCCGACCAAGCCAACAGAGCATCAGGCATGCACAGGTAGTTTTCGATTTCGCGGCGTCGCCACGAATACTCACGCAGGATCTGTGAGTCCTGCAGTGGACTTTCGATGTGATCGAAGAGAGCCGCTCCCACAAGATCATTCTTCCCTTCTTTGAGTCCGTGGAAATGGGCTCTGGCACGGCTCGGCTCATTGCGAACGTAATGGACGAAGGGGCGGGCGAGCGCCTGCGCGGCGGGATGATTGATTTTTTCCGCAAAAGCCCTCAGAATTGCCAAATCCGTGGAACCTTCCAGATACAACACCCATCCGGTCTGTTCGGCCTGGTAATACTGGTCGAAGCCGATTCCCTTCAGAGATTTCAGGAGCTGACTGCCACGATCGTCAATTCGGTGCGGCTTTCCGAGGAACGCCACAACGGCGTCTGTCTCGACAGCCTCATTGAGCACTACTTCCGAATGACTCGCAACGATAACCTGGCTGTCCTGCTGACGCGCGAATTCAACTAGAACCCGATAAATCTCGCGCTGACGGAGAATTTCCAGGTGGGCGTCTGGTTCATCTAGAAGAAGAACCGACCCAGGATTCAGTGCCAGGTGGGCTATTAATAGGAGTGTTTGCTGAAGGCCGCGCCCGGATGAAGACAGATCCAGTGCCACTCGGGAGCGTTCGTGATAGGTCATTGTGATCTCGCCTCGAGCCGCGACATACCGCGGCTCTTCGAGAAACACTCCAAAAAGGCCCTCTATTTTCCCACATACCCACTGCCACTGTTCTTTGCCTTCTTTGCCCGATATGAGTTGATAACAAAGATTCCGCAGAACCTCGGCCGTGCGCCCTTCGCCCATTCTCACATTGATGGCGCCTTGGTCCAGGCGGGTCTCGTTCGCAGAGAGGCCGGACATTGGCGGAAGATAGGCAACGCGGATCTGCGCAGCTTCCTCGGGAACAGGCATTCTATCTGGATCTTTGCTTTCTGAAACCCGCAGAGGCCGGCAATAAAAGGATTCTTCATTGGCATAATCGAATTCGAGACCGCAAGACCAGAGTTTCCCAGCAAGAATTCCGTCGACCACGACATCGATTCTGATATTTCGAGTTTGTTGGGCGCCATTTATTCGAGATACATCTCGAACGTGCAAATCTTTCCACAGAAGGTTTGCATCCGGCACCGGAATGGCGATCAAATCGCGCCTGTTGATCGTGACCCCGGGGCGCTTGCCTGGAGCAGTCTTCCCTGATCGTTTTTCGAACCAGCGTTTAACGCCGATATCCCAGAGTGCCAAGGCCTGCAGTGCGGCTGTTTTTCCGGAATTATTGGGACCGATAAAGACCACCGGGCTTCCCAATTCAATCTCGACGTCGTCGAATCTTTTAAAGTTGCGAATCCTCAGTTTCGTCAACATGGATTAAGCGCCTCTTGAATCTTTTAAAGTTGCGAATCCTCAGTTTCGTCAACATGGATTAAGCGCCTCTTGGTTTGATAAGGATCCTGTTTACCCTCATTTGGTTAAGTATCATATGCCAAAAACCCTGCGGACAAAATTATCCGGACATGTTCTTTTTGCCAGCCGACGACATTCTTCGACGCCGCGCACATCCTAAAGCATGCCGTTTTTGCTCAGAACGGAGCTTCCGATCGTGCCAACAGATCGGTAAGGGTATAGTTCACGCTGGTCACGCCGAAATCCGGCTCGCGCCTGAAGGGCTGGCGCACATAGTGGACACGGTGGCTGTCATCGCCCGTGAACTCTACGATAGCGAGGATAAAGTCGTCGGGCTTGTTGAGAGAATACAGTATCTCGTTGCGAGTAACCGTGATCGTGTCGGCGCCGGTGATCCTACCTTTGACTTCAATGAAACGCAGTTTTCCGGTGCCGGGGATACGACTCTCGATGTCATAGCCGAGTTTTTCTAACTCGCGGTCGCTCGGCTCGAAGCCGAGGCGGCGTTCGATCTCCATGATAACTGTGCGTGCACGGGCCGCGCTGGCCTGCGTATCAATAGTCGCTATAGGTGTTGCGGGAGCACGTCCCATCACGGCCGCGATCAGGCCGATCGGCACCACCAGAAGCCCGCCGAGGACCACGGGTGGCAGCGGCGATATCTGGGCTTCGAGTTTTAGATCCTCCAACCGCTTCTGCAGCCGGGCCTGAAGCGCATCGGCGCGCTTGCGCGCCTCGCCCGAATTCAACCGGGCGTTCGGCTTGCCAGCCTGTTCTTGGAGTTTGAGTTCCTCGGCACGGTGGTCCCAATAAATGATCTCTTTCGTCAGCCTGTCCTTGACTGCGGCCTCGGTTTTGGTGATCAGCGCGAGCCTACTTTCCCGAATCTCCTTCAGATGCTCCGGGACGACCTGGGCTATGGCATGGGCTTGGGCCTTCTGCTCAAGCTCGCGATTGATCCATGCGCATTCCGGCCGGCCCAGGATCGTTTCCATGCCTGGTTCGCCTTCTGCCAGTGGCCGGTAGTCAAGGTAGGGCGCGTAATGCAAATGCCGTGTGTTGCCTGCCGCGTCGAGCTCAACGTAGAGCATCTGCTTCGAAATTACGCGGCGCTCGCCTGAGCGGGTGAGACTCGCGTCCTGAATTGCATGCTCCAGGTAAAAGAGCACACGAGGGCTGGTGCCGGAATCTCGCTCATCTACAAGCATGGTTCCGCGTTTGAGCAGGTCACGATTCCTCTCCAAAGTGAGATCGATGACCGCATCGAGCAGAGGGTGCCCCGGGCAGATAAAAGCAGCCAATGGCAGACCCTGCGGCGCTATAAGAGACTTCTCGAATGCGATGCGTTCGTAGCGAGGCAGCACAGGTTCGCCAATACCGATCAGACGGTCGCGATTACGAACAGGAGCCGGGACATGGGTGATCTCGTAGCGGCGTGGCTCGCGCTGCCTGGTTGATCCGCCTAAGCGCTGAAAAGCTTCGTGGAAGAAGGACTCGATGTAATGGGGTTGCAGGCGCCGTGCCTCCGCGCGCTCCATATCTTCGCGGATGTGCCGAACGCGGCTGGCGTCCATGGCATCGTGAGCGAGCGCCCGTTCTTCCAGAAGATCCTGAAGTTGGCTGTGATCGAGCGCATGTTCCACTACCCTCGTAAGGCGAGCCCGCACTTCGGGTTGGTCGCCATAGCGGATCGCTTCAATGAGCAGGTCGCGCAGTCCACGCCCCTCGAACTGGAGCTTACCGAGCACGTCGAATACCTGACCACCAAGGGCTTGACGGGCCTGCTCGAGTTTGTCGAGGAGCTTGCGATAGACATCGCCTTCGCGTGTTTCATCAGCAACCAGATTCCACAGGTGGCACACCTCGGTCTGACCAATGCGGTGGATGCGGCCAAAGCGCTGTTCAATGCGATTGGGATTCCACGGGAGGTCGTAGTTCACCATCAGATGCGCGCGTTGGAGGTTGATGCCCTCGCCTGCTGCATCTGTGGCAAGAAGCACCTGGACATCAGGATCGTGCTTGAACAACTCCTGTGCTTTCATTCGCTCCTCACGGCCCATTCCACCATGGATCAGGACCACGGCCGCCTCATGGCCGAGCAGCGTGCTGATACGGTTCTCCAAGTAATTCAGCGTGTCACGATGTTCGGTGAAAATAACGATCTTCTGCTGAGGTGAAGGTACAGGCCGAGGTATTGCGCCGGCGCCGTAGGGAGCGGCCGGATCTGCCATGGAGTTGGCGATAGCAGCATCAGTGAAGATCTCACTCAGGAGACTCGCCAACTCACGCCACTTGGTGTCTGCCCCGCTCCGGCGAACCTTGAGTGCCAACACCTCCAGACCCTTCAGGGTTTCGATTTCAGCCCTTAATTCGGCGATAGAACGCGCCGCAGTCGCCTGATCGAGAATTTCCTCTTCGGTGGCCTGGACTTCGTTGTCCGGGGCATCTTCGAGATCCTCTACATCGTCGGCATCGAGGGCGGGAATGGAAATTGTGAACGCATATGCCGCCTGGCTGCCGCGCTGAAGCACTTCCAGCTCGCGCAGCCGGCTCTCCAGCCGCTCACGGCGGCGACGGAGCGATTGGTAAATCGCCTCCGGGGAGGATGCGAGCCGCCGCTGCAGAATGGTAAGGGCGAAGCCGACAGTTCCGGCACGTTTATCGTTTTCAAGCGCTTCAGCGCGATTAAATTCCTCGCGCACATAGTCGGTGACCACCTTGTAAAGCTGGGCCTCCGCTTCAGAGAGCTTATAGGGCACGGTATAGGCGATGCGCTCCGGAAACAGCGGCGTGCCGTCAAACTTGAGCAGGCTCTCCTTCACCATGCGGCGCATCAGGTCCGAGACATCGGTTACATGGACCCCGTCGCGGAAGCGGCCTTCGAAGCGATCGCCGTCGAGGAGCGCCATGAAGAGCTGGAAATCCTCCTCCTTGCCATTGTGGGGTGTTGCCGTCATTAGCAGGAAGTGGCGGGTAAGGGTCGACAGGAGCTGGCCGAGCCGATGACGCCTGGTGTATTTGATCTCGCCCCCAAAGATCGACGCAGACATCTTGTGCGCTTCGTCGCAGACGATGAGATCCCATCGGCAGTCCGGGGTCTGCAGCTTTTTCTGCACATCCTCATTGCGCGAGAGCTTATCGAGTCGGGCGATGGCCAGGTTGGTTTCCAGAAACCAGTTGCCGGTGCGTGCGGACTCGAGCTTGTCGTTGGTGAGAATCTCGAAGGGAAGGTGGAATCGCCGGTAGAGTTCGTCCTGCCATTGCTCAGCAAGGCTACCAGGGCAGACGACGAGGCATCGCTGCAGGTCACCGCGGGCGATCAACTCCTTCATGAGCAGGCCGGCCATGATTGTTTTTCCGGCTCCCGGGTCGTCAGCGAGCAGGAAACGGAGCGGCTGGCGCGGCAGCATGGACTCGTAGACCGCTGTGATCTGGTGAGGCAGAGGTTCTACGACGGATGTGTGGACCGCCAAAACCGGATCGAAGAGATGCGCGAGCCGGATCCGGTGTGCTTCGGATACCAGACGGAAGAGATCCCCGTCGGCGTCGAAACTCCATGGTCGCCCATGTGCCACAACCTCAATGCGAGGTTCATCGTGCCGGTACAAGAGTTCATTTGCGAGTTTCCCCGCCGGATCTTTATAAGTCAGTTCAAGAGCCTCGGATCCGAACCACTGCACGTTGATGACGGTCACAAGGCAGTCCGGCAAAACTCCTTTGACGGAGGCACCGTTTTTCAGATCCTCAAGCCGAGCCATTTTTCAACCTCTGCTTATGCGGAAGCAGACGAAAGACAGGCCGGAACCGCGGACCTTGTCTGAATCATGCTAGAACAATCATTTATCGTGACAGTCGATAATCAGCGTGGCCATTAGCATAGGCAAACCGGCAATGCTACACAACGAAAAAGCTTTGGAGTGCTGGGGGTAAAGTTGGTAGGGCTATTGGGTCGCGCCTGGCAAGACCTCAAATCCGAACGACCAGAAATGTTTATCGAAAGTGAAAACGCGATAAATGCCTTCGCGTTTCATAACGCTTGCGCACAATGCATCATGAAACTGTTCAGAGGGATCCTGCAAAGCTATGACAGCCGAGGTGTCTACCAGGATCATGTTTTCGTAAACAGTCCCCGGCATTTCCTGCGCCTAACTTAACGATTCTGGATGGCGACCGCTTGTGGGTGGCTATGGCGAGGAGAAACTCCCGGTATGACCCGATACAACTGGCCATCAAGGACACGGTACGTCCCCGCCGGCAGCAGACGATTTGGATCCGGTTTGACCGGTGGAGAAGGATTCCCGGTGAAGTAGTTGGCCTCGTCATCGGCAGTAGAAAGTGAAATCTGAAGTACTAAATGGATCTTCTTGGCGCCCAGTGCTACGAGCGTGCCTCCGCTGTGGCAGCGAAACGGCACGAGAACCTGAAAATTCTGATCAAATTCCCGTAGCAAGCTGACAATGGGCCAGACAGCATTGACGTCTCCACCTCTGGTGTACAGACACAGATCTATGCCTTGCTCGGCATGAACTGACTCGTTGAGAACGCGGAAAAGCGCTTCCTTGATATCAGATTGAAACTGCAGCGATATGCCGGGTACCGGCGGATTGCACTGACGATCGAAATTGAAGAGGCACACAACCGTCCTGCCGCCTCGCAGGGCTTCAATCCTTGTCAGAATATTTTGGCGATCAACCAGTGGCATGATGATCTCCAATCAATCGGATGGAACTTCTTGGTCACTTTGCCTCGTAAGGATAAGAGATCGCTATGCCTTACGCAATGGCAAAGAAACTCCAACGAGCCATCCAGAGAGCCAATCTTTGATGTTTTCGAATTTGGAGGATGGACCTGATACCACGAATCAAGAGGAATGCACACTCAGTCCCTCATGCGCCGGGGCGCACCCAGTGACGCATGAAAAGGTCATGCTCCCTCTGGGCGGAGATCATCGCTATCGGTATCGCTATCGCGGTCGCAATCGCTATCGGCTTTTTCAGGCTAGCAAGACCGATTGCGACTGCGACTGCGATCCCGATACCGACCCCGACGTTTTAGGTTTTCTCCTTCTATTTTCGAAGCAGAAGCAGAGCCTGTCGAGGATCGTGGAATTATGAACTCGGCTGATTGCGCTTATCCGTCAATGCCTGGTTTATTTCCTCGATTTCTTCCTTGCTGAGGCGGAAATCCGCGGCGCTGATGAAACCATCGATTTGGGCGGGCCGCCGGGCACCGACAATTGCGCTGGTCACCGCCGGAAGCCGGAGCGTCCAGGCAACAGCTACTTCTGCCGGAGCACTCCCGTGGCGTGCGCCGATTGCCCGGAGCCGCTCGACAAGCTCCAGGTTGCGCGTGAGGTTTGGCTCCATGAATTCCGGGCTGGTCCGGCGCCAATCGTCCGCGGGAAAAGCCGCGATGCGTTCCCGGGTCATCGTACCGCTGAGCAAGCCGGATTGCATTGGCGAGTATACAATGACGCCGATGTTGTGGCTGGCACAGTATGGCAGGGTCTCGGACTCGATGCCACGCCTCAGCATCGAATAAGGCGGCTGCAGCGAGCTTATTGGGGCAATGCCACGAATCCACTCCATCTCCGACGCGTTGAAGTTGGAAACGCCCAGGTAGCGGATTTTTCCCATTTGCTGCTGCTCCGCCAGAGTGCACCACGCTTCCTGCAACTCGGTCTTCGAGGAATTTCCACTCCAGGTCGGCCAGTGGATCTGGTAAAGGTCGATGACTT
>Ga0315284_10015157_pt1 | contig 10964 bp, 11 predicted proteins | sample YL17G09_16_MG_FD_203696 | JGI IMG/M metagenome (GOLD analysis project Ga0315284, IMG submission 203696) | Sediment microbial communities from Yellowstone Lake, YNP, Wyoming, USA - YL17G09_16 | ecosystem: Environmental > Aquatic > Freshwater > Lake > Sediment | place: USA: Wyoming | collected...
GACATCACAAATACAACTCATATGCTTGTATATCAACAAAATAATATAAATATTTATCAACAATTGAAAGATTTTTTATACATTTATTCCTTAACTAACGGAGTTGTGCAACAGGCACACAGTGTATAAGCCATAAGGGTGACGGAGGTTTGCGTAGGTTTTCCTTTACATGAGCATTTCGTCTCAGTTGATAGGAAGGTAGCCCCGAACTCCCTTACGGCTCATACACTCAACATTATAGCCAATGCTGAAAACGATAGTAAACAGATATATAAACCATTTTCTTACTTTTACTCGATGAATGCAATTGAAATAGAAAATCTCTCTAAAAATTATGGCAAACTCCATGCGCTCAAAAACATGAACCTCGATGTTCCTATAGGGACAATTTACGGGTTAGTTGGTCCGAACGGTGCCGGAAAAACTACTCTCATCAAAACTTTGGTTGGATCACTTCGCCCCTCTTCAGGCTTTGCAATAGTTCTCGGTCTTGACCCGCTCAAAGACAAATGGAAACTCCGCAAACAAATCGGCTACATGCCACAATCACCTGCCTTGTATGATGATCTTTCTGCGCGTAAAAACATCATGTTTTTCGGAAAGGCGCAGAATATACCTGATTTAAAAAAGAGAACGGATGAAATACTTTCGTTTGCCGAACTTTCTTCAAGGTCAAATGATAAGGTGGAAACTTTATCAGGAGGAATGAAAAAAAGAGTTTCCCTTTGTTGCGCGCTAATTCATAACCCAAAAATTATTTTTCTTGATGAGCCAACCGCAGCTATTGACCCTCATCTGAAAATGCAGTCGTGGATTCTATTTCGAAAACTGGCGCAGACCGGAGTAACCATTTTTATTAGCACGCACCTGATGGATGAAGCCATGTTCTGTGACAAGGTTACAATTCTACGCAATGGTGAAATTCTTGCCGTTGACACTCCCCAGAGAATTTTACAGCGAGGAAAAACAAAACTAAAGATATTTGTAAATAACGAAGAAAATATCTCCATCATCGATTCCACATCAGAAAATCTTGCGGATGAATTGAAAAAATTCGGTCTTGAAAAAAACATTTCATCCATAGAACTTCATTCGGATAACATCGAAGACGTTATTCTTTCTATCATACGTGAAAAAGAGAAGGAGGAGAAATCATGACACATACTTTTATTATCGCCCAACGAGTACTGAACCAACTTAAAGGAGACAGGCGTTTTCTTACTCTTTCCCTAATTGCACCGCTCATCATCATTTATTTTCTTAAACTTTTGTTCGACACTTTTCCTCCTTTCGTTGATGTGAAAAGTTATACCATTCCGATCAGTGCCTTCATCGTACATTTCCTGAGTTTTGTTTTGTGTGCGATTCTTCTCGTGCAGGAGCGGACAAGAGGAACTTTAGGGCGGATGATGATTAGCGGGTTTTCAAAAACTTCCATCATTGGAGGATATACGCTTGGATATTTTGGTCTGGCAACTATACAAGCGATTACTGCACTGGCGGAATCTATTTGGCTTTTCAATCTCAATTACGATACAAAAACTGTTGTGCTCTTATTCATGGTCATCTGGCTGCTTGCCATCGTTTCGGTGATGCTTGGGATTTTTATTTCCACTTTCGCAAAACACGAGGGACACGTTATCCCGTTTGTCCCGCTTATCATTCTTCCTTCAGTTTTTCTGACAGGACTCATCATTGAGCCAACCGGGCTTCCAACCTGGGCGGAAATAATCGGAAAATGTTTGCCTTTGCATTACGCGGTTAACATCGTTCACGAAATCATAAAGCCAGAATATAAGATTGCGGACACATTAGTTGATTTTGGAATTCTTACCGGATATATTTTTGTACTGCTTGCACTTGCTTCGCTGACTCTAAAGGAGACGGAGTGACTAATTTTTTGGACAGGAACAAGAAAGCTTGCAACAATAATTTGGACAATGGTAACAAAAAAAGTTCCGTATAAACCTCCAACAGAATATCTGTTTCTTGATCAAAAAAGAAAGCAAAAAGTAATGCAAAGGATGAAGAGAAACATTGTTAAATTTGATTTGTAACCCGAAGATGTGGGTTTCTGTAACTCATTGAATTTGAATTACAGTTTTTAACGTTAGTCAGAATTGTAAAGCAACACAATAATCAGACGCGAAAATTGTAAATGAAAAAGGCTGTAATAATCGGTTCAAATTCAGATTGGAATGTTATTGAAATTACCTTTGCTTTTGGTTTTTTAATTGAAGATTAAATTTTATTACAAAATGGAAAAACGTAAATTAGGAAATAGCGGTTTGGAGGTTTCAGCCCTTGGACTTGGCTGCATGGGAATGAGCTTTGGCTACGGAACAGTAGCTGACAAAAAAGAAATGATAACTCTCATTCGTAAAGCTGTCGAACAGGGTATCACATTTTTCGATACCGCTGAAGTGTATGGACCATTTATCAACGAAGAACTTGTCGGAGAAGCATTAGTTCCTTTCAAAGGACAGGTGGTAATTGCAACAAAATTTGGTTTTGCTCCATCTCAAAGTGATACTTCAAGATGGACTGAATTGGATAGCCATCCAGAGCATATCAAAGAAGTTGCTGAAGCCTCTTTAAAAAGACTTAAAGTTGATGCAATTGACTTATTTTATCAGCACCGTGTTGATTTGAATGTTCCAATTGAAGATGTTGCTGGAACAGTGAAAGACTTAATTCAAGAAGGTAAGGTGAAACATTTTGGATTATCTGAGGCGGGTGCAAATACCATTCGAAAGGCTCATGTTATTCAACCTGTAACAGCTCTTCAAAGCGAATATTCTCTATGGACACGACAGCCAGAAATGGAAATCTTGCCAACACTTGAAGAACTTGGAATTGGATTTGTTCCGTTTAGTCCTCTCGGAAAAGGCTTCTTGACAGGTAAAATGAATGAAAATACGAAGTTTGAAACCAACGATTTTCGCAATATTCTGCCTCGTTTTACATAGGACGCTTTGAAAGCCAATCAATCCTTAGTTGATTTACTTGGAAGGATGGCAAAAAGAAAAAATGCAACACCTGCACAAATTGCATTGGCATGGCTCTTAGCTCAAAAACCATGGATTGTTCCTATTCCGGGTACGACAAAGTTAAATCGCTTGACTGAGAATAAAGGAGCGACATCAATTGTACTTACCTCAGAAGAATTACAAGAGATTGAAGTTTCTGCCTCACAAATCAAAGTGACTGGTGAACGTTATCCAGAAAATATTTTGAAAATGACAGGACGATAAAATAAAGAAAAACAACGAACCGCCAACAAAGGCTATATACAATAAGGGTTTCAGTGGTAATTCGAGCATTCTGCCCTGCTTAAACTTTGGTGTCGGCAGACAGGTAGGCAGCCCGAAATCCCTTACTGTATATAGCCTCAACCGTTAGCGTTCATTGGGAAAGGATGAACCGTATATAAAATAGACAACGGTCAAAACTATTTCCATAAATCTTGAACAATTATGAAAAAGAAAATCAAAATTTGGTGCCCCTCAATAATTATAGGATTTGTTCTAATACTTACAAACAGTTGTGAGAAAGATGAAAATAAGGTAGAAGTGGATAACAAAATTAATTTCAATCCTTCTATTACTTATAGTACCATGACGGATCAAGATGGTAATACCTATAAAACAGTGACCATAGGCAACCAAACCTGGATGGCTGAAAACCTTCGCACAACAAAATATCGTAATGGCGATACCATACCAAATGTCACCGATACTACACAATGGGGCAACCTGACAATCGGGGCATATTGCAATTATGATAATATCGCTGCAAATGCCCCCACTTATGGGCGTTTATATAACTGGTTTGCCTTAAAAGACAGCCGTAGTATAGCTCCTTCCGGTTGGCATGTGCCCACCGATGGAGAATGGACGACTTTAACCGATATTCTTGGCGGATCAGTTGGTGCCGGGGGCAAACTAAAAGAAACCGGTACTCATCATTGGCAAAGTCCCAATACCGGAGCTACCAACGAATCTGGATTTACCGCTCTTCCGGGTGGTGCCCGTTATTATGATGTTTATTTCTACTACATTGGCTTCTACGGTATCTGGTGGAGTTCTGCAGAGTATAATTCAGATAGGTCCTTTGGCTGGGGCCTGGATTACATTACCAGTAATAGTTACATGTTCGATGACAATAAGAGATTTGGGTTTTCTGTTCGCTGTCTGAGGGATTAGTCCTTATAATCATTAACACAAAGCGTTAGAACTATTGAATGAATTGCAAAATAAGCTGCAAAATCCAACGAACACTAGCAGGCGGTCATACGCAATTGCCGGCTAGTGAACTTGCCAATGCTGGTTCATTAATTGCAAAGACGCCCTGCAAACTTGATATATTTGTAATATGAGTTATTATTTTATCGCCCAGATTAAAATTAAGGATAATAAGGAATATCAAAAGTACATTAACAAAGCAGGAGATATTTTTAAAAAATTCAAGGGAGAATATTTATCTATTGACAATGACCCACGGATTTTAGAAGGAAATTGGGTTTATACGCGTACAGTATTAATTAGATTTAAAAGCATTATTATCCATCCTCAGATTTGGTCGCAAAAAAGACTTTATTCCAATGATGATTAATATTAATTCGCAGCTGGTTATTTACACAACAACCTTCTTACTCATTGTCGGAACCGTCTTCTTTTTCACATTCGAAAATGATCATACACTTAAAGGCATCGACTTATCAGGTAAAATAGCCCATTCTTTTTTTGGTAGTGTAACACCGCCTACTGCTGGATTTAATTCCATTAACATGGGACAATTATCGATTGCAACAGTCGTATTAACCATTTTTTTAATGTGGGTTGGAGCCTCTCCTGTTTCAACCGGTGGTGGTATTAAAACCAGCACATTTGCAATTCCAATATTAAATGTCTTGAGGATTGCTCGTGTGAAAAAACATATTGAATTCCATAAAAGAGAGTTTCATGAACGTTCGGTTGATAGGGCTTTTGCTATTATAATACTTTCCATAGTAATTTTGGGGTGTTCTTCGTTAATTATGTACCTCATTGAACCGGATAAAGGTGCACTAAGAATACTTTTTGAATGTGTTTCAGCCTTTGGTACTGTTGGATTATCGCTGGGTATTACACCCTTGCTAACCGATTTATCTAAGCTGCTCCTTGTTTTACTGATGTATATGGGACGTATGGGTATAATAACACTGCTTTTTGCCCTGTTTAGAAAAACTAAAACCTCGGTATACCGGTATCCAAAAGAAAACATAGTAATAACCTAAAATAATTGTGCAATGAACTTTATAGTTATTGGTTTAGGAAATTTTGGTGCATCACTAGCAAAAAAGCTAACAGCTTTGGGGCACGATGTAATTGGGGTGGATAAAGACCTGGCAAAAGTGGAGTTTTTTAAGGATACTATTAAAAACACGGTAAGTATGGATATTACAGATATTCATGCTTTAAAAACCTTGCCTTTAAAAGATTGTGAAATGGTTGTTGTATGCATAGGCTACGATTTTGGCTCTTCGGTAATGACAACTGCCCTGCTCAAAAAGCTTGGTGTTCAAAGAATATGCGGTCGCGAAAGTGCTTTGGTACATAAAACTGTGCTAAACGCGATAGGCGTTTCAAATACAATAAATCCCGAATACGACACAGCAGTCGTTTTTGCAGAGAAGCTTATAATGACAGGGGTTTGGAGCATTTATAACATCTCTGATGATGTTAAAATTGCTGAAGTTAGTGTTCCTGAAGAATATATTGGAAAAAACCTTTCTCAGATTGATCTTAAAGAATTGCAAAATGTAGATATATTAGCTTTAAAGCTCTTAGATAAGAAACTATCGACACCTTCGCTTGAAAAATGGATAGCCATTGAAACAAAGAATTTTGAAAAAGATATAGTTCTTGAAAAAGATATGCGTTTTGTTATTAAGGGAAGGAAAAAGAATATTATTGATTTCCTAAAGCTTTAGAACCTTTAAATTTCTAAATTCCTAAGGCGTTATAGGATTATCTGATTTCTAAAGACCTGTTTTATTATTCCTGACAAATTCTTCCGCATTTGTATATTCCTGGTCCATAGAATACTTCTTAAAATGCCATGAGACTTCCAATTATTAATTTATGTAGTATTCTTCCATACTTGTCAGTCCCACTTCATATGGTTATGGCATCTTTATTTAATTGATCCTTATTTTCAATTAAAATTTGATTATTATTAAGAATTAATTCATGGACTGAATATGAAAATAAAACAACCGCTATCAGCGTATATAACCAATTGCTGGCTAGCGGTTTTGCTAATGTTTCGGCTTTTGGTTATCTTGTGGGTAACTAGATAAGTCAGCACCCAGCAAACGAAACTGGTCATATACGCGAACGTTGTGTGTGTTAAAAGGACAAACACGTTATTGTATGCTTTAATTTTGATTTAATGTAATTTCATTACTTATTAGTTTTATGTACAAGCAATTAAAGGATTTTGGGAGATTAAATGAGACCCTGTTTCTCGGATCAGTAAGTGTCTTATGTTTTGCCTTTTCAATCTTCCGCTTTATCTATACAGATACAAAAGTTTTTTTGTCTCTGAATTGGAATCTGTTCCTTGCCTTTCTGCCATGGTTTTTTAGTACAATTCTTACTATTTATCCCAAACTTCAAAAAAACATGCTAGGGTTAATTGCATTGGTATTTTCATGGTTGTTGTTTTTCCCAAATGCACTATACATTTTGACTGACTTATTTCATTTACAGTATAAAACCTCAATGCCTATATGGTTTGACTTGCTGTTGATTCTATCATTCGCATGGGTTGGGCTGATGTTCGGATTTATGAGTCTATGGGATATTGAGAAGATCATTGGCCAAAGAATTAGTACGAACTTTATGCCTATAGTGTCTTTAAGTCTACTATTTCTCGGGAGTTTTGGAATATACGTGGGAAGATATTTAAGATGGAACAGCTGGGATATTATTAGAGAGCCTTTTAACTTATTCTATGATATAAGCGATAAGATTTTGAATCCATTTCATCATCCAGGAACCTGGGGAATGACTTTGTTTATGTTTATATTCCTAAGTATGATTTATTGGTCATTTAGATTTATCAAAAAACGTAGCTAATAAAACGCCACACAACAATGCGTGTATAATTAATTGCCGGGCTGCGGGTTTGATAATGTTTTGGCATTTGATTATCTTGCGGGTAACCAGCCAAGTTAGTGCTTTGGCACGGCAACTCATTATGAAGACACTATTCCATATATTAATGTGAAAGTATTTGTACATTAAAAACGCTACAATCAAATCCTTTTATCAATGAAAGAATATTTAAGACTTTGGTTGACCATTGTTGTGCTGAAGAATATGTTTTACAATAAATGCAGCATCTCTTCCTACTCCACCTACGAGACCGGAAGTCAGGCCGTACTGGAATAACATTCCTATGAAGTACATCCCTTTGATATCAGAGGAAACTCCCCTGTTTGTTAAAGGCCATCCATTCTTTTCATCAGTTACTTTCAGGTCAATCCATGAAAAATCTGGTTTAAAACCGGTAGCCCATACAATTGAAGAAACAGTAACTAACCGTCCATCTTCCAATTTGGGTTGTCCATTTTCAACTCCGGCCACACGAGGAACTTGTTCAACACCAGCATCAACAAGATCTTCAACTGATACATTGATAAGTGGTCCTCCTCCTTTTATAATACTTTCTTTAGCTTTACGTCCTATGGGTGTCCTGACTGTAAGAATATTGCAGGCAAACCACCAATAAAGTCTTCCTGCATAATGAAAAATTGGATCAGGAATATGAAATGTTGGATGTCCTGAAATAAGGGTATGTCTACTTCTTGCAAGTTCAATGGCTATTTCCACTCCTGAAGTTCCTGCCCCTACTACAAGAACCCGACCGGAGGGTATCGAATCTGGATTGAGATAATGTGAGGAATGAATTTGATGGATACTTACATCCAAATCTTTAGCGAATTCGGGGATACGCGGTAGCGGATTAGTCCCTGTAGCAACAATAACCTTATCACATTTCAAGATTCCTTTAGATGTGGTTATTTCAAATCCTGATTGTATTTTTGAGAGATGATTTACCTTCTCTCCCAGGCGGACTGGTATTTTAAATTTTTCTTGATATTTTTCAAGATAATCCGCCATCTCCTCTTTTGAAGGCATAGTGCCTCTCGATGCAGGAAATGGAAATCCAGGCAATCCATTATATTGTGATGGTGTAAATAAACGGAGAGAATCCCATCGTTTTCGCCAGGAATCACCAATATTTTTAGCAGCGTCTATAACTACGAAATCCTCACTTGACTTTAAAAGGTGATACCCTGCAGCCAAACCCGCCTGTCCAGCACCAATGATGATCGTACCCCAATTCACTTTTTCATTTACACTAACCATTTTCATACTTAACAGATTTATAATCCAAAAAATAGTTTTATTATAAAGGATTTAAAAAAAAATAAATAAGATTTTTATTCTCATTTTCTTAACAATAGACCGTCTAAAAAAAAAATAGTCAATTTTTACCATATTTATTATTAAGCATTTAACAATTGAATAATACAAATGTTCAAAGGGAAATCAAAGCATTATAAAGTCTGATTTAAAACTTCTTAATTGATAGAAAGTCTTGAATATAAAAATCAGATTGTTATAAATAAATACGTCACACAACAGCAAGTATATTTCATTGCCGGCTTATGCTCTTGCTAATATTTGTGCAATTACCTATCTTTCGGGTAACCGGACAAGTTAACCCCCTGAACCCGGCAACGAACCATTTGTGCGAAAGTTATACCGCTTTAAAGAAAGGAGTGTATCATGAAAAATAACCAATTTTACTTTTTAATTTTTATCCTCTTCTTACAATTTGGTTGTACTACTGTTGAAGATTTCAAAGTAATACGTCAAGTTATCGGGCCTATCGAAACAAATTGTTACTTAATTCTACTTTGACAGATTAAATAAAAGCCTTGAAAGCATTGCTATTTCGAAGAAATTTGCTATTTTCAAGACATCGAAAAACAGGCTTATCGTTCGCAAAAATGCTTAATTCAACGTAAAAATAGCAAAGAATATGGAAAAACACTGGCCTCCTTCCTGGAGCGGCTGAGTGTGCATCTTATTGAATATCAGTATATATTCCGTAATAGAACAAAAATATTTTTTGACAAAGCAGAAAAATATTCTCAAGGAATAGTTCAAAGCCAAATGCGAAACATCGAACGAATTAGTGAAGGATTGGGGGTTGATTACTATCAAATGCAACATTTTATTACCGAGTCAAACTGGGATTCAGGTGAGGTAATTAATAAAGTGGCGATGGATGTAAGCACGGCCCTGCCCAAAAGAAAATTAACAGGACTGATAATCGATGAAAGCGGCTGGGTTAAGAAGGGTGACAAGAGCGTTGGAGTTGGCTGGCAATATTGTGGCAACGTTGGTAAAATTGCCAATAGCCAGGTGGCAGTATTTGCCTGTTTAAGTAATGGTGATTTTGCCTCCATGATTGATACCCGGTTGTTTTTACCCGAGGACTGGTGTGACAATCCCGAACGATGCAAAGAAGCTGGGATACCCGAAGATAGCAGGGTCTTTAAAACAAAACTGGAATTGGCCGGGGATATTATCCGACATCAAATAGCCAGAGGTATTTCGTTTGATTTTATCAGTGCCGACGGCTATTATGGAAACGATACCGGTTTTGCCCGGACAATAGAAAGTTTAGGTTATGTGTATATGTTAGACATACATTCGGATCAAACAATTTATTTGGAACGTCCTGAATTACTTATTCCTGAACGCAAGGGTGCCAAAGGAGCTAAACCCAAAAGACTCAAAGCCACTACTGAGGCCATAAGTGTGAGTGAGTACCTGCAAACATTAGAAAGTAGCCAATGGCAAAAGCTTAAGGTACGTAATACGACAAAAGGTGCACTAACCGGCGAATATCACTTTACACGGGTTTTTATCTGGGACAAAGTTATGAACCAGGTTGAACCACGAATGCTTGTAATACGGAGAACAAAATCGGTCAAAGACACTATTGATATAAAGTATTCGTTCACTAATGCCAATCTTGAACAATACACTCCCGAAGTCCTGGCATATATGCAGGCAGAGAGATATTTTGTAGAACACTGCATCAAAGAGGCCAAGCACATTCTGGGATTAGACCAGTTTCAAACTCGTAAATGGCTTGCATGGCATCATCAGGTAGCTCTTAACTTTTTGGTATCTTCATTCATATTGAAAGAAAAACTGCGTTGTTTTGAAGAATTACCTTTGCTTTCGGCTAGAGATATAAAAGACTGGATTGTTTTTAAGATGTATAAAGAAATGTCGGAAGAACAAATGTTAAACAAAATGTATGACCGACATTTTAAACGGCAAAAGGATATAAATTATTCATTTACAAAACCGTAAATCTGTCAAAGTAGAATTAATTTGAAGTTCTTAATAGTATTTAGAAAAACTAAATTTAGGAATTCAATTTAAGATTTATTTTATTTAGAATAGCTTTTCTTCTTATTCTTTCCAGGCAAGCAAGTAATAACGCTGTATATATAGACATTTCGATTCTATCAGAACCTCTAGTTAATTCAATAAAAATCTGAAATGTTCTCATAAAATAACCAATAAAATAGGCCATTGATCCTATAACAAATATAATCTCATACTTGTAAATCCTAATAATTTCTATTCTTGGTAATAATTTCATGTTTTTATAAAGCAAACCAATCAAACTAAAAATTTTAAAGTAGTAAAGTAAATAGATAAAAATTCCAACAAAGCCATATTGCATAATATGAGCCAAAAGCGGAAAGTCTGTTGCATCAAATTGATCAATATCATAATCAGATGATAATTGTTCATACCCTTGACCAGTACCAAAAAAGGGGTTTTGTTTAATTTCATAAGTTATTGCCGGTATTTGCCAGT
>Ga0315284_10015160_pt1 | contig 10963 bp, 2 predicted proteins | sample YL17G09_16_MG_FD_203696 | JGI IMG/M metagenome (GOLD analysis project Ga0315284, IMG submission 203696) | Sediment microbial communities from Yellowstone Lake, YNP, Wyoming, USA - YL17G09_16 | ecosystem: Environmental > Aquatic > Freshwater > Lake > Sediment | place: USA: Wyoming | collected...
TTGCTCTAAAAACGTTTTTAGAGCAAGAGCAAGAGTAAGAGCAAGAGCATGAAAAACTCGGTGATTCATCTTATCTTAACGCCTATGGGGACTGTCCCCCCGCATGGATAGGCTGGCCTCTCGCCTGAGGGGGGGACAGTCCCGCTGATCCCATCAGAAGCTTTAAAAAGACGAACGGGCACTGGTTTCGCAGGCTCGGTACAGTCCCCGACTAGAGCCGCCGCCGGTTATGAAATTACCTCCATAAACTATAAACCCCCCTCAGCCGTTCTTCCAGCCGGTCGAGGGCCAGCCGTTCTTCCGTGCTTGTGCGCATGTCGCGCAGCGCAACCTCATTGCTCGCCAGCTCGTTCTCGCCCAGCACCACGGCATACCACGCGCCTTTGCGGTTCGCCTCGCGCATCTGCGCCTTCACGCTGCGCTCTCCGTAGTCGGTGAGCGCGGGGATGCCGGCACGGCGGAGCCCCTCCGCCAGGATGAAGCCGGCACGCCGCGCGACGGGACCGAGCGTGGCGATGAAAAGCGGGCCGGGTTGCTCGGGCAGCGGAACCGCACCTTCGGTGGCCATCAGCAGTCGCTCGATGCCGGCGGCGAAGCCGATGCCCGGCGTGGCGGGACCGCCCAGCTCCTCGACCAGCCCGTCGTAGCGCCCGCCGGCCAGCACGGTGTTCTGTGCACCCAGCACACCGGAGACGAATTCGAACGCCGTGCGCGTGTAATAATCCAGCCCGCGCACGATGTGCGGGTTCACCACGTATTCCACCCCCAGCGCGCGCAAGCCGTCCTCCACGCCCAGCAGGTGCGCCTTGCACGGGTCGCAGAGCACGTCCAGCATCACCGGCACGTCGGACGCCAGCTCGCGGCAAGTCTCCACCTTGCAATCGAGGATGCGCAGCGGGTTGCCGTCATACCGCCGGGTGCAATCCGGGCACAGCTCGGTGCGCGCGCCGGACAGCGCGTTGCGCAGCGCGTCGCGATAGCGCGGGCGGCACTCCGGGCAGCCCACGCTGTTCAGCTCGAGGGTGGTCATGCCGATGCCCAGGTCGCGCAGGAACTCCGCCGCGAAGGCGAGGATTTCGGCGTCGATGTCCGGCCCCGGCGCGCCGAACGCCTCGATCCCCACCTGGTGGAACTGGCGATAGCGCCCGCTCTGCGGTTGCTCGTAGCGGAAGATGGGTCCGAGATAATACAGCTTGACGATGCCACCCTGCCGCAGCAGGTTATTCTCGATCACGGCGCGCACCGTGGTCGCCGTGCCCTCGGGCCGCAGCGTCAGCCGGTCCCGCCCCTTCGACTCGAAAGAATACATCTGCTTGATGACGATATCCGTGTCTTCGCCCACGCCGCGCGCGAACAACTCGGTGCTCTCGAAGATGGGCGTGCGAATCTCCCGGTAGCCGTAGAGCGCGCACCGGCGGCGGAAGATCGCCTCCAGCCACTGCCAGCGCGGAGTATCCGCGGGCAGCAGATCCTGTGTTCCTTTGGGACGCTTGAACGCCATGGCTCTGTATTGTAGCAGTTCCCGGGCGCTTCCGGCTAGTCCGGCAATGAACGCGGGCGGGGAAATCCCCGCCCGCGTTCAGATCATCCGTTTCCTTACCGACTGATCCGGTCAGGGAAGGAACGGAACATTCACATATACCGGGTCGGAAAAGGCCGACTCATCCACTCCATTGAGCGTCACCATGCGGAATTCCAGTATGGCGGCATCGATCGGCGGATCGCTGCTCCACCAGGTCGGCGTGGCGGGAAGCGTGGCGAGATCCTGGAAGTCAATGTCGCCCACCTGTCTCCAGATGATCTTATACCCGGTCGCGCCCGTCGCCGGCAGCCAGTTGAAGTCCACTTCGTTGGTATAGTTGTTGAATTGGGCGTCGAAGCTGGACGGCGGAAGCAACGTCAGTGTGTAGCTGATGTCATCCGGTGTCGAGTAGTCGGAAACGTCCGCTCCATTTTCCGCGCGGACCTGGTAGTCGATCGTATGGCTGCCGGACGGCGGGGTATAACTGTAGCTCGTGCCGGTCAGAATCCCATCCAGTTGTTGCCACCCGTTGCCATCGACATTCTCCTGCAGTCGGTAATTCAGCGCGCCGGGCACCGGATCCCACTGTAGCGAAACCATGCCCGCATTGTAGAAGGCGCTGAGATTCTGCGGCGCCGCCAATATCAGGTCGAATGTCAGGTCCGCCGATACGGCGTAACCCGAATAGGTGACGTTCCAGGCGCGCACCCGGTACGCATAGGTGTGCGCTCCGGCGGGCGGCGTGTAGACATACGATTCCGTGGTGATCGCGGTCGGGTTCAACGGCGTCCCGTTGAACGGCTGCGGGCCGGCCAATCCGTCCGGATCGAGATACACATAATACCGCTGGGCGCCGGTCGCGCGGTCCCAGGTCAGCTCGACCTGACCGGTCGCGCTGTTATAGACCGCCTGCAGGTTGGCCGGATCGCCCAGCACGAGAGTATACGTCACGTTTACCGGATCCGACCATTCCGAATTGACGAGGCCGGCGACGGCGCGGACTTGATAGGTATATGTGATGGCGTCGCCCGGCGGCGGCGCGTAGGTATAGCTGTTCGTCGTGGGTTGCGCCAGGTTTGTCCATGGTCCGGCACCGATCCTGTACTGGATTTCATAATGATCGGCGCCGGGTACCGCATCCCACCCCAGCGCGATCTGACCGGTAATTGCATCATAGGCGCCGGCCAGGTTCTTCGGCTTGATCAGGCCGAGATAATAATTTTTCACCGTGGACCTTGGCTCGCCGGGTTCCCACTTGCCGTTGGCGTTCTTGTCGTAGTAGACATAGATTTGGGCCTGGCCGGGACCTGCACCGGTTTTATAAGATGTCGAAACCACTCCGGCAAATGTCTCACCGGTCGCCGGGTCGAAGACCGAAGCGCTTGTATCGCCGGCCGGTTTGTCGATTCCGAAGGTGAGGTTGAAGCCATCCAGCACCGGCCGCGGCCCGTCGAACGGATCGGACGGATTGTCGATCATGTTGTTCTCGGCGTAGCCCATCATGAGGAAGGTCGCGTCGAGCGGGAGCACCATACCATCATCGGGCGCGCCTTGCAGATAGAGGAAATGCGGCCGTTCGACGGTCACGTATTGCATGAACCAGTCGCCGCGGCTGGGCTCGTTCTTATTCCCGTAAATGTTAATCCGCAAATTGCGGCTGTCGAACAACGGATTGCCCGGTTCGAATGAGGTGCGGCCGGTGTCAACGATATCCAGAGCGGTCATAAATTTATCAAGGTCCGGCGCTTGATAGGTATACTCCGCCTTCCCCTCACTGTCCGTATGTAAAAACAAGGGCCGTCGCATGCCGTACCCCCAGATTTCCACCGTATAGTTGGGGTAGGGATTCCCATTGATATCCTTCAACTCGATCTGGATGTCGATCTCCTTGGGCAACAGGCCGGCGTTCCCCTTGAAGTTCATATCCGCCAGGCGCACCGGCGTGCTCAACTCCTCTTCTCCCCCAACCGCAGCCGGATAGAACATGCGGACAACGAGCCTGCGCGGCGGCTCCTCCACAATCGACGGTCTTTCGAGTGACGGTCCCATGTGCTCGAGCAGGTAGAGTTGATAAACGCTGAAGGGACTGGTCCTCCGCATATTATCGAAACATACGGTTGCCGGACCAGGTACAGGGAGTCCATCCCAATTGGGGTGAGCGGGTCCTGGTGTGTAGTATCCTTCAGGATATGATTCGGGCCCGTATACCGGATCAATGATATCGAATTCACCGCGCGACAATACATAGGCTTCCGAATTCTCGGTGAAACCCATGATAAGTCCTTCCATATTGCCAAGGGGTGTTGTACGGCAAATATCCTCGTTCTGGACCGCACCGACCCGTTGCAGCTGTCCGTTTAAGATCGGATCGATGACACCCCAATCATTATAATCCCCCTTCGACGGGAAGACCGCGAACGGCACGCCCTGCAGCACGTATTTCCAATCCTCGTCCGTGCCGCGGAAATGGATGCGCGCGGCGTTGTCCCCTTTGTAGTCGACGACGATCTTCGGTTTGACGAATGCACTCTGGGAGAAGTCGCCCGGCAGCGCCACTACCCCGCCACGGCTGACATCGAGCACCTCCCAGTGCAGCGTGCCGTTGGTTTCCATGCTGCCGACCAGCGTCTTGTTGATCGCCATCGTCGAGTCGGTAATGATCGTCGTGGACGTCGCCGCATGGACGGTGTCGGTCGTGTCGCTCCAGAGCAGGTAGGGCAGCAAGTTCAATGTGCCGTCGATCACCGGAGGCACGCCGCAATAGGTCTCGCCGTTGATGACGACGCCGGTGGTATCCTGGTTGTACCCCCGCAGGATCGACATGCCGTCCTGGTGATTATGGATCAACGCGAAGGCACGGACGGTATACAGGCCGGAATGGTTGCTCTGAAAGCCGGCTGTGACTGTGCCGGTGTCATCGGTGTGGCCCACCGGACCGCCCGCCACGTCGCCGGAGACGTTGGCATAGCCCAGACACCCGAGATAGTCATACGGGCCGGTCAACGGAACATCGGGTCCGGGGGGGGGGCCATTGAATTTGCGCCAGGTCTGGGTGAAATAGATGGGCATGCCGGTCAGCACCGTCTCACCGCGAATATCGGTGACCAGGGCGATCACGTCATTGGTGTCTTCCTGGAAAGTCACCGGATACTGGTCGGTTTGCGCCGGCCAATCCGGACGAGGCTTGGGAACCAAGTTCAACGCAATGCGATACGGCGTACCGATCAACAGCGGCAGGTTGGTGTCATCCACATCGATATCGTCGCCCTCGTATGCATCCTGCGCGGTGATATCCGGCAAGCCAAGCTGTTCGGGCGCCGGGATATCGATCGGCTCGGTGGTATTGTCGTCCGGCTCTCCGGTGAAGTAAACCTCCATCAGCCCGTCCTTGTTCAGCGTGCCGGTAATCGTCTTCCTGTCGGCGGACACCACCTGGTCGCCGAGTTGGATAATTTGCTCGTTCGCTCGCGGCAGCCGGAAGCCGCCGAGGGTTGTGCGCAGCCGCACCCGCGAGAAGTCCGCCGGATTGCCTTGATCATCTATGCCGGAGATGAAGAGCACGGTCTCGATGGCCGTGCCGGGTCCGAGCTGATCGTCGGGATCTTCCGAGTAGTAGATGCGCGTGGGATGTACCATGGTTTGCGTGGATACGGCAACCGCCACCGCATCAACAGGGGTATACAACGGCGGCGGCGCCAACTGGATCGTTAAGCTCGTGATGTCGAAGAACGACGTGCCGGTGATCGTCGCGGTGATCTGCCCGGTTTCCGCCGCGCCCTGCGGATCGGGCGGGAACCAGTAGAAGGTCGCCGTGCCGTTCTCATTCGTCGTCAGGGTGAGTTGCGTCACGCGCGGGGCGGTCAGCTGATCCAGCGCGATGAGACCCGCCGTGTCCGGCGTAATCACTACGTCCACGGAGGTATAGGGCAACGGCAGGTCATCGGTGCCGTAGACGGTCGCCGTCAACAACTGCGCGGGGCCGGCGGCCGGTGCGGTGATCGACGCCGGCGTCAGGTCGATGCGCTTCGGATTGGGCAGCTTGATGAGCTGCACCACCAGGTAGGGACCGGGCGAAAGCTGGTTCGCCGCATCGAGGGACACCACCGCGTAGGAGACATTCGTCCGCAGCGGAATGGTGGACGTGTCGTTATAGGTCGTAGTCGTCCAGTCCGGAGTTGTCGCGAAAAGCGTGAAGCTCGCCTGCAGCGTGGCCGCGGTGACCGTCGGATTCGGATCCGGCAGTTTTGCCAGGGTGGTGCTGCGATAGATGCGGAAGGCCTGGCCATCCGTCAGCGGCGAGTCGTCCACGTTGGTGGTCGGCGCCGTCCAGCTCAGGTGCCGGGTGCCCGCCACCGGCTCGGTGAGCGCCAAATCGGTCACATCGTTGGGCAGCAGGTCGTATGTCTGCGAGACTTCGCCCGACTGCGGCCCGCCGTCAGCGCTGCCGAGATACAGGTATTGAATGATGTAGGAATAGGTCGTGCCGTCCACGAGATCGGTATCGGTATACGTCGTCTCGGTCCGGCGCGACGTGCGATAGACTTCGTCGAACGGCGCGCGCACGATCCGGCTGGGGCGCAGTAGCACGACGCCGCGCCCGCGCGAGCCGCGACCGCTTCCCAGGGGGGGGAATTTCCCACCGTGCGATCCCGTGATGCCGCGGGTGGCTCTCCCCTGCCCAACGCTCTGCGCGCGCGAAATCACGTAGCCGTAAATCGTCGGGTCCGTCGGCAGGCTCCACTGCAACTGGAACGCGGTGAGCCGCGGGTCCGTCGGATTGGGAATGATGTTCAGCACGGGCGCCGGCGTCGGCGCCACCGGATTGATGGTCACCTGGCCGTCGGTCTGTGCGCTCTCCGCGCCGCCGATACCGGTGCAGGTGACGGAATAAATGAAGCTGGTGCCGTAATCAGCGGCCGTCAGCGTGGTATCCGTCCAGCTCGTCGTGGCGCGGCTGGTGACGGTATACAACAGTTGCTGATCGCCGATCAGGCGCGACTGCCGCGTCATGGAGAATACGTTGCGTGAAGATCTGGTCGTCCTCGCGCGGCTGTTCCTGGCCGACGTGCGGCTGCTCGTGACCGATCCGGCCGTCCGGCGATAAATATTATAGCCGTTCACCAGCATATCGGTCGAAGCCGGCCAACTGATCCGCATGTTGATTTTATCGGGGTCAGTGCCGCTGACGACCGCGTTGACGGTCACGCTGGTCGGCGCATCCGGGGTATAGCTCTGATCCGATGAAACCTCCGCGATCACCTGGTCGAGCTGCGATGGGCTGAGCGCCTCCAGCGGATACATCAGACCAGCCCGCGAGGAAACCGCGCGGACGGTAAATTTGAAGGTCTGATTCGCCAATGGGATGGGCACGTCGTACTGGCGGGTGCTGTTGCTGAGGCCGCTGGCGATCGTCGTCCAGGCGCCGGTGTTTTCGTCCAGCATCTGCACGACGAATCCGCTGACGTAGCTGGGCATGGCGTAAGTGGCAATGGGCGGCGAGGAGAGCGGCTCGCCGGGCATGTACCAGTAGAGGGTCGCCCGTCCACCGACGATCAAGTTTGCCGGGGCGGTCACGCGCTCCACCGGCGGGGGCACGTAGGGACCGACGCCGGGCAGCAGCATCAGCGGCGCATGCCCGTTGTAAATATTGATATTGGACCTGGTGTTGTTGGTCGTGACCACCACGACGCGATACTGATAAATGTAGCCGTAGCTTGCGGTGCTGTCGATGAGGATCACCTTGTTGCCCTGCACGGTGGCAAAGTCGCGTTCGGTGGTCGAGATGTATCCGAGGGCGCGCGTTGAGCGCGTCCGGGAGCCGGCTTTGGTCTGCCCTCTCGCTTCGTTCAGGGCTTCGCGCCAGATTTCAAAGCCGGCGACCGATGACCAGTTGGACGGCTTGGAAATCTCCAACCGGATGTCGCCATCATTTTCCGGATAGGCATATCCGGTACCGTAATCGGTTGGCGGCGGGGGGACGCCGCCGTCATCACCACCTCTACCGCCCGCGAGTACAGCAACACCGAGCGCCGCCAGCAGCGCGAGCACAATCCAGGATTTGCCGGACTGCTTGCTCCGGCCATCCTCCGGTGGATAGTTCGAGACTTCCTGTGGTGATCGAGATCGGTTGCCGAAAAACTGCCACCAGTGGGTGTTCCGCGGTTCCTCTTTGATCTTCGCGCCGGTCAATTGCGCCGCGAGATTCTGCGCCAACATCTGGACGGCTTCCAGGTCATGGGTAGTCTGTTCCCCTTTGCCGTCGGGACGGGGCCAGCTTTTGCCGATTACCGTCAGGGGGGTAAGTCCCGCGGTGCCGTCTTCATTGACGGTGACCTTCGATAGCGTCACCTTGATGTAGGTCTGATTCTTGTCCGGCTTCGTGGTGAATTCATACTTATCGACCGAGCCGTAGACGATGGCATCGACGCCGAGGACGCGCACCAGATAGCCGGCGGCATTTTTCCGCGAGTCGGGCGACAGCTTGGCATTGGCCGCTTCCCCGAATTTATCGAGAAGCAGTTGCTTATCGTCCTCGCCGACCGCATCCAACGCGCGCTTCATGATGGGCGACGTCTTCTGCAGCTCGGTGACCTGCACGCCTTCCCGCTTCGCCAGCGCAATCTGCAGATCCTGTAGGATGCGCGCGCTCAAGTTTGGCGGGGCATCCGCATTCGTCAGCTCCAGCGGCATGAAGAGAACATTGAGATGACCGCCCACTGCCGCCTGACCGCGGGTTGTCAACGGCAATAGTAAGCTCGGGAGCATGAACATGACGATCAGCGCCATGCTGAACAACCGACTGATCTTTCCCCGTACAAACTTCTTCATCTGGATGCGCTCCTTTGTAACAGCGCTCGCGGGAAGATGCCTCCCCTGGAGCTTTGCCCCGTATCCGGCGTAGCCGGTTCCAACAAGTGAACCATGCCAGAGGCCGTTTAACCCTTTGCTCTATAAGCTGTTGTGAAAACGGCTCGCAAGATCCGTATTGATCGTCGATCAGTTCCTCGTGCTGATCGTCACAATGGCACGAATCCGCTGACCGTCTGATGCCTCGGCATAAAGTTCTCCGAGATAGACGCCCGCGGGCAGGACGCGGTCATGATCGTCCCGACCGTCCCAGCTGATCGTTCCCTGACCACTAACCTCCGTCGGACCGAGCGTGCGAATCAGCCGGCCGCTCGTGGTGCGGATGCGCAGCGTCACCTGCGCCGGCACGGTCAGGCCGCAGGAGATAATGGCGCCGGCGTTCCGCGTCGTGCGCTGCACCTGCGTGGAGGTAATACGCAGGTTCTGGCTGACGCCGCCCACGGTAATGGTGAAGCGCCGGATGCCACCCTGACCGCTGTTGAAGCTATAGGACGGTGACGTCCGCATGGCCACGCTCCGCCCGGTGAGCTCGTCGGTCAGGATCAGCGGCGTTTTCGGCGGCACCTGCGTCAGATCGGGCCAGCGCAGCACGACCTGTTGATTCGGCTGGTCGCACTGGACTTCCAGCACCCAGCTCTTCGTTGCGGCGGGCGCCTGAATGTCCGATGCGTAGTTGGAGGACGACACGCCCCAGTTCCGATGCGGGAAATACACGGCCAGACCGCTCGGACCGATCGGCGGCGCCATCATATCGCCATCGGACAGGCCGTCCTGATCGAGGGGACTGACGCCAAAAGTACTGCGCGCCTTCCCCTTGTTCGTGGAGGCCAGCACCGTCACCTGCCACTGGTTCGGACTGCCCGGCGTGCGCAAACTCGTCGGCGACACCAGCGGACGGCCGCCCATGGGCGGGAGGAACTGATTGGGCATGTAAACCAGGTACATCCCCTCCGTCGCATACAGCCAGTAGCCCTCGAACGGTTTCAACTCAGCGAACAGGTCGGTGCGCGGGTATGGATTGTATGGCGGCAGGTATTCCTGGTTCGTCACGTCCCAGATCCACATTTCGCGACGGATCAAACCGTGTTTGATGGCGTCGCTGATCGTATATTGGACATTGTGATAGACGATGTAGCAATACCCCCAGATAATGGAGAATTGGAAGGGATTGCTGATGGCATTCCACCCGCGGTCGAGCCGCACGCTGTAAGATCGCGTTTGATTGACCGGCGTGGCCCCGATGAGCGGGATGGACGTCGTGAGATTGGGTGCCGTGTCCGGGATCTTCAACCAGTATCCGTGCCCCGCCTGCAGGTTCAATTGATCCAGGCTGTCGGGCCGTGCGTATCGGTATCCGGGCATCGTCGGGTCCCACCAGGCGACGGCAAAGCCCGGTCCCACGGCGTCACTGACGTCGGACAGCACGGCCATGGCATCCGGATTGGAGAAGGCGAAGGGGAATCCGGTGAAATGATTGGCCGGTTGCAGGTTGATTCGGGATAAGCTGGGCAAGGCCGGAACATTGATATACCGTGTCGTGGTGATACTGCCCCCCGGGTTGAGAAATGCCGTGATGGTGATGGGGATGACCCCGCTCGCCGTGCCGTCCGCGCAAACCGTCCATTGATACTTGTGGTCGGTGACGACCCCTTCAACCGTATTCATCGGTTGGACTTGGATCGGGGGGGCCAGCACCAATCCCGGGCCGAGATTGATGGAGAGCGATGCTGCCGGCTCCATCAGCCGGGTGGCGTTATAGAGGTAAGCATCCACGGTGAAGGTCGGCGGATTGAGATACCCATTTTCCTCCTCCGGCGTATCGGGGTTATCGCCGCTCGAATAGTTCAGGTATTCCGGCGCAACCGCGGCAAGGGCATACTGATAGCCCATCGTTTTCACCGTGGACCAATCCAGACGGAATTCGCCGTCAACCGTCCGCGTCTGGCCGAAGGGCAGCGACTGAATCGGATAATAGAGGCCCACATCGATGACATCGTCGATCGTGAAGGGCCAGCCATCCTCGATCGCGGGGGGCTGGTTCGCGTTTTCCGGCAGAGCCTCTTCGAGAATTTCCTGCCACCCGTATGCGGAGATATCGCCTGTAGGAGCAATAATGAGATGCGAAGGACGCGTGACTCCCTCCTGGACTGTCAACGGCTGGCTGATGCGCAACGCCGGCGGCTCCTCACTCCTCAACGTCTCACGGATAAACCACTTATCGGGCACCTTGTCATCCTTATAATGGTGAATGACCCATTGCTCGTCGCTGCCGGGCACATAATATGGACCGACCGTGATCGGATTGCCATCGGCATCATACCCCCAGATCAGGTCATGCATCGTATGGAATCCGATGCGCAGCGTATTGACCGATAAGTTGGTGATCTTGTACTGGTATTTCAGCACATCGCGGACCATCCACATTTTGAATTCGACGGAGACTCGATATTCCTCACTATCGGTATGCCATTTGAAACTGGCCGACTGGGTGTTGATATCGACGGTAGGCTGCTGCACCATGGTCCCTTCTTTGCCGACCTGGATTTCTTCGCCGCCGTACCCATCGATATAGAG
>Ga0315284_10015162_pt1 | contig 10961 bp, 11 predicted proteins | sample YL17G09_16_MG_FD_203696 | JGI IMG/M metagenome (GOLD analysis project Ga0315284, IMG submission 203696) | Sediment microbial communities from Yellowstone Lake, YNP, Wyoming, USA - YL17G09_16 | ecosystem: Environmental > Aquatic > Freshwater > Lake > Sediment | place: USA: Wyoming | collected...
CGCTGTTGGGGGGCTGGCATTTGCGTGTATAAGTAGATGGCTGGCGTAGCGATCTCTCACGATACAATTCAACGAGCCAACACCCCGGTCGAAGAAGAGTTGATCGCCAGCGAGGCGTGGCTCATTCGCATTCGCTGGTGGGCCGGGCTGGGAGTGCTGGCGGCCACCGGGGTTGCCGCGTTCATCCTCAGGCTGACGCTACCTGCCGTACCGCTGTGCGCCATTGGCCTGGCGATCCTGGCTTACAACGCCATCCTGTACGTTGTCCTCCAGCGAAGGCTGCGCGTCATTCCGCGTGTCGTCAAGACGTTTGAGCGTCTGGCCCAGTTGCAGATGGGGCTGGACTGGCTGGCAATGACGCTGCTGATCCACTTTTCGGGCGGCGTGGAAAGCCCGGCTATCCTGTACTTTTTCTTTCATATTGCGCTTGCCTCGATTTTGCTCTCATCACGCGCCGCGTATTGGTTCGCCGCTCTGTCTACCCTTTTGGTGGGCGGAATCGCGCTGCTGGAATACGGCGGCCTTTTGCCGCACGTCTCGGTGATGGGCTTTGCGCCGCCTGGATTGTATCGTCACCCGTCTTACGTGGCCGGCGTGTTGTTCTTTTTCACCAGCACGGTGTTTGTGATTGCTTATTTGGCGGCCGGCACGACCAGCCGCTTGCGTCGGCGCCAGGCGCAAGTGGTCGAACTGGGTCAACGTTTGCAACGCGCGTACAGCCGCTTGCAAGTGCTATATGAAAGCGCGCAGGCCGTCAATTCGACATTGGATTTGCAGCAGGTGCTGGATCGGTTGGTGCAAGGCACGGCGGAGGCGATGGGCGTGCGCGCCTGCTCGATTCGCCTGCTGGACGAAGCCGGCGCGCGCTTGAGGGTGGCTTCGGTATACGGCCTCAGCCAGGCGTATGTTCAAAAAGGCGATTTGATCTTGGAGCGGAATCCGCTGGCGCGCGAAGTGATGGCGGGCAAGACCGTCGTCATCGGCGACGTGAGGAACGACACGCGCCTGCAATACCCGGTGGAAGCGGAGGCGGAGGGGATCCGTTCCATGCTGACCGTGCGCTTGCGCGGCAAGAGCGCGCCGCTGGGGCTGATGCGCGCTTATAGTACTGAGGTAGACCACTTTACCGAGGACGACGCCACGTTTCTTTCCGCCATTGCCAACCAGGGCAGCCTGGCGATTGAAAACGCGATGGCCTACCAGACGCTCGGGCGGCTCGACGAAATGAAGAGCAAGTTCGTGCTGATGGTGACGCACGAGCTTCGCTCGCCCGTGAGCGTGGTGCGCAGCTTGCTGCGGACCATTACGGGCGGTTATGCGGGCGCATTGTCCGATCAGCAGACCGAAATCATTTCGCGCGCGCTGCAGCGCGCGGACTATTTGCAGACGTTGATTGACGACCTGCTGGACCTGGCTGCCGGCAAGAGCGAGATCAGTCAGAAAGAGCGCAGCCCGGTGTCGCTGGCCGATGCGGTGGAGCGCATCATCAAACGGTTCCAAGTGCCCGCGCAGGAAAAAAACATTCAGCTCGAGTGGCGCTGTGAAAGCGCCGGGCGGTCGGCCATGGTCCTGGCGACGGCTGAAGATATAGATCGAGTGTTGAACAATCTGGTGTCCAATGCGGTCAAGTACACTCCGTCTGACGGCAAAGTGACGGTGACGCTGCGCCGCGCGGGCGGTTACGCGCACCTCAAAGTGATTGACACGGGGATTGGCATCCCAGAGGAATCTCAGTCGCACCTCTTTGAAGAGTTCTACCGCGCGCCGAACGCCAAGGCGCAAGTGAAAGAGGGCACTGGCTTGGGGCTGGCGATCACTCGGGATTTGGTCACGCGCTATGGCGGGCGTATCGGTGTGGAGAGCAAGGTGGGCGAGGGAACGACATTCGCCGTGATTCTGCCGGTGCTCCGAAATTCTTTGTGACTCGAGTTGTGTGTAAGGTCTTTTTCAGTTAGAATAGCAGTACTCGTGTCAAGACGATGGATACCTTTGATGATCCAAGACTCTGACTCTGAGCGGTAACTAGGAAGGTGACAATGAAACCAGAAGAAATCATCGCTGCCGTGGATGGACAAATCTTGGTCGCTCCCCCATCCGAGTTGAATTTGGTCTATGGGTGCGCCTCGGATTTGATGAGCGACGTGTTGAACCTGACCCATCCCAGGACTCTGCTCATTACCGGGTTGGTCAACATCCAATCCATCCGCACCGCCGAAATGGCAGACCTCCCGGCTATCCTCTTTGTGCGCGGCAAGGTTCCCCCACCCGAAACTTTGCAGTTGGCGCAAGAGGTTGGAATTGCTGTCATGGTCTCTCCTTACAGAATGTTTGACTGCTGCGGGAGATTGTTCCAAGCGGGTCTGCGTGGGTTAGGCAAAGTGAAAAATGCGCCTTGAGCCGTCTCGGTCGCGTGAGCATTGATAGGGGATAGCGATGGAACTCTCATCCCTCCGTGCAGAGCACGTCATCACCGATAAAGAAGCCAAGACCATTGGCCGCATCGAAGAGCTGTCTTACGAGCTTCGGATCGGCGAGGTGATGACGCGCAACTTTATCTCTGTCGCGCAGGACATGCGGATGGAGCAAGTGCTCGACCTCTTTCGTGAGAAACGAATTTCGGGCGCGCCGGTCGTGGCCGAGGGCAGCCTGGCGGGCATCCTCAGCATCGAAGACCTGATTCGCTGCCTGCGCGCGGGAGACACGCAGGCCCTAGTCACCAAGTACATGGCGCGCCAGGTGGTCACGATCAGAGCCGGCGACACGGTGATTGAGGCGCTCAAGCTGTTCACGCAAAAACAATATGGCCGCCTGCCGGTGGTGGACGAGAGCGGCAAGCTGGTGGGGATTCTCACCAAAGGCGACGTTACGCGCGGCGTGCTCCGCGCGCTCGAGTCGGACTATCAGATGGAAGAAATCCGGCGATACCGCGCCAGCCACCTGTTCGAGGACATTGTCTCGGAACGGTCGAGCTTGATTCTGCGGTACACGATTGCGCCGAGAGATTTTGCCTGTGGCGGCCAGGCTTCGAGCAGCATTAAAAAGGCGCTGCTGCGACTGGGTGCCACTCCGCAAATCGCCCGGCGGTGCGGCATTGCTGTCTACGAAGCGGAAATGAACCTCATCCTTCATACGCCGAACGGAGGCACCATCACTGCCGAGATTGAGCCGCACCTCATCAATATCAAAGTCGAGGACGATGGCCCCGGCATCGAAGACCCCTCGTTGGCGATGAAACCCGGCTATTCGACGGCGTCCGAGCAAGTTCGAGAGCTGGGATTCGGCGCTGGCATGGGGCTGCCCAATATTGAACGTTGCGTAGACGAGATGTCGCTCGAATCTGCCGTGGGGGTAGGCACCACGCTCACCATGAAGATTGATCTACAGCCGCCCGCGATAGAGCTGCGGCATCGTTACGCTGTCTCGCTGGGACGTTGGGAAAAGACCCGGCCGGCGATTGCGAGTCGTCAAGCCGGTGAATCTGGACCGGAAGGAGAAGTCGCTACATGACACTTGTCGAAATCATCGAGAAACTCGGGCTCGAGTTGTTGACCGACCCCAAAGATTTCAGCCAGGTGGTTCCGAGCGGTGGCTACGCTTCGGACTTGTTGAGCTGCGTGATGACGGGCGCGCCGCACCAGGGCGTGTGGGTCACGCTGCAGGCGCACGGCAACATTGTGGCCGTGGGCGCGCTGTTAGAGCTGAGCGCCATCATTATCACGGGCGGCGCCGCGCCGGACCAGGAGACGATCGACAAGGCCAACCACGAAGGCGTCACACTGCTTTCGACCGGCATGACGACGTACGAAGTGGTGGGCCGCTTGTGGGAACTGGGGCTGCGCAACAGCTAACGTCTACCGCGTATGGCGCACTTGTGTTTCTGCGAATGCCGCAAGACGCGGGGAGGGGCGTCGTCCGGGGCGAGAGAACGCGCGGGCGGGGGTAGGCTAGTTTGAGAACCCACGTCGCAGAGTTGCATGTGCATACCGTGCTCTCGCCCTGCGCCGAAGTGGAGATGATTCCGCCCCTGATTGTCCAGGCGGCTTTGAGCAAGGGGATTAACCTGATTGCGGTCACGGATCACAACGCCAGTGCGAATGTTTCAGCCGTGCAAAAGGCTGCCGCTGACACAGGGTTGGTCGTATTACCTGGCTTGGAACTGCAAACGCGCGAAGAGGTTCATCTTCTTTGCCTGTTCGATACGTTAGGACAATTGGAGACCTGGCAGACGATTGTGGACGAGCGCCTGCCTGCCCTGGAAAACAACGTCGAGTTCTTTGGCGAGCAGTTTGTCGTAGACGAGACAGGAGAGTTTATCCGGCGCGAGACGCGCCTGCTGTTGACCTCAGCCAATCTCTCGCTCACAGAGGCCATCGAAGGCGTCACGCGACTGGAGGGGCTGGCGATTCCCGCCCACGTGGATCGAAAAGCGTTTGGGCTGATCGCGAATCTGGGCTTTGTGCCGACCGACGTGATGATTGAAGCGCTGGAAATATCTAGACACCTCAAGCCTCAGGAAGCTACCAGTAGATTTCCACAACTGGTCGGTTCCCCCTTGATTCAGAGCGGCGACGCGCATCGCCTTGAAGAGATTTTGAGCGTGAACGTATTCAGGCTGGCAACTCTGACCATTGCCGAGTTAAAGCTAGCCTTGCAGGGCCAGATGAACCGGTCGCTGGTGATTCAGAGTTGACAACCCTCGCCCAATCGAGATGACATTTGTCGTTGACCGGCGCGGATACGTATGATAAGATTTTGCGGGTGGATTATAGCTTAAAATGACACTGCCCGCTGGAGCTTGCGACTAGTTGAGAGAGATCGCTTTGCACCTGTTGGATATTGTCGAAAACAGCGTGGCGGCTAACGCCAAGGCGATTACTCTCACAGTTGAAGAAGATTTGCAGAACGACCGGCTCAGGTTGGCTGTTCAAGACGATGGCAAGGGGATGGATGAAAAACTGGTGGCACGCCTGGGCGATCCGTTTGCCACCAGCCGCAAGACCCGCCATGTCGGCTTTGGGATTCCTTTTTTAAAAGCTGCGGCAGAAGCGTGCGACGGAAGCCTGCGTATCACCTCGGCGGTGGGAAAAGGGACGCGCCTGGAAGTCGATTTTCAGCGCAGACACATTGACCGGGCGCCGTTGGGCGATCTGGCCGGCACGGTGCTCACGCTCGTCGTCGCCTATCCCAATATTCATTGGGTGTTCTCGTACCGGGCGGATGACGCCGCATTCGTCTTTGACAACGAGCCGATTACAGAAATCCTAGGCGAGGTGCCGTTGACCGAGCCTGCGATCCTGGCTTTTGTGCGCGAGATGTTGGAGCAAGGCGTCGCCGAGGTTCAACGCGCTGCCGCAGTGAGCGAGTAGGAAAATGCCAACCGCCAAATCCCTCGAAGAGTTAAAGCGCCTGAAGGACGAGGCGCTGGAAAGGCGCAAGGCTCAGCCGACGGGCGAGCGTGCCCGGATTGTGATTGGCATGGGCACGTGCGGCATTGCGTCCGGCGCCCGAGAGACGATGAAAGCCATCCTCGACGTGATTGAGCATGAAGGCTTGGCCGGCATCAGCGTGACCCAGACGGGCTGCATCGGTAGGTGCGAGTGGGAGCCGATCGTCCAGGTTTCGGTGAGCGGCGAGCCGCAAGTGACCTATGGGCACGTCTCGGCGGAACGGGCCAAAAAGATTCTGAAGGAACACGTCGTCGGCGGCCAACTAGTCACCGAGCTGGTGATCTGAGGCCGCCCGCTCGCGCAGAAGAGGTTGCATCACAATCTGGCATTGGTCTCGAATGACCTTGAACTGCATCCAGTTCCCCACATACAGCATTTTGTCGCGTGACGCATCACGCGTAACGATGCCCCTTGGAGGTGAATCGGCATGACTGCCTTTAACAACGAAACCTCGTTCGACCTTGGCCCGCTCGAAAAGATCCTTAAAGAATTCAGAGGGCAGAAAGGCGCTGTCATTCCCGTTTTGCAGCGAACCCAAGATGCCTATGGCTATCTGCCCAAAGAGATATTGCTGGCGATTTCTAAAAAAACCGGCATCCCGCTCAGCCGCTTGTACGGTGTGGCGACGTTTTACGCCCAATTCCGCCTGACCAAGCGCGGGCGGCACTTGATTCGCGTCTGCGATGGCACTGCCTGTCACGTGCGTGGCGCTCCCAAGAACGTCGAGGCGGTGGAAAAGGCGCTGGACATCAAGGCGGGGAGTACCTCGGCGGACTATAGAGCTACACTTGAGATTGTCTATTGCTTGGGGTCGTGTGGCTTGGCGCCAGTGGCGGTGATAGATGAAAAGGTTTATGGCCAGTTGGCTCCGACGGCGCTGGTTCAACAACTAGAAAAACTCGACTAAAACGTGAAACGTCAAACGCAACCTTTTGATGTTTCACGTCTCGGAGGCGTGGAATGCCCAAACTGAAGAATGCAAAAGACCTGATGCGCGTTCGCGGAGAGATGTTGCAGGCGCGCGATGCGCGCCTGAAAACCGGCACGACCATCTATGTCGGCATGGGGACGTGCGGCATGGCCGCCGGCGCCCGCGAGACGATGAATGCTATCAGGGAAGAACTGGCGCGGCGCAAGATTGATGCGTATGTAGACATGGTCGGCTGCATCGGAATGTGCGTCCGCGAGCCGCTAGTGGACATTCAGCAGCCGGGTGGGCTGCGCGTCACCTACGCTAACGTCAAGCCCGACATGGTGCCCCGGCTGATCGAGGAGCACCTCGTCAAAGGGCGTCCGGTGAACGAGTGGGTGGTCGGTCAGATGCCGGGCGATTGGTGAAATGGGAGGTGTTCTGATGGAAAAATTCAGTTCTGTTGAAGCGGTGCTCGACCGGGCGATTGAAGAAGAACAAGAATCGTTCGCCTTGTACACCACGCTGGCCGGAGCTGTCAAGAACGCGGCGGTGCGCGCGCGGCTGCAAGAGTTGGCCGAAATGGAACTCGGCCACCAGGCTAAGCTGCAAGAGGCCAAGGCCGGCAACGTCCGCTGGGCCATCCGTCGCGCCAAGGCCGAGCCGGTCACTGACCTGCGGCTGACTGACCACCTGGAGGCCAAGCCGCTGGACGCCAACGCCGATTACCAGGACGTGTTGCTTTCGGCGGCCCGGCGCGAAAAGACCGCGCACGATTTCTATCAGGCCATGCTCGAGATGGTGGACGATCCGCTGGTCAAGGGCATCTTTGAGATGCTCGCCACGGAAGAACTGCGCCACAAGTACGCGCTGGAAAAGATTTACGAAGAGGTCGTGTACCAGGCGAATTGACCTGTTGGGCAAAACGTCAAACGTCAAGCGTAACAATGCAGTTCACGTTTCACGTTTTACGCATCACGTATCAGCCTCCAGTCAAGGCTGAAGGACATGAGTGATGGATAAAACTAATGATGTGCAAATTTCTGGCCAGGCAGTGCCTTCCTACAAGGACCTGCCGGTTTATAGCAAGCAGATTCGTGTCGCCTTGCGCAACTGCGGTGTGATCAACCCGGAGCGCATCGAGGATTACATCACCCGGGATGGCTACCGCGCGCTCGCCAAGGCGCTCACGGAAATGACGCCCGACGACGTGATCCGTGAGATGAAGGATTCGGGCTTGCGCGGGCGAGGCGGTGCGGGCTTTCTCACCGGACTCAAGTGGGAATTCTGTCGCAAGTCGCAGGCCACGCCCAAGTATGTGATCTGCAACGCCGACGAGGGTGACCCCGGCGCGTTCATGGATCGCTCGATCTTGGAAGGCGACCCGCACAGCGTCATGGAAGGCATGACGATTGCGGGTTACGCCATCGGCGCGCGGGAGGGCTACATTTACTGCCGTGCCGAGTACCCGCTGGCGATTGACCATTTGAAGACGGCCATTGCCCAGGCGCACGAATACGGGCTGCTGGGCGAAAACATCTTGGGCACCGACTTTGCGTTTGATCTCTACGTCAAAGAAGGCGCGGGCGCTTTTGTCTGCGGCGAAGAGACGGCGCTGATGGCGTCCATCGAAGGGCGGCGAGGCGAGCCGCGTCCGCGGCCTCCATTCCCGGCGGTGGCGGGCCTGTGGAACAAGCCCTCCAATGTAAACAATGTCAAAAGCTATGCCATGTCGCCCCAGATTATTTTGCACGGGGCCGAATGGTTCAGCAAGATCGGCGCGCCCAAATCGCCCGGCACGGCCATCTTTGCCTTGACAGGCAAGATCCAAAACGCTGGCTTGATCGAGGTGCCGATGGGCATTCCGCTGGGCGAAATCATCTTTGATGTGGGCGGTGGCGTGTCTAAGGGCAAACGCTTCAAGGCTGTGCAAACCGGCGGGCCGTTGGGCGGCTGCTTGCCTGCCTCGGCGCTTAATACGCCGGTGGACTTTGACGCGCTGACGGCGGCGGGCGCGACGATGGGCTCGGGCGGCATGATCGTGGTGGACGAAGACACCTGCATGGTCGAGTTCGCCCGCTATTTCCTCACGTTCGCTTCGGCGGAATCGTGCGGCAAGTGCGTGCCGTGTCGCATGGGCGGCCAGCGCATGTTGGAAACGCTGACGCGCATCACGGAAGGCAAGGGGACGCATCACGACCTCGAGATCATTAAGGAAATCTCGCGCAACATGCGGGAAGCTTCGCTGTGCGCGCTGGGCCAGCTCACGCCCGGCCCGATCATGTCTGGGCTGCGCTTTTTCGAGCGAGAGTTTATCGAGCACATCGAGGACAAGACCTGCTCGGCGGGGCAGTGCAAGGCGCTCGTGAGGGCCAAGTGCATCAACGCTTGCCCGGCCGGCGTCGAAAGCCCGGCGTATCTGGCGCTGGTGGCGCAGGGCCGCTACGCCGAGGGCCTGGCGATCCATCGCCAGCGCAACCCATTCGCGCTGATCTGCGGGCGCGTGTGCCCGGCCTTTTGCGAGCAACGCTGCCGCCGCGGCGAAATTGACGAGCCGATCTCGATCCGGTTGATCAAGCGGTTCATGGCCGACCAGGAATACAATCACGAGTGGACGCCCGAAAAGGTTGTCCCGGAGGCCGAGTGGCAAGCCAATGCGAGCAAACGCATCGCCGTGGTGGGCGCGGGGCCGGCCGGTTTGACGGCTGCCTTGCGCCTGGCTCAGCGCGGATACAAGGTTACCGTATTCGAAAAGCTGACAGTGCCCGGCGGCATGATGATGGTCGGCATTCCCGAATATCGCCTGCCGCGCAGGCCGCTGTTTGCCGAGGTCAGGAACATTGAGCGGGCCGGCGTCGAGATTCGCTACAACCAGGCGTTGGGCCGCGACTTTGGCGTTGACGACCTGATGAGCCGCGATGGTTACAACGCCGTGGTGTTGGCAGTGGGCGCGCACAAGAGCCGGCGCTTGGGCATCCCCGGCGAAGAGAAACAAGGCGTGGTGCATGGCACAGACTTTTTGCGCGAGATTGCCTTGAAGGGTGAGCGTCCTGTGTCGCTCGTCAAGGGCAAGCGCGTGGCGATTGTCGGCGGCGGCGACGTGGCGATTGACGCCGCGCGGTCGGCCTGGCGATTGGGCGCAAAGGAAGTGCACATCGTCTATCGTCGCGAGCGCGAGGACATGCCCGCGCACCCCGAAGAGATCGAGGCCGCCAAGGCTGAGGGCATCCAGTTCCACTTTTTGGCGAATCCCAGCCAGGTGGCGGGCGACGGCCGCGTGACCGGCGTCGTCGTTCAGCGCCAGGCGCTGGCCGATTTCGATAGCAGCGGTCGCCGCCGGCCCATGCCGCTGGCGGGCGACGAGTTCACGCTGGGCGTGGACGTGCTGATCCCGGCCATCGGCCAGACGACTGACCTATCTTGGATGGGCAGCAATGGGCAGGGCGCGAATGGCGGCATCGAGACGACCAAGTCGAGCACGTTTGTCGTCAAGGAAGCGTTCAACACAACGCGGCCCGGCGTGTTTGCCGCAGGCGACGCAGTCAGCGGCCCGGCCACGGTCATCCAGGCAGTGGCGCACGGCAACCTGGCGGCGCTGGCGGTGGATCGGTGGCTGAGGACCGGCGAGCTGGTCAAGCCGCGCTACGAGACGCCGCGCCCCGATATCGTGCAGCTATACAACCTGGACGAGTATGCCAATGCCCGCCGCCCGCACGCGTCCGAGATCGGCGTGGACGAGCGAAGCGGCAATTTCCGCGAGGTCGAGCCGGGCTATGACGAGCAGACGGCGCGCGAGGAAGCCAAGCGCTGCTTGCGGTGTGACCTGGAATGGCTCGACGTGATGGGTATTCCACGACCCCAATAGAGACGAAGGACGAATTTGTCACGCGAAGCGGTCGTTCGTCGTTGGCCGTGAAAGAAAGGAACCAGTGAGACGATGGCTATTGTCAACATTACGATCAACAGTCGCAAAATCCAGGCTCAGGCTGGGCAGACGGTCTACGAAGCGGCGCACGGGGCCGGCATTGAAATCCCAGTGTTGTGCCATCATCCCGCGCTGCCGCCCGAAGGCGCATGCCGCGTCTGCCTGGTGGAGATTGAAAAGCAGCGCACGCTTCAGCCGGCCTGCACGTTTCCGGTGACGGAGGGCATGGTTGTCCACACGCACTCGCCCAAGGTGATGGAAGCGCGCAAGTTTGTGCTAGAGCTGTTGGTGTCCGATCACCCGCTGGATTGTATGACGTGCGACGCGACCAGTCAATGTCTGCTCCAAGACCTGGCTTACGAATACGGCGTGACAGGCGACCGTTATCGAGGTTTCCAGCACAAGTACGAGGTCAACGATCCCAACCCGTTCATCCAGGTGGATCGCAACAAGTGCATCCTATGCCGCCGGTGCGTCCGCGCCTGCAACACTATCAACGGCGTCGAAGCGGTGGGCCTGGCGCTGCGCGGTTTCAACGCGCACATCTCGTTCGGCGCGGATAGCATCATGCAGGATAGCCCGTGCGAGTTTTGCGGCAGTTGTGTGGCCGTCTGCCCGACGGGCGCGCTGATGCCCAAGATGTCGCGGGGCTTGGGGCGCGCGTGGCAGGTCAAGCGCG
>Ga0315284_10015163_pt1 | contig 10961 bp, 11 predicted proteins | sample YL17G09_16_MG_FD_203696 | JGI IMG/M metagenome (GOLD analysis project Ga0315284, IMG submission 203696) | Sediment microbial communities from Yellowstone Lake, YNP, Wyoming, USA - YL17G09_16 | ecosystem: Environmental > Aquatic > Freshwater > Lake > Sediment | place: USA: Wyoming | collected...
GAAATATCACCAGCAGAAACGATATTATTGCAAGTCGCCGCAGCAGTTGCATTTGAAGGCACGTCAATAAATATGTCTTCAACGCCATACCGATAAGTAACACCATAATCCATTATCTTATCAGTATATCCAGATTGAGCCGCAAAACCTGCAATCGAAGTCATTAATAGCAATGCTACTAAAAGCAATGCTATTTTGGATTTTCTAAACATATTAATTCACTCCTTTATTGAGTATTTGTTAAAAACGAAAAAGAGAGACGAATTTTTTAAGTAATCGTCTCTCTTTTTTTGTTATTGATTCATTGAATAAAGAACGCCATTGTGTCGTGGAGCTCTACTACCGAAATTACCGTCAAATGAAAGCACTGCTTCTTTAGAGTTTGTTCCGTCAGCTGACCGTTGGAAAGTGGCACCAGTGCCAAAATCTTCCCACGAAATAGCTTCATCACCAACATAACAACGGAAAAGATTAGTCCAGTTAAGACCTGCAATAAATCCTGGTTGCCATTTATTATCAGCAATTATCGGGATTTCATCGTGAGTCTTGCACCGAGTTCCATTATCAAGTGTCATATCGCCAATGAAACGCCTACTGGCAGAAGCTTCATTACAATAATTTCTTCGAGCTGCAAGTGTCATTACAAAACAATCCACTTTATTTATTAATCCAGTTGCTTTTATGTCATCAGTAAGTGCGTCAAGATGAGCTGCGTCAACATCAGCTCCGTCAGGGAATCTTGTTAAATCAGAACCATCAATTCTGATAGCTTGAAATGCAAGAGTAGAAGCACGAACGATTTCTTGAAATGTTCCAGTATTGTCAAGTATTGCTGAATAAGTAGCAGGATCTCCAATACCACGCACTCCAAGTCCAACAGGAACAATCCCATATTCACCGTATCTGACAACAATATCGCCTGCGGCAATAGTTGCTGCCGTAAACGTAGCTGCATTAACGTCTGCTCTTGCAATAGTAAACGTAGTTGCGGAATTTACTGCGGTTACGAGATGTTTACTACCATAAGTAACGAGAGAACCATCACGGTAAATATCAATATACATACCTTCTCTGATACCTGCCATAGTTTCGCCATCAGAAATTGTTAATAGGGCATAAGTTCCATCAGTATTCGAAGCAGAAGCAATTTCTGCAAGTTTACCTGAACCATCACCTCTCAGCATTAATCCGAGAAAATACATTGCTTCTTTAGCAACACCTTGAAAATCTCGAACAGTTGCGTTAATGATAGACCCTTTATCGTTTCCAGTAGCAGTTTTTGCAGCAAAACCATAAATTTTGAAAGAACCTAATAGATGTTTAACGGAAACTTGCCAATCTTCGTATGCAGAATAACCAGCAGTAGGTATTTGAGAACGTTCACCAGATACGAATGCAAAACCTTGCGGTCTTGTTTTTTGATATATTTCATAAAAATATAAACCCTTTGCGTCAAAACCAGTTACTCGCTTTTTGAAAGCATCAGCGAGAACGTCATCTTTATCAAACATTTCAAGAATTTTATTCCCACTATAATTGATTTTTAACGCATTGGAGATTAAGTCTAAGTATGTTCCAGCCATAAATATCACTCCTTTGTGATTTTTTTATTATCCTAATTGTTTAGCATATAAATTAGCTAAATAATCCGCAGCTTCAGGACTGAATCTATCCATACCTTTTGGTAAATCTGATTTAGACTTCGTATCAGTATTTTTAGGCAGATTTACATCGCCACCTTCAAACATTGGAGCTTTCGTTTTTCCATCAACAGACGTTTTCCCTTTTAACGAATCAGCCAGTTGTTGAGTTTTAATATTTTCAATCATTTTCGCACGTAATTCAGGATTACCCCACTGGTAATTCTCCCAGAATGCAGTGAGATTTCCTGACCGTCTTGCAACATCAGTTGCAAGTTTACGAAAATTATCATTTGAATAATAAGACATTGCAAAATTAGGGTCTTGTTCAGCCAGAGTCTTAGCTTCCGCTTCGATTTTCTGTAACTGAATATAGTTTTGCCTATCTTGTTCTGCCTTTTTTTCATTAAGCATATTAAACACAACTTGTTTTATCTGATTGTTTTCAATCGTCTGTTTTTGTAACAGGGCATACATTTGTTTTTGCCCTTTAACTATTGGAGAAAGCATTTCGTCTTGTTCAGCTTCATCCAGTCCTGTATTAAATATGTCATCTCCCTGTTCAACAACTACTTGCGGAATTTGTGGTTGAACAACTGGTGTTTGAGGCAAGATAGCATTTGGAACGTTATATACTTTAGCAAGAGAATTCAGAATTCCCATAGGATCGCTTTGTAAAGCTCCTAAGAATTCTTCATACAGTTGTCCTTTCTGGACTTTATCTGATAACTCTTGCATTTTCCGAGTATAGTTCGTTCCCATCTGAAAACCTTTTTGCAGGTCTTCTAATGAAACTTCCAATACTTTCCCATCAGCTTTAACACTCATCTTTCTCGTTCGCAACTCTTCGGGTAGTTTAGATACAAACTCTTCAAAAGTTGCGACTTGTTCTGGTGTAGGTGTTATAACTGGTGGAACGGTTGTTTCAATTGGTTTTGGTGGTTCAAGTGCAGTTTGCACATCATCTTTGAAATCTTCTTTTGTTAATTCTTCGGAAATCTGTTTTGCAAACTCTTCACTAAACACGTCAACTACTGGTGTTTGTGGTTCAGTTATTACGTCCTGAATGTTTTCTTTTGGAATAACGTTTTCAGGATTTGGATTTGGTTCTTGTGGCATAATTTTATACTCCTTGTGGGGTTAATTGCGGTTTCGCAATTCCCTGTATTTTATTATTTAAATTCCCACCAGTTGCTTGATTATTTGCAACCGTTGTGGGACCTGCGTTCAGTTGTTTTGGTGGTGCATTCGGAATCGGTTGATTCGGTTTTGTTGCAGGTACAGTTGGATTCATCACCATACTTAAAGACATCTTTTGTTGCAACATTACTTGCGAATGCATTAATACGTGATTATCAACAATACGTTTTATAAAATCTTGGAGATTTAAATATTCGTCTGAGTTTCGGAATCGATTATGAAACGAAATATGCGTTACGTGGTCTTCAAACGGTCTTGGCATAACGGTCTTTGGTATTTTACCTTGTGAAAAAGACAAATTCTCAAACTCAGACTGTTTACGAGCTTGCCGATATTCGATATTCTCATTTGATAAAGAGAGGACGTCCGTGAGGTCATAAAAAGAAGTCTTATCAATTTTGCCAGCACCATACATTCCGAGTGCGATATTAAATCTTGACATCTTATCATCAGCGAACAGTGGTGCGTCAATAACAGCAATATTGTTTACATTCATTAAATCAGTTTTACTGAAATAAACCGCTTCGGTAACGTCCCCAGAAACTTGAGCGAGTCGTGTATAATCATAATATTCTTGTGCAAGACACAGTATTTTTTCCGCAGAACTTCTTGAAAACTCATACCAAACTTCAGAGAAATTTCCTATTCTTGTAGTATCTGCTTCGGATAACAACATTGCTTCTCGAGCTGTCTTGCGTCCCCCGGACGCTACACCCTTACTAATATCGTGTATACCAGGTATTTTATTCATTTCGTCATATAGTAATGCGAGCAACATCAAATAAACTTGAGGTATTAACTGCGTATCAAACCGTTCAGGTTTAGAACCATCAGGTTGAATATCATATTCGTATAAAGCACCATATTCTTCGTGTTTGATTGGAGATAGATTTGTTCCTCGAGGAGAGAGAACACCGTTCTTTACTGCGAACCGTAACTGCATTATGATTGCGTTCCAGACATTATTTATCATACGTTGAACATCGATGAGGTATTTCACCATTCCAACACCCCAGAACTTACCTGTGGCGGGATTACAACGTAGAACGTCAAATAACATCGGAACTTCAGTTTTCACATCAAGTATCTTGTTTTTACAATATGTAACGACAGTATAATTGTTTTCTGAGATTCGTTCCCAGTATTCTTTGATAATAACTTGTCCTGCCTCAATATCGAAATAATCCTGTTCTCGTTTCTCAAATGCTCCCCTATCAACATAGTCAAGTTGTTTTTCGGTATCGGCATTAACAATATCTTCTGGTGAAACGACTATACCATAAACGTTTTTAACATACTTAATATCGCGCATAGTAGCGTGAAAGAAGTAGGGGGCTTTTTCTAAAAATTCTACGTTCTTTGGAATAAACATTTGATATGGTAGAACGATAATTTTTTCTATTTCGCCAACAGGTGCGTCTTTAAGAATACCGTAATTTTGCAACTTAATATTTGCTTTTCGAGTGCTATTAAAAAACTTTTTCTCAAATACCGTTCCGTAAATAAAAGATTTAGTAAGCAGATTAATATTATGAAATTTTCCCTGATTAACGTTATCAACGTGTTGCAACATTTTTCCTGTCATTCGAGCTGCATTAATACTTTCAGAAGAGAAGTCTTTAGCAATCCCTTGTAGTTTCCGATTATCTTTCAGCACCATTGAGACAGCAGTATCGATTGTAACTTTAATTCGATTAACGACAATACGCCAATTCGTTTTCGTATATCTGCGTAACTCAGTAGATTTCGCACCAGCAGTAGTATCGATATATACATATTGGTCACCTTTATAGAACGAATTGCATTCGTCCCATTCAGTGTTAAGGATTAATTTATCTTCAGCACAGGCAAAAAACAATTTATCCATATCGGCAATTTTCTGTTGGTCATCAGATTGCTGAAATTCCGAATCGAACATAGTAATATCTTTGCGATGATTTTCGTTCTCTACAATAGTAGAACTTGCCATTATTCTATCTCTCACTTTTATTTATTTTTATACGGTTTTTTAATAGTTCCGTGTTCAATTCCTTGAAGTAATCGCATAGCTCCAACTGCGTTTGCGTGGCTCGAACAGTGTTGTTTCACAGACCACGTTCCGTTCTTAAAATGTTCCACAGAATTTCCATTTAAACGGTAAGGCATTTTTAGAACTCCCTTTCAGACACTACAAGTTCGTCATCTTGCGATTGCGTTAAATCCCCAATCATTATTTTTTTCACTACTTCTTCTGTATCTTTCAAATCAGCTTCAGTTCGTTCCGTTCGTTTTGGCACGACTCTATCGTAAAAATTCGTAAATGTGCTAACAACTTCTGCTCTTAACTGTTCCTGAAATTTCAGATTCGTAGCATTCAGTTCCTTAACAGAATTTACGTAATGAACCGTTACGCTTTGTAGCACCTCAGTATAATTCTTAAATAATTTTATAAAATACCAGCATAATATTCCAATCATACAAAAACTAATTACGACTATTGCTACTAATGCGATTAACATAAAACACTCCTTTTAGTGTGCATAAACTTCGTCAAGCGAAACGCTAATATCATCATCTTGAAATCCAGACTTATCCATCATCTTCTTAATTTTTCTATCGATAATATTTCTTGGTAAAAACCATTCGTCTTGAGTCATAACTTCTTCTTTAATTGTGCTTTTAACAGATGACGGTAATCGTTTATGAGACATAGAAAAACAGTCCATAATATCATCGTGGGGCGCGAATGGGAAATGACAATATTCTTCACGAAACAGTTCAGTTAAATTCTTAAACTTTTTATCGAATATACTCAGAAACGGGATTTCATATTTCCAGAATACCATTAAGTCTTTATAAGCAGGTATTGTTCTACGTATCCTATCTTCTTTACACATATTTGTTGGAACGTAATATGGGAAAGTAGTAAAATTACAATCATCACCTTTTCGTTGTTCTCTTCGCCGCTGATTAATCCAGTGGTCGTCTGATTCTTGATAACCAATTGATTCATAATATACGGTTGGAATAGAATATTTTTTAACGAATTTAAATACTGCGTCCACTCGTTCACTTGCATTTAGTTTATCACGAGTTCCATCAACAACAAAAGCATTATTAGCTTCATCAAAAAACACAACCAAAATGACCGTAAAATCTGACCGTTTCTTTTTTGAGTTTGCTGGGTCAACGAGTAATAATCTTGAATAAGTTCTGTTTTCTGGTAGTGTTTTAAAACATTTAATCCAATCAATTAAAAACTCCGCTTTTTCTGTATCAATCGGGTCAAGCATATATTGGCAATTATAGATATACTCACCTTGTTCAATACGCACGTTATCGAGAAACTCTTTATTGATTTTTTCAGGGAAAGTGTAAACGCCGTTATTGATAGCTTTTCGAGTGCTTTTTTTCCATCGCTCATCTTTTAACCATTTAGCATATAAGTTATGTAGATGTGTATAGATAGTGCCTGCTGCCCAAACAGGACAGTTTGGTTCAAGTATAGAAAACATTAGGGCTACATTATCAATAACTTTCTGACAGTTTTCTAAATTGTTACTGTTCTCAGGTAACATAGCGTCATCGATGTAGAGTTTATCAATATGATAACCAGTAGGTTGATTATCCAGTCCGAAAGAGAAGATTGTATCACCAGCAACCGCTTCGGTCTGTTGCACACAGATAGTATCAACACTCCATTTTTCAGCTTCCTTACGAGGGTTCTTATAAAATATTTCTGGGAATAAGTATGATAACCGTTTATTCATTTCGAGAATTTTTTTAATGTTGCCGAGATGTCCATTGGCTTTTGATTGTGTCCCAGAATTATATCCGATTCGTATATTTGGGTTATTTATTATCTCACCAATAACGTTATTATAAAACATAGAGGACTTCAAGCCACCTCGAAACCAGAGTAATAACAGAAGTAATATGTTTAATTCTTTTGCTTTTCCAATCCATTTCAATCCTGACCGAATATGATTGCTATCGAAATGTCTAAAACGCATTACGTAATAAGCACGAAACCAGTCATCAGTTCTTGTCAGTTCACGGATTGCAAAGAACGTTTCGGATTCAGATAACAGTTTTGGATTAAGCAATATTTTATAAAATTCAGGATACATTACCGCCACCTAAACGTAGGACTTCTTTTTCGAGTAGATTGATTTTTATTTGTAGTTCTTTTTTTTCCAGTTCGAGGGTTTCGATTAATTTCGGATACTTTGCTTCTTGCAGTTCTATTGTTTGAAGAATGTGATTAACGACTCGTTTCGTTTTATCATTGAATTCAATAGTTCCTTCTGCCGCAGATAAATTAGATTTAAGTTTATTAAATACTTGCAGGTATTTAATGACGGTGCTGTGGTCAACATCAGTTTTCGGTTGATGGTTATCATCATATCCAACGACTTTTTTCGCATTCAGTCCGAGATTAATAATCTCTGCAACTCGTTCTTCAGTAATACCTTTAGCTGCGAGCGATTCGATTAACAGTCGTCGAGACGCTTCGTCCTCGTTAGTAATAATGTCATCGAGGTCATCAGCAAGAATTGCCATATCTAATTGTTCTTCAGACATTTAATATCCTTTTTAAATCATTCACAAATTTATCAAAGTCATCAGCTACTACTGCTACTGGTGGTTTAGTGCATTGATTAACGAGTTCTTGATAATGAACTTGTTCAACAGTAGGTTTTTTACCAGGACGTTTCGTTTCGATTTTAATTATTCTGTTCCCAGTAAAAACTTCTAAGTCCGAAACGCCTTTTTTACCACTAAACTTTCGGTGGCATTTTATTGCAGGGTCATATACTCCGACATTATTTATTCTAAATACTTCAAATCCAAGTCGTTCGAGATATTCTATAACAAGTTTCTGAACGTCTTTCTCCCGAGCTAATTTTTTAAATGAAGTCGCAGAAAGGGAGTTCGCCTCTTTTTTTTGCTTCGGCATTAATTAACCTCGCAAATTTCTTATCCTGTTTACACATATTCGTTAAATCATTAAAATCCATATTCACAGATTGCAAAATATTATTCATAGAAACGTATTCATCATAATATAATTTTAACATTCGCAATATTTCTTTTTTAATTTTTTCGTTGTTTTTTTTAACCATTCACCATACCTTTATAACAAAAAGGGGACTGTCTGCAGAATGACTTTCAAACAGTCCCCAATACTACAGGGCGACCTTAATCCCTGCAGGTGCATTTAAAAAAAGGAGAAAAGAAAAAACTATGAATAAAATATATTGTATGTAATATAGTTTATGTATACCACTAATTGTATTGTCAAGTAAAATCGTATCCTTTTGTCTCATTGTATATTTATGTCTCTATTATTAAAAATCTTAATGTTTCACGTGGAACATTTTGTCTCATATTTTACTTGACAATTAAGAATTGAAAATGAGCAATTACGAATTACGATTTTAAAACAAGGGGAGGATAAAAAAATGCTCAATAAATATTTATGGGGTATCTTAATAACTATCTTACTCGTAAACAGTTATTATTTATTCGTTCAGGATTACAATCGAGTTTTATCGCACGATGAAAAGATTTATTACAACATTGCTATAAAACCGTTAAATTTTGATAAGGCGTTATTAGGGACAGCAGACTATCCACACGAGAAAGTATTTTTTGACCAATACTTGAGACTGATTTTCTTTTTCTTTGGCGTTTCGCTAAAGCCAGTATTTATAATCCAGTATTTCCTATACATCATCACGTCCCTGTTATTTTATTTCCTTGCTCGAAATTATTTCACTGCTCCTGTCTCAATTTTTTGTTGTATTCTATATGCAATCTGTCCAGCGACTTCAATATTCGTCAGATTGCTTATGAGTGAGATTCTTATGTTGTTTCTTTTAATGATTTTTCTAATCCTTATTCATAAGCTTTTAAAGTCAGAAAATTTAGGTTTAATCATAGCAACTGCCATCATAGGATTATTTGCAACGATGACAAGACCAATATTTATTTTTTTCCCATTTCTTTGTGTAATATACTTGTGGTTTAAATCACAATGTGTCATACAAGGTAAGTCAAGTCGATTTACCGCCATTATGTTTTTAATAATATGTATTTGTTGTATAGTTCCGTATCTTTGTTCACCATTCGGACAAATCGGATTTCGTTCTTTTTTCCGAACTCTTGGTGGACAAGAGTTTCTTCCTGACCAAACGTTATACTATGCTACGTTACCGTTAATTGACCGCTATTTCCTTTTAATGAAAAGTGTTTACATAGAACAGTGTGAGATTATATATGCCACGGTATTTTTCGGCAAATATTTATCATACATTTTTATCTTTATTAATATGTCAATCATCTATACTTTATTCGTGAACAAATTTAATATCCTATATCTTCTCTGGGTCAGTATTATGTTAGTTCTAATATTCACGATGTCTGTTCCGAGATACAATACAGTTCTTGTTCCAGCAAACATTATCCTGTTCATTCGTGCTACAAAATCAGTCGTTTTCAGTTCGAGATTATATATATGCGAATATTAATAGCTTGTGAAGAAAGTCAAACGGTATGCAAGGAGTTTAGAAAATTAGGATTTGAAACGTTCAGTTGTGATATAATGGATTGCTCTGGCGGTCACCCTGAATGGCATATAAAAGATGATGTTTTAAATCATTTAAATGATGGGTGGGATTTAATGATTGCACACCCACCTTGCACGCATTTAGCTTGTAGCGGAAGAAGGGTTTTTTATTTAAAAATTGCAGATGGTAGGCAACAAGAGGCATTAAATTTCGTTTCGATTTTATTAAATGCTCCTATTGATAAAATTGCTTTAGAAAACCCCATAGGCGTTATAAGCACAAAAATAAGAAAACCCGACCAAATAATTCAACCTTATTGGTTTGGGGATAACGTCCAAAAAGCGACTTGCTTATGGTTAAAGAATTTATCAAAACTTATTCCTACGAATATAGTTGAACCTGAAATGACTTATTATAAAAATGGGCAAAAAGTATCTAAATTTCATTATGAAACGGCTTTTTTACCTAAAACTCAAAGAAGTATTATTAGGAGTAAAACCTTTATAGGAATAGCAAAAGCAATGGCTGAACAATGGGGAAAATATCTGGAATAAAAAATATAACTTTTAAAGAATATCGAAAAGAAGTAAAAGAACTGGTTGGATTCAATAACAGGTTCATTGCTTATATCTTATTTCTCGTAGTGAAAATAATTAATAATAAAAATTTCTGTGTTTTCCTACTCATCGTCTCAGTTATAAACTTTCTCTGGCTCGTTATCCCATACAAAGAATATCCATTACAAAATGACGCTATCGAATACTGGGATTTTGCTCGTGCAATAAACCATTTCCAATACTCATCATTCTCTCCGAATACAACCAATCCGACTTATGTAATTAAATTCGGGTATCATATATTTGTCGCCTCGGTAATGTTCTTATTCGGTGAACGTCAATTCCCAATCTATTTCGTTCAGTATCTTCTCTACTGTATTTCTTTCATATTCCTATATCGACTCTCGTATAAAATTATCAAATCTGAAAAATACGCCCTTTTCACCTGCATATTTTACGCTCTCTGTCCTGCACCAATAGTTTATTACCGCTGTTTCCTAACCGAGTCCCTATCCCTATTCTTAATCATTATCGCTCTCGACTTATTCTTTGAATATTATTTCTATTCCCGAAAATCCGCCCTGTTCTTCTCTGCCCTTATCTTTGTCTGGCTTGTCCTAATCCGTATTACATTCTTCGGTATCCCGCTAATCCTTGCCTTATTCCTACTCCCGAAACGTGATAGTTGGTTTCCGTTGGTTTCCATCACCCAAGGGGCGTCAGGCAAAACCAGTCTTAAAAATACCCTTATCTTTCTATCCCTATTCCTGTCCCTATCCCTAATCTCTCTCACAATATTATCCAAAGGAACTATATTTAACGAAATCCTCACCACTTTTACACATACTAATTTAAACCTTGCCCCAACTGAACTCTATAAACAACCTCTACATATTAAATTATTCTGGCTTTGGGGTGTTCCTGTTATACGTCAATCTATCTACACCCAAATCTATTCCTATTCCCCACTCTTCAAATTCCCATTCCCCGCCCTACTATTTATCTTCTACTCT